>Ga0187784_10004535_pt1 | contig 11242 bp, 16 predicted proteins | sample 1015_SJ02_MP15_2_FD_132964 | JGI IMG/M metagenome (GOLD analysis project Ga0187784, IMG submission 132964) | Tropical peat soil microbial communities from peatlands in Department of Meta, Colombia - 1015_SJ02_MP15_20_MG | ecosystem: Environmental > Terrestrial > Soil > Wetlands > Peat | place... | reverse complement strand
TACCCCCGCCAGAAGTGGACCCGCGGCATGAAAGAAGCCGTGTACAAGGGCCTCGAATTCTATCTGGAACGCCGCCTCCTCCATCAGGGCGGCCGTTATGACCCATGGTACAGGTTCCACTTTCCCTATCACTACTACTATGACGCGCTGGTAGGGCTAGAGTTCGTCACTGCGCTCGGGCGGGGGGACGACCCAAGGATTGCAGAGGCCGTGAGCCTCCTGAAGAAGAAGAGGCGCCGGGACGGTCGCTGGCTGATGGACGCTGTCCACCCAGACTACCTAAACGCAGGAAAGCTGCCCAGATGGTTTCCGAAGCACAAGGACAAGCTGAAGCCTTTCTCTTTGGAGACTGCGGGCGAGCCGAGTAAGATGATTACACTAAGGGCGCTTAGGATAATGAAGACCCTGGGCGTGTCCATGCCTGTCTGATCATTCGATGCTCTTCTCAATGGAAGACTGAGCAAATCCCTGACTATCGCTCTCTAATCTACGAGTCCAATCTCCCTTTCTATCATCTAACTTCTGGACAGCGTCTCAAGCGCCTGGTATGACCTCAACGCGTCCGACTCGTTGACCAGCACTATGACTCTACCCGGGCCGACCGAAGTCAGCTGCCTAAGGTTCACGTCATTTAGCGCGAGCTCGCTAACGATGGTAGCGAGGGCACCAGGGGAATCCTCCACCTCGGTGTTCATTTCGACGGTTAACTCTGCCAAGCCTCCTATCTTCCTTCTTACGATAGACTTGGGTACACGGGTCTCGAATCTGTCTGCGTTCTTGCTGTCGAGGGTGATGCTGACATAGTCCATACTGGAGATGACTCGGAAGGTCTCGCCTGCCGAATAGTTGACCTCCTCGGAGAACCGCGCTACGGCACTCTGTGCGACGCCTTCGTTCTTCAGCGAGAGAACTGTGACTTTATTCTTCAGGGCGAGTTTCAAGATCATCTTTCCGACCTTTTCACGTCTCTCGTGGCTCTTCTGGAGAGGATAACGCCGAATAGCGCTTAGCAGAGCGTCGAAGGAGACATCCGTGCGAGCTTCGGCTTGTATCGCCCTAGCCAGTGCACGGTGGTTCACTATTCCTCTGGTGAGCCCAAGTCTTACGACGGGGTCTCGCTCTATTGTGTTTCTGACCAGCTCACCGGCTGATTGTGCTTCGTTTGTCATATTTAGGTCGTACCGCGCGCATATGATATATTTATGCCATAACGCTTTTCCGCAGCCCGCAGCTTGGCATGGGCATGAAGCGGCAGGACGTCGGACCGAAAGAAGTCGTGCTGTCCTACATAAGGGCACTAGACGGTCAAAGATACGAAGAAGCCATGGGGCTCCTTCATGACAATGTGCGAATCAGGGGTCCAGCAGGTGAGACCTTCGGTAAGCCGCTCGACTTCATCGAAATGCTACGGAAATACCGTGGAAAATACGACTTGAAGAAGATATTCGTGGAGGGAGACGATGTGTGCGTATTTTACGACTTATCCACAGTTGGGCCAACACTGCTCATGTCATCATGGTACCAAGTCAAAGAAGGGGAGATTGTCTCGATACAGACGATTTTCGACACCGGCCAATTCGGCCCGCCGCCTGGACAGGGAAATAAGGCTGGAAGAGAACGATGAAGGCCATACGGATCCACTGCCGAGGCGGTCCCGAGGTACTCTCATACGAGGACGCTCCGATACCAGACCTCGCTCCTGGCTACGCTCTCGTCAAGGTCCACGCCGCGGGGATTACCCCCACCGAGCTTACTTGGAACTCTACCTATGTAACGCGTGAGAAGAAGGACAGACTGCCGGTGATTCCCGGATTCGAAATGGCCGGAACAGTCGAGAAAGTTGCCCCCGAAGCTCCAGTAGTATCTGCAGGGCAAGAAGTCTTCGGGCTGCTCGACTTCTGGAGGGACGGAGCGGCAGCAGAATACGTTTCGGTTCGTGCCTCGGACTTGGCACCGAAGCCGATATCTCTATCATTCATCGATGCCGCAGCCATCCCACTGTCGGGCCTAACGGCCTGGCAGGGTCTCTTTGACTATGCAAAGCTGTCAAGGGGGGATTCAGTACTCGTGCACGGCGCAGGAGGAGGAGTAGGGTCCTATGCTGTCCAATTCGCACGCTGGCGCGGCGCCAGTGTTTTCGCCACTTGCTCCAAAGAGAAGACAGATTTTGTCCGCAGCCTCGGTGCTGACAGGGTCACTGATTACACGAGCATGAAGTTCGAGCACGAACTGCACGGCTTGGATGCGGTCATTGACACGGTGGGCGGGGAGGTGCTTGCAAACTCGTGGAAGGTCCTGCGCCCCGGAGGTTCTTTAGTCACAATAGTCGGGGACATTCCTGATGAAGTGATGGCGAGATATGGCGTTAGGGGTTTCTCGATACTTGTCGAGCCCAACAGATCGGAGTTGGTCGAGATTGCTCGGTTGGTAGACGCAGGGGAGGTCAAACCTGTAATTGACTCGGTTTATCCTCTTCGACGTGCGAGGGAGGCTTTTGAGAAGGGGTTGATGGGGCACAACCGCGGAAAGGAGGTCCTGACGGTCAGGGGTGATGAAGACGAGGAGGTGTCGAGCCACCCACCCTCAACGAAATCTCGAGAGGCGCGACCGTTATAAGTTACTTGCGTTCAAATTCCGCAAGCGATGTTCAAGAAAGTATCGCTCGAGGTGAAGTCGAGGAACGACCTGTTGGCCGCCGCCAAGATTAATGGTGCGATGCTATCCGTAGCCGATTGCTGGCCTCTGAATAGAGACGAGATGGCTATGCTCTTGGATCTCGCTGGGACTCCAAACGCCATCAAGAATACGATCACCATGCTGCGAGAGCTGGCAGGGGTTAAGGAGGCGATTGAGGAGGACAGTGATACCAGTTCAACTCGCGTCTTCCTGGCCCTGGAAAAGCCGCGTATCTGTAGATCGGCTACGGAAAGCGATATCATGTGTCTTGACTGCCCATTTAATTCGACCGAGGTTCCTTCCAGGTGGCGTTTCGCTTCGAGAAAGACGAGTGATGTGGGGGAAATCATCGCGAGGCTCGGGGAAGGGGGGATTCAAGCGAGAGTCCAAGACATTACGCCTCTCGACAAGAATGTCATTCTGAGTCAAAAGGAGAAGGGGATAATAGCGGTCGCGATAGAGCGAGGATACTTCGAATTTCCGCGAAAGATTACTCTCGAGGATCTGGGCCGGCTCGTGGGTGTTGAACCCGCTTCGCTGGGCAAGATTCTTCGCAGCGTCGAGTGAAGATACAAGAAGGGCGCCGTCATGCACATGGTGGCCATCACAGTAGGATTCCTAGTGTTTCTCGGGCGGACTTGCCTGTTCAATCATGGGGCCCTGACAGTCTTACGGCCCCAATGTAGCTTAGACTGGAGTCCATCTGATGGAGTGCAATATCCGGGGAATCATGGGGTTAACGGGAGGTTCGGCCACATGCTAGAAACGTGGACCGGGGGGAAGCCCCCAGATGGGGGGCGGACCACACGTGTGGCCGGGAGGGATTCTCATCATTTTGACCAGGCCATGTCCACTGGAACGGTGCATGACGTCCGCCACAAAGAGGGGAAGCTTGGAAGTGCACAGTGGTCGATCGCCCTCCCGGTCACGATTTTTCAAATCATAGCGGAAACTACCTTCGTCCCTCTACCTTCATAAGCTGCCCTACAAGAGAGATTCTCTTCCTCTGAATAAGCTCATATATGGTACTTGAATAACAACAGGTCACTAGATGTCCTCTGCGGAGAAGACAAGTTCTCCCGATGTCACGAGTTCTAACTCGGACCCATGGGGTTCTTTGTACAAGCTTGGAGCGATTTCGGCTATTGTCGCGGCAATCTTCTCCGTAGCATGGGCAGTGGCGCCGATATACATTTCTTCACTTCCTTACAGCGGAACTGACTATCAGGATTTCCTGACCTTCGTTTGGGTACACTCAACGTGGTACAACCTCTGGTACACAGGCGAGGCATTGACTGTGGTGTTTGCCCTGCCACTCGTTCTTGCCCTCTACCTCGTTCTCGGCCGCGTAGACAAGGGAATCGCCCTCATCGGAGCCTCAACCCTGATTCTCGGCGGCCTCGTCTTTCTCTCAAACGTTGGAACACACTTCTATCTAGTTCAAGAAGCCACGACCTTCAACGGAGGATGCACCGTGTGTGCTCAGCAGGCTATGACCGGGGCACTCGCCACTGGCACTGCGTCAAGTGCAGATAACATCGCAGGCTACCTCGCCCTCGCGGGCGTGCTGATATTGAGCCTGATGATGTTCAAGTCGAAAATCACTGGTAAGGTTCCAGGAGTGGTCGGTTTGATATTCGCAGTGTATTCAGTGGTGAGCGTAGCCATCTTCGCTCCATCCAACAGTACTACCCTGTACGACCTCGCTCAACTAGTCGCCGTATTTTTTGGAGCGTGGATTCTCATTACCGGCATCAAGATATACGGGGCAGGGAAAAGTCCGAAGGTTCCTCCCACGTAAGCGACGGTATCGATTCCGTAGAACCACCGAAAATCGCTATCAGCAGTGAACCTGTCGCAGACATCTTTAACTCACAAATGGGGCTATTCGTCTGCGTTGGGTGCACCGTTCTACCCGTCGTCTCCATTTGCAGTCGAGAAGATGCTCAAGTTGGCAGGCGCGACTTCCGAATCGATTATCTACGACCTAGGATGTGGAATCGGAGATATCGTTGTCGCGGCTGCCCGCGATTACAACGCCAGAAAGGTTGTGGGCATTGAGCAGAATCAGAGGCTCTGCTCCATCGCGCTCAGAAGGACACGGCATCTCAAGAACGCAATCATAAAGAACGAGAACTATGACGACGTGGACATATCTGAGGCCAACCTGGTGACGCTCTACCAGAGTGCAAGCGAAAATGCGAGACTGAAGCGGAAGCTCCTTGACGAGCTGTCGGAAGGCACCAAGGTAGTCTCGCACGACTTCGGGATTCCGGGGTGGCGCCCCACGGACTTTCAGACTTTCAAGGAGGGCAACCACAGTTTCAGGGTCATTGTCTATGCTATAGGTTCCCATACACCGATTTAGCCCCAAGTATTGCTGGTGCCCCCTTCTTCTGTGCTCAATCTGTTTGCATGGCGCTTTCTTTCAGAATGCCCGAATCTCGAGAGGTGTTGCGACTTTCATTGCCGAAAAGCTTGAAGAGCTGTCTTCATGGCCTGGGTCTTCGTACATCTCTGGTAAACGAGGCTTTGTTCTCGGAAGGACTGAAGTGAACGAGAACATATGAGGGAAGGTTGACCCCTTCTCGGATCAACCAACATCAGTGCCGCGGAGCTTTCGACCGGCTAATTGCCGGTCTTCCCCGAAGACTCGGAGGCAGGTGCCGTCGTGGTGTCCGAAGACTGTACGACCTGTCCAGAGGCGAACCTGTCTGAGACTTGGGTGACCTTTATCCTTACGTTTTGGCCTTGCTTTGTCCCAGGTACGAAGACCACAAATCCTTCTATCCTGGCAATGCCATCGCCCCGTCTGCTAGTGTCGGAGATACTGACGCTGTACTCCTTACCAACTTCGACTGGTTTCCTGAAGGAACCGGAACGATTTCCGTATCCTCCACGATTACCAAATCCTCCTCGCTGTCCGAAACTCATATTCTCTCACACATCCTACTGTTAGTTTGTCCAGTAGTTTATGGGTTCGTAAGGGCGTAATTAAAGGGGCGCAATGTCGTTCATTCCAGCCTGGCTTTCGATGTGCAAAGAGTAACTCCATTCTCTCATAGCGCGAGCCATACATCAATTCCGACTGGGTTCGGGGAGCCACTCTGATAGCTCAAATCAACCTAATACTAACAAACAGAGTTCATTCTGAGCTATTTCAACGTGGACCGGGGGGAATAGCCCCCATATTGCGGAACGCAGGGTGCTGGCCCGGTGGGACCATCCTGAGCACTCCGCGATCGCCTGGGTTCAGACCCTTCGCCTAGCTAGTGTGTTGAGTAGTAGTCAGCTACTGCCCTGAAAGACTCCTTCGGCTCCCAAGGCATGTCAGGATACGTCGTGCCCCTATGTCGGTCTGGGTACGTTTTGACGAGGGCGTAGCGTGGAAGATCAGGGTCGAAATCGATGGAACGCATAACTTCCTCCGCCTTCCCCTCGGGGACCCCTGCTCCGGTCTCGATGAATGTGAATACGAAGGTCCCACAAGCTCCGGCCTCGTCGTTCCATCGTAGGAGAGCTGAGAGTTCGTTCGCTTGGGCGGTCTGATCGTAAACATAGGGTCCCCTCAGGCGGGGCGGCCACACGCTCCAGTCCACGACCTCCCAGCCTCGCCCGCCCATACGCTCGGCGCCTCGGAAGGTGCAACACCCGAACTCTGCGTTCACGAAGGGCTTCCCCATCGAAGTGTATCTGCGAAGGAGCTCCGGGTATCGGTCGAACATTGGGTCGCCGCGATAAAGGTCCACCGCGACGTAGTCGAACGGGTCCCAGTCCACCTGCTCGAACCCGACAGAAGCGTAGGTCAGCTTTCCACGGAACGTTTGGCGGGTTGCCGACGCAAGGTGACCGAGGAAGTTGTTCAACGACGTGCGCGTAGCTGGCGCGAATAGGATTTCTCGCAGTCGCGGGTTCGTTAGCCTTTCGAGGACATTCTCACCAGGGATGAAGCCATTGGAAAATAGAGTAACCTCGCTTCCCACGCTCATGACCACCCGGCCAGGGGATGCCTCCTCTAGAGTGTGCGCCAAGTCGGCCGCTCGGGAGATGTAGTCCACCGTCTCCTCGTGCTCGCGATCCCACATCTCGGGAGAGAGCCAAACTTCCAAACCCTGCTCTAGGGCGAGCTTCGACGCCAATGCGAGCCGGTCCAAGTCCAACCCCTGAAGTCTGATTGCGTTGCAGTGAAGATCCTTGCGAACGATCTCGATTTCTCGACGCACTGTGGAGGGATCGAAGTCGGGCCGCCAGTTCTGCCCCATCATCTCACGGCCGACATCGTAGCAGACGCCCTTCCTGTTCATGCTTGATTCCCCACATCCACGAGGGGGAGATTTGAATCCGTCTGCCTCTAACGCGGATATGATTGTTGGAGACCTGTCGATTCGTAGGAACGCCCCAGCGAACTACCCCTGACAGTCTTGGGTTCGATGCGCAACATCTGAAATAGCCTGAATCAAGCTCCTTTTGCTAATTAGAGACTGATTTCAGTGGACCGGGGGGGAATTGAACCCCCGACCTTGGGACCCTTTTGGGTTCTCCCGCGTGCAAGGCGGGCGTTCGTACCGCTGAACTACCGGCCCACTATGGGGGCACTAGATACTCGACTCTTATGCTCTTCTTGACTGCAAAGGAATTATAGCCATACCCGGGGCGACCGACCTCAGCGGGCCGGTAGCTCAGATCCCTCCTCGGGAGAGCAGCTTGGCTAGAGCACCCGACTGATAATCGGGAGGCCAAGGGTTCGAATCCCTTCCGGCCCACGCGCTTTTCAGCAATCCCCTAGACCCCAACAAGCCATCTAGTTACGAATCCCCGTTCAATACAGATTCAGCCTCCGTATGCATTATTTGCGACAACATCCTGCCTTCTAAAACGATGTTTAGAGAGAAACAGAAACTATCCCCGTCTACGCAGAAACCCACACTGCAAGACATGTGTGACGAAATACAGAAGATGGGTGATATCCTAGCCTGCTATGCAATCAACAGGGATGGGAAGCTCCTTGGAGCAAGTTACGGCCCAATCGTCATGGATGATAAATTGAGACAAGATTTCAATCTTCTGGCCGCTGGAACCTGGGCCGACCTAGAGAGAGTGACAACCGTCGGTGGAGAAATCAGGCTTGTCTCTATAACATATGAGAACTTCAAGATCTTGGGATTCCCGGTAAGAGGAAGTAATGCCGCCGTCCTGTTAACCATCGATGGCAACCTAGACGAAAAGAAAGTCGAGGAGAGAGTGAAGGACTTCGTCTCCTACTGGTTGAAGGTCAACTACCACGTAGAAACAGACCAAGCCGTCCAACATCAGGCTCCAATCTCTGACCGATAGAGCCAAGATTGCGGGCCAAATGGAAGTTCATGACCTTTCTTTTAGACGAGGACTCCCCCCTAAGGGTTCGAATCCCATCCTATCCATGAACAAATAGCCAAATGCCTCTCGCTGCCTCAGCTTCAGTGGCAGAACCCCGTCTACACTGCTACGCCAAGTTTGTTCTTAGGGTGACAGACACGTTGTTCTTCAGTGCCTGCGAGATCGGACAATTGTTCTTCGCGACTTCTGCGAGCTCTGCGAACCTGGCCCCCACGATCCCGGGGACCTCTCCTTTGACCGACAGCTCAATTCCCGTCACCTTCCATCCATTTCCCACACGGTCGAAGGTCGCCGTCGCCTTGGTCTCTAACTTCCTCGGGGGCGTTCGGTTCCTCGCCAATTCAGCGGAAAGGGCCATCGAGAAACAGCTTGCGTGAGCTCCGGCCAAGAGTTCTTCGGGACTCGTCTTCCCGTCTGGATGCTCGGTCCTAGAAGCCCATGTAACTGCTGTTTCGGGTATCGCCCCACTCCCAAATCGTACCCTTCCCACTCCGCTCAAAAGGTCGCCATCCCATGTCACTTCCGCAGTTCTTTGCGTGGCCATAACTAATCTACCCGAGTAGTAGTATTATACGATTGCCCTCGAGCCAAGAGGGCAATGGCGATTCTTGAGAGGATGGCCTTCCCAAAGTGTCTTTCATCGCTCTATTGCAGTGACCCACATGTAATGTCGGCCGATTCGCCTTACTCTCACTTTCCCTTCGGACTCGAGCCTATACAGGTGGGTCTGAGCCGTGCTCCACGATACGTCCAAGGCTACTCTCACCATTTTCGTTGTCACTGGCCATTCTTGTTTGGCGAGATACTCGAGGATTCTTTGGTTGATTTCCAACTTATCCCCCTATCGATCGATGAGGCTGATCCTAGTATGAATCTCAAACTCGCAGTAGGAGTCTCCCTTGGCGAGGCATTGCGTCTCTTCACAGTGAACGGTGTGCCCTGCGATGGTGCCGAGGATTCCTGACAGGAACCCCCTCACAAAGCTGCAAGTCGCTTCCTTGGCTTTCCTCCCATCGCACTCGAGGCAGGATGACAGTCTCATCGTCAGATTGGGGAAATCTTCCTTAGATTCCTGCAGCTCAGGGATTCCCCAACCCGTTGCGGCGAGGATGTCTAGGCCATAGTCATAATTGTGCAGCAAATAGTCTTTCCCGAGCTTATTCATTAGGTATCCCGCCAACTCCTTCCCGTAGTCCATCCCGAGCTCGTACAGAATGACGTGGCCTCCTGAACCGAGCAGGGATCGAACTCCGTCGAACATGCGCGCCATGGCATACTGGGCCAGGATAACGACCCTGCGTCCCTGCCACGTGACGGGAAAGGAGATTGTGTCAACAATGGCGCCTTCCCGCCCTTCGAAGACTTTCGCCTCGACTACGAAAGGAGACGATCTGAGCCTCTCTGCGAGCAGTTCCAAAGTAACCTTCGGGTCTCTTATCGAGACAAACGCATTGTAAATTGCACAGCCTTCCCGGAGCAGAGAATAAGTCAAACTCTGCCGAACGTCAACCTTCAGCGATGCCGTAAGGGCGTCCACGCTCGCCGTCGCGCCCACCTCGTCCTTCATCTTGACCACTACCTGCGCTAGTCTCTCTCCGCGTTCTACGCGTGCGACCAGTATTTCCTTTGGAAGCTTCTTCGTGGGGTTTCTGGTCCCGGTAGTCTTCACTGCAGCGTTCCTCTGTTAAACTAGCAATGGCACCCTCCGAAAATATCTTAGGTTTACAAACACGTCACTTAGAACACAAGCGAACACATAAAGGACGCAAGGGGGATGAACGACAGCATGCCAAGGAGCGTGACCCGGACGCTCAGGATCGACCCAGAGCTTGACAAGGCCATCGGAAGGAGGGCATCCAATGACAGGGTCTCCGTAAATTTCTTGGTGAACAGGTGTATACGGAGATTCGTGGAATGGGACGCCCTGACAGCTCAGTTCGGAATGGTTACCGTTCCCAGGTTGGTCCTTAGCGAACTCGCGGGCGGCAAGGACACAGACGCCATCGAAAGACTGGGCAGGATGGTCGCCAGAAACTTCTTGGAGCCAGCGGCCACCTACTCCTTGGGCACGTTCGACGTCGCGTCGGCCATCGAGATGCTAAGGAGGTCGTCGACTTATGGTGGGAGGTTCAGCTTTGACGTTGGGGACGGCCACGATAGCCACAGCCATGTTATAGTTATCAGGCACGACGAAGGGTGGACATGGTCACGATACTACGTCGGACTGCTGGACGAGGCATTTAGGGTCATTCTAGGCAAGGATACGAAGATAACCTTCACGGACGCTCTGTGCGTGGCCCAGTTGGGCGCCCCGTAGGGCGCCTTAGGTCCCACGTCTGCTCGAAACCTGCCGATCCGAACATGATTCTGTCGTGAAGTTCGAAGATTCTCGCAATGTGCTTCACATCCAGAGACCAGAAGCCCTCAGACCTGTAGCAGCAAATGAGGTCTCGAGATCCTTCCTCACCTTCTTCAACTTCCAAGCCGACATCGAACCTTCTGTAACACTCGTGCAACCAATTACCCACAACGAGACGCCTACGCCCACCTTGGGAAGGTTCTACCCGCGATTCATGCAGGATGGCCAAGATGCCTGCTGCATCACTCTCGTCGTTTTCCAATACCTCCCTCAGATCTATCATCGAGGAGGATTGTAGTCCTCTTCGAGGACGCACCTTCTTTACCATTCTTCTGAAGAACTTCGAGTCTGTGTCTGGCCGAGAGCTGAATACGACGACTGAGTCCCACTGCTTGCTGGACCAGTCAGCCCAGCTGTCAATCAAGCGGTCCCGTTGCTTGTCATCATCGTAGATCAGAGCCGTATGGGGAAGAGTTCCGTCCTCTGACACGTCTTTGCCTTTAGGTTCTCGTCTCGTTTAACTCTTCCTCGCCGTGCCTCATGGTTAGAACGTATCGGGGCTCTTTGCGAGCTTTGGTCATAGCTTACCGCCTTCTTCATGAGCGCGGCCGTCCTGGTCTCTTCAGCGGCAGTCGTCCCTCCAGCGCGAAGGTGGTCGGCCACATGACGACTTCGGCGAACTGCCCCATAGTGAGATTCCAAATCAGTCGGGATACCACCACAATACTTAGAGCCTATAGGGATGCGAAAAACAACTAAAGGAAGCTGCGCCATGGTGTGCTCATGGCTGAGAACCTACATGCGAAGAGATACATGGTGAAACCTGGGTCC
>Ga0187784_10004534_pt1 | contig 11243 bp, 10 predicted proteins | sample 1015_SJ02_MP15_2_FD_132964 | JGI IMG/M metagenome (GOLD analysis project Ga0187784, IMG submission 132964) | Tropical peat soil microbial communities from peatlands in Department of Meta, Colombia - 1015_SJ02_MP15_20_MG | ecosystem: Environmental > Terrestrial > Soil > Wetlands > Peat | place... | reverse complement strand
GCCGACCCGGAGGAAGAATGGGATCGCGCGCGCCAGCGCGCGGTGCTGGTCGAGCTGGTCGAGCAAAACGCCCGGCGCCTGGTCCGCAAAGAAGTGACAGCGCTGCGGCGGCTGGCGAAAAAGTATCCGCCCGATCACGCCGCGCGCGACCTGATGCTCAACATCGATGGCTTCTACTTCTACTCGGACTTCGAAGGCAAGAAGGAGCACGTCGCAGAATCGCGGCGCGAACTCCGCGGTGTGCTTGCCACAGGCGATCCGGCTCAGCTGGAGCAGCTGCTGGCGCGCTGGGAGCGCACGCGGGCGGCGGCGATCGCGGAGAGGACGCTGCCGACGCTGCCTAAGCGGCGGCCGAGCTAAGAACAGATGCCCCCCGCTGCGCGTCAATCATTTTTTCGACGCATTGACTCATGATTCTTGTTACCGGAGCCGTCCGGTTGCCTCAGGTAAACTGCTACTCGCTGGCGTCGTCTTGCCCCACTGAGACGCCCGCCAGTCGATGCGCCTCAGCATCGGCGCCAGCCAGCGCAGGTAACCCGCCAGAGCCTGAGCGTAGCACCCCGCAGCGGCATCGGACTGGCAGGCGCCGAGCTTGTCGCGATCAACGTCTCCAGGCGCGACCGCCATGATGAGCATGCGCGCGCGGAGCGACTGTCCGGTAGGAAGGTCTTCACCGGTCGACACAATCAGGCCGCGGGGGATCCGAAGACTCGCGTGTACGGCCCGAACAAGTGCTTCGCCGCTCGGCGGGCTGGGCAGAACAAAGGGCGCTAGTGCGGGAGGCAGGTTGGTCTCAATGGCCCAGACTACGCTATCCGCTCCGACGGCGCCGCCGAGATGCAGGTAGACCCAAGCGTCGTCCTTCTTTCGCCAACCGGTGTGCGAAAAGACATCGCGCTCGACGATCTCAGGAGAAAGGCGCTGGATGGCCTCGCGGGTGCGGTCCTTAGCGCCCATGCCGGCACTAATAACCGCTCCGGCACCCAATTCCTCGACCGGCCAGTTCATCGCGCCGAACTGCGAGGCAGCGATCGAAAAGCGTCGGGCCCGGCCATCGATCACCCCCTCGATCACAAAAGCCTTGGTGCTTTGAACGCCGTCATCAAGGCGGACGTCGGCGATGATTCGTGCCAGGAAGTTGGTCAGCTGCACTTCACTCTCGCCGTCGCGCGTGTTCTTGACCCAGACTAGGCCGCTGGCGGTTTCGCGGTAGGGTCCCTGCGAGTGCCTGACTGTTGAAGGCAGCTCACGCAAATGATCGGTCGCGCAGCTGAACAGATCCTCCGTCCGGTGGCCTGCTGCGAAGAAGTCGTCCAGGCCGACTTTCCCGCCGCGCCGGGCCGGCGGCAGGTAGATTAGTCGGACAACAACAGAGCGCGACTCAAGAAAAGATTTGAGCCGAGCGAGCGCTTCGTAAACGCCGCGCTTCTCCATGGCGTCCGAGTCGAAGGCGATATAGGCGGTGCGGCGGTTGAGCGCGATCAGCTCCCAGTCGGCGAGCGCGGTTTTCCCACCGTGCTCATTTGACCCACGCCAGTTCCATACCCCGAGCAGTGCAACGCAGCAGAGGCCATGCGATGCCGCGCTATCAGCTTTCCTGACACCTTCAGTCACGAAGAGCGGAATCGCGGGGTCGCCGAGCATTGCGCGGCAGCGCCGTGGACAATCAAGCATCATCCGCAAGCCCCTCGGCGTTTCGTACTTGACCATCTTTCCGTTCTTGATGCGTGGCTGGTCCGGCCGAAGCTGGTAACCGGCGCATTCGCCCCGGACGTTCCACAACGGGACAAGGAGCGCCGGAGTCCGGCACTGAATGGGGCTAAATCCTAAGGTGTACAAATGCGCCTTCACAGTCTCTGTTCGATATCCGCGTTCGCGCGAGACCTCTGCTGAGATGGCAGACCCTTTTATGAGCCCTAAATGGCTGCTCGAGAGCCTACTGTCCGGTGCTGAATAGCTTCCCTCGAAGCGCTCACCACGATCGGGGCCCAACCCCGATTCCTCCCCGTTAAGGGGAAATAGGATTCCTTCCACCTCCGACCACCTCACTTCCGCCTTAACGGCCCCTTTACCAACCCAGATACTTCGAGCTCGGCTCTGCCCTTTCTCTCAAAAACTCAGCGCAGCGATCGTCAGCGGCGCGCTGCGGCCTCGGGCTCGACCTCACGGTCTTTGATGAATGCCTCGATGTCCGCTACGCGGTACCTCACCATGCGCTGCGAGAATCGCACGAATTTCGGGCCTCTCCTTTGCGCGCGCCACGATTGAAGCGTTTTCACCGCGAAGCCCCATCGTTGGGCTACCTGCTCCTCAGTAAGAAGGCGGGAGGAAGAATTAGCCGGGCCGTTCCGGCTGCGCCCTGCTCGTCCGTCGCCGCCGCGTCCGCGTCCTCTGTGAGCTGTTCCCATCGGTATGCTCCTCGCTGCTCTCGGCGTTTGCCCCTGTTATTCGCGAATACCGGCCGACTGATACTTACGCAAGGTGCGCACAATTGTCAGCCTTGAGATTTTTGCAGCCCTGCTAGGACTCTCTCACGAGCGATAACGCAGTGTGCTTGCCGGCATTTGAAACCGGAAGCCGCGTCTATAGGACAGCGGAGTTGACATGGAGCTACGGTCCACCCACGCGGGGATGAAAATGAACTATGGAGGATTTTCAGGAAGTCAAAAGAGAACCTCGCGGTCTTGACCGTCGACGAGCCGAAATGTCGCGACTCAGGTTCGGGATCTTCTCGTCAGTCGCTGGACGCCGCGATTAAGGGACGCCGAATCTCGGCGACCGACGCTAAGATTCTCTTTGGTAAGAAATTCTAGAGGATAGTTCGTTCGCGAGCCCGCTGGTCGACGAGACCCGCGGCGCTCGCCGCCTTGCCAGCGGCGGTTGACGTAAGACTTCGCAACGATCTGAAGCTCGGTCGGACCTACGATCGTCGTGCCCGAACAGCGGCTTCCACATTGTCAAAAGCACAGCTACTCGTTGGGAGCGCGCCTTGCGAATGAGAGCTATCAATTCGGCCAACTTGGTCTGCCCGGAGCGGACGAAGCCCTCACAGTAATAAACGATATGCTGCGGCAACATCCTTCATCCTCATCTTCCCGTTGATGATTTTCTTGAGCCGACAGCAAAAGCGTCGAAGAACGGGACCATTCGTTCCAGAATGGGTCCCAGCCGGAGCGCAGCCTGCTCGGGCGGAATCCGGCACTTCTTCGCCACCACCTCCGCCAGCTCGCGCTCGCACTTGGCTCGCCGCGCGCTTTCCAATGCTGAAGAGTGGATGGTGCAGCCGCGATTCGCGACCTGCTTTCTCATTGGCTGCCATCCGCGGTCCGGGAGCGGAACACCCACGACGACGTCCCCGACGGAAGCCATCACGCGGTGGAGCACCGATCTTTCATCGCTGAGTGCGCGCGTTTTCTCTATCTTTTCTGGCACGCCGGTATGCTCCTCGTTGCTGCTCACCTTTACGTGCTGTTATTGGCAAATACGCGACTAGCAATACCCGCGCAAGCTCCTCCAAATTCAGGTAGTGTCTCAGTTTGAAATCCGCCGAAATAGAGCCGCTTGCAATCTTGCTACGATGCAGCCTAGGTTTCCAAAATGTTGCGCATATCGAGTTTGTCTCCTGAAGAAATCCGTGAACGCATCGAGGGTTCGAATCGGGCTTCATACAACAGTCAAGCTCAGTACGTTTGTTGGGAGAATCGCGCCTTACATTCAGATTACGACTTTATTTGTTGCCCCTGCGAGTCGGAGTGTTGGTGCAAGCGAAGAGGGTGCCTGGGGCATTATCGGATAAAGGAGATATCGTTCGATCGGTTCCTTGAAACCTATGTAACCCTCTGGATACCCCCAAGGGCACGGAACAGCATCAAAAGGCGCCGTCCTCGCTGGTGGACGATTCAAGGGGCGCCAAAGGAACGCGATCCCGGCGCTGGAGTGGCTCCAGCACAATTGGTCCTCCGCTCTTGCCAAAGCCAGAGGTTGCAACAAGTGTGGCCTGTGTGACCCAAACATCAGCATCGAGCGCAAAGTTATGGGCCTATACGAGGCTAAGATGTGGTCGCAACTGTTCTACGATCTGCTCGTTCCTTATGACACCAGATCAAAGAACGAAATGAAGCGGGCTGGTTATACGACCACGGATTTCCTAAGGATGAACATCGAACTCTTTCGGGACCTGAAGAGGTTCGCGGAGGCGTACGAGTTGGACGTTCCCGGTATAAGAAGACTGGATTCTCCGTCGGCTATCGCGCCTTGTCTATCTTCTCTCCCAGGCGGCCAGCCGCTCTCCCGAGTACTTGATAAGGTCTTTTACAGTCCGTAGAAGAGGCTCACCAGTCTGATGCTTCAATTCGATTTTCCAAACTGAGACACTACCCAAATTCACCCCGACTTCGCTGTGAGATGCCCGCTCCAGCTCCGCAAGCTCTGCCGCTCGCGCTCATCCCCTAACCCCGCCTAACCCGGCCCGCGCCGCTCCGCCGCGCTCTAAGTGGTGGCGCGCGCGCCGCGTTAGCACGGTTCTGCCACCGCCTGCCGGCGGACGCTTTCGCTTGTCAGGCCCTGCCGCCCGCTCCGCTCGCGCTTCGAGGAACCTGCACATGGGCCCGCAGTTCGTCAGCGAGAGGCCCGCGCGGAAACAGTTGCGCGGGATGAAAGCAGCCAGCGGCCTGCCGCTTCACGGAAACGAACCATGACGAAGTGGGTCGAAGCGAGGGGAGTGCAGGCGGTTGTCGGTGGCTGAGGCGTAGATGATTGAAAAACTTGTATGCGTCGTGAAGATCGTTCACAATTTCCGTGAAGGCTATTCACAATGCCGGAATTCATAGGTCTTTCCGAGATCGCAGCGCTTGCAGGAGTGAGCGCTTCGGCCGTGGCGAACTGGCGCCAGCGGAATCCAGATTTCCCTAAGCCGATAGCGCAGCTGAAGTCTGGTCCCGTATTCCGCGCGACTGAAGTTACTGCATGGATACGGAGCAGGAGAAGTGGCGACAGCAAGGTTAACGCGGATGTGAGGCGGGTGGGTCTGCGGCTCCTAGAGTTTGAGTGCGGTGTGGCAACTAACGTTGACGACACGCATTCGGCTGAACTCGTGGACTACGAGGTTTCGCGCAGCGTGGGACAGGCTGCGCGACTGGCTATGCTGATTCGCGGTCAGGACGTGATCGAGGATGAGCATCTGCTGAAGAAGGTCGCGGCGCTGGAATTGGGAATCAGTCCTCCTGAATACGGCGCGGCTAAGCGCTTTCTGATGGAGGCGGATCTCGTTGAGGAGCGGACCACGCGGCTTGGCAAGCAGGTACTCCATGAAAAAGTGACTCGATTGGACCACGGCAGCAACTACCAGCGTATTGGAGAGCTCTGGGTTCAAGAGAAGCGGGCCACGCCCAAGGAGCGGGCGTTCATCTATACCTTAGATACTCTCGTGGAGAGGCCGGCCGCTCTCAATGAGATCGATGCGCTGGACAACCTCGGGACGGAGGACCGTAAGGGCTTACTTGAGCTCGGAAGTAATGCGGCGCTGATCGATGTCTTCAATAGCGGTGAGCAGAGGCTGTACTATTCGCCGCTTCTGTGGGACGTGGGGCCGGCCAAGCTGGCGGAGTTTCTTAAAAGGGTGACCGTCGATGAATTCTCGGCGTTGCTGAGCAAGTTGGCAGGCAAAGCGGGCGTGGATTTTACGGATAACGCAGACACGATTGTGCTGCAGGCAATAAGTGGCGGCATTCTGCCGAGCTACAAGGTCAAGTCGTCCGGTGGTGCCCGTGTATATTCGTTCGCGCCATACACCGGTGCGTTGCTTAGCTCGGATGAGGAGAAGGTGGTACTGGACAAAGCGCGCAACATAGTGGCGTGCCTTCGATATGGCGCGGAGGCAGCGACGGTCACCCGTATCAGGAATCCGCTCTGGGTCTTGGGGGCACTGACGGATCGCCACAGAAACTACAGGCTTAAGCCGCACTCGGAGTTGAAGGCCCAATACGGCATGCTCGTGACTAAGCAGGTGGGCCGTGTACTGCGAGTGGATAGATCTGACCGATACGTGTTCGAGTTGATCCCGACAGAAGACAATCTTCGCGCGTGCGCCATCGCCGGGGAACTCCTAAGCGGTGGCGGCGAGGTAATGGGCCAAAAGGACCCTGGTGCGAAAGCGGCTCTGCACCTGGTTGCCGGGCGCATCGAGCACCCTTTACACGAGGTTAAAGTTGCCAAGAAGAAGCGGCCAGCCCGAGCAGACGAACTTGCCGAGCTTGTTGGGACCCTACGGTCCGTTGTTGCCTGAGGCTCACAGAGGTAGACGAATGGCGTCGAAGCGTAGGCTTCCGGCAGGGAGCGGCCTGCCAGAGCAAGACCTGCCGCTGAAATTAGCCGTGGGATCAGCGTTGGCCGTCAGTGGCTTTTACGTGCGGACCAACGTGTGCGTTTCTGCGGCAAGCGCGCAAGGTTTGGCTGACGTTACCGACGTGGACGTTCTCGGGATTCGACACGACCTGACATTTAATCAGGATACGGTAGCGGTCAGCTGCAAGGGAGATGCGGCGAGGGGGTTGAAGCCTGCCAAGGAAATTTTCTACCTCCGCGGTGTTTTGGATTACGTCCGCGCGAGGACAGGGGTAGTAGCGCTGGACCGGAGAGCGGTGCCGCCGCATCTCCGCGATCTCGGCGAACGGCTTAACATCTTAGTCCTCTCGGGCGAAGAGACTGAAAGGTGGTGTAACAGCCTCCGGAGTGGAGCGCCGGACCTCGATTATTTTGAACGAGCTGCCTACGAGAAGTATCGCGACGTTTGGAGGAAGCTTCCTTCCGAAGGAATTACCCAGTATCTGCGCGCGGCGTACTGGTTTCACTTTGATTTTCGGAACTTGCAGAACGTGTTGGCGTATTTGTCGAAGGTCAGCTCAAGCCTGAGCGGCGCGCAGACTTGGCATGGCGTGGTGATGATGGACATCGCGGCACACGTGTGTCTGACGATCTTCGACCTTTGTCGCAAGGTTCTTATGCTTGGAGTGTCGTGCGTGGCCGACACCACGGCGGCTTACCTGTTTGGGGGGGCAACCTCTTTTAAAGCTCGTCGTGAGCTGTACACAAAGGTGGAAAAGCTTTTGGCGTCCACGGGCGTCGTTGGCGCCGGTGGGCCGCAGCTGCCGCCGCTGGACCCACCGTACACGAAGGCCCTCGCAGAGCTGGTTATCCATTTTATCGAAAAACCCCACGCAGCGACGATGGTCCCGTGGATCGTTCAAGACAATTTATGGCGTTCCTTGGGTGCTAAGGGTCTGGCGCGGGAGGACAGAAACGTTTTGGTGGCCGAGAAGTTAGCGCAGGACCTCCTGAATTTCATAAAAGAGGCAGGCGGTCTGAGTTGGGCGCCGAAGGTGTGAACTGGCGCGGGTGATCACGAGACTTTACGGGAAGAGGTTCAAGGCGCGAGATGGGGGAGAACGCTGAGCTTCTGAAGACGCTGGAAGGCCGCCGCGTATCGCTGCCGGGGCACTTCGATGGTGTCGTCACGATCGAGGGCATTCGTGCCCTTGCTTCTGGAGCAGAGATTAGGGTTCGCCTTGCGACCGGGGATTTAGACGAAACAATCCTGTCGTCGTCGGAAGTGGCGGAGCTTCTGGATCACAAGACCGAAGAAGCTTCCACGGCTCCGGTCGATGCGGACAAGCTCCGTTTGCTCGTCGAGTCGGCGCGGATCCGGCTAGCTTACGCCTACGATAAGCACTTTGCTGTAAGCCTGTCGGGGATCCGGACGCTTCCTCATCAGATCGAAGCGGTCTACCTGAAGATGTTGCCGCAACCGCGATTGCGGTTTCTCTTGGCTGATGACCCTGGTGCCGGCAAGACGATCATGGCCGGTCTGTTGATCAAGGAGTTGAAGCTTCGAGAAGCGATTGAGCGTTGCCTGATTCTGGTTCCGGCTCCGCTGACGATTCAGTGGCAGGATGAACTTCTCCGCTTTTTCGGTGAAACCTTCCAGATCATCCATGCCGGCAATGATCAGCAGCAACTTCTGAACCTCTGGCAGCGCGAATCTCAGGTTATCTGCTCGCTCGATTACGCGAAGCAGGACGACGTGCGCGAACGCGTCTGGCAGCAACATTGGGACTTCGTCGTCATCGATGAGGCGCACAAGTGCAGCGCATACACGAAGCATTCGAGCAATCGCGGGGACGAAGTCGAAAAGACAAAGCGCTATCAACTTGCTGAACGCCTCGCGAGCATGAGCGACCATCTGCTTTTGCTGACGGCAACGCCGCATCACGGAGACGACGATCGGTTTGGCCATTTCGTGCGGCTCCTAGACCCGGACGTATTTCCGGAGCCACACAAGCTTCGCGATGCTGCCGGTCGAATCCGGCGCGACATCCTGAGCCTCGGTCCCGACTGCCCTTGGGCCCTTCGACGCCTTAAGGAGGATTTGAAAGATCTCTCAGGCCACCGACTCTTCCCGGATCGGCATGCCTCGACTGTGACCTTTCGGCTGAACGGAGAGGAGTTCGCACTCTACAAGGCTACGACCGCGTACATCAACGAGTTCCTGCCTCAGGCTGCCGGACGACGACGTAACAGCGTCGCCCTTGCGCGCACCGTTTTTCAGCGACGGCTCGCGAGCTCGACTAGGGCCATACACGAATCGCTGGCGCGTCGTCTCAAGAAGCTTCAGGACCTGCTTGAGGAACTGGAGAATTTGACGCCGGCTCAACGCGCCAGACGTATCGCGCAGCTGCAGGGCCGCCTGCCGGATACCGAACAGGATGAGGACGATCTCGACGATGCCGAGCGGGATCAGCTCGTCAACGAGACCACGGTTGCGCTTGAGCTCGACCAGTTGCGTGGTGAAATCGCTGCGCTGCGCGACCTCGTGGCTCGCGCTTCTCGGGTTCGTGATTTCGCTGGAGATTCGAAACTGACCGCGCTGAAGGACTGCTTGGCAAAGGCAGAGTTCGGTGAACTCAGCGACGGGCGCGGGAAACTGATCATCTTTACCGAGCACCGCGACACGCTCAACCACGTTCGGGAAAACCTGGAAACGTGGGGCTACTCGACTTGCCAGATTCATGGCGGGATGAACCCGCATGAGCGCAAGCGCGCTCAGGAAGATTTCCGGACCTCCGCGCAAGTATGCGTTGCGACGGAAGCGGCCGGCGAAGGCATCAACCTCCAGTTCTGTCATCTCCTGATCAATTACGATTTGCCCTGGAACCCGACGCGCCTTGAACAACGCTTGGGGCGAATCCACCGCATCGGTCAAGAGCGAGACGTCTTCGCTTTCAATTTCGTAGCGAGTGCCTCTGAGGAGGGGCAGCCCGTTATCGAGGGACGTATCCTGGAGCGCCTGCTCGGAAAGCTCGAACAGATGCGGGCGGTGCTGAGCGATAGGGTCTTCGACGTGATCGGCGAGGTGCTGTCGCTGAATGCAGTGAATTTGCCGGAGATGCTCCGTGAAGCCGCGTATGAGCCGCGGCGCTTGGACGAGTATCTGGACCAGATCGATCGGATCGATCCGAATCGACTCCAACTGTACGAGCAAGCAACCGGCATCGCGTTGGCCCGGGCCAATGTCGATTTCTCCGCGTTCTTGAAGTCAAACTTCGAAGCAGAAGAACGCAGGCTGATGCCGAAGTACGTGGAGCAACACTTTCTGAATGCTGCTCGGGAAATTGGGCTTCGAGTTGAACCGCGCGCTGACGGGCTGTGGAGGATTGAGCATGTGCTTGCCGATCTTCGTTCGGAACGACGCGAGAGCGTTCGACGGCTCGGCAAGCCGGACTCTTCGTATCGGAAGGTCACCTTCCATAAAGAGCACTTGGAGCAGGACGCTCATCTAGACGCCGTACTGGCCGGCCCTGGTCATCCGCTTTATGCGACGGTCGACGAACGACTGAACGAGCTTCTGGCGCCGCTCCAGGGCGGGCAGGGCGTTTATGTTGATCGTCTGGCTGACTTTCCCTATCGGCTGCACTTTTTTGAGCTCTCGATTCGCGGACAGACGTCGGTGGGAACGCCGGCCACACTCCAAGCGGAACTTGCGGTCGTGCGGGAAGACATTGGCAGCGGTGGTGCCGCTAGCCGGTTCTCCGTCGTTCCCGCTGACACGCTCATGGATCTGGCAACTCAGCAAAAGCCGCCTGAGCGCCTTTCCGCGTTAGAGGTGGAAAAGGCGGCGGACTTTCTCAAAACGACACTTCAGATGGAGCGTCGCAATGCTGTCCAGGAGGAGCGGGGGCACTATTCTCAAGTGTGCCGCGAGTACCTGGAACGGTCCTTTGATGCTCGGATCAGGGCCGCGCAAGACAGAGTCTTTTCGCTGAAGGCACGTGAGGCGGAGTCACCCGAGGTGGGCCTGGCCCGTCAGAGAGCGGAGACGGATCTGGAAGACCTGAAACGGAGCCGAAGCGAACGGCTCGCCGGCCTGAATCGGCTTGTGATTGCACGGCCCGGACCCGTGCGGCATATCGCGAGCGCCTTGGTGCTTCCGGCTTCTGTCGAGGAAATTGCTGAGTTCGCGGACGAACTCGATCCCGAGACGCGGCGGCGTATTGAACTGGCCGCCGAGGATGTGGTCATTGCGTACGAAACGGGGCGCGGTTGGGAGCCGGAGCGCGTCGGGCATCTGAAGATCGGGTTCGACATTCGGAGCCTGGGGCCCGCCGACACACAGACCGGCTACAGGGATCCCGTAACTGGCCTGCGGCGCATCGAAGTAAAGGGGCGAAAGCGCGGCCAGCCCATCAGGCTAACTACTAACGAGTGGTACAAGGCTACGCAGCTCGGTGACACATATTGGCTGTACGTGGTGTGGGACCCGCTCGACAAACCACAGTCAGTCCCGCTCATCGTGCAAAATCCTGCCAAACGACTCGATCACGCGAAGAGAGAGATCGCTGCTACTCGGTTTTATGAAATTCCGGCAGCGGCGATCGAATCGGTCGCAGGACAGGTCGCGGACCCATCGGCATGAAACGAAAGACTCGCAACTTCCTCGATTGTGCCAAGGAATCTCTGATTCTGGGCGTCGAGATGTTCAACCGCACTTCCGAAGTGGGTCGGGTCGAAGGCGTGTTGCTGACGATGAATCACGCCTTCGAGATGCTGCTCAAGGCTGTTGTGTTCGAAAAGACGGGGCGGATACGCGCCAAGCGCGACAAATACAATTACGGATTCGAGAGTGTATCGCCGTGTGCCAAACCCAGCTGAACGTTCTGGATGAAAACGAAGCGCTCTCGTTGAAGAATCTC
>Ga0187784_10004533_pt1 | contig 11243 bp, 7 predicted proteins | sample 1015_SJ02_MP15_2_FD_132964 | JGI IMG/M metagenome (GOLD analysis project Ga0187784, IMG submission 132964) | Tropical peat soil microbial communities from peatlands in Department of Meta, Colombia - 1015_SJ02_MP15_20_MG | ecosystem: Environmental > Terrestrial > Soil > Wetlands > Peat | place... | reverse complement strand
GGCGTCATTACTCCCGGCAATCTGACCGCCACCAGCGGTGTGGGCGTCATCGTGAGCCCCGCGGCGACCACCACATACGCCCTCACGGTGACGAACGCCAGCGGTACGGCTGTGGCCGCGCCGGCCACCGTCACGGTAGTCTCGACCGCCGTTTCCTCGGTGACGGTGGACTTGGCGAGCAGCGGCCCTGCCGTGACCAACAAGCTGCTGGGAATGAACATGGGCGTCTGGTACGACCTGGTCTCCAATCAGACCGGAATTGTGGATGCTTTCCAGGCCGCCGGCATCACCCAGGTGCGTTGGCCAGGCGGATCGGATTCCGACTTCTACCACTGGAAGACCAATACTGCGTGCGATGGCGGCTACGTCGATCCGAATGACACGTTTTCAAATTTCGTCAACGACCTGGCCGTTCCCGCGAACCTCGATGTCGCCTTGACGGCCAATTACGGCTCCAACGCAGCCTGCACCGGAGGCGGCGATCCAAGCGAAGCTGCCGCCTGGGTCGCGGCCGCGCTGACCGACGGCATCACCGTGAGCCACATGACGGTCGGCAACGAGGAGTATGGAAACTGGGAGTACGACCTGCACTCTAAACCGAATGACCCCACCACCTACGCCGCCGCGGTGGCGGGACCCAGCGGCTACTACCAGTTGATCAAAGCGGCCAGCCCGAACACCCTGGTGGGCATCGATGTGGACGGGGATAACGAGACCAACGGATGGGACAACATCGTGATGTCCAACGCCAAGGGGTCCTATGACTTCGTGGAATTCCACTACTATCCGGAGACGCCGGGCCAGGAGAACGACACCTTCATAGTGCAGCAGGCGGCTCAGGAGCTGACCTCGAACATCAACACCCTCCAGTCGGAGTTGGCCAATTGGGGGACTGCGGACACACCGGTTTATGTGGGCGAGATCGGAGGGCCTTATAGCAACCCGGGCCAGCAGAGCTGGTCGATCACCCAGGGTTTGTATGCTGGCCAGGTGCTGGGCGAGATGATGAACGCAGGGCTCTCGCGCCTGACTTGGTGGATTGGCTTCGGCAATTGCAACGGCGACAGCGGATATTTTAGTGCGTCGCTCTATGGATGGCAGGATTTCGGAGCCTACAATGTCTTCTCCGATGGACCCGAAGATAGCACCTGCCAGGGCGCGGGCCCCTTCGGCACCATGTCTCCCACGGCGCGCGCGTTTCAGTTGTTCAGCCAAATGGCCATCAACGGCCAGACGGTACTGTCGGCGACCGTCACCGGCGACACGACCGACGTGCGCGCCTACGCGGCCACCAACCCCAACGGTACGGCTCTGTGGTTGTTCAACGACAACGAAAACCTCGCCCAGCCGGTGACCATCACGCTTTTGGGCAAGACCTTCTCTCTCGGCGTGACCGTCACCACCTACGACAAGGCTATCTACGACCTGTCGGGTTCGCCGACCGGCACTCCGCCGGACCCGGCAGGGACAAGCACCTGGGCTCCGCCAACTACCAACAGCTTGGGCGCTCAGACCCTACCTCTGACCCTGACTCTCACTCCCTGGAGCATGAACATGGTCATCATCCAATAGCCCAAGCCGGAACGTGTCCGCCACCCCTGCGTTTGTGCATTGGTTGCGCGTTTGAGGATTGGCGATGGGCGATACAGTGAGGAGATCTCATAATTTCTCGATGAGTGTAGAAATCTGTTCACGTGTGACCGCGGACACGTGTTCGCGGGAAATCCAACAGAGCGGCTCCGACTTCCCTTTCAGGAAAACTTGGGCAGCAGGCTCATCCTGGCGAGTCTTCGAATTGTGATAGGTAGCCGGCTTGACGGTGACCCGTTGGCCGATCTGGGACTGAAAAAGCTTCCGTTCGGCTTCGATCCTCGGGCGATCTTGCTGCTTGAGCGTGATGTCTTTCAGCCTCTGCTCGAAGCCATTGACCGCCGGCAGAGCCACAGTGGCAGCCAGTGGCGGCGTCTCGCTGACGTCTTCTGCGGCCAACAGGCCATGCTCCAGCCGATATTGGCCTTCCGGCACATCCACGATGCCGAGCCAACTGGCAGGATTGGGAGTGCTACCTACTATCCGCACCAGCGTGTTTTCCACGACGACATCAAGATTCACGTGGCCGTAGTCGGCGCGCACTCTGTCCGATTCCCATGTGATGGGCACATATTTGCGAGTCGCTCCTGCGGCCTTGGCCATATCGAGGAATCCATCCAGCGTGTGCGGACCACCCAGGATGTCGATCGAATAGGTCATCACCGTCGTCAATCACCATCGTCTGCGTGGGGGTGGCTGAGCCTAGATGGGACAGATTGGTGGGATGGTTACGTTTGGCTAGGGAGGCAATGACGGTAAGCTACTTTACGCCAACATACGCCAACAAAACCTCGAAAAACAGGGTAGAATGGGGTTAAAGCGGAAGTACTAGTGCCCTTTGTTTTCAATGAATTGAGGAACTCTGGGAGGTGAAGACTTGATTTAGCAAACCGCCGTCTAAGCCACTCGGCCACCTCTCCACGGTCGCTTTCAAACCAATTTCATAACCCCCGGGCTCTCGCGCTAAACGCGTACGCCCGGGCTCGAGATCACCTGTTACGCCCTGCCGTGGTTTCCATCGGTCCCTAGGCCCCTAATGAAGCGGTCCACGGTCTCAGTCAAGCCCTTCAGGGCAGCCTGGAGGAGGAAGAACCCATCGGCAAGTTTAGCGATCGCGTCGCTGTTTCGCGCGATGGCTTCGCTGTTTTGCGCGATGGCCTCGCTGTTTTGCGCAATGGCTTCGCTGTTTTGCGCAATGGCTTGGGTGTTGCGCTCTACCACCAGCTCGAGGCGGTTGAGTATCTCTCCTTGCACAACCTGATTATCGCGCAGGGCGATCAACGATTTTTCCATCTCCTCGAACGTCACAGGTTCACCCCGCCGAGCAAACCGCCGCCTTTCGCCACTCGGCCACCTCTCCGTCGCCTTCAAGAGCCTGGCATACATTCTCCCACCTGGCCAGCACTTACGTCAACAGTCACGCCAACTTCTTCCCTACCTGCTTCAGAAATATTTGAGGGGACCACGAGTGCGTCAGATGGGCGTACAATGGTGCTGATTTGAACACAAAGGTGGAGCTTACAGATGAGACGAATCACCGGCGTTGTGATTGCCTCGCTGCTCTTTTCTGTGTTTGGCGCCAGCGCGCCACGCACACTGCGCGTGGATTATTACCACACCGGAAACGCGCGCGAAGAATGGTTTAGCCTCGATCGCGTGGTTCTGGAGCCGCTGGAATGGCCAGGCAATCCGCATAGGGCCATTGATGAAAGCCAATTGGGAGACTACCTATTCGAGGTGCGCGAGCAGCGCAGCGGAAAGTTATTGTACTCCAGGGGACTCAATTCCGTGTTTGGCGAGTGGAAGACGACGGAAGAAGCGCGCCACGGGAACCGGACCTTTTCCGAGTCGCTACGGTTTCCCGCGCCGGACGCGATTGTGGAGGTTTCGCTGAAAGAGCGCGATGAGAGCGGCTTTCATGAAGTGTGGAAAACAGTTGTGGATCCCAGGGATAAGTTCGTTGACCGCGCGCGCCCGTCGTCGCCAGGGCCCCTGATTGAACTGCAAAAGATGGGGGACCCGGCGAGGAAGGTGGATTTGCTGGTGCTGGGTGATGGGTACACGGCCGCGGAGCGAACGAAGTTCGAGAAAGACGCGCGTCGATTCATCGAGGCGCTGTTCGCAACCCCGCCATTTCGCGAGCACGGCACGGATTTCAACGTCTGGGGGCTGTGCCCGGCGGCGGGACAATCGGGCGTCTCGCGGCCCTCGAGCGGAGTTTACCGAAGGTCGCCCCTTGGCGCTTCGTACGACACTTTCGGGACTGAGCGCTATGTACTGACAATGGACAATCGTGCGCTGCGGGACGTGGCTTCATTTGCGCCGTACGAGTTCGTCGAGATTTTGGTGAACGGAGAGACCTACGGAGGAGGCGGAATTTTCAATCAGTTCGCAACTGTGGCCATTGACAATCCGTGGTCGGCATACGTGGGCGTGCACGAATTCGCGCACCACTTCGCCGGCCTGGCCGACGAATACTACACCTCAGACGTGGCCTATCTGCCGCCGGAGCACAAGACGGAGCCGTGGGAGCCAAATGTGACCGCATTGCTCGATCCCGCCAATTTGAAGTGGCGAGACCTGCTCGCGCCAGGAACTCCCGTACCCACGCCCTGGGATAAGGACGACTTCGACCGCTTCGAGCGCGACATTCAGAAACAGCGCAAGGAACTCCGCGCCGCAGGCAAGCCTGAAGCGAACATGGACGCCCTTTTCCGCCTGGAGCGCCAGAAGGAGGACGCCATGCTCGGCGCGCAGAAATACGCCGGAAAAGTTGGGGCATTCGAGGGCGCGAACTATGAGTCAAAGGGCTACTACCGTCCCGAGGTTGACTGCATCATGTTCACCCGCCACATGTCGTTCTGTGCGGTCTGCCGACGCGCCATAGAACGCGTTATCGCCATGTACACGGACTGAAATTCAAGCAACGCCCAAGCGCAGAAGCGGGACACGGGGGCACCGGCACCTCCTGGCCGAGAAGTTCCCGGGGATGGCGTATAAGCCGGCTTTCGCGGGAATGACGGCAGGACGCTCCTACAGCAGCTACATCGGCGGCCCGCCAAATTCGTCGGCCGGCGGCTTCAACCCATATTCCTTAGGCGGTTCCGTGCCCATCAAGTAACGCACGAAGTAATCCCAGCGCCGGCGCACCATATACGGCTCACTTCCGAATCCGTGGTGGCGATTCGGCAGCAGGAGCAGATCGAAATCCTTATTGGCCTTGATCAGCTCGTTGACCACCAGTAGCGTGTTATACGGCGGCACGTTGTCGTCCATCGTGCCGTGCGCCAGCAGGAGGTGGCCCTTCAGGTTCTTGGCGATGTTTTCGTTGGCCTGGTCATCGTAGTTGGTCCCGCCCGCCGCTTCGTGAACGAGCAGACCCTGATAGCGCTCGCCCCAGTCATCTTCATACTCACGATTGTCGTGGTTTCCGGCTTCCGCGATTCCCACCTTGAAGAAGTCGGGGTAGCGGAACATGGCGTCCGCCGCAGCGTAGCCTCCGCCGGAGTGTCCGTAGATGCCGGCGCGATCGAGGTCGACCCAAGGATGATGTTCGGCCAGTTGTTTCATGCCCGCGACTTGGTCAGGCAAGGTGTTGTCGCCCATATTGCCGTAGTAGAAATCGTGAAACCTCTTGGAGCGCAGGGGATTCCCCATGCCCTCGATCTCCACCACCACGAATCCCAACTCCGCCAGTGCCTGCGCGTCGCCGCGTGCGGCGCTGAAGGACCAGCTCCCGACGCTGCCTCCCTGCGGTCCGGGATAAATGTTGTTCACGATGGGGTACTTCTTCTGCGGGTCGAGCTGGGTGGGCACGAAAATGAGTCCGTAAAGATCGGTAGCGCCGTCGCGTGCTTTCACGGTAATCGGCTGCGGCGGCTTCCATCCCGCGGCGACGAGCCTGGAGATGTCGGCCTTTTCGATGGTCGCTAGAAGCTTGCCGTCCGACCCACGCAGCACGGCGACGGGCGGGACGTCGGGCTTCGAATAAACGTCCACAAAGTAGCGGCCGGAGGGCGAAAAGGTGATCTGGTGGTTGGCGTCCTCGGGCGTGAGCAGCGTAAGCCCCGTGCCGTCGAAGCGGACGCGATAGAGATGAGCGAAGTATGGATTGCCCGGCTCCTTCCCGTCGGCCAGGAAATAGAGCACGCGCGCCTTCTCATCGACACGCAACAACTGCGTGACCACCCAATCGCCCGAGGTAATGCGGTTCTTTAGCTTCCCGGTGGCGAGGTCGTAAAGATAGAGATGGCCCCAACCGTCGCGCTCGGAGTACCAGATGTATTCGTTAGAATCGGGCAGAGCGTGCCAGTTCACACTGCCCTGGCCGGATTCGTACTGGGTAGTGGCGCGCTCCTCCATGACATCGCGTACCGCTCCGGTGGCGGCGTCGGCAACCCGCAGCGTCTCCTGTTTGTGGTCGCGCGAGGTGGAAACGAAGGCCAACCGGCTTGCCTCCGGACTCCATTCCACGTCCGTCCAATTCCCCGCCTCCGCGGATTGGCTGACGCCGCATGCAACGTCGTCGCACAGGGTGGAGCGGTGCGGGTCGGGCGGCATTTCGAGGCGGATCACCTTCGGCGTGTCCACCTCCAGGATCACACGCTGGATCGTCGCGATCGTATCGTCGCCGGGCAGCGGGTACTTCCAGGCTTGGAGCGCCGGATGCCCCACCTTGGTCTCCACCAAGTACATCTCGCCCACGTTGCGCTGGTCTTGCTGGAAAGTGGCGATCTTCTTCGAGTCCGGCGACCACAACAGGATCGGGCGATCGCTCTTCACCCATCCTGCGTTATCGAGCGCGTAGGAGAAGTCTTTCACGCCGTCAGTGGTAAGCTGGGTCTCTTTACCGCTCGCCACGTCGCGCACCCACAAGTTGTACTCGCGTATGAAAGCCAGCTTCTTCTTATCCGGGGAAGGCACTTCACTGCCCCCGCGCCTTCCCGGCCGGCCCGGCCCTGCTTCCCCGGTGCTCTGGGCGACGCAACTGACGCCCTGGCGATCGCACTGGAACCGCCGCCGGCCGACATTGAATGAAACAAATTGGCCGTCCGCCGAGAGCTCGATCTCACGAAATGGCAGCTTGTTGGCCTCGTACGTATGCCCCGAGGCGGCGGAAAGCGCCGCGGCCAGCTTGACATGATCGAATGCCGCTTCTTTGGAGAGCTTAACCGGGTCGAAAATCACGAAGCGCACGCCTGCCGCGTCCGCGTCGCGGTACCACAGGCGCCCGTCCTTGGTCCACGTGGGACGCACCGCATGATAGACGAGACGATCGGTGTTGTACGGCATGAATTTCTCGGCGCGCGCGTAATCGTCCACGGTCAGGGCGCGCGGCGAGTTCGAGTTCAAACCTGTGTTCTGCGGTCGGGCGCTCGAGTTGATCGCGAGAGCCAGTGACGTGAGCCATAAAAGCCGAACGAAATAGGTCCTAACAGCGTGTGCGCGCATAAGGCTCCATAGTGGCGAAAGGCGAATTCCGCCATTCGCGCTGAATGTGAAGTGATGCCGATTGAACTCCGGCTTTTCCGTTCTGCTTCACCACCCGACAGTATACACGCCGGCCGGCTCGCAGCCTATCAGCTCGTTGCTTCGCCTCTCCCTTTCAGCGCCAGTTCCCAGGAGCAACAGGTCCTACCTTAGTACCATTGAGTCCGCATGTTTTCAAGCCTAGAATCCAGGTTGGTACTGGCTGAAAGCACCTCCGAATTGCAGACGATTGGGGGTTTGAGCCTGCACGGGAAGTGACGATAAAGAAATCGAGAAGGTCGTGACCTATGTCGAATAACAAACCGGAGCGGTCAAAGATTCAGGATGAACCATCTCGCCCGCAGCAGGTGGTGCAGTGGGCAATGCGCCACCCGGGAGTCCTGTTACTCAGTTCTGTCGCCGTGGGAACCGTACTGGCTTGCAGGCGGAATGCCGACCCACAACCTGGCGCGGACCGACGAGTGGAAACGGAAGCGGACATCATCGATGGCGATGTACCCTTGTTTGTCTGATCGTGGGGCAGGATTCAGTTGGTAGGCAATGTTGAAGCACGGCACACGCGGTGGCTATCGCGGGTCAATCCCATAGCATCCGGCGAGGGGGTCTTTTCTGCTTGACAACGCTGCCGTACTAGGCGTAGTAATACACGTGTGATACCTTTCAAGGTAGATTTTCGCCCCGGCCTTCCCCTCTACGAGCAGGTGGTTTACGCCGCCAAGAAGGCGGTGATTTCGGGCCGACTGCGTCCCGGCGACGTTTTCCCTTCGGTGCGCACGCTGAGCAAGGAACTAAAGATCAATCCCAACACGGCGCACAAAGTGATTGCACAACTGGTTTCGGCGAACCTGCTGGAGACGCGCCCGGGCGTGGGCACGGTGGTGGCCACGCTGCCGGAGCCCACGGCACAGCAGCGCACCCGACTGCTGGGCGAGGAAATCGAGGCGCTGGTCGTGGAAGCTAAAAAACTTGGTATTGAACTGGACGACATGACAGCCTCTCTCGCGGACCACTGGAGACGGTTGGGCGGCGAGGGCGAAACCTCAGGCCGGGGAGGACGCGGCAAACGATGAGCAGCGCAATTCGAGCCGAGAATCTGGTTAAGGGATTCCGCAAGGTCACGGCTCTCAACGGCGTCAATCTCGATGTTCCCGAGGGCGCGATCTACGCCCTGGTTGGCCCCAATGGCGCGGGCAAAACCACCGCGATCAAGGTCCTGATGAATATCTTCCCCGCCACCAGCGGCCGGGCGGAGGTGCTCGGCGCCGACTCCACGCGCCTCCGCGGTGCGGCGTTTACCTCCATAGGTTACGTATCGGAAAACCAGGAACTGCCTGGCTGGATGAGCCTTCGCCGACTGCTTGCCTTCCTCCGACCGTTTTATCCCACCTGGGATGTCGCGCTCGAGCGCGAACTGATCCGGCAGCTCGACCTCCCGCTCGATCGCAAGCTGTCAAAACTTTCGCGCGGCATGCGCATGAAAGCCGCGATGCTCAGCTCGCTGACCTATCACCCCAAGCTGATCGTGCTCGACGAGCCCTTCGGCGGCCTTGACCCACTGGTGCGCGATCAGTTGATCGAAGGCTTAGTCGAGCGCGCACCGGAAGCGACCATATTTGTCTCCTCGCACGATTTGGCAGAAATCGAGAACTTGGCCAGCCACATTGGCTACCTGGAGGAAGGGTATCTGCGATTTTCCGAAGAGCGGGCGGCGCTGCTCGAACGCTTCCGCGAGGTCGAGCTAACCCTCGACGCCCTGCCCCTGCTCGACCGTAGATGGCCGGAGAGCTGGATGCACGTCGCCGCCTCCGAGCACGTTTTGCGGTTCATCGAAAGCCGTTTCGAATCGGAGCGTACCCGTGGCGAGATTCGTGAGTTTTTCGGCGAGGTGCGCGATGTGACCTTCAGGCCTATGACCTTGCGGGCGATCTTCGTGGCCATGGCTCGAGCCGGGCGTCCTGCCCCCGGAGGCAGCGGGGTATGAGGAACCAAATCCTGCACATCTTCAAAAATGACGTTCGCCACTTCTGGCGGGAAATCGTGCTAATGATTGCCGTCGTGGTCGCCTACGGCTGGCACACCTCAACCCGTTCGCAAGGGCCGGGCTTTATCGCCATAGACATTGGCTTCTCATTTCCTTCCGAGATTCTGTCTCTCCTTGTGCCCGTCTCATTCATTTTCCTGATCGTGCGCGCCGCGCACGCAGAGTGCCCGGTGGGCGACCGCCAATTCTGGGTCACGCGGCCTTACGATTGGAGGCAGCTCCTGGCGGCAAAACTCCTTTTCGTCGCGACGTTCGTCAACCTTCCGCTCCTTGTTCTCCAAGTCTTCCTGCTGTGGCACGGCGGGTTCTGGCCGCCCAGGTACTTATGGGGCTTGTTGGCGCTCCAGTTGAGTTGGAGCCTGTTCGTGTTTCTTCCCGTTGGCATGTTGGCGGTCGTCACTGCGAGCATCGGACAGTTCGTGTTAGCTGTGCTGGCTGTCCTCCTCTATTTCATCGCCTTTTCCACGCTGATAAGTGAGATCCCGGGCATTGGAGTGGCAGGGAGCGATGTCATCCCGGAACGGACCACGCTCATCCTGGTGTACGCCGCGATCGTGGCGATTATTTTGCGGCAATACGCCCGTCGCAGAACCGCGTGGTCGCGCATCGTGCTGGTCGGGGCGGGTGTGGCAGTCCCCGTTCTGTTCGCCGTCACTCCCTACCGGACCCTCATCGCCCACGTGTATCCAGTGCCGGGACCGGACAAGCCGCTTCCGGTGCATTTGGCCTTCGATCCGGCTAAGCCCGCCTCACTCAAAGGCGGCTACTTCGAAAAGAACAAAGTCCACATCAAGTTGCCGCTTCTGGTCTCTGGAGTAGCCGAAGGCTCGAAGGTTACCGAGGGCGGAATTCTTGTAAGAATCGAAGCGCCCGGAGGTCCGCGCTGGGAATCAGGTTGGAGCGGAGGGTACGGCGAACTCCTTGCTCACCGTCCGCGCGACAGCGAAACCGTCACTTTAGAGAAGGATTTCTTCGAACGCGTGAAATCCGTCCCCGTCAACGTCCACCTGACCTATGCGCTCACGCCCGCCCGCGCCCAGCAAGTCGTGCACATCGTCGCCGGCCCCGCACCTTTCACACTTCCGGGCGACGGGCAGTGCCTATTTTCTCCATTGGCCCGCAACCAGCCCGTGTGCTTCTTCCCGCCCGCGAAGACGGAGAGGATGTTGTTGAGCGCCAAGACGGAGGAAATCACCTGCAAGCCGGGCGAAAACGCAAAGCCTCTGCCGGCTGGAACAGTCGCGTATGGGTGGGTCTGGGAAGTGGGGAGCTTCGGTCTCAATCCGGTCTCGGCCGTCGAGCTCGCGTTGTCCGACTTCGGAGACCTGGACGTTCGCAATTCCCGTGAGAGTGTCTGCCCCGGAACGCCGCTTACGATTTATACGGCCTGGCAGGAGGGCCCGCGCTATCGCGCTGATTTGGAGATTGACGGCATTCACCTCGCCGATTATAAGCTGGACGACTCGCCGGACTACGAACTCGGGTTCGGCGTGAGGGTGCCTTAGCCAGCGTGGATTTGCGCACGGGAGGCGGCAAAGCCGACTTGGCTCTCGTCGCGAGTTCTGGGGCGACAGTCCAAGGAGCGATTGCCCCTGCCTTCTTGCGTTTGTCCCCAGAACTGGTCCGCAAGATCAGGGTCTTCAGCCACCCATTTCCAATCTTCAGGCGGCAGCTTGATTCGCTCTTCTTGATAGAGCACTGCCAGACCCCGGGCGACCCGATCGCCCTTGCCTTCGCGTTTTCACAATATGAAAATGTTGTTCGGACATGCTCGGCGGGCTGGGGCGGAGCCCCGTTAGTGTCCTGTCCCAGTGATTCGTGATGTGAGTCGCACCAGCCCCAGTAGGGGCGGAAGATAGTAGCCCAGGGCGCAAGCCCTGGGGAGAATGGCCCCACCGCCTTTTGTTCCCCCTCCCCCGCCCGCCCTGCGGCCCAGAGCCTTTGGGCGGCGGGCCGGCGGGGGAGGGGGAAGGGGGAAGAGGCGGCACTCCCAACCCACGGCTCAGAAGCTGTGAAAAAATCAAAACAGCTCACGCCAAGGCGCAAAGAAACGCAAAGTGCAAGCCCTGGTTTTTCTTTGCGGTCTTTGTGTACTTTGCGTCTTTGCGTGAACCCGATCCTT
>Ga0187784_10004532_pt1 | contig 11244 bp, 8 predicted proteins | sample 1015_SJ02_MP15_2_FD_132964 | JGI IMG/M metagenome (GOLD analysis project Ga0187784, IMG submission 132964) | Tropical peat soil microbial communities from peatlands in Department of Meta, Colombia - 1015_SJ02_MP15_20_MG | ecosystem: Environmental > Terrestrial > Soil > Wetlands > Peat | place... | reverse complement strand
GCGCAGCTCGCCGCGCAATGCCTCGGCGGCGTCGCGGTGCCGGTCTATCAGGACTCGATCGCCAGCGAGCTCGTCTACGTCCTCGAGCACGCCGAGGTCTCGATCATCGTCGCCGAAGACCAGGAGCAGATCGACAAGATCCTCTCGCTCAGGGAGAAGCTGCCGCATTTGCGTTTGCTGATCTATGACGATCCGCTCGGGCTTCGGCGCTATCGCTATCCGTTCCTCAAATCATTCGAGGACATCGAGGCGGCCGGCCGCGATTTCGACGCCAAGAATCCCGGCTTCATCGAGCGCGAGATCGACGCCGGGCACGAGGACGACCTCGCGCTCCTTGCGTACACCTCGGGCACCACCGGCAATCCCAAGGGCGTGATGCTGTCCCACCGCAACCTCATCAAGACGGGCGAGACGTTTGTCGCCTCCGAGGACCTGCGGCTCGGTGATGAGTGGCTGTGCTACCTGCCGATGGCCTGGATCGGCGACGCGCTCTATTCGACAGTTTTGAGCCTCATCGTCGGCTTCACCTGCAACTGCCCGGAAAGTCCCGACACCGTGCAGCGCGACCTGCGCGAGCTCGGCCCGACCGCGTGGCTCGCGCCGCCGCGCATCTGGGAAAACCTGCTCACCTCCGTGCAGGTGCGCGCGACCGACGCCTCCTTCCTCAAACGCAAGCTGTTCGACTATTTCCGCGAGGTCGCCGAACGCGCCGAGCTTCTGCGCGGCGAGAGCAAGAAGGCGCCGTTGAGCCTGCGGCTCAAGCTCGCGCTCGGCGAGTTCATGGTGTACGGACCGACCCGCGATCGATTGGGGCTCAGCCGCGTGCGCTGGGCCTACACGGGCGGGGCCCCGCTCGGCCCCGATGCGTTCCGCTTCTTCCGCTCGTTCGGCGTCAATCTCAAGCAGATCTACGGTGCGACCGAGCTGTGCGGGCTCGTCGCGCTGCAGCCCGACCGGGAGGCCGATCCAAATTCCGTTGGCCGCGTCTGCCCCGGCATCGACGTTCGCATCGACCCGTCGAGCGAGGTTCTGGTGCGTTCGCCCAGCATGTTCAAGGGTTATTACAAGCAGGACGAAGCAACTCGCGACGCCATCACGACCGACGGCTGGCTGCGCACCGGCGACGCCGGCTTCGTCGATCCGCGCGGACATCTCGTCATCATCGATCGCGCCAAGGACGTGGGCAAACTCGCCTGCGGGGAAGCCTTCGCGCCGCAATTCATCGAAAACAAACTGAAATTCAGCCCCTTTGTGGGCGAGGCGGTGGCGTTCGGCCACGACCGGCCATTCGCCGCCGCCATGATCGTGATCAACGGCGAGACCGTCGGCAACTGGGCCGAGCGCCACGGCATACCGTATAGCTCTTATCAGGACCTCGCCGCCAATCCGAAGGTGCGTGCGCTCATCCGCGAAGAGATTTGCAAGTGCAATGCCAACCTGCCCGAGGCGGCGCGCATCCGCCGCTTCATGCTGCTCAACAAGGAGCTCGACGCCGACGACAACGAGGTCACCCGCACCCGAAAGATCCGCCGCCGCTACGTAAGCGAGAAGTACAAGGCGGCAATCGACGCGCTCTACGGGGGCGGCCGCGATGTCGAACTCGTCGCCGACATCACTTTCGAGGACGGCCGCAAGTCGACCATCCGCTCCCGCGTGGCGATCGAGAACGCCGATGAAGCTCCGCTCGCCGGCATAGAGCGTGCGCATGCTTGATTTCGACTGGCAGTTCACCCTGGTCCTAATCACCAACGGGGTGATGATCGGCCTGATGTACACGCTGATCGCGCTCGGCTTCGTACTGGTCTACAAGGCAACCGACGCCATCAATTTCGCAGTTGGCGAGTTCGTGATGTTCGCCGGTTTCATCGCGGCCTTCGCGGCCGCGGCCGCGGGGGCGCCGTTTTGGGCGAGCGCGCTCATCGCCATCGCCGGCATGGCGGCGTTCGGCTTCGGCCTCGAGCGCGTCGTGCTGCGGCCGCTGATCGGTCGGCCAGTGGTGGCGGTGATCATGGCAACCATCGGCGTGGCGGCGCTGCTGCGCGGCTTTTCGACGCTCATCTTCGGCGCCGGCACGCGCGTCATCGAGATGCCGGTTGGCGACGAGCCGATCGACCTCGGGCTGATCAGCTTGCCGCCCGTGCAACTAGTCGGCGGCTGTGTGAGCCTGGTATCCCTCGCCATTTTCACGTGGTTCTTTCTCAAGAGCCGCACGGGCATCGCCATGCGCGCCGTCGCCGACAGCCAGCAGGTGGCGATGGCGATGGGCATCAACGTGCGCCGCTACTTCGCGCTCGCCTGGGCGATGGCCGGCATCGTCTCGGCGCTGGGCGGCGTGGTGTGGGGCGCGATGCTCGGCGTCGACAATCAGCTCGCCGTGGTGGGACTGAAAGTGTTTCCGGTGGTGATCCTCGGAGGCCTCGACTCTATCCTCGGCGCCGTGGTGGGCGGGCTCATTGTTGGCGTCGTCGAGAATCTCGCGGCCGGCTACCTCGATCCCTACGTCGGCGGCGGCACCAAGGACTTCGCCCCCTACATCCTGATGATCATCGCGTTGATGATCAGGCCTTACGGAATTTTCGGCAGGAGACTGATCGAGCGCGTGTAGACGGCTCACGATCGCCGCTGATAGGGCGGGTTGAACGACCCTCCGGCATGCTCGACAAGCTTGGAGGCTATGAGTCCGGGAGCGGCCGAGCTCACGAAGTTCGAGTGTTGAGGAGAAACGGATGTTGCATCGCGAGTCCGGCGTGTTCAAGACCAGCTATGCGGCCGACATGGCGGTCTATCCGTTGCCGATCGCGCGCTGGACCACGCTGGCAATCGCGGTGCTATTCGTGATCGTCATGCCAATCATGCTCAGCGAATATTACATCTCCATCGCCAACCTGATCCTGATCGCCGTGGTCGGCGCGCTGGGCCTGAACATCCTGGTCGGCTACACCGGCCAGATCTCGATCGGCCACGGCGCACTGATGTCGGTCGGCGCCTACACCGCCGCCAACCTGATCACCCGCATCGATGCGCCGTTCTGGATCGCGATTCCGGCGGGCGGCTTGATGGCGGCGGCGATCGGGGCCGTCATCGGCGTGCCGTCGCTGCGCATCAAGGGCCTGTATCTTGCGATCGCTACGCTCGCCGCGCAGCTGATCATCGAGTGGACCATCAACCACGTCCCCTGGATCTCGGGTGGCGTGCAGGCCTCGATCGAGGTGCCGCGTCCAAACGTGTTTGGCCTCGTACTGCACAACCAGAAGCAGCTCTATCTGTTCCTGCTGTTCTTCGCCTGCATTGCGATCGTCGCCACCATCAACCTGGCGCGCAGCCGCATCGGCCGCGCCTTCATCGCCATCCGCGACCACGACATCGCCGCCGAGCTGATCGGCATCGACATCTTCCGCTACAAGCTTATCGCCTTCGCAATGTCGTCGTTCTACGCCGGCGTCACCGGCGTGCTCTATACCTATTATCTCGGCATCGCCAACTACGAGCAGTTCCAGATCGGCGTCTCGATCGATTATCTGGCGATGATCATCATCGGCGGGCTCGGCTCAGTGCTGGGCTCGATCCTGGGCGCGATCTTCGTCACCCTTTTGCCGATCGCCACACGCTGGCTGCTCGAGGACTTTGGCGGCCTGTTCTTGTCGCAGGCCGATCTCGCCAATACCATACCCAACCTGCGCCTCGTGATCTTCGGCGCGCTGATCATCCTGTTCCTGGCGCTCGAGCCGGAAGGTCTCAATCGGCTGTGGCGCAACATCCTCGGATATTTCCGGGTATGGCCGTTCTCATACTGAGACGCAACGCAACATGGGAGGATAAACATGAAGCGTTTGACGGCAGGTACATTGGCGCTCGCCGCCGCTGCGGCGGTTGGCGCGGCCTTGACCGCGGGCGGCAACGCCGCCTCGGAAAAGAAGGACATCGTGATCGGCGAGCAGTGCGACCGCACCGGCCCGACCCAGCTGATCGGCGTGAGCCTGTGCCCGGCCATCCTCGACTATATCAACCTCATCAACTCCAAGGGCGGGGTCGAGGGCTACAAGATCAAGGTTGAGGAGATCGATACCGAATACAAGGTGCCGCCGGCGATCGAGGCCTACGAGAAGCAGAAGGCTGATGGCGCCGTGTCGATCATGATCTATGGCACGCCCCAGACCCAGGCGCTGACCAAGAAGCTCGCCGAGGACGAGATCCCCGGTACGTCACCTGGGTTCGGCACTGCCGCCGCCGCCAACGGCACGCACTATCCCTATCTGTTCCCGATTGCGGCAACCTACTGGTCGCAGGCGGCCGGCGCCGTGCAGTTTATCAAGGACAAGCTCGGCGGCAGTCTCGCGGGCAAGAAGATCGCCTATGTCTACTACGACAATCCCGCCGGCCATGAGCCGATGGTGATCCTCGACGAACTCAAGCAGCAGGAGAAGTTCGAGCTCAAGGAGTTCGCAGTGCCCCCGCCCGGCGTCGAAATGGGCGCGCAGGTGCTCGACATTACGCAGCGCTACAAGCCCGACTTCGTGATCATGCACCTATTCGGGCGTTCGCCGTCGGTCGCCATCAAGGCGCTCAAGGCAGCAGGCTTCCCGCTGTCGAAGGTGATCGGCTTGGTGTGGGCGTCGGCCGAGGCCGATATCATGGCCGCGGGCGGCTGGGCCGCCGCCGAGGGCTACCACACCGTCCAGTTCGCGGGCGTCGGCGACGACTATCCGGTGCGTCACGAGATCGTCGATTGGTACAAGAAGCAGGGCAAGGACGCGCCCAAGGAGATGGCCGACACCGTCTACTACAACCGCGGACTGCTCACGGCCGCGCTTCACGTCGAGGCGATCCGCAACGCGCTCAAGGCCAACGGCGGCGCCCAGCCGACCGGCGAGGATGTCAAGAAGGGGTTTGAGGCGATCCACGACGTCTCGCTCGGCGGCCTTGTGCCTCCGCTGCAGCTCTCGCCCGCAAACCACGAGGGCGGCGGTTGGATCCAGGTGTTCCAGGCCAAGGGCGGCAAGTTCGTCAAGGAGACCGACTGGTTCCACGCCTACGCGGACCTGCTGAAGAAACAGATCGAGGCGGAGTAAGACTGTAGTCGACCAGTGGGTTGGCGCGCGCTCGCGCGCGCCAACCCCGCGCGACAAGCAACGTCGTAGGGTGGGTTGACCGAAGCGAAACCCACCGCGACCTGCAACGGCCGGTGCGTATGCTTTCCATCAACAACGTCGAGGTCGTCTACGACGGCGTCATCCTGGTGCTCAAGGGCGTCTCACTCACCGCGCGACCGGGCGCCATCACGACGGTGCTTGGCGCCAATGGTGCGGGCAAGACCACAACGCTGAAAGCGATCTCGGGCCTCCTCAAGACCGAGCGCGGTGATGTCACCAAGGGCTCGATTGAGCTCGACGGCGAGCGGTTAGATCGGCTGGCGCCGTTCGAGGTGGTGCGCCGCGGCGTCTGCCAGGTGTTCGAGGGCCGGCGCGTGTTCGAGAATCTGACGGTCGAGGAGAACTTGATCGCCGGCGGTCACACCCGGCGTGATCTGCAGACCGTACGCGACGGCATCGAGCGGGTCTACACGCTGTTTCCGCAGTTACGCGAGCGCCGCCATCAGCAGGCCGGCTACCTCTCGGGCGGCGAGCAGCAGATGCTGGTAATCGGCCGCGCCCTGATGTCGGCGCCCAAGGTGATCCTGCTCGATGAGCCGTCACTGGGGCTGGCGCCGCGCTTTGCCGAGGAGATCGCGCGGGTAATCCTGCAGCTCAAGCAGGAGCGCGAGCTCACCGTGGTCCTGGTCGAGCAGAACGCCGCGCTGGCGCTCGATATCGCCGACCACGGCTACGTGATGGAGAACGGCCGCATCGTGCTGGAAGGCCCGGCCGAGGCGCTGCGCCGCAATCCGGACGTGAAGGAATTCTACCTCGGCCTCAACGAGGCCGGCGCCCGTCGCTCCTATCATGACGTCAAGCGCTATCGGCGCAGGAAACGCTGGCTTTCGTAAAGGCGAACAGCGAATCGCAAATAAAGTTAGGTCCCTTCGCTATCGCTACTTACCATTCGCCCGTTCATCACAGCATCACCGTGCCGCCGTCGACGGCTATCGTCTGCCCGGTGGTGAAGGCCGACTGGTCCGAGGCGAGCCACAGCATGGCGCCGGCGACGTCGCCCGGCTTGAGATTGCGCTGGATCGACTGGCCGGCGGCGATCACCTCCAGCGCGCGCTCGTATTTGTCGCCGAAGAATTGCCTGGTGCCTTCGGTCTGCACCGCGGATGGCGCGATCGCGTTCACCCGGATATTGTCGCGGCCGAGCTCGCGGCCGAGTGCGCGGGTCATGCCAATGACCGCGGCCTTCGACACCGTGTAATGCAGCGCGAACGGCGTGCCGTAGAGCGCGGCGAGGGAAGCCATGTTGACGATGCTGCCGCCGCCGACCTTGCGCATATGCGGCACCGCGGCCTTGCAGGTGAGCCAGATGCCCTTGACGTTGACCCGCATGGTGGCGTCCCACTCGGCCTCGTCGAGCTTGTCGAAGCGCCCGCCGCGGAGCGCGCCGTAGAGCGCGGCGTTGTTGACGAGGATGTCGAGCCGGCCGAAGCGTTCGACCGCCGCGTCCGCCATTGCCTGGGCGGATCTGGCGTCGCCAACGTCGGCCTTAACCGCCGCCGTGTTGGGCCCGGCGATCTTTACCGTCTCACCGCAGTCGTTCACGTCGGCGGCGATGACCCTGGCGCCAGCTCGCGCGAGCGTCTCCACGAAAGCCCGGCCGATGCCGCGCGCCGCTCCGGTGACGATGGCGACCTTGCCGTCGAGCATGTGAATCTCCGTCGTTTTGGTGCGCGTTCGCACTAACCCACCCGGCGCGTCGTAGCGTGGGAAGCGAAACCCACGACAACTACATCCCCCCGTGTGCCTGCTTCACGGCGGCACGGTCGATGGCGCCGGTGGACGTTCTTGGCAGCGCGTCGACGAATACAACGTGTTTGGGCCGCTTGTAGCGTGCGAGCTTGCCGGCCACGAACTCGGCGAGATCCGCGGGCGCGACCGACTTCCCGGGCCGGCACACGCACACCGCTTTCACCGCCTCGCCCCACTGCGGATCGGGCACGCCGATCACCGAGACTTCCGCGATGGCGGCGTGCTCGCCGATCGCTTTCTCGAGCTCGGCCGGATAGACGTTCTCGCCGCCGGTCTTGATCAGCTCCTTTGCTGGCGAGCGGCCGGAGTACAACAGATAACCATCGGGATCGAACCGGCCCATGTCGCCGGTATGATGCCAGCCGTTGCGGAAAGTGAAGGCGTTGTCGGCCTCGCGCCGCCAGTAGCCGCAGAACACCATGGGGCTACGCACCACGATCTCGCCGACCTGGCCGGTGGCGACCGGCTGGTCGGTCTCGTCGACCAGCGCCAGCGTCACCAGCGGCAACGGCCGCCCCGCTGAGCCCGGCCGCTCGCGCCAGCGCGACAAGGTGACGGGGCCGGATGTCTCGGACTGGCCGTACGCCGCCCAGAACCGCGCGTCCGGACATTCCTTCTCGAACCGCGCGATGGTCTCGGCCGTGTCAAGGCCGAGCACGGCGCGCAGGCTCTTGAGCGACGCGCACGTCGCGGCCGCCTTGTCGAGGAGGTTCATCAACATCGGCGCGAACTCGGCAAAAGTCGTCGCCTGCTCGGCCGCGATCACGCTGGCGCATTCGGCCGGATCAAATTTTGGCATGATCACGCTGCTGGCGCCGACGATCTGCGCGGTGAGCATCTGGCCGAGGCCCGTGACATGGAACAGCGGCACGGCAACGAGGGCGACGTCGTGCTCGTCGAGCTGCCAGGCGCCGGCGAGCTGGATCGAGGCGGCGATCAGGCCGGCCTGCGAGAGGAGCGCGCCGCGCGGCCGGCCGTCGACCGCGGCGGTGTGGATGATGACGTAGCCGTTGCGCGGATCCACGTCGACTTGCGGCGGCAATGCGCCGGCGCCAGTGAGCTCCGCGAATGGCCGAAACGGCGCCGCGCTGGTGCCGATGCCGAAGTATTTGGTGCCCGCCGGCAACTTGTCGCGCATGCCAGCGATGGTGGGCTGGTCCTCCGGCCCGGCGACGATCAGCGCCGGTTCGCCATCTGCCAGCACATAGGCTATCTCGTCGGCATTGAGCCGCCAGTTCACCGGCAGCATGATGGCGCCGGTCAATGCCGTGGCGCCGTAGAGATCGGCGAACTCGAGGCAGTTGCGCGCCGCCACGGCGACGCGGTCGCCCGCCTTGACGCCCTGCGCCACGAGGCCGGCGGCGAGGCGCCCAGACCGCGCCAGATAATCGCGATGACTGATGCGCGACTTGCCGCAAACGATGGCGGTGCGCTCGGGAAACAGTTGGGCGTTGCGGCGCAGGATGTCGCCGAGGGTGACCTGGCGCAAAGCCATAACGAAATCCTACTCGGCAGCCACCGTGAGCGGGCGCGAGCCGCCGATCTCGCAGCCGGCATCGAGCCGCTGCAGGCGCGGCAGCACGCGTTCGGCGAACAAGGTGATGTTGCGCTTGGCGAGATCGTGCGGCATGCCGCCGTAGCTGAACACGCCGATCAGCCCGCCGCTGTCAGCCAGGCGCTGATGCTCGATCAGCTTGTTGGTGACTTGCTCGGGCGTGCCCCACACCTGTAGCTCGGCCAGGAAATCCACGAAGGCATCGAGGCCGTGCTTGCGGATGTTCTGGGCGAGCTTGCCGTAATATTCGTAGCCCGGAATGTCGGCGAGGCCCTCGTTGTGGAACTCGTAGTGGTCGACCGCCGATACCGCATAGCGCCGGATATATTTCTCGAACATGTTTCGCGCTTCCGCCTCGGTCTCGCCCACCGCGATGAAGCTCGCGATGATGGGCTTCGGCGGTGGCCGGCCATTCACCCGCAAGAATGCGGCGCCATAATCGCTGAGCTCCCTGACGGTCGTCTCCCATGGCTTCTGGGCGATGATCAGGAGCCCCAAGCCGAGCCGGCACATGATGTCAAGCGAGGCTGGCGATACTGAGGCTGCATAGGTGCGGTCCGCGAAAGACCGCATCGGCGCCGGCCGGATGGCGACACGCGGCTGTTTGTAGAGTTCGCCGTCGGCTTCGATGTAGCCGGTCTCGAGCCCCTGCAGGATCGCCCGCGCATACTCGGTGAAGCGCGTGCGCGACTCGCCCATGTTGAGGCGAAAACCTTTGAATTCGATGCGGCCGAGGCCGCGGCCGATGCCGAGGATGACACGACCGTCCGAGAGATGATCGAGCACCGACACTTCCTCAGCGAGGCGGACCGGATCGTGCCAGGGCAGCACCATCACCATGGAGCCGAGTTTTGCGCGTTTGGTGCGCCCCGCCATATAGGTGAGGAACTGCGCCACGTTGGGGCACATTGTGTAGTTGTCGAAATGATGCTCGGCGCCCCAGATCGAATCGAAGCCGAGCGGCTCGGCCATGTCGGCCATGGACATCTCGTGGGCGTAGACCGCCGCATCGCTCAACGCATGGTCGATGTTCTGGAAGAACGTAGTCATTCCGACGTGCATGGCGTCACTCTCCCTGACAAAGGACAGACCTGGGACGGAGCTGTTCCGTCATTTGTCGTCCGAACAAGAGCCCCGACCCTAACCCCTCCCACCAATGCTGTCGTAGGGTGGAGGGGACCCAAGCGCCGGAGTTTTGGTCACCCTCCCCCCGCGAGCTAGCGGGCGATGGGAGGGTTAGGGGCTACGAACCAACGGCGGCGCCATTGCCCTCCGCCAATGCGGCTTTCACCGATTTGTGGAAATGTTGCAGGGACGGCTCGTTACGGCCGAAGGTGATCGCGTCCTGCGCGCCCGAATAGAAGCCGCGCTGGATGCCCTCGGATAGCGGGAAATCCTCCTTCTCGACCGTCGCCAGCAACAGATCCATGTTCTTGTCCCAGTGGCGGCAGGCCTTCTCGGTCCCGGCTTTTTCGGGCGTGTACAGCGAAATGTACATGACGCAGTTGTCGGTGCTGTCGCCGTCCGGGAACACGTGCCAAGTCTCGATGTGGTCGCCCTGGACGATGAACACTGTGTTAGGGAACAGGACGTAGACGATGGCCGTGTAGGGAATGAGATTCCATTCGGACTCTGGCATCGCGCGCAGCTTGTCGATAGCGCGGCGCGCCGCGATCATGCGCAGATTGCGGCCAAAGGCATCGAAGGTGGTCATGTTGGAATAGAGAATCGGATCGACCGTCTTCTGATGCAAAAAACGCAGGTGATAGGTCTCGAGAAATGTGTCGACCACTATCTTCCAATTGATCTGCTGGCGCAGCACCCGGGTCTGGTAGTGGTGATAAGTGTCGAGCCGGTAGGCCGCCATGTCGCGCTCGGCTCCCGCGAGGATCGCATCGATATCGAAGGACGCGCCCGGCGTGGGCGAGAGCCAGATCATCCCGTATTTCTCGGCGACGGGAAGCTCGCGGAGCGAGCAGCTCGCGCGGTCGATCTCCGCGAAGGAGCGCTCGTCCGGCCGCGCGACAAGGCGGCCGTCGGCCGCGTAGGTCCAGGCGTGATAGGGGCAGAGAAAGCGTTTGACGCCGTGGCCCGAGCCTTCGGCCACGCGGGCGCCGCGATGGCGGCAGACGTTGAGGAACGCACGCAGGGTGGCGTCGTTCTGGCGCACCAGGAGGATCGGCACGCCCGCGTAGTCGTGAGTCATGTAGTCGCCCGGTTGGGGCAGCAGACACGAAAGCCCGATGAACAGGAGGCCGCGCCGGAAGAAAAGCTCGCGCTCGCGGGCGAACTGCTTGCGGCAGGTGTAGTCCGAGACCTCGTTGCGGTAGACCGTGTCCGCCATAGCGGTGGTCTGGGTATCAAGATAGGCGAAGAGCTTGCGCGCCTGCTCACGCTGATCCTGGGCCAGCACTTGATGGGTCTCCCTGGCGTTTCCCGCCGGCCGTCATTCGCACGCCGGTCGCATTGTGTTGCATAATAGCCGGACCGGAATGCCTCTGAGAAGCATGCAGGAAAGGCTCGAAGGCAAAATCGAGCTTTGCTACGGTGTAGATCCTAACGTGGCACATCTCCCGCAAGCGTCACGCGGTGCATCACGCGGCGGAAGCCGTGATAGTCATTAACCGGATTGTGTATCGCGCAGCGATTGTCCCAGAATGCCAGCGAACCGACGCGCCAATTGAAGCGGCAGGTGAATTCCGGCTTGGTCTGATGCTCAAACAGGAAATTAAGCAGTGGCGCACTCTCGGCTTCGGTCATATCCTTGAAACGCACCGTGTGGCCGATATT
>Ga0187784_10004531_pt1 | contig 11244 bp, 9 predicted proteins | sample 1015_SJ02_MP15_2_FD_132964 | JGI IMG/M metagenome (GOLD analysis project Ga0187784, IMG submission 132964) | Tropical peat soil microbial communities from peatlands in Department of Meta, Colombia - 1015_SJ02_MP15_20_MG | ecosystem: Environmental > Terrestrial > Soil > Wetlands > Peat | place... | reverse complement strand
GCCGCCTGGGACGATCCGCGCATCGCGCGCGGCATGGAGAAGCAGCTCGCGACGCGCCGCGCCCGGATCGCGGCCGGCGAGACGCCGCTCGGCTGGAAGGTCGGGCTCGGCGCCAAGGCGGCGATGCAGCGGCTCAACATCACGATGCCGCTGGTCGGCTACATGATGCAGAACTCGCTGGTGGCGAACGGCGCGACGGTCTCGCTCGCCGGCTGGGCCCAGCCGGTCGCGGAGCCGGAGATCGCCGTCCATATGGCGGCCGACCTGGGAGGCGGCGCGAGCCGCGCCGCGACCGTTGCGGCGATCGGCGCGCTCGGGCCGGCGATCGAGCTTGCCGACCTCAATCCGCCGCCGACCGACGTCGAGGCCGCGCTCGCCGGCAACATCTTTCATCGCCACGTGATTCTTGGGCCCGCCGACAGGTCGCGCGCCGGCGCGAGGCTCGACGGCCTCGTCGGGCGCGTCTTTCGCCGCGGCACGCAGGTCGCCCGGCAGGAGGAGCTGCAGGAAAACATCGGCATCATCGTCGACATCGTCGCGCATGTCGCCGGCACGCTCGCGGCGCACGGCGAGAAGCTTGCCGCCGGCGATGTCATCATCACCGGCTCGATCGTGCCGCCGCCGCTGATCGAGCCGGACGAGGCGGGCTTTGCCTACACGCTCGATCCGCTGCCGCAGCTTGCGGTGAAATTCACGCGCTAGTGTAGGACGGGTGGGGTCTCGCCCATCGAGCCGCGGCCGCGCGGGATTCGACGCTACGCGCGTTCGTGGCTAAGATTTCCATCAAGCAAGAAATTCGGGAGAACAGCGCAAATGCTCACCAGGACGATGCTCGCCGCGGCGCTCGCCGCACTCGCACTTGCCGCGCCGGCCAACGCGCAAAATACGAGCAAAGACACCATCAAGATCGGCGTGATCGCGCCGTTCTCCGGCCAGTTCGCCGATACCGGCATCCAGCTCGACAACGGCATCAGGCTCTACATGAAGCAGCACGGCGACACCGTCGCCGGCAAGAAGATCGAGGTGATCCGCAAGGATGTCGGCGGCATCGCGCCGGACGTCGCCAAGCGCCTCGCGCAGGAGCTCATCGTGCGCGACAAGGTCGACATCCTCGCCGGCTTCGTGCTCACCCCGAACGCGCTCGCGGCCGCCGACGTGTCGGCCGAGGCGAAGAAGTTCATGGTGGTGATGAACGCCGCGACCTCGATCATCACGACCAAGTCGCCCTACCTGGCGCGCACCTCGGTGACGCCGGCGCTCCTGAACGAGACCTTCGGCACCTGGGCGGCGACCAAAGGCGGCGTGAAGAAGGTCTACACCATGGTGGCGGACTACGGTCCGGGCCACGACGCCGAGGGCGCGTTCCAGCGCGCCTTCAAGGAGGCGGGCGGCGAGGTGGTCGGCGCGGTGCGCATGCCGGTCGCCAATCCGGACTTCTCGGCCTTCGTGCAGCGCGCCAAGGACACCAATCCGGACGGCATCTTTGTGTGGATCCCGGGCGGCGCGCAGCCGGCCGCGATCCAGAAGGCGCTCGCCGAGCGCGGGCTCGACCCGAAGCACATGAAGGTGCTGGGGCAGGGCGAGCTGACGATGGACGAGGCGCTGAAAAGCGTCGGCGACATCGCGATCGGCACGATCACGGTGTTCCACTACGATCCCAACCACGATTCCGCGCTCAATCGCGCGTTCGTCAAGGCCTATCGCGAGAGCTTCAACCGGGCGCCCGACATCTACACCGTCGGCGGCTATGACGGCACGCACCTGATCTACGAGGCCATCAGGAAGACCGGCGGCAAGGTCGACGGCGACAGCCTGATCGCCGCCGCCAAGGGCATGGCGTGGGAAAGCCCGCGCGGCCCGATCTCGATCGATCCGGAGACGCGCGACATCGTCGAGAACGTCTACATCCGCCGCGTCGAGAAGGTGAACGGCGCGCTCGTCAATGTCGAGTTCGACACCGTGAAGGACGTCAAGGATCCGGTGAAGGCGCGCATGAAGACCAATTGACATCGAGCGCGAGAGGCATACTCAGCTCTTACCCTCCCCCTTGCGGGGAGGGTCGACCGCCGAAGCGAAGCGAAGGCGGGCGGGGTGGGGGTCGGTATTTGTGGCACCGTGCGCGAGAAAAACACCGACCCCCACCCCTAACCCCTCCCCGCAAGGGGGAGGGGAACAGGCAGAGTGTGCGGCGCCTCCTAAGTGCTTTCTCGCTCACCGCACTGCGGGTGAGCGGGACTGAATACGCCGGAATCCCGCGCATGATCGGTCCCGTCATCGGCGTCCTGTTCGACGGCTTCGCCTACGGGATGCTGCTGTTTCTGCTGTCGGTCGGGCTGTCGGTCACGCTCGGCACGATGAACTTCGTCAACCTCGCGCATTGCGCCTTCGCGATGCTCGGCGGCTACGTCACCGTCACGCTGATGAACCAGCTCACATGGCCGTTCTTCGCGACCCTGCCATTCGCGTTCCTCGCCGCCGCGCTCGTCAGCGTGCTGTTCGAGCGCGTGCTCTTCCGCCGGCTCTATCGTGCGAGCGATCTCGACCAGGTTCTGCTCACCATCGGCCTCGCCTTCGTGTCGGTCGCGGCCGCGGCCTACATCTACGGCACGCTGCAGCAGCCGGTGCAGATGCCGCCGTATCTGCGCGGGTCCGTCACCGTCGCGGGCGTCTCCTTTGCCGCCTACCGGCTGTTCCTGATCGGCACCGCGCTCGTCATCACGCTGGCGCTGGTCGGCGCGCTCGAATACACCCGCTTCGGCGCACAGGTGCGCGCCGCGGTCGACAACCAGCGCATGGCGCGCGGGCTCGGCATCAATGTCAACGGCGTCTTTGCGGTCAGCTTCGCGCTCGGCTCCGGGCTTGCCGGCCTCGGCGGCGCGCTCGCGATCGAGATCGTCGGCCTCGATCCGTCGTTCGCCTTCACCTACCTGATCTATGTGCTGATCGTGATCTCGGTCGGCGGGCTCGGCTCGATCGGCGGCTCGTTCGCGGCCGCGACGCTGATCGGCATCAGTGACGTCGCCGGCAAATACTATCTTCCCGAGCTCGGCTCGTTCCTGATCTACCTCGTCATGCTCGTCGTGCTGATGTGGCGGCCGGCCGGGCTGTTCGGGAGGCGCTGAATGTCCGCCGGCGCGCTCGCGTCACCGCAGGCCTGGCTGCGCGCGCAGGCGCGCTGGCATCCGGTCGAGGTCGCCTTCTGGCTCGCGACGCTTGCGCCCTACTGGCTGTTCCCCGACTACCTCGTGCTCGCGAGCCAGATCGCGATCACGGCGCTGTTCGCGCTCTCGCTCGACCTGATCCTCGGCTATGCGGGAATCGTCTCGCTCGGCCATGCGGCGTTCTTCGGGCTCGGCGCCTACACGGCGGGGCTCGCGGCGAAATATGGCTGGGGCGAGCCGATCTCCGGCCTCGTGCTCGGCGCGCTGGTCGCCGGCGTGGTCGGCTATGCGGCGAGCTTCATCGTCGCGCGCTTCCGTCACCTCGCGCTGATCATGATCACGCTCGGCATGGGGCTCCTGCTGGTCGAGGCCGCGAACAGCGCGAGCTGGCTCACCGGCGGCAATGACGGGCTGCAGGGCGTGAAGATGTGGCCGATCTTCAACGCCTTCCGCTTCGACCTCTACGGCGTGACCGCCTACACCTATGCGCTCGCCGCGCTGTTCCTCGTATTCCTGCTCGCGCGGCGCATCATCCACTCGCCATTCGGACTGTCGCTGCGCGGCATTCGCGACAACGCGACGCGCATGCCGGCGCTCGGCGCGCCGAGCCGCGCGCACCTGCGCACGATCTACACCATCGCCGCCGTGATGGCCGGCGTCGCCGGCGCACTGCTGGCGCAGACCACCGAGACGGTCTCGCTCGAGTCGCTCGGCTTCCAGCGCTCCGCCGACGTGCTGGTGATGCTGATCCTCGGCGGCACCGGACGGCTCTATGGCGGGCTGGTCGGCGCGATCATCTTCATGGTGGCGCGCGACCAGTTCTCCGGCAACACGCCGCAGTTCTGGTACTTCTGGATCGGCATGCTGCTGATCGCCGTCGTGATGTTCCTGCCGAACGGCATCCTCGGCGGGCTCGCGAAGCTCACCGCCTCGTGGAGGCGCGCGTGAGCGCGGCATTGTCCACGCACGGCCTCGACAAGAGCTTCGGCTCGTTGACCGTGGCGCGCGACATCGCGCTCGAGCTGCCACAGGGCGCGCGCTATGCGCTGATCGGCCCGAACGGCGCCGGCAAGACCACGCTGATCAACCTGATGACCGGCCTGCTGCGCCCCGACGCCGGCGAGATCCGGCTCGGCGGCGCGCCGATCACGGCGCTGCCGCCGGCCGAGCGCGTGCGCCGCGGGCTGGTGCGCACCTTCCAGATCAACACGCTGTTTCCCAACCTCAATCCGCTCGAAGCCGTGACGCTCGCGGTGTGCGAGCGCGACGGGCTTGCGCGGCGCTGGTGGCAGCGCGTCACCGCGCATGCGGGCGCGATCGACGAGGCGCACGCGATTCTGTCCACGCTGATGCTCGGGAACGACTGCTACCGCCCGACCCGCGAGCTGCCCTATGGGCGGCAGCGCCTGCTCGAGATCGCGCTCGCGCTCGCGACGCGGCCGAAGGTGCTGCTGCTCGACGAGCCGGCGGCCGGCGTGCCGCGCGACGAGAGCCGTGAGCTGTTCGAGGTCGTCGCGGGCCTCTCGCGCGAGATCGCGGTGCTGTTCATCGAGCACGACATGAATTTCGTGTTCCGCTTCGCGAGCCGCATCATCGTGATGGTCGGCGGGCGCATCCTGCGCGAGGGCACGCCGGACGAGATCGCCGCCGACCCGGCCGTGCGCGAGGTCTATCTCGGACAGTCGCGCCAAGGGGCGCGCCAAGATTTGCATCCAGTGTTGCGCCCAGGGGCGCACCATGGCTGAGCCGCTGCTCGCGCTCGAGGATGTGCGCGCCGGCTACGGCGACTCGGTCGTGCTCGAGGGCATCTCGCTGAGCGTGCCGGAGAACGGCAGCCTCGCGGTGCTCGGGCGCAACGGGGTCGGCAAGTCGACGCTGCTGTTGACCATCATGGGCTTGACCCAGGTGGCGCGCGGCCGCGTCCTCTGGCGCGGCGCGGACATCACCTTAACGCCGCCGCACCGGCGCGCCCGCGCCGGCCTCGGCTGGGTCGCACAGGAGCGCGAGATCTTCCCCTCGCTCAGCGTCGAGGAGAACCTGACCGTCGCGGCGCGGGCGGGCCGCTGGAGCCTGCAGGCGGTCTACGCGCTGTTCCCGCGCCTTGCCGAGCGGCGCGCCAACCGGGGCAATCACCTCTCCGGCGGCGAGCAGCAGATGCTTGCGATCGCGCGCGCCCTGATGACCAATCCGGCATTGCTTTTGTTGGACGAGCCGCTCGAGGGGCTCGCGCCGATCATCGTCGAGGAGCTCGCCGCCGCGATCGCGCGCATGACGGCCGAAGAGGGCACCGCCGTCGTGCTGATCGAGCAGCATGCCGAGCTGGCGCTGGCGCTGACGCACGACGCGGTCGTGATGGAGCGCGGCCGGATCCTGCACCGCGCTGCCTCGAGCGCGCTGCTCGAGGACGCGGCGACGCTCGATCGGCTGATCGGGTTGCGCGTGGAGGGAGCCGCGTAGGGCGCTGCTCGTAGACTACGCGATCGCCGCAAACTCGGTGTGTTCCCCTCCCCCTTGTGGGGAGGGGTTAGGGGTGGGGGTCGGAGTTTCCGGCTCCCACGGGTCAACAAACGCCGACCCCCACCCCGGCGCGCAAGAGCGCGCCGACCCTCCCCACAAGGGGGAGGGTATAGACGGAGTGCGCCGCGCGGCTGCGACTCATCTCGCCATCGTGACGATCGAGCCTTCGTATTTGCCGGCGCCCATGCCGGCGTCGGCGAAGATGCCGTGGTCGGCGATCCAGCGGCGCGATTCCTCGAACACCGCGCGCGAATAGGGCTCGAACACGAGCCGCTCGCCCGGGCCCCAGCGGCGCGTGTCCATCATCGCGTGGAAGCGCGTCGGGAACTCGCGTCTGTAGTAGTGGGTGTAGCGCTCGGGGCGCAGGTCGATGTCGCGCTGCGCGCGGCGCAGCGCGCGGAAGAACTTGCGCAGGTCTTCCGGGTCGGGATTGCCGGTGATCATCGTGGTGATCATGAAGGTGTTGTCGATGATCTTGCGAAAGCCGAGCTGCTCGGCGAAGTAGTAGGGGCCCGAGAACAGCGCGCAGGCCGGGAGCTTGCCCTCGATCAAGAGCTCCATGCGGCGGAACAGCATGCCGTCGTTGAACGAGAGGTTGATCTGCTCCGCCGGCAGATACGGCTCGAGCGCCTGGATGGTCGAATAGTGGCTGCCCGACTGGTAGCCGACCGAGATCGGCACGCCGGCGAGGTCCTCCGGCGTCTTCACCTTCGAGCCCGCCGGCACGAAAATGCCGGACGGCGCGACCGAATAGAGATCGGCATAGAGCTTGCCGTGCCCGCTGGTCGCCGCGACGTTGACGGTCCAGTGGCAGGCGCAGCTCACGTCCGACTTGCGGCCCTGCTCGAACGACTGATAGGCGCCGACCTTGTCGCCCTGATCGTGGATCTTGCCGCCGGTCGCCTGCACCTCCTCGCGAAACTCATAATCGAGGCCCTCGTCGCGGAAGTAGCCCTTCTCCTCGGCGACCCATTCCTGCAGCCGGAAGTGCGGCTGGATGATGAATTTCTGGTTGCGCATGATGTCCATGGCGTTTCTCCCTTCGATTTGCTTTCAGCAGCAGTGATCGGAGTCGTCGGTTGCGCAAGACCGTGGAATCCAACACACCCGTCAAAAGCCCCGGTCTGTGGCGGGGCTTTTGTTAGTCGGTGTGTTCTCGTCGCTGCAGAACCCAAACATATCCGTCTGGGGGCGGGACATGTGGCTCAATCCCATCCACAGCCTGGCCAGGACGGAGCAGGGCGGCGATCTTCTGTTGGAGCCTATCGGCCGTCCCGTGATGAGCTCTCTTTGTCAAGAGCTGGCGGATGAGCGCTCGACGTATGGCATCGGGTTCATGATTGATAACGTTCAAAAGCACCTTTGCCGGTCCATCCGGCTCATAGCGACCCTGTTCCCAATTTCGCACTGTATCGACTTCAAGGCCGTACCACTTTGCGAAGTCTGATTGTGATAGCTGTTGCTCTTCGCGAACTTTTTTGACATCGACCTCGGGGACGGAAAACTCGGCACCAAGCACTCCGAGCTTCGCTAGGTCGGAGAGCACGGCGGATGGACGGGACGTCTTTAGATCGACTATTGCCGGGTGCCCAGTTGCCAGCATTTCCAGCACCTCTCGCCCCTTTCGAAGCGAAAGCCCGTAGGTTGCCAACAGCCGCACAAATCCAACCGGCTGATCGATCGCATCAGCCGGCAGCAGAAGAACTCTAGTGACGGCGGACGAACCTGAATTGTCGGGGGACTTTGCCGAGTCGGCGACCCGACGTTCGAGTTCCTCCCTGAGCGAGGATTTCCTGGACATCCAGTTCTTCCATGATCTTCTGTGCGATTGCGTAGACGCCATTCATTTTCAGGCATCCCGGACCCGGACCATCTACGTGAACGCCGTATAGCTCTAGAAGAGTCCCGGTCAGATTCACGGTTCCAAGAATTTTGACCAAGCCGACCGGCGTCATCACGTGAAGAATCACTTCGGTTCCGACTACAAGGTCGAGCTCCATGGATAGTTGGGCCGATGTCCACATATACGCTTTCCGCGTAGTAAATCAATGACTTGGCACTTGTGCCGACATGCATCGCCATTAACTTTTCAGCCGGTTGGATGGTTCTTGAATGTTGGCATTAGCAGTGGTATCTCAATTCAACACTCGGTGCAATCAGAGGCTTTTCTAGGGACTTACCGTCATGACCGCCAAGTCCGAGTTATTGCAGGCGCACGAGGCGATGGCTGCCGTGCTGGACGCCAAATTTTCAAATGTGCCGGAGTGGAAGGCGTTCCGCGCTATTGATAGAGCATTGTTGGCGTTGGAGCGCGCGGAGCCTCTCGTAGTTCAGACGCGTACGCGCTTTTGGCGGAAGCAACAGCCGCTTTCCTACAACACGCTAACCGACATGGCGCTTCAAGAAACAGGAAAGCCAATCCCAACGCCGCAACTGATGACCTTCATCGCTTCGCGCCGGAAGGTCGATGCCGATCCCAAAAAAGCGAAGATCAACGTGACCTCAAGCCTGAGCAAGAGCTCTCAATTTGAAAGCGTTCATTGGGACGGGGGTACGGCGTGGTGGTACGCAGGCCGCCCGCTCCCGAAAAAGGAAACGGCGGCCTAGGGTACCGCCGCCGCTCGATCCCGGTTGCGTCGGGCCGCGACATCCGCTTTCCGGGCAGCCGACGATCGGTCCAGCGTCGGCGCTTTGAGAAAGCGGTACAAGCCTCAGACACTCGCTTAGTTGGAGTCGGTCGGAGCTCAGTCAATGTCGTGGCTGTCTCGGTTTTGGGCATATCTAGAGGCAGCTGGCCTCTATTGGTGGGCGGCTCTGGCTGTCTTCACAGCGATTGAGCGCTACGCGGAACGTGCCTTTCCTGAGTTTTGGAAACGACGCGTTGATCCGTGGGTTATACCAGTCCGACGAAAGCAGGTGCTGATAGCATTCGCACTGATCGCCTTTGTGATCGGCAATTTTCGCGCTTGGGATGAAGAACGGGCAGCCAAACTGCGCGCGCTAGCTGGCGATACATCGCCGCGTGATCCAATCGGAATCTACCTGAGTGGCATCCGAGTGGGACAGATTGCCCCGGGCCTCGCCGGCAATCCTGCATTTGACCCTGCAACGAATATCATCAGATTCAACATTATTTCCGCGTCACGCGAGCTCGACTTAACTCAAGAGCTTGAGTTTCGTGAATGGAAGATGCTTTGCACTGGAAACATAAGTGGAGGCGGGCATATCGGCGCAATGCAGATAGTTAGTTACGAAAACTTCGTATGCAAAATACAAGGGCACAGATGAATTTTTCACACGCGAGCCAGGCGAGGGAGTTGACGGCATTCTCTCATTGAATTCGGCAGAACGAAGGGACGTCTTAGTGGAAATTCCGGCCCTTCGGCATCACGCGCGCGGCCTGCACGGCGATCTCGGCCGGAACGCCCGGGTTCTCCTTCAACAGCGTCACCAGCGCGTCGCCGGCGCGCGGATGGCGATGCCGCTCGGCTGGAGGGCGGCGCATCTCGTCGGTCGGGGCGAGCGCGTGGACGCAGCCATGCGCGTCGGCGAGGCGCGCCAGCAGCGGCGTGAGATCGCGGATCTCGTCGGCGACGACATGGATCACGCCCGAGGCGTTCTGCACCGGGCCGGTCACGCTGACGAGGCGCGCGCCGATCACGGTCGCGCGGAATTTTTCGAACGCGCGCGCCCACACGATGGTGTTGGCGATGCCGGTCTCGTCCTCGAGCGTCATGAAGATCACGCCCTTGGCGGTGCCCGGGCGCTGGCGCACCAGCACCAGGCCCGCGACGGTGACGCGCTCGCCGGTGCGCAAGCCGATCAGCTTCTCATGCGGCGTGATGCCGCGCGCCGCGAAATCGGCGCGCAGGAACGCGACTGGATGTGCCTTCAGCGACAAATGCAGGTGGCGATAGTCCTCGACCACCTGCTCGCCCGGCGGCATCGGCGGCAGCGCCGCATCCGGCTCGAGCTCGTCCATCGCGACGCGGGCGAACAGCGGCAGGTCGTCCTTGTCGCCGGCGCGCTGCAGCGCGCGCACCGCCCAGAGCGCGTCGCGGCGCGACAGCCCGAGCGAGCCGAACGCGTCGGCATTGGCGAGCCGCTCCAGCACCGCGGGCGGCAGCCGCGTGCGCAGCCACAGATCGCGCACCGAGTCGAAGCCGCGTCCGCGTGACGACTCGATGCGTTCGGCATGCGCTTGCGAAAATCCGCTGATCTGGCGCAAGCCGAGTCGCAGCGCATGCGTGCCGCGGATGTCGTGCTGCATCGAGGCGTGGCGGGGGTGGACGCGGCCGCCACTGTGGTCATTCCGGGGCGCGGGCGTAAGCCCGCGAGCCCGGAATCCATAATCTCGATTCGTGGTTATGGATTCCGGGTTCGACGCTTCGCGTCGCCCCGGAATGACCAAGGGCTCCAGCGTGCAGTCCCAGTCGGAGCAATTCACATCGACCGGCCGCACCTCAACGCCATGCTCGCGTGCGTCGCGCACGATCTGCGCCGGCGCGTAGAAGCCCATCGGCTGGCTGTTGAGCAGCGCGGCGGCGAAGACATCCGGGTAATAGCACTTCAGCCAGCATGACACGTAGACGAGGTTGGCAAAGCTCGCCGCGTGGCTTTCCGGAAAGCCGTATTCGCCGAAGCCGCGGATCTGGCTGAAGCAGCTTTCGGCAAAGGCTCGATCATATCCCCGCGCGACCATGCGGGCGATGAACTTGTCCTGGAAGTTCTGGATCGTGCCGGCGCGCTTGAACGTCGCCATCGCGCGGCGCAGGCCGTTCGCCTCGATCGCGGAAAACTTTGCCGCCACCATCGCGATGCGCATCGCCTGCTCCTGGAACAGCGGAATGCCGAGCGTCTTGTTGAGAACCTCCTTCAGCTCGTCCTTGTCGCCATGCGCGGGCGCGGGCGCGAAATATCGCGGCTGCTCGCCGCGCTCGCGCAGCGCCTCGCGCCGCTGCAGATAGGGATGCACCATCTTGCCCTGGATCGGCCCCGGCCGCACGATCGCCACTTCGATCACCAGGTCGTAGAACTCCTGCGGCCGCAGCCGCGGCAGCATCGACATCTGCGCGCGGCTCTCGATCTGGAACACGCCGAGCGTGTCGGCGCGCTGGATCATGCGATAGACCGGCGCGCGCTCTTGCGCGTCGTGGTGCTCCTGCGCAAGCAGCGCCGGCACCGTCGGGGTCAACCCATAATGGATGCGCAGCAGGTCGAGCCCGCGCCGCAGGCACGACAGCATGCCGAGCGCGAGCACATCCACCTTCAAAAGCCGCAGTGTCTCGAGATCGTTCTTCTCCCATTCGATCACGGTGCGCTCGTCCATCGCGGCATTCTCGACCGGCACCACCTCGTCGATGCGCGAGCGCGTGATCAGGAAGCCGCCGGGGTGCTGCGAGAGGTGGCGCGGGAAATCGATCAGCTCGTCGGCAAGCTCCATCACGCGGTTGAGCCGCGGGTCGGCGGGATCGAGCCCGGCCTTGCGCGCCTCGTTCTCCTTCACGCCGGTGCGCGACCAGCCCCACAGCGTGCCGGCGAGCGCGCCGACGGTGTCGTCGGAGAG
>Ga0187784_10004530_pt1 | contig 11247 bp, 9 predicted proteins | sample 1015_SJ02_MP15_2_FD_132964 | JGI IMG/M metagenome (GOLD analysis project Ga0187784, IMG submission 132964) | Tropical peat soil microbial communities from peatlands in Department of Meta, Colombia - 1015_SJ02_MP15_20_MG | ecosystem: Environmental > Terrestrial > Soil > Wetlands > Peat | place... | reverse complement strand
CAGGAACGAGCAGTCGTCGTCGCGGAAGCGGTCGACCGCGGTTCGCAGATCGACGTCCGACATACCGGTTTCGCCGCGCAATTCCTTGAACAAACGTGCGCGCCGGATGATCCGTCCCTCCGCATCGATCTCGGCCAGTGCACGGAACGCCTGCTCGACGGTCAATTGCAAACCGGTCAAGCCGTCGAGAACTTCTTCGGCGTGCTTCGACAGCGCGCCTGACATGCCGCCGATTGCTTTATAATCCTCCATGGTCAGCCGCCGCGCGGCATCGACGTCGCAGCGGCGCCCGGCCTGCTCCCATAGCCGCAACAGCGTGTGTTGCAACACCGGCAGCTGATCGACGTCGTCGCCGCTATCGTTGAGCAACCGCTCGACTAGGGCGGGTTCTATCGAGGCTTTTGCCGATCCCTCGATGGGTCGGCGGATTGCTTGCTCGCGTTGGTCCCGCGTCAGCGACGGCACCAGGAATTGCGAGGCGCTGACCGCTTCCGGCAAGCCGCTGAAGTTTGCGCAATCGCCGATGAAGTCTGAACGCATCGTCAAAAGCACATACACTTTGAGCGTGCGGTCGCGGCTCGCGCCGAGCAAAAGCTGAACGAACTGCGCGGCTTCATTCCTGCGCCGCATCTCTTCCGAGTCAGTGTCTCCTTGCTGTTTTGCTGAATAGCGAAACAGTTCTTCGAATTGGTCGACGACCAGTGCGATGGAAGTATCGCCAAGCCCTTCGATCTCGCGCAGCGCTGCCGCGATGCCGTAGCTCGATCGTTGCAGGGCAAATCGGATACGCTCGCGCCGCGCCCCGCCGATGCCGGCGTCATTACTCGGCGACAGCTGAGTGGCCATTGCACTCGCCAGATTGCCGATCGGGCTGTCGCCCGGATGCATTTGCACAAATTTCCAGGTGCGCCCGGTCGGCTCCCGGCTTTCCTTGGCGAGAAAGGGCAATATGCCGGCGCGCACCAGCGAGGACTTACCGCTGCCAGAGCCGCCGACGACTGCAATAAAACGGCTGTGATCGAATAGGCGATAGAGACCGAAGATCTGATCGTCCCGGCCAAAGAAGTAGTCTGCGTCTTCGAATCGGTATGCCCGTAGACCGGGGAAGGGACGGTTAGCTGAAAGCTCCGGACCCATGACCGTGGTGTTCACGGGGCATGCGATATCGTCGGATGCACGAATCGATCTACGGCCTCGGCCAACGGTCGGCTGCCTTCGCTCAAGTTGACGATAATATCGATCTCGTTCTTCCGCGGATATTTCACGAATACCGTCTTCCGGTCACCGGGTGGCGGCCCGGCAAGAAGGCCTCGATAGGCAAACCTTTTCTCCCGACCGAGCTTTCTCCAATCCTTTAGCTCATGGGTATTGGCGTCGGCCCATGCTTCTGTCGCCTGCGCCCAGCACAGCACCACGGCACCGCATTCAGAAAGACGCTGTTTGTGTATCCTCATGACTTCGGCCGGTGGACCTTCGAATACCGGCGGACTGACGCTGACCCCGTGCTCTCTCAACGCGTCCATCAAATCGCACGCATATTTCGTGTCTTCCGGCACGTGATAGACATAGACCCAGTCGTCTTCGTTGATCGCGCTCACGCCATTCGAGCCCAACTCTGACTGACGCAAGTGATCGACCAGAAAGTCAACAAACCGGCTGAGATTCCCGCCGAGTACCTTGTCAGTCGTTAGCTCGCAATCAAAGCGCTTCAGTACGTTCTGCGGATCGCGGTTCATGCCGGCTGATGATGGGGTAGCGAATTGCGCGGCTTGATCGTCTGACGCGGATTCATCGCTGTGGGCTTCGACGACTTCTGGCGCCCAGATGATGCGACGAAACCCTTCATTCGCACCGTTGTCATCTCGGTTGGCGGCATCGACCCACGCCTTGGCGCGCGCCAGTTGCAGCTTGACGATGGGATCGCAGCCCTCCGGCATGTAACCAGCGCTTTCGCCAAGCAAGTGAATCGAAACATTGGTTTGAGCCAGCGCTTCATCAACAAAGCGGGCGGCTGACGAGTCGTAAGGAATATTGACCGCTGGATCCGGCACGATTGCGTAGCCCGCGCCGCTCAACTCATCGACCAGCCGGGAATAGGCTTCGCGCATGTCCGACGCCGGCTTAGAGAGGTAGATTTTGCGCGCCAGCCCGTCGGCCGGCGGCGTCACCGAGGCCGCCGTAGCGCGCGCTCTCTGATCCTTCGCCTCGCGCTGTTTTGGCACGCTCCGCCCTTGAATGGTCTTCTTTCCTATTTGCTGGATCTTCAACGAGAGGCTCTGAGCGAGCTCTTCGACATGTGTATAATAACGATCGTCGCGCGCCTTTCCACGGCTAAAAAACTCGAACTGCACGCCGCTGTTTCCGGGTCCTTCAAATTCAAAGAAATTGTGGCCGACCTGTCCCTGCAGCAGCGAATAGCGCGTTGCAGGATCGACGAACCGCTTGCTGGCAATGATGATGCGGTGTTTGACGCCTTCCTCCCCTTCGTGCTTCCAGCGCTCTCTGAAGCAATCAAGTTCAAGTTTGCACCAGGGCCGCTTCACCCAATTCGGCGACAGCACGACGAGAAGGAGATCGGACTCGTCGATGTCGTTCTTGATGACGGCGTCGAACTGATCGGCGGGATCGATGCGCCGCTTATCGCGCCATATTGTGGTTTCGAGGTCGCCGCGCTGACGCAATACGTAGGTCAGATCTTGGTCGAGAGCAGTGACAAATCCTCTGCCATCCGGCTCGGAAGCGGGTAATTCGTCGTCAATCCGTGCATATGAGAGGAAAACCTGCACGAAACCGCGCCCCCAGCGGTACCAATACTAGCGACCCCTAAGGTAGTAACCGGTAGCGTTGCCAGTATCTCGATAAACCCAGGACGCGTCAAGCGTACTACTGAGGTGCGCCGCGTCGCTGACGCAATTCTCTACCTTGTCGTCAACCAGTTAAGTGGCGCAATTTGCCTCACGATTTTCTGTTTCTCTATTGGCGGGCCGTTACGAGTATTTGTCGCTTGGTGTGGCCGGGGCGTCGGTTGCGAAGCCGGACGAAACGCGGAGTTTCCCGCACGGCAGGGCGGAGAACAGGGGAGGCGCAGCGAGGGGCCCTCCGAAATGTGGCGAAGAATATCACGCCTCAATACCGAGTTCTGCCACCTAATTCGCGGTGTTTCGAGCGACCGGGGATGTCGCCTATTGGCACCGAACGTCGGTTGTCGGGCCGCCGCGTGATATCAGAAATTGAGGGATGAACGGACATCTCGCGGACATGGCCGAAACGTCGAAGATGACCCTGAACGGAAGTCATTGTCCGATTATTGGTGCGACGCACAACGCAGTTTATGATCCAACGCCGACATGGGCGCCCACGGGATAGTCCTCTTCCCGTGACCGCGCCGGCACCCGGGCATTCTCACACGCTCGCGGCGTACAGGTCCCATCGGCCGGGCAGCCCTTTAAGTTCGTGCGAGCCGCGCTCCGAGAACTTAAGCCCGGCACCCGCCACAAGGTCTGTTACGACCCTCGATACGAGAACTTCTCCAGGCTCCGAGAGTGCCATGACACGTGCCGCCGCATGAACTGCGACACCTCCAATATCTCCGTCTCTCATTTCAACTTCGCCCGTGTGAAGGCCCGCCCGTAGTGGCAAACCGATCTGCGTTGCCTCTGACTCGAATGCCAGTGCGCACCGAATCGCGCGTCCCGGACCGTCAAACGTTGCGAGTACCCCGTCACCTGTCATTTTAATCAGCTTACCTCGATGTTTTTCAATAACCCGCTGCGCGGTCCTATCATGTTCATCGAGTAGACGGCGCCATGATTGGTCGCCCATTTCCGTAGCGCGCTGCGTGGAATCAACAATATCCGTGAATAAGACGGTTGCTAGGACACGCTCGAGATCGGGCAATGCGCTCTCTCGATCACCAGTGATGAATTCCTCGATATCGCCGCATATCTTCCTTCTGAAATTGCTGTCGGTCATAGGGCCGGCGTGGTCACCCTCGGGATATTCGGTATATTTTGCACCAGGAATTTGCGATGCCAGATAGCGGCCATTTTCTACGGGTACTAGGGCATCCCTGCGTGAGTGGAGAACTAAGGTCGGAACGCGGACGTTCGGCAGAATGGACCTCACGTCAATTAAAGCGTTTTGCTGCAATGCCGCCTTGTATGATCCGGGGCTGGCAGAAAGGCGCTCAAACTTGGCAAACTGACCCACGGCGGCGGGATCGCTTGCTAGACTTGGCGCCAAGCTCTTTATGAACGCGCCGGTTCCCCAATATTTCACCGACTTTAGAATAGCCTCCTCAGAAAACATAAGCTCATAATCGCTCGTATTTGTGAATCGCGCGAAACCGCCGAACAGGATGAGATGAGAAGTACGCTCAGGATATGTCGCTGCGAATAAGACGCTCATCGGGGCCCCTTCGGAATATCCCAATAGCGCCGCGCGCTTCGATCCGATCGCCTCCATGATGGCCGTGACGTCGTCCATCCGCTGTTCGAGTGACGGTACGCCAGGCACCCGATCGGACAGTCCCTGTCCACGCTTATCAAACGCAATGACACGCGCGAAGGCGGCTAAACGGCGGAGGTAGTCCGTATACCCCGGAAACTCGTGCAGGAATTCGACGTGGGATACAATTCCGGGCACTAGAACCAAATCAACGGGTCCCTCGCCCATGACCTGATAGGCGATACTTACCTCACCGCTGTTTGCGTAGCGCGTCGTCGGGAGTTCAAACTTGGCCATTCGTTCTCGCATAGCCCGTCACATCGTCGGGCGCGATCGTTACCCCTCCGCTATTCTACGCCAACCATTGGCAGGCGTGGATAGCCGCATTGCATGTGCCACTCTGGGAGCACTTTTCGACCGGGCTGACGGCCCATTGGTTTAGGCGCTTTCGGGGTAACAGCCGACCTCCAGCTAGAGCGCGAGAAATGACGTGAATGACCCGAAAGCGAAGTTCGCCGAGATAGGCCGGTGGTCAGAAGGCACGACGGCGGTACATTGCGCCACAAGAATGGGTCATGCCCCCCACACTGTGTCTTCGGTCCAACCAAGACTGTGAAACTCGATTGCCCTGAGGGGTGCTTCCGCAATCGGAAAAAACTCATCGAGTTGAGGCGGTCTGACGGCTGTTGCGGAGAGCATTGCGTGTGCCTGCCCACGATGGTGGATCTGGTGTTGGAAGAGATGCATGAGCAGGCGGTCGCGCCGTTCGGTCTGTATGCGCGCATCGCGATTGACTCGCACGACGCTGCCAAGGAGTTCGGGCGTCAGGGTATTGCAGACTGCGATCAAGCGCTTGTCGACGGCAGTTTGAGCACGCTTCAATTCGGCAGGTGATGGACAAGGAACGGCGTTCTCCCAAGCTTTTGGCCCGAGCAATCCACCCTCAAGCGCGTCGACGTAGAATAAGTCGATTATATAGATATGGTTCAAAGTCTTCTGCAGACTCGGGAAAAAGCCGATGCGCTCGGCCTCAAAATCGTCCTGATTGAGATTTGCGCAAGCCGTGAGCAGTCGGTAATTCGCCCAAGCGTTATTGTAGGCGAACGCACGGTAAGTCTGGACAAAGCCGGCGGGCATGTTTGTTCCTTATTTTGGGTTATTGCCTGGAGGGTCCGAGCGCATCTCAACTCTACCATATTGGAGTTTCCGCTTCAGCGTTGACGTCGCTAATGGCACCGAGCGAAATTTCTTGAGGAGCTCGCTTCGGCAGAAATTGAAGGGATAGCCGACGTCGCTCGGAAATATTTCCTAGCGTGGGATTTTCACGGTCGCTGTTCTCGGCGCGATCAGTGCACAATCGGACATGCGAAAAATGTGGCGGGCCGACTCGCCTAACCCATTGCAGAAATCGGCGAGCATCTCAGTTTTATAGCGACATGGAGCGCTATCGAGACATAGACCTCCCCCATGCGCATTTTGCTCTCCGAAGGGTCCGGGCTCACCTCCCGTCAGGTCGCGGGACAACTCGGTTTGCTTGGGCACCAGGTCGAGATTCTGTCGTCGTCGAAAATCTGCCTGACGCGGTTCACCCGGCATGTAAGGGCGGTGCACGACGTCCCGCGCTTCGGGCTCGATCCGTTCGGCTGGCTCGCGGCCGCCGAGCGCATTGCAGGCGAACGCAAGGCCGACCTGCTGTTTCCAACGCAAGAGCAGGTGACCGTGCTGTCGGCGCGCCGGAAACACCTGCGCGTCGCGACTATCGTACCGCCTTTCGCAAGCCTCGCGCGGGTACAGGATAAGATTTCCGCGTTTCGCACGTTGAAAGCTATCGGTGCCCCGCAGCCGCAGACTTTCGTGATTTCGACCGCGGACGATCTACGGGACGTTGCAACCTATCCGATCTTCGTCAAACGACCCGTCAGCACGGCGAGTGCGGGCGTCCGGCGCGCGACGAACGCGCTGGAGCTTGAAGCCGCAGCGCGCGAGTTCGGTCTTGGGCAATCCGAACTGATAGCACAGAGTCAGGCGTACGGGCCCCTCGCGATGGCGCAAGCGGTCGCAGACAGCGGCCGCCTCGTCGCCCATCATGCCTGCCTGCGCTTGCGGGAAGGCGTCGGCGGCGGGGCGGCGCTGAAGGAAAGCGTTGCCTTACCCGGGCTCGCCGACATGCTCACGCGGCTGGTCGCGGCACTCGACTGGCATGGAGCGTTGTCGATGGACCTGATCGTTGCCGATGGCGGGCCCGTCATCATCGACGTCAATCCGCGGCTCGTCGAACCGGCAAGCGCGCTTGCAGCTGGTGTAGATCTCGTTGCCGCCATGCTTGACGTCGCGAGCGACGTGCCGGCCGCGGAGCGGTCGCCCGGCAGAGCGGGTGTGCGCACGCGCCAGACCCTGCTCGCGATCCTCGGGGCGGCCGAACATCACGGCACGAGAGGTGCTGTACTTCGCGAGGCGTGCGATGCCATTTTCGCTCGGGGCGATTATGCGGGCTCGGTCGAGGAACTGACGCCGGTCGCGGGCGATCCCGCCGCGGCGGTCCCTGTCGTCGCGGCGCTCTTTGCGTCAGTGATCCACCCGCCGCTGTGGCGGAAATTTCACACCGGCGCGGTCGGCCCCTACGCGGTCACGCCGGAGGCGTGGGACGAGATTCTGGCGGCAGCAGAGTGATTTCCGCTTTTGGCACGTTTCGACCTATCACCGTACGGTTGCCATGTCGGCAATCAGGTGATGAACGGACATATGGCTGAGACCGGGGAAATGACGTTCTTAATGCCCTGGGGCAACCGCGGGCTCAATTCCGCGATCCCGAAGGAACGCTTGTGGGTCCGTCCACCTGCTTCATGGACGATTTCGAAGCCTGTATCGCGCACCTACGTTTCCCGGTGACGCACCGGCGGGCCATTCGCACCACGAATTTGCTTGAACGCCTGTTTTTCGAGGAACGGCGGCGTCTGAAGATCATCCCGAATGCATTCGGCGAGCGAGCCGTCTTGGAGCTCATGTTTGGCGCGCTCATCCGCGCTGCCGAACGGTGGAAATCGATCAAGGCCACCGAGTTCGAACGCCGTCAGCTCTCGGCTGTCAAAAAGGAACATGATCAGGAATACGAGAATCAGTTGGTCTCGATCGCAAATCTGAGGCTGCATCCCGCAAAATATCCAGCAGTGCTCAGACTTGACCCTTGCCACCTTACCCCTTGACGCAAAAGGGACAGCAATGCTGAATGATTTAGGTCAATGACATTCGCCGGTTTTCATTTTGGAATTCAGAAGCTCGGAGAAGCGAGTTGCTTGAGGGGCTTCGGCTTCTCCATGCAAGAGAGCGGGCGCCTTCGCGTAAATGTACACGCCAAATGATCATTGGACATTCCCGTAGCGCGCCCGTTCTTCCTTTTCGAACCTGATGCGTAGTTTCGAAGAGAACCGTGGCGAAACCTGATTACATTGCTGATCTTGAACGGCGGCACAAAGCTCTGGAAAAGGAGACCGCTGAAGCTTTGACCCGTACGTCATCTGATGATCTGATGATAGCCGACCTCCGGCGCCGCATTTTGCATCTGAGAGACGAACTCGAACGGCTCCATCACCAAGCGGTAAATCACGGACGCCACCACTAACCCCTAGCGTATCCCGATTATGCCAGTGGAGGGATTCGCGTAATAGCGGCTTTCAAAACGCTTTGTCCGAACTATAGCGGTGAGATCGAAAGGAATGATTAGCATGTGCGGAGTGGTTCGGATCAGAGCAGTATTGGTTGCGGTTTGGAACGGAGTCGTTATTCTGCACTTCGTGCGACGGGTGGACTGACCTGCCAAGGAAAATCAAATAGCGAAAAATGAGCGCAGCGCGTGGAGGCGATCCCTGAGCGCGAAGCAGGACTACTAAGGTGATCGGTACTGCTTGCTCTGCCGTGCCAGTTCAGTCGCGACAAGCCCCTGATCCGACTCCATTCTTCACGTCGCTAGAGGGAGGGAGGATAAAATGAGATGGTCTCTGACAGTGATAATAGGCGCGATCTGTGTTGGGAGCTCGTCGGGGCTCGGAGCTGCAAGCCAAACAGACCCAACACCTGCATGGCCGAAAAACTCTCAATTCAATTGCAGTGGTATTCTAGTCCAAGAACAAGGTATATTTCAGTTGAAACCAGATCAAGGGATGCTGCCTTGGTGCGGCGCTGACATTGAGGACAAAGACAAAGGTCGGGTGTTGGCTGTCTGCAAGGTAGGAAGCCGCTGTGAAATTAAAGGCGTCATTAATGGTCACGGAGCTTTTAGCTGGGTCAAAATCACTTCGGTTCGATCGCTGTAAAGAATGGAGTCCACATGCGCGTCCCCGCAATCTCCGGACGAATATGGTCTCGAAGCAGCTGCGTGCTACTACCAACTTGAGCAATCAGCTGTCACGGATGCGGTGGGGACGCCTATCAATCACTATTACCGTCGCAGACCCCCTGGGTACCGGTTGGCTCGAGGGCGAGGTGGATAATTCCATCGCCGCGATGCTCTGGCTGCACCCACGCATTTCCCAATGGCCCCGCGGCGCATCCGCTGGCGTCCCGGCGTCCCGTGCCATAGGCAACGGGACAGGGGACAGGGCATTCGCCCGCGCTGGTCCTGGTTGTTGGTCTGGCAGCCCTCAGCCCTGAATGGGCGGAAGCTGCTCGGTTGCCACCCACGATGCGTGACCATTTGCCCGCACCGGGTAGCTCGCAATGGCGGCACGAAGGATAGACACTCCCACTGCGACACTATTGGCACCGAACGGCGACTTTGCTGTGCCGCGCCGACTTCCGGTGTCGGGTGCTAAACGGACATGCGTCGGACATCCGGGTTCGGCAGAGTCTGACCCGGTACGGAAGTCGATCGCTCGGACTTGTTGCGATGCACAACGGCGTAAGTTCACCGGGTCCTCTGCCGCCAAACGTCTCGCCCTTTTTAGGGAACGCGTTGCGGCGAGCTAGCGCGATGCGGTGACGACCGCCTAGCTCACTGCTCGCTTCCTGCGGAGCGCCAGTACGTCCTCGAATAGCGCATGAGCGGACTTATCGCGGTCGGTAGCGATTGACCTTAAAATTTGACGAAAATTGCTAAGCCGCCACTATCCGGTTTGTGGAATCATGTCCGCTCTGAGCAGGGATCAATAATGAAGCACAGATCGTTCGGTCGTCGTGGCGAACCTCAGCGTCAGCTCTCGCCCTCGGTGGGGGCAATCGAAGCCGTAGCCCAAAGCACGAGGATCGATTCAACCGATCGCTCTGTCGTACGGCGTGTGCTGCTGTCGGAGCAGCCGGAGTTCTCGTCGCTCGACGACGATTTGCGCGAATGGAAACTGGCACGCAAGCAGAACTTCGAGGTCCCATGGCGTCCTCTGTCGCTATTAGCGGTTTTGTTTTTTGGCATCGCCTCCTTTGCATTGCCAGATTCAGTGAATGATATCGTACAATGGCCGCTTTATGCTCTCGCGGCGGCGAGCTTTTATGTAGGCTTTCGCCGCCGCCGCAAGCCAAGATGTGAACTGAGCTAAACTGCTGCGCTGTAGGCTCCTTTTAGAGTGCCCTACCAGGACATCTCCAGTATCCTCAAGACATCGTCCGGACCCCCGATTTTGCGCGGGTTCGTCGCGGTCCAGGGATCGTGCATCACGTGCTCCGCGATAGTGCGAAGTTTTTCGCGCGGCACCTTCACGTCGCGCAGCGTTCGCGGCAGACCGAGATCAGCGATAAGCCGTGCAACGACGTCGGCCGCCTCCGCATCAGGCTCGCCAAGCGCCTCGCTCACGAGCTTCTGGCGGTCGGCGTTCACGGTCTTGTTCCAGCGGAGGACGTGGGGGAGCATGACGCAGGAGGTGAACCCGTGGGGGACACCGGCGGTGCCGCCGAGCACGTGACCGATGGCATGGCTGGCGCCTTTCTGTACGCCGCCCTGCGTACCGACGAGCGACAGCCACGCCCCGATCATGCTGTCGAGCCGCGCGTCGAGGTTGGAGGCATCAGCTTTCGTCCGCCGCAGGCTACGGGCAAGGAGCCGCAGGGCGTGCAGCGACGCGGCGTCGGCAAGGGGTTGACTATTGATCGAGCACAGATCCTCCACCGCATGATCGACCGCCCTGATCCCCGTAGAGAGCCAGAGCTCAGCTGGCGTGTGCACCGTGATTCGCGGGTCGAGAATGACCGCGCGCGGCGCCAAATCGGGGTGGGCGTAACCCTCCTTCACTTTGCGGGCGATATCCGTAACGCCGGCGAGGGCCGTGAACTCGGCGCCTGACAGCGTCGTCGGCACGGCCATGACGCGAACTGGGAGAGCCGGCGTCGCGGCCTGCTCGTGTCGTTTGGCGCGCAGAGCATCGAAGCCTTCCGCGGAGAAGATGCCGCGCGCAAGGCATAATTGGGCAACCTTGGCGGCGTCCACGACCGAACCGCCGCCAATCGCGACAAGCAGATCGGCCTTCGCATCGCGGGCGGCGGCTGCGACGCGCGCAACGTCCTCGCGCGGCGAATGGGCTCTGATGCCGTCGGCTAGTCCGGCGAAGAGTTCCCCGAGTGCGCGGCGCAGTGAAGTTTCAAGCGCCGCCGCCACTAACAACGAACTGCTGACGACAGCGAAAATGCGCCGCGCCCCCATGCGATCCACCTCCGTGCGCATCGCCTCCTGCCACGGAATGCCAAAGATAATCCCGTCGGCTCTAGGATAGCGGTAGGTTCCCGTCAGCATCGGACCTCCCCGAAGGCTTGGCACGCGAGCAAGACCCTGCATTACCCATGGATGCTTGGGTGAAACGCAAAATCAGAGCCATTATAACT
>Ga0187784_10004529_pt1 | contig 11247 bp, 9 predicted proteins | sample 1015_SJ02_MP15_2_FD_132964 | JGI IMG/M metagenome (GOLD analysis project Ga0187784, IMG submission 132964) | Tropical peat soil microbial communities from peatlands in Department of Meta, Colombia - 1015_SJ02_MP15_20_MG | ecosystem: Environmental > Terrestrial > Soil > Wetlands > Peat | place... | reverse complement strand
AGGCTACGCAAAGCGTAGCCTCCACGAAGTCAAAGGACCTCGGGGTAGAACGTATTAGCCCGGCGTGGCAAGGGTGCCCGCGTGCGCTCGGTTCCGGTGGTCATCAAGGGCACTGCCAGATGCCCGGAGTCGCTTTCAGACCGGCTCGCACCGTAGGGACCCTTCGATTCCGGCGCTCCATTCGCTCGCGAATGGAGCGGCTCCGCTCGGCGTACCTCGCTTGACGTTCAGCGCTGCTAGAACGGAATGTCCTCATCACTGATGGGAGTGGCTGCCGCCGGTTCCGGCGGCCGCTGGTCCATGTGGTCGCCGCCGGCGGCTGCGCTGGCCCCGCGGGCATTTCCACTGAAGCTCTCTGCGCTGGCTTCACCCCGTCCGCTGAGCAGAACCAGGTCATTCACCAGAATTTCGGTGCGATATTTTTTCTGGCCGCTTTCCTTGTCGTCCCAGGAACTGGTGCGCAGGCTGCCTTCTATGTAGACCTTCCCGCCTTTTTTCAGGTACTCGCCCACAATTTCCGCAGTGCGCTGAAACGCAACCAGATTGTGCCACTCGGTGTGGTCCTGCCACTGGCCGTCCTTGTCTTTCCTGCGCTCGTTGGTGGCTACGGTGAACTTGGCGACGGCCATGCCGCCCTGGGTGTACTTGACCTCAGGGTCCTTTCCCAGATTGCCGATCAGAATGACCTTGTTAACGCTCTTTCCTGCCATGATTACTGCTCCTTCCGCCCCTTTCTTAAACCTTCACTTGAACTCAAGGCCGAAGCGGCTCAGGCCGCGAAGCGGCGGACGATTCCAAGGGGCCGACGGCTCAATATATCAGAAAGTCGAACTTGCTCCATGAGGATTAAAGGGTTAAACAAACTCGTCTCCCGGAACGGGAATTGCGCTTCAGGGGACAGCTCGCAGCGCGTAACCTGCGGTGACCCCATCATGCTGACCCCCGCTTGGCGAATCACTCCGCCAGCGGTGATAATGCCGACATGGCGGGATTGCCGGCGATGTACAGCCCGGAGTCGATGCGCGCGGAGAAGCGCGCGGTGGCGGGAAATTCCGTAGTGGCCGCCATGGTCATCACCGTGCTGAAGATTGTGGTGGGCGTCGCCACTGGCAGCTTGGGCATCCTGTCGGAAGCGGCCCATTCCGTGCTGGACCTGATCGCGGCCGTCGTGACCTTCCTTTCCGTGCGCGTGTCGGACAAGCCGGCCGACGCCGACCACCAATATGGCCACGGCAAGGTAGAGAATTTTTCCGCCTTCATTGAAACCGGGTTGCTGCTGCTGACGTGCGTCTGGATTGTTTACGAGGCAGTGAACCGGCTGTTCTTCCATCATGTAGAGATCGAACCGAGCCTGCTGGCTTTTCTGGTGATGTTCGCCTCGATGGCGGTGGACCTTTGGCGCGCGCGCGCGTTGGGCAGGATCGCGGCGAAGTACGATAGCCAAGCGCTGCAAGCCGATGCGCTGCACTTTTCCACCGATATCTGGTCGAGCGGAGTGGTGGTAGTGGGTTTGGTACTGGTGATGCTGGGGCGCCGATACGGCTTGGGCTGGCTGCGGGACGCCGACCCTGTGGCCGCGCTGTTTGTGGCGGGAGTGGTGGTTTACGTCAGCTCGCGCCTGGCCCGCCAAACCCTGGATGCGTTGCTGGATGCGGCGCCAAGCGGGGCCCGCAGCAGAATCTTGGCCGCCGTGCGTGACGTGAGCGGGTTGCTGGAAGTGGATCGGGTGCGCATCCGTCGCTCCGGAAACCGGTACTTTGCCGACCTGTCCGTCGCGATGGCGCGCAGCGTGACCTTTCAGCGGTCGGAACAGATTTCGGCAGCGGTCACCGCCGCGGTGCAGAGAATTCTTCCTGGCGCCGATGTGGTCGTCCGCACCGTGCCGCGGGCCGGACGCGCCGAGAACCTGTTCGATCGCGTGCGGGCCGTCGCCACCCGGCACAACTTCAACGTTCATGATGTGAGCGTGCAAGATTTCGGCGGGCGCCTTCACGTCGAACAGCACCTGGAGCTTGACGAGCGCCTCACCATGAAAGAGGCGCATGACGGCGTGACTTTATTGGAAGCGGAGATTCGCCGCGAAGTGCCGGAGATTTCGACCATCCTGACGCACATTGAAAGCGAGCCGGCCACCATTGAGACCGGAGACGAGATTGTGTGCGATGCGAGGCTGGAGAAGAAGCTGAAAGAGCTCGCCGCCGAGATTCCAGACGTGGTGGACGTGCATGAGGTAGAGATCAAGCGGGTGCGGAACCGGTTATACGTTTCCTGCCACTGCACCGTGTCCGATGAGTTGCCGCTGTGGCGGGTGCACGACGTGCAGACGGAGTTGGAAATTCGTTTCAAGCTGGCCGAGCCGGAGCTGTTTCGCGTGCTCATCCATCCCGAGCCGCTGACCGACAATCGCCGATGAGGAGAACATGACCGAAGCCAAAGCTACCTGGATTGAGAAGCAGAAGTTCAACGGAGTTGCCAGCAGCGGACACACCATCACCGTCGATGGCGACAAGCAAGCGGGGAACAGCCCGATGGAATTGGTGGTGATCGGACTGTGCGGGTGCACCGCGTACGATGTGGTGAGCATTCTGCGCAAGAAGCGTGAGCCGTTGACCAGCCTGGAGGTGAGGGCGGAAGCCGAACGGGCTACGACTCCGCCGTCGGTTTACACTGAGATTCGGCTGGTTTACAAAGTGGGCGGCAAGGTGAGCCGTAAAGCGGTGGAGGATGCGGTGCAGCTTTCGGAACAGAAATACTGCTCGGTTGCGGCCATGCTGAACAAGACAGCCAAGATCAGCTTTCGGATCGAATACCTGGATTAGAGCATTCCCGAAGCTGCCGTGTTTAATTACAACTGTCATCCCGAGCAAAGCGCTGCCGTTCGCACCGCGGACGGCAGCGCGAAGTCGAGGGACCTGCCTTTGGCAAAGCGTGAAACAACTGCCAAACAGCCATAAGAAGGATCCGTCAACTCATTGCAGCAGCAACGTCATCCCGCCCGCGGATATTTTTACATCGCCATCGCCTCGTTCTGGTGGGGAGTCGCAGCCACGCTGGGGCGGGCCGCGTTCACCGGCCGATTGCTGCCCAATACCAGAGCGCTTCCTCCCATCGATCCGCTGATTCTCTCGCAAAGCCGGGCAGGATTTTCCTTCCTGGTTCTGTTGGCTGTGTTGATCGCGTCTCGGGGATGGCGGAGCATCCAGCTCCCCGTGGCTGATCTGGGGCGGATGTTGGTGCTGGGCGTGCTGGGAGTCGCCGCGTCGAATTACTTCTACTACCTGGCGATTCAGCGGACCAATGTTGGCACGGCCATCATTCTGCAATACACGGCTCCCGTCTGGGTGCTGCTTTACACGGTGGCGCGTGGACAGCAGAAAGCGACGGCACAGCGTGTTTCGGCCGTAGGCTTGGCGCTGACGGGAATTGCGCTGGTGCTTGGAATCCTCAGCGGCATAGGGTTGCGGCTCGACCTCATCGGTGTTGGGGCGGCGCTTCTGGCTGCGTTTTCGTTCGCTTTCTATAACGTTGCTGGGCACAGTATCCTGGCGCGTCACGATCGCTGGATCGTCCTCTTGTACACACTTTTCAGCGCGTCGTTGTTCTGGACGGCGGTCAATCCACCGTGGAAGATCGTGGCCGCGCACTACTCCTCCACGCAATGGCTCTTTCTGCTGGTGTTTTCGCTGGTTTCCGTCATGGCGCCGTTCTCGTTTTACTTTGCCGGCTTGCAGCATCTCGAGCCGACTCGGGCAATCGTAGTAAGCTGCCTGGAGCCGGTGTTTTCCATTCTGATCGCCGCCGCTGTACTGGGCGAATTGATGCGTCCTATCCAGACGTTGGGCATTGTGCTCGTGTTAGTTGCGATCGTTGTGGTGCAATTGCCCGATCGAAAGTTGGGAGAGGAAATCAGCGTGATCGAGCCGATCGAATAGGGATATCGGCCAACTCTTCATCGTTATTCGAAAGCCGCGGAAATTGTCAATCCGAGCGCCCTCCGTTGGCGCGAGAGCCTGCCCTGAGTAACGCTGCGGAACGAGGGGAAGTCGAATAGGAGCCTGCAGTGGTCTGTCAAGGACTGAAATGCAAATCCCTCGCTGCGCCCGGGATGGCAACTCCCAGTATTAGGCGCGGGTTTTCGCCGCCAGCAGTTGAAGATACCGCCCGGCCCTGCCAATGTCCTTCCCGATCTGCTCGCGCAATATTTCCACGGACGGAAACTTCAGCTCGTCGCGAATCCGGTCAAGAAAATAAATCTCGACCTCGGTTTCGGCGGTGATCTCCAGTGGATGAAAGTTCAGCAGGTGAGTCTCGATGGCGAAGGAATCATCCCCGAAGGTCGGCCGATTCCCGACATTGGTGACCGAATCGAAGCACTCTTCCCCTAGTCGCGTGCGCGTGATGTAAACCCCATACTTGGGCGCCAGCTCTTCATAGCGGCTCAAATTGATGGTGGGAACGGTTTGCTTGGAGCCCCGGCCGTGTCCCCGGCCGGCGGTGGCCAGGACACTGAACGGCCGGGCCAAGAGATGGCGGGCGCGGCTGACGCGTCCCTCGGTAATCAGCTTGCGGATATGGCTGCTGGAAACAGGTTCGCCGCGCAAACGCATTTCCGAATAAACCTCGATTTGGAATCCCATTTCACGCCCGAGCTTGGCAAGCATGTCAACATTGCCTTCTGCCCGGTGTCCAAAATGGAAGTTGTAGCCTTCGTGAACTTCCCTGGCGCGCAAGGCTTTCACAAGGATCTCGTGGGCGAAGCGATGGGGCGTCATCAACGAAAGATCCCGTCCGAAAGGCAGCAGCAGCGTGGCGTCAAGCCCGGTCTCAGCCAAGAGCCGGATCTTTTCCGGAGTCGGGGTGATCAGTCTGAGCCCGGAGTCTGGCCGCAGAATCCGCATGGGATGCGGCTCGAAGGTGACCGCCATCGAGCGGAGCTTCTGGGCGTGTGCCCGCTCGACAATAGTGTCCAGCACTTTCCGGTGGGCGCGGTGCACCCCGTCGAAGTTCCCCACGCTGATCACAGTGGGGCCGAAGTCAGCGGGGATGGCATCGAGTTTGCGAAAGACTTGCATGCGGGTCGAGGTTATTGACGATTGCACCATAGAATGACATGCAGGCAGCTTTGCAAGGCGCAGCACGCCCTTCGTGATCCTTTGTGTCCTTTGTGGTTCCGTGCCTTCTCTAAACCACCAAGGACACGAAGGAGCACGAAGGAAAGCCCGCCGTTTGTCACTAACTGTGTATTTCTCAGCAAATCTCGAACTCCAGCTTCATGCCGTCGTAGGAGAGGCGAACGTTCGCTGGCAGCAGCGCGTTCGTCTCCGCATGAGGCAGATCGTGGCAAATGTGAGTGAAAAAAGCCCGCTTTGGCTGCAAGCGATTTACGACGCTGAGTGATTGCTCGACGGTAGAGTGCGTAGGATGCGGCTTGTGGCGCAGGGCGTCCAGAAACAGGATATCGAGGTTTTCCAACCTGGCATACGAAGTGTCCGGAATGTCACTGTGATCGGTCAAATACGCCGCGGAGCCAAAGCGGAAGCCATAAATCACGGATTCGCCGTGGATCACCGGAACCGGCTCGAAGCGGGCGCCAAAGAGATTGACCGGCCCATCCAACACAATGAGTTCCACGCGCGGCAAACCACCGAATTTATAGTCGGCGTCAAAAATGTAGCGAAACATGCTGCGGATGAAATCTGCGGCTTCGGGTTTGGCATACAAAGGCAACTTGCCGGGCTTGTGAGCGTAGGTCAGGGGCCGCAAATCATCAATGCCCAGAATGTGATCGGCATGCGTGTGCGTGTACAGGACGGCATCGATCCGCCGAATGTTCTCGCGAATGGCCTGCTCCCGGAAATCAGGCGTGGTGTCGATGAGAACGAACCTGCCTGCGTATTCCAGCAGTACTGAGGGACGCGTGCGGCGGTCGTGGGGATCGGAGGAATGGCATACGGCGCAGGGGCAGCCGACCGTGGGCACGCCCATGGACGTACCGCTGCCCAGAACGGTGAGCGTCGCCCTCATGGTTTCGCAGTTTCCGCAGGCGATACCGGCGGGCGAGACAAAGCGTTCGTCACTTCTACGTAGGCCATGCGGAGTTCATACAGGCAGTTCTGCAGAAAATTCTGTTCTACTGCCGACAAGTTTCCCTTGGTTTTCTCCTGCAGCAGAGCGAGGGTGTCGATGGTCTGGCGGGCGCCGATCAGATCAACCCGTGGCTGGGCGCCCTGTTCATGCATCACGCCCAGCTGCACCATGGCAGTCATATAAAACGAAGCCAGAAAACGCTCGAAGGTCATCGCCAGTTCTTTGGCGGACTGGCCGCTGAGTTCCACATGGCTGTCCAGCTGTTGCGAGGATTTGCGATAAGCCTCCGCCTGCTCTCGTTGTTCGGCTGCGGTCGGAGGGGGTGGCATCTCCGGCGCCGGTGTCGCAGAAGCCGCGCTTGGCGATGCCGCCGCCGGGGCTGCCGGCTCCCGAGGCCCCTCCGGCACAGAATCTTTGCGCAATTCGCCATCCGACGTAAACAGCCGGCGGTCGGTTACGGTGAAGCTCTCCTGTTTCTTTTCGGGCATAGTGGTTCCTTCAAATCTCAGTGGTTCTTCTGCGCAAATATTTCAGCGAATGGCAACACCGCGATGGCGAGCTGGGATCCTCCAGCAGACAGTTTCTTGCCCGGCAGGGCAGCCTCGCGCCGCAGGTACCCGAGCGCGACCAGCATCTCGCCGGCGCTGCCAGGTAGCGATGCGGAACTGGTGATCTCGCCCACTTCTTTGCCTTCACACTGAATTGTCGCACCTGGAGCCGGCAATCCCTCGCGCACGCGAAATCCGGTGAAGGTGCGGTGCACCGCGCCCCGCGACCGGATGCGCTCGACGATCTCCTGGCCGATGTAGCACCCCTTGCTGAAATGCAGGGCCCGTTGTTGCCCGGTTTCCTGGGGCAGATCGCGCTCGCGGATGTCCTGGCCGTAACGCGGGAGGCCGGCGGCAATGCGGAGCAGATCAAGCGCTTCGCTGCCTACCGGCTTCGCTCCTGCTGCCAAAATCGCTTGCCGGACCAGTTCGGCCTGCGCCGGATCGAGCCATAACTCCCACGATTCCACCGCCGGGTTGTCGCCGCGCACAACGGTGACTGACAAGCCTTGCCAGAGGATATGGAAAGACTGCAACGCCTCGGCAGCGGGCAGAGCAAATCCCCCGGCCTGAAGAACCACCTGCGATTTTGGTCCGGAAACGCCGAGCGCAGTCAGCTTGTCGCTCTTATCCTCCACTTCGACATCGTCCATGATGATGTAGTGATCGAAGGTGGCCAGCAGCTTTGCCAATTGCGCTTGATCGGTGTCAAGCATCAGGTCTTCGCCGCGATTGTAGGCGTAGAGGTCACCCAAAATATGACCCTGCGAATTCAGCAGAAACGCGTAAACGCCCCGTTCCGGGCCAAGATCACGAATGTTGTTCGTAATCATGCCATTGAGCCAGCGCGTGCGGTCAGCGCCCCTTACAGAGATCTTGGCGCGGCCAGCGAGGCTGTACACACCGCAATCCGTCAGCAGAGCGCTTAATTCGGCGCGAATATCGCCCCTGTGAGGCGCCGTGGCAGCGATCTTGTCATGAACCGTTGTGAGTGTCATACGTGCAACCCTTGATTATACAAGTGGCCGAAGCGACACCTGCCGGGAGCAGGTCGCCCCTCGATTGTGTTATTTTGCAGCCGTGGCTCAGAAAAAGCGTATCGCCATCATTCCCGGCGACGGCATCGGAAAAGAAGTCATTCCTCAAGCTGTCAAAGTTCTCGAAGCTTGCGGCGCCGATCTGGAGACCGAGCATTTTGATTGGGGCGCCGATCGCTACTTAGCCGACGGCGTCACCGTGCCTGAGGACGGCTTCGCCACCCTTGGTCGCGAATTCGACGCGATCCTGCTGGGCGCATTCGGCGATCCCCGCGTTCCCAACAACATCCATGCCAAGGAAATTCTGCTGGGCATGCGCTTTCAGATGGACCTCTACGCCAACCTCCGCCCGGTGCGATTGCTGGATGCAGCTCTTTGCCCGCTGAAGGGAGTCGAGCCGCAAGACGTGGACTTCGTTGTAGTTCGCGAGAACACCGAGGGCGTATATGCCGATCTGGGCGGCGTGTTCAAGAAAGGCACGGCGGACGAGATCGCCACCCAGGAAGACATCAACACGCGCAAAGGGGTTGAGCGGGTGATTCGCTATGCCTTTGAGTATTGCCGGCGGCACCCCAAGCAGGATGGCTCGCCACGCCAGCGCGTATTGATGTGCGACAAGTCCAATGCCATGACGCACGCCGGCGGTCTATGGCAGCGTGTGTTTAAGGAAGTGAGCCACGAGTACGCGCCAATCAAAGCCGAGCACATGTATGTGGATGCGCTTTGCATGCAGATGGTGCGCGATCCGCGCCAGTTCGATGTGATCGTGACCAACAACATGTTCGGCGACATCATTACCGACCTCGCCGCCGGACTGCAGGGCGGGCTGGGCATGGCCGCCAGCGGCAACATTCATCCGGGAAAGACCTCCATGTTTGAGCCAGTGCATGGGTCGGCGCCGCCGATTGCGGGAAAAAACCTTGCCAATCCCTTCGGCGCAATTCTGACCGCGGCGATGATGCTGAATCAGCTGGGGCTGAGGAGCGAGGCGGAGAAGATTGAAGCCGCCGTGTTAGAAGCGGTGCGCCAGAGGAAATCCACGCAAGATGTAGGTGGAAACCTGGGAACGCGAGAAGCCGGCGAGTGGGTGGCGGGATTTCTCCGGCAGCGATGATAACCGCACGGCGCTGCCCTTGCGTTTGCGCCTGGCTCGTCGCTGCGGAGTGTTCATGACAGTTCTACAGCCTGCCGTGTCACGATGAAAGCAGGCCTGGCTGATGACGCCAGCGAAGGGCTTCATTATCGAGATCCAAGGCCCGGCGGGGAGACGATCGCCCTGCCAAGCTATTTCTAACAGGACGTTGAGCCGAGCTGGCTTTTCCGAGCTCGGAAAGCCCTCTTCCCGCTGAACCCGCATGCATCCCCAAACCCTCAATGGCAGCGGGGCGCTGGACTCAACGCAAATAGAAGCTCCTCCTGGGAAGCAGGAGGAGCTATGAGAAAGCGATCTGTCGTTCCTAGAACGTGAACTTCGCGCCCAACTGAATGCCGCGCGGCCCGCCGCCGCCCAGGAACGGGTTGCCAATTCCCACGTCGCCAGTAGCTACGACAGGATAGCCGCCGGTAGCTCCAGCCACCTCGCGGCCGTTCACGACCTGGAATCCACCCGATCCGGCGTCAGCGATATAAGCCGGCAGGAAGGGGTTACAAAAGTTCGGATGGTTCAGAATATTGAAAATGTCAGCGCGCAGCTGCATCTTCAAACGTTCGGTGATGGAGATGTTCTTATAGAGGGCAAAATCCCATTGCTTATATGTGGGACCGCGCAGAGAGTCGCGACCCTCGTCGCCGAAATGCCGTTCCCCGGGCACGCAGTCCTGCGCGGTCCCCGTAGGGTTTGCCAACGCGTAGGTCGTCAGGGTGCACGGAATAGCGAAGGAACTCATGTTAAGGTAGTTCAACGGGGTGCTGGGGTGATACACGATCGGCCCAACCACATCGGGACGATCAAATCCATTGCCGCTCCCGCTGTAATCGTCTTCGAAGTTATAGTTGAGCTGGAACGGCTGTCCGCTTTGCAGCTGTACCGTGCTATTGATACCCCAGCCGTTCTTTAGTCCTTGCAGGCTTCCGCCCATCTTTGGTATGTCGTAGGCGAAAACCCAGCTAAAACGGTGCGTCAGGTTGAAGTTCGACGGACCGTATTCGAGATACGGCCGGGTGCTGTCGTTCGGCTGGGCGGCGTTGGGCTCGAAGTCGTCGCTGTCACTCGAATTGTCCAGCGACTTCGAGTACACATAGTTCAAGATGGACGTAATCCCATGCCAGCCAGTGATGCGGAGTTGCGTCTGGAGCGAGTTGTAGTTCGACTGGCTCCCGGAATTTTCCTCCAGCACGTAAGTGGAGTCGTACGGGTTGCCGGCAAGCGGTCGTGGTGCCGACGAGTAGGAAACGATGCAGCCCGGCCCGCCCCCTGGGTAACAGGGGGCCCCGTTGAGGGTGTTGACGTTGGCCTTGGCAAAGGCGATGTCGGCGGCGGCTATTTGTGCCTGACTCGGCTGGCTGATATCGAGGAAGTGCCATAGGCGATGCCCTTGCGATCCCACGTAGCCTACCTGCAGCACCATCTTGTTTGTGAGTTGCTGCTGGATGTTCAGGTTGTAGTTCTCCATGTATGGCGTCTTGATGTTACGGTCGAACGCAAAAGTGTCGCACTCGAACGAGCACGTGGTGGTCGGTGTGTAAACCGGGCTGCCGGAAACGATGGGCCCGGTGACTGCGCCGGTGGAGAGGATTGGCGCGGGGCCGATATTGTTGTACGCCGGACCGGGGTCATAGAACGGCGCGTAGGGCAGGTGCCCCAACGCCGCATCCTGCGAGAACGCATCGAAGAAGAGACCGTAACCGGCGCGGATCACGGTCTTTCCCTTCCCGCTTACGTCCCAAGCCATGCTGAGGCGCGGAGCAAAGTCCCTGTGATCCGGGTTGTAGAGCTGGCTAAGTCCCGGCTGCCCTACCTGGGTGAGGGTAAACGTGCCCGTGCCGGGCGCGGGTGAGATGCTGGTGATGTTGCTTAGCAAGTTGTTCTTCTCGCCCACGACGCCAAAATAGTCCCAGCGCAGCCCATAGTTGAAAGTCAGCCGCGGGGTGATGCGGTAACTGTCCTGGAAGTAGAAACCGAAGTTGTTTTCATAGGTGTGGCGGGTGGTATCGCCAAAGTATTGGAAGCCGCTGTCCACGTAACCGGCAAGAAAATCCTCAAGCGGAGTGGTCGATACGGTTGGGCTGATCGCATGCCCGCTGAACTTGAGTTCGCCCCGGAAATATTTGTCAAAAAACTGCTGAATGGTGGTGCGATGAGAATCAAAACCGAACTTCACATCGTGCTTATTGAGTTTCCAGGAAAAGTTATCGATCACCTGGTCGTTGCTGTCCACACGAGCACGGGAATCGCTGCTATTTGCGCCAAGCTGGGCAAAGCCTCCTATGGGACTTGCAACGAAAATGTCTGGCAGCCCTTCATTGGCAAAGCCGGTGCCGGTGTCCAGCCCAATCGAACTCGGCTGGAAGCTCTGGTCTTGCGGGAAGAATCCCTCAGCGAACCGGTTCCACCCCACGCGCAACTCGTTTACCTT
>Ga0187784_10004528_pt1 | contig 11247 bp, 6 predicted proteins | sample 1015_SJ02_MP15_2_FD_132964 | JGI IMG/M metagenome (GOLD analysis project Ga0187784, IMG submission 132964) | Tropical peat soil microbial communities from peatlands in Department of Meta, Colombia - 1015_SJ02_MP15_20_MG | ecosystem: Environmental > Terrestrial > Soil > Wetlands > Peat | place... | reverse complement strand
GTGGACGAAATCGGCATGACCGAAGACCGCGAAGGACTCGGGAGACTGCTGAACCTGGCGGACGGGGACTTGCCGTTGGGGGCGGCACCGTATCTGCGAGTGAAAGCCATCGAAGGGCTGGGGCGAATGAGGGCGCCAGAATCAGTGAACGCGCTGAAGCGGATTCTGGAAGCGCGGAAGCTGTTCGGTTGGGTGCACCCGCAGGAATTAAGGATCGCGGCGTTGCAGGCTCTAGGAATGCATGAGCCGCAGTGGGTAGCTGAATATTTGCCGCAGAGCGGAATCGAGCAGGAGGACTTGAAGCTGGCGCCGCTGGAGGTGCCGCACAATTCGCGGTTCGTGAGGAACCGGCGGCATGTCAGAGTGAAACTGCAGAAAGCGGTGCCCGCGGTAAGCACAAATCTGAAGCAAAACTGCAGGCTGGACATCAAAACAGCGAGCCTGAGCGGAGGAGTGGCGGCGACAAATATGCATCTGGCGCCCGGGACCCAAGTGCAGTTGCGAATACAGATGGGCTTGCGGAACGTCCAGGCGACGGCGTTGATGCGAGACTACCGCGCGCAGGATATGGCCTTCGAGATTGTAGATATGAACCTCGAAGAACGCACGAAATTCCGGAAGATGCTGCTGGAAAACCTCGCAAGAGGAGCGGGAGAGATCGAGAAATAGGAGTGTACGGAAGGGCAGCTAGGTCTTTTTGGTGATGTGTAAGTAACCCGTCTCTAGTACTACAACTCGGTACTTTTGTTGGATTTACGGGCCGCACCCCTTTCCACGAACATAGAAAGACTGCGAAGAACGTGTTTTCGGTGCCACCGAAACAGGCCGAGACCCACTTCGTGTCGGTGCATGCGTGCGTGAACGAAAGCAAACTCGGCTAAGCGTAGTTTTGTGTGCCATGGGATGTGTGTTTGGCGCAAGCGCACCCGTTTGCGCGCAAGTCAGCTTCCCCGATCACCAGCGTTACACCGTACAGCGATTGGCGGACCAGTTCGGACTGAGCGCCGTGACCGTCACGGCCATGGGCCAGGACAAGCAGGGCTACCTGTGGATCGGGACGCAAACGGGTTTGTACCGTTACGACGGGGCGCGCGCAGAAAAGATGGCGCAAGTGGAAGCGCTAATCGGGCATTACGTTCTGGACCTAGTGATTGCGCCCGATGGAACACCGTGGTTCGCGGGAAATCGCGGGGTTGCGCATTACAAAGACGGGCAATTTGAAAGCCTGAGCATCCCGTCGTCTGCTATGCCGCTGGCGAATGGGACGCAGTTGTTGGCCGTAGACAGCAAGGGAACGGTGTTTGTAGCGCTGTTCAAGCAGGGCGTGTTGCGGGTGAGCGCGCAGCCGTCGGCGCAACCTCAAATTCTTGGCGAGGCGGAAGGAGTCAATGACGCAGTATCTGGGATTACGCGAGCGGAAGACGACTCGATCTGGTTTACCTTCGGCCCACGATTGGCCCATTTGGAAGCCGACAGCGCAAAGGTGCAGGTGGATCCGGGCATCAAGATTCCGAAAGAAAGAGTAGCGGCGCTGCAGTGGGATAAAGCCAACACCTTGTGGTTAAGGACAGCGACGCGGCTCGCGCGACTCGATCCAAAAGCACACCGGATCACCTTTGAGGACGTCGGAGTGGGCCCGGCGGATGACGTGTTGGGACGGCCAATGCTGGATGAGCAGGGCCACTTGCTGGTGCCCTCCTCGACAGGATTGTACTGGCAAGGCGAAGGACGCAACTGGGCGGTCATCACGGACAAGCAGGGGCTGACGAGTAACGACATCCAGTTCGCGATGGAAGATCGCGAAGGAACGCTGTGGATTGGAGGGTCTGGGACAGGGCTGGACCGCTTGCCGGGTGTGCGGGAGTGGTCGGGGTGGACGACGACCGAAGGGTTGCCGGATAACACGGTTTGGGCGACGCAGAGAGACCGGCGCGGAAGGCTGTGGGTGAGCACGTCCCACGGCATCGGCGTGTGGGATGAGCAGAAACACAGTTGGGAGAAGATACCGGCGCTCGGAGGAAGCGAGCGAACGCAGCCACGGCAGCTCCAGGTGGCCGGAGATGGCTCAATCTGGGTAATGACAGCAACCGGCGAGGTGGCGCGGATCGACCCGGAAACGTTTGCGACCACGATTCATGCGAGCTATCACGGGCGTCCGTACCAGGCGCTGTTGGCGTCGCCTCAGGGCGAGGTATGGGGCACAACACACGAACGCCTGGTGAAGTTCAATACGGCGAAACCCTCGGACGAACCGAAGAACGAGCCGCTGCCGATGGGTGAGGGCAAGGATCTGTTATTCCTGGCGTTTGCTCCCAGCGGAGCGTTGTGGGCAGCCGGGACGGGAGTGGTATATCGCTACGACGGGAAAACGTGGCAAACGCTGACCACGAAGGATGGCCTGGAGGGGCAAGAGATTACCAGCATGGCGGCGTTGAGCGACTCGGAAGCCTGGGTAGCGTACAACGACGTGGTGGGAGTGACGCACATCGTGCTGGACGGCGGGCGAGTGCAATGCGAGCACCATCCATGGGACTGGCTCATCGTAGGACGCGACAGGAAAAATCAAGTTTGGTTTGACGGGCCGGACGGACTGGCGGTGGTGTCCCCATTGGGGAAGGTGCAGAGGCTGAACCACGCTGATGGATTGTTGTGGGACGACGTAAGCCCGTGGACGGGAGTGCGGGAAGAGAGAGACGGGAGCTATTTGATAGCTACATCGCGAGGACTCGCGCGATATCAGCCGGACGGCGCGGTACACGTCCGGGTGCCGGCGAGCGTGGCGTTGACGTCTGTAGCGCTGGGCGGGATCGCGAGGCGCGTCGAGGATTTTCCCAGGGTGAAGACTTCGGAGGGGTCACTGACGGTACAGTTTACGCCGATGGTGCTGGGGAATCCCGAAGGAGTCACTTGCCAGTACCAATTGCGAGGGCTGGAAAACCAGTTGACGCAAACGAAGTTGCGGGAAGTGCAATTCGGCGGATTGCCGGCCGGGGAGTATCAGTTCTGGGTGCAATGCGAAAATCCCGGGAGTGCGGGAGGAGGAAAAGGAGCAAGTTTTCGATTCGAAGTGCTGCCGGATCTGTGGCAGACGTGGTGGGCGCAGGTGTTGGGCGGGATCTTGCTGTTGGGAGTATTTTGGTTGTTTGTTTCGCTGCGGACGCGGAGACTGAATCAGCGGCGTCTGGAACTGGAGCGAGCTGTTGCAGAGCGCAGCGCGGAGTTAATGCAGAAGAACAAGGAATTGCAGGAGATTTCGCTGACCGACCCGCTGACGAGTACGAGGAACCGACGGTATTTCTACGAGACCATCGAGAAGGATATTGCGCAGACGATGCGCGCGCACATGAAGATGCTCGATCCGAACGCTGCGCCGGCACCCTCGCAGGATCTGATTTTCGTGCTGGTGGATATAGACCGGTTCAAGAGAGTCAATGACGAATTGGGACACGCCGCGGGGGACCAGTTGCTCCGGGAAGTAGCGAAGCGGATCGCGTCGGTGATGCGGCGATCGGACGATCTGGTGCGATGGGGAGGGGAAGAGTTTTTGCTGGTGTGCCGGACGACGGACCGGGCCAATGCGGCGCTGCTGTGCAATCGCGTGCTGGAAGCAGTTCGGGAATTGCCGTTTGACGTGGGCAACGGCGTGGAGGTTCATAAGACCTGCTCGATCGGATGGGCGCCGTATCCGTGGTTGGAGGAAGACCCGGCGGGGTTGTCGATGAACAACGTGATCGAGCTGGCGGATAAGGCGCTGTACCTGGCGAAACGCGAGGGGCGGAATCGATCCTACGGATTAGTGCCCGCGGAGAATGCGAACAAGTCTGAGAAGAGCGTATCGATTGAGAATTTGAGAGATTGCCCGCCGGATTTGGTGCAGATTGTTTAGAGGAAGTGGCGAGTGAGTAGTGGCGAGAAAAGAAAAAGACCCGCCGCGCATGATTTCCACGCTGAGATCCTTGGTCGCCTGCCTTGGGTAGGCAAACGGCGCTCCTCAGGTTGACAGGGTCCGGATTTAGTGCAGATTGTGTGCGCGGTTACTGATGCAATCGTGCGTTAAGTGAAGCGACGCCAGGTTGGTGGGGGATCGTCTGCGGGGATTTGTTCGCTTTCGGGCAGGGGGGCCAGAACGTCCCGCGCCGCTGCTGCGTCTTCCTCGAGAACCAGAATCTTGAAACCTGCGCCAGACCAGGCAAGGTGCTCGCGCATACCTCCCGCGGTGTCGGCCTGAATGACCGCTTTGATGCCGGCGGCTCCGAGCGCGCCAATGGCCAGCTCTGCGTCTGGGCGAGTGCTGTAGGATTGGGCGACAACCAGCCTGGAGTGGTCCATGGCCACATTGTACGCCTGTGATGGTTAAGAGAGGACGGCGGCCCTTCTCGAAAAGGGCTCAGGATAAGCAAGCCGCCGCACTTCAAAGTGGCGATTCTTGGCGCGTGCGCATCCAACCAGTTACAATGAAGTGTTTGCATGACGCCGCGGAAGCGGTTTGTGTGAACGTCTAACATACCTGAGGAGCACAGCCAGGAATGGCTGTGCCACAAGAGTCCATGGAAGTTGCCCAAATACTGGATCGTGTAGTCGCGAAATTCATCGGGACGAAGCACGAGCGCGATATCAAGAAGATGCAGCCTGTTGTGGCGGAGATCAACGCCCAAGAGGCGAAAGTGCGCGCGCTCAGCGACGAGCAACTGAAGGAGCGGTTTCAGGCGCTGAAAACGCAGGTGCAGGAGGCGTTGAAGGACAGCGATCCGGCGGAGCCAGCGTATAAAGATGATTTGGCGCGCGCTTTGGAGCCGGTGATTGTGCCGGCTTTTGCGCTAGCGCGGGAAGCCGGGCGGCGCTTCCTGAATATGCGGCATTTTGACGTGCAGCTCATCGGCGGGATGGTGCTGAACGCCGGAAAAATCGCGGAGATGAAAACGGGCGAAGGGAAAACGCTCGTGGCCACGTTGCCAGCGGCGTTGAACGCACTGGTGGGACGCGGCGTGCACATTGTGACGGTGAACGATTATCTGGCACGGCGCGACGCCGAGTGGATGAGCCCATTGTATAAAGCGCTTGGCTTGAGCGTCGGTGTGATCGTGCACGACCTGGACGATAACCAGCGGCGCGCGGCGTATTCGGCGGATATCACCTACGGGACCAATAACGAGTTTGGTTTCGACTATCTGCGCGACAACATGAAGTATGACCTGGCGAGTTGCGTGCAGCGCGGACACCAGTTTGCAATCGTCGACGAAGTGGACTCCATCCTGATTGACGAGGCGCGAACGCCGCTGATTATTTCCGGACCTTCGGAAGAATCCACGGACAAATATTTTAAGATCGACAAAATTGTTCCGAAACTCATCAAGGAAATCGATTACACGTTGGATGAAAAGCATCGCACCTCGACGTTGACGGAGGAAGGTTTCAGCAAGTGCGAGCGGCTGTTGGGCGTTACAAACCTGACGGATATCGGGAACGTGGAATTGATGCATCACGTGCACCAGGCTTTGCGCGCGCACACGTTGTACAAGTTGGACGTGGATTACGTGGTGAAGGATGGGGAAGTCATCATCGTCGATGAGTTTACCGGGCGGCAGATGCCGGGGAGACGGTGGTCGGACGGGTTGCACCAGGCGGTGGAGGCAAAAGAGGGCGTAAAGATCGAGCGGGAAAACCAGACGCTGGCGACAATTACATTCCAGAATTATTTCCGCATGTACAAGAAGCTCTCGGGCATGACCGGCACCGCGGAAACGGAAGCCGCGGAATTCGGCAAGATTTACAACCTGGATGTGGTGGTGATCCCGACGAACCGCACACTGATTCGCATCGAGAATCCGGACGTGGTGTACCGAACGGAGAAAGAAAAATTTGAAGCGGTGGTGAACGGGATTCTGCAGGAAGACAATTCCGTGGCGCATGGGATCCGGCACCTTCATCAGCGCGGGCAGCCCGTTCTGGTGGGCACGATTTCCATCGAGAAGTCGGAGACCATTGCGGATTTGCTGAAGAAATCGGGCATACCGCACCAGGTGCTGAATGCGAAGCAACACGAGCGCGAATCGCGCATCGTGGCGCAGGCGGGACGCAAAGGCGCGGTGACCGTGGCGACGAACATGGCCGGGCGCGGGACGGACATCCTGCTAGGCGGAAACCCGGAGTTTTTGACGCGCGAACACTTTTTGAAGAACAAACTGGCGATGCCCTATGCGGCGGCGCCTTCGGTGATTGGCGCGGACGGCGCGGACGGGAACACGGCGCAGGCAACTGTGCCTATGGTGTTATTCCAGCACGAAGGAAAGATTTTCCAGGTGCCCCAGGAGCAGTGGAAGCCGATGTACGACCAGTTCGCGGAGCAATGCAAGGCCGAGCACGACGAAGTGGTGACGCTCGGTGGATTGCACATTTTGGGCACGGAGCGGCACGAGGCGCGGCGCATTGACAACCAGTTGCGCGGGCGCGCCGGCCGGCAGGGCGATCCGGGGTCATCGCGATTCTTCTTGTCGCTGGAAGACGATTTGATGCGCATATTCGGCGGGGAGCGCGTGAAGCAACTGATGTACCGGCTGGGAATGACGGAAGGCGTACCGATCGAATCGAAGATGATTTCCGGGCGCATCGAGAACGCGCAGAAATCCGTGGAAGCGCAGAACTTCGATGCGCGCAAACACCTGCTGGAATACGACGACGTGATGAACAAGCAGCGCGAGACGATTTACGCCATACGGCGGTCCGCGCTGGAGGGCAAGGACCAGCGCGATTATGTGCTGGGTATCGCGGAAGATGTCGCGGGGGAGATCGTGCAGACGAATTGCCCGCGGGAGCAGCATCCCGGCCAGTGGAATACGGCGCAGTTTTTGGCGGAGATTCACACCCAGTTTGGGATTGATGCGAAGGCCGCAGGCGCGGATCCGACCGCGCTGAATCACGATGAGTTGTCGGATGCGACGGTCGAGGCGGTGAAGAATCGCTATGCGGAGAAAGAGAAGCAGTTCAGCTCGGATTTGCTGCGGTGGCTGGAGCGGCGAATCATTCTGGATGTGGTGGACACGCAGTGGAAGGATCACTTGCTTTCGCTGGACCACTTGAAGGAAGGAATTGGGCTGCGCGGGTACGGGCAAAAAGATCCGTTGGTGGAGTTCAAGAAAGAAGCGTTCGTGTTGTTCGAAGACATGATGGCGCGGATCGATAACGAGACGATTCGTTATCTGTTTCATGTACAGGTTCAGCGGGGCGAGGAGCCGCCTCCGGAAACGCGCCAGTTGCGACCGACGGCGCCGCGAGGGTTGCCACCAGCTGCGGCCGCGGTTGCAGCAGCGGGAGCGCGAGCGGAAGAGGCTCCGGCACGCTTACCGGATTTTGCGCGGGCGCTGGAGCGCAAGCACGAGAAGCAGCAGAAGGATTTGCAATATCAGACCGGGCCGGCTCAGGCGGAAGCGCCGAAGCCGGTGAGGACAGGAGCAAAAGTGGGGCGGAATGATCCTTGTCCTTGCGGGTCGGGGAAGAAGTACAAGAAGTGCCATGGGGCGAGCGCGTGAGGAATTGAGGTAAAGGAAGTAGAGGAGATAGAGGAAGTAAAGGAACCACCTTTCACCTTATACTTTGCACCTTATACGCTTTGTCTTTTGACGCGCTCAAAAACCGTAAAAAGTGAAAAGTACAAGGTAGAAGGTTAGGGAGAGAGTCCAACCATGCCACCGGGGACGATGCCAGGACAGCAGATGCCGGAACGCCAGGCGATTCCGGGAGTTAAAAATTTGATTGCAGTTGCCAGCGGGAAAGGCGGGGTGGGGAAAACGACTATCGCCGTGAACCTGGCACTGGCGTTGATGAAACTTGGGTACAAGGTCGGCTTGCTGGACGCGGACGTGTACGGGCCGAACGTGCCGATTATGCTGGGGTCGAACGCGGAACCCTTGGCGACGGCGTCGCAGCGGATTATTCCGGTGCAGGCGCAAGGATTGAAGATGATTTCGATGGGCCTGCTGAATCCTGGGGATAAGCCGGTCATCTGGCGCGGGCCGATGCTGCACAGTGTGATTACCCAGTTTTTGCGCAGCGTGGAATGGGGAGAGCTGGACTATCTGGTGATTGATTTGCCGCCGGGGACGGGCGATGTGCAGTTGACGCTGATTCAGACGGTGGCGGTGACCGGCGCGGTGGTGGTGACGACGCCGTCGACGGTGGCGCTGGCGGATGTGCGCAAGGCCATTGAGATGTTCCGGCAGGTGCACGTCGAGGTGTTGGGTGTGGTGGAGAATATGAGCACGTTTGCTTGTCCACACTGCGGGAAGCCGGTGGATATTTTTGGACACGGCGAAGGCGCGAAGACGGCGATTGAGTACGGCGTGCCGGTGTTGGGGGAAATTGAGATTGATCCGCGGATTCGGCTGGGTGGCGATACGGGAAAGCCTGTGGCGGCGCAGGGAGAGACGGCGCCGGCGGCGCAGAGTTTGTATCGCGTGGCGAAGGCAGTGACAGCGCGGCTGAGTGAAGTAGCGGCGACAGCGGGTGGACCGAGGGTCGAGATTGACTGAGCGAGAGTGGCGAGTGGCGAGAAAAGAAATAAGAGAAGAAAGTGGAAAAGTAGAAGAGTGCAAGAGTGCAAGTGAAAGGCGACTGAGGAGCGCGCTTGATCAGGAACCCGCATGCAAAACCGGCATGTGGGGCACCTCGAGCAGAAAGCAAAGCAAAAGCAGATCCCTCACCGCCGTTCGCAAAAGACGCGACCGGGTTCGGGATGACACCGCGCTGTAACCAATCCGCACGGAACATTCCTGGCGGTTTGACCTTTGTGGAGGGATCCCGCACCGCCGTTCGCAAAAGACGCGACCGGGTTCGGGATGACACCGCGCCGTAGCCAATCCGCGGAACATTCCTGGCGGTTTGACCTTTGTGGAGGGATCCCTCACCGCCGTTCGCAAAAGACGCGACCGGGTTCGGGATGACACCGCGCCGTAGCCAATCCGCGGAACATTCGTTTGCATTTGCACGTTGTGGAGAGTGAGGGTGTTTGTATGGACGGATCCGTAGCGCTCGAATCTCGGCCAATGGAACGCTCCTCGGACGCCCGTCCCGGAGAATGGGCACTTCTGGGCGGGCTGTCTTTTGTGGTATTTGCTGCACACCTGCTGGTGAGCGGGCGGTATGGGTATTTTGTGGATGAGTTGTATTACGTGGCCTGCAGCAAGCATTTGGCGTGGGGATATGTGGATCAGCCGCCGCTCATTGCAGTGATTACTTGGCTGGAGCGAGTGACGTTGGGGGATTCGTTGCGGGCGCTACATTTCTTGCCCGCCGTGGCGGCGGGGTTGCGCGTGCTGTTGACGGGATTGATCGCGCGGGAACTTGGCGCGAAACGGTTTGGGACGGCGCTGGCGTGTGTATGCGTGATGGTGGCGGGAATTTATCTAGGGCTGGATTCGCTGCTGACCATGAATGTGTTTGAGTCACTGTTCTGGATGGGCGCAGCGCTGATTGCGCTGAGAATTTTTGGGAGGGCTGAAGCAAAAGACGCGGGTCTAAAGACCCGCCACTACGTGAGCGTGCCGGCGTTGTGGTTATTGTTTGGCGTGGTGTGCGGCGTCGGGTTGTTGAACAAGCACTCGATGTTGTTTTTCGGGTTTGGATTGTTTGTGGGATTGCTGCTGACGAAACAGCGGCGGCAGTTTGCGCAACCGTGGATTTGGCTTGGTGGATTGATCGCACTGCTGATTTTTCTGCCGAACCTGGTGTGGGAGATTCAGCGGCACTTTCCGACCATTGAATTGTTGCGGAACGTGCAGCGCAGCGGGCGGAACACGGAAGTTGGGCCGTTGATGTTTATGGCCATGCAGGCGCTGATCCTGAATCCGTTCTCGGCGCCGTTGTGGATTGTGGGCTTAGTGGAATTGTTGCGCGACCCGGAAGGAAAAGGCTGGCGAGTGCTCGGGATTACGTACATCGTGATTATGGTGTGCATGCTGACGATGCACGGACGAATGTACTATCCCGCACCCGCGTATCCCATGCTGTTTGCGGCGGGAGGCGCGGCGTTTGAGCGGTGGTTTGGCGCGGTGCGCAGCGGGGGATGGCTTAGGCCAGCGTACGTGGCTCTGCTGGTGGTGACAGGCGTATTGCTTGCGCCGTTTTCGTATTTTCCGATGCTGACAGTGAATCAATACATCGCGTATGCACACTTCTGGCATTACGAGCCGCCGCGGATTGAGACGCACAAGTTGGGACCCTTGCCGCAGATTTATGCGGATCAATTCGGCTGGAAGGAAATGGCGCAGGTGGTGGCCGATGCGTATCACAAATTACCGCCGGAGGAGCAGAAGAATTGCGCGATTTTTGGGCAGAATTACGGGCAGGCGGGAGCGATTGATTTGTTCGGGCCGCAGATGGGATTGCCGCCGGCGATTTCCGCGCACCAAAATTACTATTATTGGGGAACCCGAGGATATACGGGCGACTGCATGATCGTGATGGCGGACACGCAGAAAAGGCTTAGCGAATTGTTTGAGAGCGTGGAGAAAGTCGGTACGGTGTATCACCCGCTGTCGATGCCGTACGAGCATTTTGATGTGTTTTTGTGCCGGGGGGCGAAATTTGGGCCGCTGGAGAAAGTTTGGCCGGAAATCAAGCACTGGAACTAAACGAAGCGAGTGGAAGAGTAGAACAGTGGAAAAGTAGAAGAGTAAAGGCTGAGAGGCGGCCTGCAATCAGGGCAACAGCTCGCAGCGGGGCAATCATGAAACCGAACACCTGGGAAGTCATCAAGAGCGCCGATGGATCTTTTGAGATTCGAAATAAGGGCGAACTGCTACAGGCTGAGATTCCCGATCGGTGGTTAGAGAGGGAACTGGCTCGATATGGTTTTTGCGGCGAAGAATACAGGGACATTCGTCAGCAGCTGCAGAATTCCGGGAGAGCGCGAGTTGTGCTGACGAACTTGAATCCGGTCACAACTCGAAAGGACAAGTAGTTGCCCGAGGCTTCCATATTCAGGGAAGAAGCTGGCTGTAGTAGGTATAGGCGGAGCTTTCGCCAGCGACATTCCAGCCGCCACCGAATTTGGTGGATAGGGTGAAGTAACGAATGGAACGGCCATCGGGCGGGGCCGCGCCGTCAACCCGGATTTCGGCGCGGATATAGATTACGCGGCCGTCCATTTTGCCGTGAGCTGCGAACTGGGGGAATTCCACATTTCGCTGGACCTCGGGAGGCAGGGATTCGATGGGGGCGCCTTCCTTGGCCTCGGCTACGATTCGGGCGATG
>Ga0187784_10004526_pt1 | contig 11250 bp, 11 predicted proteins | sample 1015_SJ02_MP15_2_FD_132964 | JGI IMG/M metagenome (GOLD analysis project Ga0187784, IMG submission 132964) | Tropical peat soil microbial communities from peatlands in Department of Meta, Colombia - 1015_SJ02_MP15_20_MG | ecosystem: Environmental > Terrestrial > Soil > Wetlands > Peat | place... | reverse complement strand
TAATGAGCGGGAACTGCATCTCGCCGACTCGTTCGGCTCCGCTGCCCGCTAACGGCCTCCTCTGGGCCGCCCGCGGCCCAATTACTGAGTGATTAACCTTTCGCCCTGAAATCTCCGCCCGGTGGAGTCCCCAACAACATTAAGTTGGGGAACCGCACGTGGACGACGTACGATCACTGAGCCGAACAGTACCTCCAAGACTCACTCATTATCAAACGGCCATCGAGAGGCTGCCCCAGGCACTCGCGGGGAGGGTCGTTACCCGCAAAATTGAATCGGCTGGTAGGAACACCGACCCCAAAACCGAGCTGCACCGAGAAAGCTCGCCACGCACGCCGATCTGCGCTACCGAGCGGCCGGTGGCCTTTGCTGGCCGCGGGAACGGCCAGGGGAACGCGCGACGTGCCTTAAAGCAAAACAACCCTCGGCCGCCCTTTCGGACGACCGAGGGAGAGTTCCGACTGGGCGGGGCGGGCGTGCACCGATCCCAAGCCGGAATGCAACCCCAGAACTGCTCGGAATCCGTTGTTAGCGAAGCGGCTCCGGCGGTTGACGGGGACGAGGAAAAAGCCCGCGACCGCCGTTCGGATGCGATCGCGGGCCATCACGAAGAAGAGTCTTCACGCTTGGGGACAAACTACCGCCGACGAACGCGGCAAACCACTGGTAGAAACCCTGCATTTGAAAAAAGAAACAAATCGTCGGGCAGACTGGGGCTTCTGGGCGAATGGTTCTCGGCCCTACTCGGTGCGTCCCTCGACGTTTGAGAGCTTGCGGATCGTCTCCGACGCCCTGTGCTTGTCGAGAAGACCACCGGCACGCGTCTTGCGTCAGCCCGAGAGGGAGCTGACGCCTTCGATTGCAAGCGTCCGCGGAAATGCGATGGCGACGCTAACACGGCGATTGCGTTGTGGCTCGACGGCGCGATGAGTGAGGAGATTTCCGAGAAATTTGAAACCGTTCCGAGCTACATCTCACGGCTGCTCAGGCTGGGGGCTACGAGGAGAGGGACCACCTTGGACGAATTACGTTCGCAGCGAAAGCCACAGCCTGCTGACCCAGCTCGCGCACCCGGTGATGGACCGCTCACCAAAATCGAAGTTTGTGAGGGTCCCTCGCCGCCTTCTAAACGAGAGACGAGCTTCCGGTGCTCGTCCTATCGCGTTCGTGGTAGCTGCGTCCTCGCAGCCGCGACGTACGCGTTGTTTCCATTACAGAGTCACTGGCGGCAGCGCAGTGTAGCAAACTACGCTCTGGGATGACTCCCTGCCGCCTCGCAGGGCGACAGACAAGATGTGGTTATCGGATACTCGCCACTGCTCGAAATGCCAGTGTTCACTGTCATCAAGAGTTGGGTGGATCTCTAGACGAATGCCATCACTGCACCAACTAAACGCGAGTTGTTCGAATGGTAGGGAAATCCCAAGACCCCGCGCTTTTGCATAGGCCTCCTTCAACGTCCAGAGGCGAAAGAAGCCGGACAAGCGTTCATCTACGGACATCGTGGCGATTCGGCGCTTTTCCGGCGGGGCCAGGATTCGGCCGCATAGCGCCTCGAACTCAGGAAGCGGGGTGATCGCTTCGACGTCCACGCCGCAATCAACTTCTGTCGTGACCACACACGCGACCGTACTAGTCGTGTGTGAGATGTTGAAGCGCAACCGCGGCACCACGACCGGCTGATCGATTTCAGGACGTCCTTGCGGGGACCTTGCAAAAATCCAGTCTCGAGGATGGACGCACGGCACGACCGAGGTCAGCGCCGTGCGAAGCAGGCCATGGGAGACTAGAAAGGAACGTCGGTCTCGCTCGAAGTGGAAGCGCCGGCCTCGATCCAATTCATCATCCGAAAGGAATGTTTGCCAATCTTCGAGGGCAATCTTGCTAACGCCAGCCAAGTCCACGACCCAGAGGAGAGCGGTATTGACCTCGAGATTATTTGCGATTTGCTTAGCGCTCATGTCACGACCGCAGCCCACCGGCGATCTTCGTTTGATGGGAGTCACTGCCTAAATGGGCCCCCGCTTCGGGAGCATAACGCGGGCGAGAATCGTCTGGATCCAGAATTAGCTCTGATTCTAAGGTTGTGGATGAAGGATGACCACAATCCTCGGAGACCAAGCCGTGGATGGCCCTCTTCGTCTTTCGGCGAAGGGACGCAAGGCGTGTTTGCGGGTTTTGCGAGCGGCGTGAACGGCTCAACTGGCCTGCGGCAGAACAAACGCCGAGCACGGCCCATTGGGCCGCTCCTCTTGGCGGGGTGGCTGTTGAAATCGAAGCCGACGGATTTCGGCTTCTCACCGATGTGGTGGCCGTGCGCCCTTTGTCCGGGAACTCCAAAATCTGAGACAAGAGGATGTGAACTTCACGTCCGGATGAGTTCATATCGTTTCACGACCCGGAGCAGAAACGAACCAAGATGCCCCGCAAGATCGCGATTCATCCGGTGCTGATGGACCTTTTAAAATTTTGGCGGCGTCGGAAAGGGCTGCTGTACTTTTCAGCGCCGCCCACCCCGAAATACCCGGAAGGTGGCCAGCGGATCAATCCCACGTCAACGATACTTTCAAGAGAATTACCGGTCGGGCGAGAAGCCGGATACGCGGTTCATGCCCGCGCCGATTTTTTGAGACCTTCTGCGTAAACGCACTCGTGCCGCAACGTGCGGTCGACGTCTGGATGGGTCACCGGTCCGATCAGTCGATGGCCGCGATTCATTACTCGATCTCTGACACCGAATCTAAGGCCATGATGGCCAAGGTTCCAATCAGTCTTGAGCCCGGCAGGAGACGGTGAAGTCGCGTAGCGCAAACCAAAATGAGAGAGGGAAATCGAAATGAATACGAAAAAACTCGTCGCGAACGTCGCTGTCCGCGGAGCGCTGGTGGTTAACATCATGCTCACCGCCGCTTTAGTGCCCGCGAATGTGAACCGCGACAAAACCGGGACAAACGCGGAAGGCTCGAAACACCAAGGCGCGCAAGTCGCTTGTGGTGTGCAACTTGCGACCCTTGGCTCGTTGCAGGCGGAGAAAGGGATCAAAGTGACCCCATTTCATGGATCAACGTACCTGCATGATCCAAGCTAACCGTCGCGACAAACACTTTGCAAAGGGCCCAAGCCCGCGGAACCTTCCGCCTCATGCCTCCTGTGGCGACCACTCGGTCTTCTTTCAACAGCCCCGAACGTTATTCGACGACGGTGCAGCTCGCCGATCCCCCACAAACTCTTTTTTTTACGATGGACCCGCTTGAGAGAGCAGTCGGCAGACTGAGCCGGCGCGACCCTGCGATTGCGACAAGCTCTTGTTGGTAGTTCCCCCTATTCGGACTCAGCGGCGGCCACTGGGAGTGGATTCGGAGATCAGGCTGCGGTTATTGTCGAACATCATATCCGAAGCTCCTTCGGAGTTCAGAGGAGCGGCGCTGCGCGAATCTTGCCCGCATTCGAACCGAGCGATCTTCAGTTGTCCGAGCGGCTTTGCCGCAGGTCGCGACGGCTACCTCCCCTGACCCCGCTTCCACGACGGCCAATTGAGAGATCGGGCTGCCGTTGACGGGGCAAAAGTCGTAAGAGCGAGCATCCAATGGCTAAGGTGCGCCGCTGTCCGAGCTCCGATGAGTTGCAGCGGATGGTCTTAGGACAACTTCCGGACGTCAAGGCCCGGAGGATTCAGCTGCATCTCGAGCGGTGTCCGAAGTGTTGCAGCGCGTTAGACCAATGCATGGCTTCGGACGCGTTCCTCGAAGCTCTGCGCGCTAGCCGCCGTTTCGCTGAGCCGACGAAAACGATGCAGGTTCCCATTGGGTGCCTTCGAGGCGCCCTTTCGACGTGGAGCCAGGGCTACGACAGAACGCACTCGGGCCAAGGCGGACGTCCGTTTTCAAAGATGGAGATCGAATCCCAACTTTCCCCGCCGCAATCTCCCGATGAAATCGGCCGACTCGGTGATTTCCGCGTGCTGCGCGTGTTGGGCGTCGGCGGATTCGCTGTCGTGTTCGAGGCCGAGGACACGCGCCTCAAGCGGCGTGTGGCGCTCAAATTGATGCACCCGTCAATTGCCGCCAGGCATGGTGGGGCTGAGCGCTTCCTGCACGAGGCGCAAAGTGCTGCGGCCTTGAAACACGAGCACGTGGTGACGATCTACCATGTGGGAATGCAGGGCCAGACCCCATTCATTGCCTTGGAATTGCTGCATGGTGAAACGCTTGAGGATTATCTGATTCGTAAGGGCCGCCTGAGTATTGGCGAAGTGCTGCGGATCGGCCGCGAGATCGCGTCGGGCCTCGCGGCTGCTCATGCGCGAGGCCTGCTCCACCGCGATATCAAACCGGCGAACATCTTTCTGGAATCGCCCGAAATGTCGGTTCCCGACCAGCAGGTCCCCGATCGTCAAGATGCTTCTCAGCCTCAAACTCCCGCCAAGTCCAGCCATTTTGTGCCCGGCCCGGACCCTGTCGGCAAGGTCAAAATCCTCGACTTTGGGTGCGCAAAGTCCTGGGCGGACGAGGTGGCGATCAGTGACCACGGACTGTTGATCGGTACGCCGGCCTACATGGCGCCCGAGCAATTTTCGGGGGGTGCCGTCGATTCGCGCACCGATTTGTTCAGCCTGGGATGCGTCCTGTATCGAATGGCCGCCGGCCAGCGGCCCTTTAGCGGCGACAACGTGTTTGCGGTCGTGCGAGCCCTGGCGCTCGACGACCCAAAACCACTTGTCAGTGTCAATCCCCAGGTGCCACAGTCTCTGTCCGATTTGGTCGGCAGACTCCTGTCGAAAACTCCCAGCGGCCGCCCCGCAACGGCGCAAGCGGTTATGGACCAGTTACGGGGAATCGAGCAAGGAGTTTCGTCCCAGCAATTCGCTGAAAATAAAGCTGCTGACCGTTTGATTTTCAACGCGGCGCGTCGCCAGCAGCGAAGAAACTGGGTGATCGGGGCGGGCATCGGTATTGGCGTACTTTTGTTTGCCTATTTTCTTTTTGGCGCTCAGCTCATCCGCATCGCAACGAACAAGGGGCAGATCGTCCTTAAAGTCGATGACCCGAGCGTCGCCGTCTCATTGACCGAAGGCCAAATCGTGATCCACGACGGGCAGGGCAACGCGGAGATCACCCTGGCGGCCGGCGATCATCAGTTTGACGTGACGCTGAAAGAGCCCCGTGGCGAGGCCCGGTTCAAGACCAGCAAATTCACGCTCAACCGCGGCGGCAGAAAGGTGATCGAGGTCGAGGAAGAGTTAGCCAAGGCAATCGCCGCACACACGGCCGTCGCTCCCAAGGAGATAGAAAGCGGATCAAGTAGTGCACTCGCCGGAGACCAGAGACCGCAAACTCCGACGACTCCCGATCTGGACCGCCGGGCAGCACTTTGGGTCCTGTCGCTGGGCGGGACTGTCGGCGTGCGTGTGGGCCCAGCGGAGCAACGGATCGACATCCAACCTGGGCACGATTTGCCTGCGACGGATTTCGAGCTGACGAATATCAATCTTCAAAACTGCGCAGTGAGCGACGCGGGACTTGAGCAACTGTGCAACCTCAGGCATTTGATTGAACTGATTTTGAATCACACGCCACTCACCGACGCCGGTCTGGAGCGCCTGAAATGTCTGTCCGAGTTAAAAGTGCTGATGTTCTCCAACACTTCGGTGACCGATGGAGGTCTTCAATCCGTTGAGCGCTTGCAGAAACTCGAATCCCTTTCGATGGGCGGCACGCGCATCACCGATGCCGGGCTGAAGCATCTGCGGGCCTTGAAGAACCTGCAGCTCCTGGAAATGAATTGGACGCACGTGACCGACGCGGGGCTCGTGGAGCTGGAAGCCCTGCCGCAGCTTGAGGTCCTCCACATACGCGGGACCCGAGCGACCGATGCGGGAATCGCGCACATTCGCGGTCTCACGCGGTTACACTTTCTGAACATCAGCCGGCTGCCGATCACCGACGCCGGACTGGCCAACATTGAGCCTTTGACAAATCTGCAAACTCTGGCTTTGGAGAACACGCGAATTGGGGACGCAGGACTGGCGCATCTGAAGGGACTCACGCGGCTCGACACTCTTTTGCTTAAAGAGACGGGTGTGACCGACGCCGGATTAGATCAGCTGCTGGGGTTGCAGCATCTGGTTGTGCTCGACTTAAAAGGACTCAAAGGAGTCAGTGATGCCGCCGTACCCAAAATCCTCCACCTGCGAAGTTTGAAACAGATCGACCTGCGCGACTGTCATGTTTCAGCTAAGGGGTTGGCCGCCCTCAAGGCTGCGATGCCAAATCTATCGGTCGAGTGGTCCGAGCCCAACTATGCGGCGGCACAAGCCGTGCTCGAGGCCAACGGCACCATCGATCTCATTCTTAAGGGAACCGGGGAGAAGCGGCACGTCAGCATTTTGGCTCAACTCCCAATCGAGTCAATTCGGATCACCAAAGTGCGGTTAGCCGGCTCGAGGTCAACGCTGAAAGGCGTGCTAGCTGCGCTAGCAAATCCCGGGCTTGATGCGCTGGTTTCGCTCGACCTGTCGAACACTCCGATCAACGACGCCGATGTCGAGGGCCTAAAGTCACTTCGCGCCCTACAAGAGCTCTCGCTGGCCGACACCCGAATCACGGATGGGGGCTTGGCGCATTTGAGAGAGATGACCGCCCTCCAACGACTCGTGCTGGACGGAACGGCCATCCGCGGATCAGGACTCATCCACTTGCAAGAGCTCCCCGTGCTCGTGGAGCTCCGAATTGGCTGTCCGGGACTGACAGGGCTTTTTCTTGTCGAACTGGCCCGCTTGAAGAAACTCGAACGCCTCTCTCTGGCCAAGAGCAACTTCTCCGACGAGGGAGTGCAGGACCTCGTGCCCCTGACTCGCCTCCGGGAGCTGGACTTAGAGGGCACTCAAGTCTCAACTGCCGGAATTGCAAAGCTCAAGGCGGCGCTTCCGCAATGTCGGATCATCGTGCCGCAGCCTGCCGGGCCGTAAGGCTCCCGATTGTGGGGCCGCACAGGTACTCAGCGGGTGTAAAAAATTCGCGCAACTCACCTCGCGCGAAGGGATCGATGCACTCGCGACGAAGCGCTATACGACTGGCTCGTCAGCTCGCGGTGATCGCAGTCCTCTGGCTGGCTTCGCGAAATTGGTGGCAACGGAAGCCAGAACAGTGTGAGCAACAATCGGCGAATCGTTGCCGGGCGCGACGTCCAGACGAGTCCATTCAGCAAAGCCGGCCGCGATGGGATCGCCTGGCGGCCGCGGTCGCACGGGCGCGAAGTGATGGGCGAAGATCGCTGCTGCGCGATAGCGTTCGGTGTGCCGGGCGAACCATGAATGCTGCTCGCGGGGTTCGTTAGACCGCCAATCGCAACAGCCGTGGTTGGCGGCCGTCGTGCAAGTTTCATCACGCGTGTGTGCATCAATGAGGGCACGAAACATCCTGATGGGCTTTCAGAAAACACGAATCCTCGAGTTGGATCGCCTCTTTCGCACACAACATCCCCACGCCCGCACGCCGCCGATCTTGCCTGCGCTGCCTCAACTTCGTCCGGCTACCTCCTGCTTTCCCGGCCATTCTTATCGACTCCCGTTTTGACCCGCACGTCGACTTCGCCAATGGCGGACTGTCAGCCGTTAGCGTGTTCTCTGCCGCCCGCGGATCTCAGCTGTCCGACCGCCGGACAGTAGTTCTACTAATTGCATCTCGCGCGTCGCGCCGCCTAGGCTGGTCGCAGTCGCGTGGTGCGTGACTCAAGTTCCCTCGGGCCCCCCGATGTCGCACTTGCCGCCGGCCCCGGGATTCTAATCGCACTGCTACCTGGGTCGCGGGTTCTTCAGTTGTCGGCTCTCTGCCTGGGCGTCGTCGTTAAAACCACCCTCCCGGGTTGCGACGGGGCGCCGCCCGGGTGGATCGGGGCAAATGCGTTCGGGTTTGAGATTAAAAACACCTAAACGTGAGGCGCCTGGGCGGTTCGTACGTTTAAATCGCGCTTTTAAAACGGACGAAGGTCGACAAATGCCACAAACCGATGGTCAGAATCTCTCGGACAAAGACGACGACAACGGCAACAAGACCAAATGCTGGTGTTCTGTCTGCGGAACGGAGATCAGTCTTGTTGAGGCGTTACAGTGCGACGAGTGCGGCTGCTTGTTTTGTAGTGCCGATTGTGCAAGGAAATATCCGCACTGCCACGCGGAGCTCCACCGCTGAGCCAACTTCACCATGAGTTTTCGAATTCGCCAGACGCAAGTCGGAGCCACCTCAAGTGGCTGTCGATCGTGGAGGAACACACGCAGGATGGCTTGGCGCGACTCGCAAACGTACCAGGGTTGACTGGCGCGCCGCTGGTACCGCGTGCTCATCCGGAACCCGCAACGGCACAAGATCAGGAGCCCACCCAGGAGGACCCTTCCTGTGCCGAACACGGTCACGCCGCCGTTAGGGAAACATTTTGGTGGAAACAACCCACGAATCCTGCCGAGGCGCTCTGGAATTGATAGGCTGGAGGTTGTGCGAGTCACTTGTCGGGCCGTCCGGGGGACTCTGATGCGGGCTTCTGCATCATCATCGCCAGCGTGGAATTGCCAGGACTCATTTCGCTATTCGTGAAGTCGCCATCATGAATTCGCCGCCTTTCCAACAAACAGTGCTCATCCAAACAGTGTTCATCGTCGATGATGATGCGGCAGTCCGAAAGTCGCTGCAGTTGCTGATCGAAATGGTCGGCCTGAACGTGCGGACCTTTCCCTCTGCCGCAAATTTCCTCGATGCCTACGAGCCCGGGAGCGCGGGCTGCCTGATCCTCGATCTCAAGATGCCCGGGATGAACGGCCTCGATTTGCAGCAGGAATTAATCCGGCGCCATTGCGGGCTGCCGATCATCGTGCTGACGGGCTATGGCGACATCCCCTCGGCCATTGGTGCACTCAAGGGGGGCGCGGTCGAGTTCTTGGAAAAGCCCGTCGATGACGACGTTCTGCTGGAGCACGTCCGGCACGCCCTCGCCCTGGACGCTCATCGCCGACGCGAGCACAGCGAACGCGATCTCGTTCGCGAGCGGATGGAGCTGCTAACGCCCCGAGAGCGCCAGGTGCTCGACCTCGTCGTGGAGGGGCTCTCGAGCAAGGAGATCGGCCAACGGCTACACGTCAGTTGCAAGACGGTGGAGATGCACCGCTCAAGAATCATGAAAAAGATGAAAACGCAAAGCGTTGCCAACCTCGTGCGGATTGTCGTCGGCGTTGAAGCAAAAAGTTCCGGCACGAGCACGATCGATTCATGAACGCCCGCCTTCGATCAGCGCCTACGGTTTGGATTGCCAAGGTTTTCTGCGTTGCCTTGGCTGTTTACATCGTGGGCCGGCTCGGTCGCGTGTCGATCGCCCCCTCCGGCGAGTTCGCTCGCATTTGGACCGGTTCCGGCGTCGCCCTGGCCTCACTGCTGTTTTTTGGCAACGGGATCTGGCCGGGTGCCTGGCTCGGGAGCTTTCTGATTGAGAGTGCCACAACCCTTGAGGGCTCGGGCACGCAGGCGACTGTGTCGCTGTTGTTTGCGAGCGTTGTGGCGACGGGGACCGCTTTGCAAGCGGCCACAGGCAGCTGGATCATCCGGCGTGTGCTCGACAAGGTACCGACTGTCGACAGCGTCAATGAAGTACTTGCCCTTCTGGGCCTGGGGGGCGTTCTATGCACGCTTCTGGGCGCCGCTGCGCGCAGCGTCGGTTTGTTCAGCCCGGACTTAATCAGTCGCTTCATCAGGGACGACCTCAGCAGCCACGGGGGAATCTCAGATTGGCGCACCTGGGAGGCCAGCTGGGGGGCCGAATTGACGGGGGTCTTCGTCTTTGCGCCGCTGGCACTGATTCTACTCAACCCTAAAACGCATCCCTTTGCTGGGCCTGGGAGGCTTGGTCGGCTGGGGCGACGGCAGGTCCTGCGATTCCTCGAGTTTGTGACGCTGTTTGTGGCGATACCCGTCGTAGTTTTGCAGATTGGCAATGAGCGCGCGACCGACTTCGGAGTGATCCTGATGACCGCCTCGGCCCTGTGGGCCACGCTTCGCTTCGGCAGGGCCGGGACCGGTCTGAATCTGTTCGTGATGGCGATGATTCTGGCATCGAATGTCAGTACGGGATCGCAACTGCTGGGAGCGATCCGGACGGGCCCAGCGACGGCGACGACCGATGCCCAGATCTTACAAGGGACATTCAGCGTCACCTTCTGGAGCCTGGCTGCGATTTTGAGTGACCGGGAGCGAGTCGCCACGGAGCTTCGGGAGAGTGAAGGACGATTCCGCCAATTTAGCGAGGGAATGCCGCACGTGATCTGGATGATGACTCCCGACAAGTTTCATTTTTTGTATGTCAACCGAGCCTTTGAGCAAGTTTATGGCCTGAGTCGGGAGGACCTGTACGCTTCGAGCGGGCTCTGGCTGGCCAGTATCCATCCTGAGGACCGCCAGCGTGCGGCCGAAGCCCGTTGGGGCCATGCCGGGGCGGGCGAATACTGCGAAGAGTACCGCGTGATTCGTCCGGACGGGACGGTGCGCTGGGTGCGCGAAAGCGCCGTGCCACTTCGAAACGAGCGGGGAGAGATTGCTCTGTTCGGTGGGACCGTCGAAGACATCACTCAGAGCCGACAGGACGCCCAGGACCTTTCCCGACAGCAATCGGAATTATTGCACGTGTCGCGGCTCAGCTCAGTCGGGCAAATGGTCGCGACACTCTCGCACGAAGTCGCACAACCGATGAGCGCCATCGGTACTTTTGCAACCGTCTGCGCGAGTCTTCTCAAATCGGAGCCCCTGACTGCGAATCGGCTGGAAAACATCAGACAGTGCATCGAATCCATCACGGCAGAAAACCAGCGCTGCCGCGCAATTTTGCGGCGGCTGCGTGACTATACCCGGAAGGCTCCGCGGCAACGAACCGCCTGTGACCTCAACGCTGTGATCAACGAGTCGCTCGATTTGATTTTGCACGAGCTGCAGCGGGACAACGTCAAAGTCCGCCGCAAGCTGGCTCCGTCCGCGGTTCTCGTCAGCGGCGATCGAATTCAGCTTCAGCAGGTGATCATCAATTTGTTGACGAATGCGCGCGATGCGCTGGTGCACGTCGATCCCGCCCGGCGTGTCGTGGCGCTTCGTTCCGAGGCTGACGGGGAGTTTGTCACCATCGAGGTGGCGGACCAGGGGATCGGCCTACCCGCCGAGGAGAACGACCGTCTATTTGAGCCGTTCTTCACCACCAAGGCGGAGGGCGTGGGCATTGGTC
>Ga0187784_10004525_pt1 | contig 11251 bp, 10 predicted proteins | sample 1015_SJ02_MP15_2_FD_132964 | JGI IMG/M metagenome (GOLD analysis project Ga0187784, IMG submission 132964) | Tropical peat soil microbial communities from peatlands in Department of Meta, Colombia - 1015_SJ02_MP15_20_MG | ecosystem: Environmental > Terrestrial > Soil > Wetlands > Peat | place... | reverse complement strand
TGCTGGTTGAATTCCCGGACCATTTCGTTCCGGAGCAACTCGATCGCGTCTTCTACGACGTCCAGGTGACTGGGGTGACGCCCATTATCACGCACCCTGAGCGCAACCCGGTCTTTGCGCGCAAGGCCGGGCTGCTCTACCACTGGGTCGTCAACGGATGCCTGTCTCAGGTTACGGCCCAATCCTATACGGGGGGATTTGGCGAGCGCCCAAAGCGACTGGCCGAAGCGTGGCTGGATTCGAACCTGGTGCATTTTTTCGCCAGCGACGCCCACAGCACCAAATTCCGCCGTCCGGTGCTCTCCGAGTGCTATCGCAAAGTGGCCGAGTCCAAGGGAGAGGAAACGGCGGAGAGGCTCTTGAAGAAGAACCCTGAGGCGGTCATCAACGACAAGCCGCTGCCCTTTCAGCCGCCGCCGCTGCAGCCAAGACAGCAGGAAGGAAAGCGCCGTTGGTTCTCCTTCTTCGCACGCCGATCGTGATTAGGGGCTAGGGACTAAGGAACGGGGGATTTCTTGACACGTTCGGACTGCCGAGGTGCTTCGCTTCGCTCAGAATGACGATGGCTGAATTGTTCCTGCCGCCCGCTGCTCAATCGTTCCTCAATAGCCTCCTTACGTAGCCGACATAGATGTCCCATCGCCTCAGCCCCCAGCTTTGATAGCGAGGGCGGGTGGCGCATACGTCCCGACGCTTGTTGTCGGGATGTATGCGCCTCTTCAGCACCAGAAGGGCGCTGACATGCCGAAGAACGGCACGTCTGCGCGACCCTTGCAATGTGCGCCGTTGTCAAGAATTACGCGGGACACCACGCTAGGTCGCCCCTGCGGGGCCGTGGATTACAGGCGGAGCCCCGTCAGGGGCGGCATAAAGTAGCCCAGGGCGTAAGCCCTGGGTTGGATGGCCCTCGCCCTGCCTTTGGCACCCCTCGCCCGCAGGGCGGGGGACGGGGGTGAGGGTGGGGTCCCACAACCTACGGCTTGCGCAGTAGGCTACACTCTGCCGCCCGCTGCGCGGGCTTAGGTCTTCGACGAACTTCTGACTTATGACACCAGGAGACTACCAATCAAAAAAGGTTCTTGAAAAAACGGTTAGATCAAGTACAATAAGACATTTGTGGTTGGCAACGTTGAATGGAGTGTGGATTGGGAACCTATTTTGCGAAGGCGGGCAGGGGAAGGATTCACTGGCGGTTAGTGGATGCGGAGGGGTGGGTGCTGGGGCGCTTGGCGGCGCGCGCGGCGCGAGTGTTGACAGGGAAGGATTCCCCGGACTACACGCCGCATCAAGATCATCGCAGCGGGTTGATAATCATCAATGCCGAGAAGATTCGGCTGACGGGTAAGAAGCTGGATAAGAAGGTCTATCGGCACACGACGGGATATCCGGGCGGTTTGAAAGAGATCAGAGCGCGAGAGATCTTTGAGAAGAAGCCGGAGGGCTTGCTGCGGGAAGCGATTCTGGGCATGCTGCCCAAGACTCGCATGCATGCCCGGCTGGCTCGACGGCTGAAAGTCTACGTCGGCAGCACGCATCCCCACACCGCACAATCCCCTGAACCGCTGTCCCTGGCGCACTAGCGGGCCAGGTTAAAACGCTATGGGTGATGCTGAGCGGAGCGAAGCAGTTGCCGTATCTACCTGAAGACAAGTAAAGGCAGATCCTTCGCTCCGCTCAGGATGACACCGGAGGCGACTTTTTCCGCAGCGTGCTAGCTTGTGGCGCTGGGAATCCAAACACGGAGAGGAGTCTTTGTGACAGAGCTTGCTGAGTACATGGCGACGGGACGTCGCAAAACGTCCGTAGCCAGAGTTATCCTTAGGCCCGGGGGCGGGAAACTGACGGTGAACCGGCGTGGTTTCGACAGTTACTTTCCCTCCGAGGCTCTCCGCGCGGAGATCCAGCAGCCCTTGGTGAGCACCGAGTTGGCGGGGAAGTTCGACATCTCCGTGAATGCCCGGGGCGGCGGGGTCCACGGCCAGGCGGGCGCCACCAAGCTGGGCATCGCCAGGGCGCTGATGGTTTTCAATCCCGAGCTGCGCCCGCGTCTTCGACAGGGCGGATTCCTGACTCGGGATCCGCGCGCCAAGGAACGAAAGAAGTACGGCCAGAAGGGCGCGCGCAAGCGGTTCCAATTCTCGAAACGGTAGTCGACCACCCCTTTCCCCTCCTTAGCAAGGAGGGGAACTTCGTGACTCGGCTCCTTGGCAAGGAGGGGAATCTCCCGACTCCCCCCGATGAGGAGGGGCCGGGGGTGGTGGTTCAAGAATGAGGAGGAGTTTTTGGCGAATATAACGATGAAGGAATTCCTGGAAGCCGGAGTCCACTTCGGCCACCAGACGCGCCGCTGGAATCCCAAGATGAAGGAATACATCTACGGGGAACGCAACGGGATTTACATCATCGACCTGCAAAAGACCTTGAAGCTGTTCAAAGAGGCGGCCAAGTTCCTAGCCGAGCTTGCGCGCGAGGGCAAGACCGTGTTGTTTGTGGGCACCAAGCGCCAGGCGCAGGAGGCCATTGCGGAGGAGGCCACCCGGTGTAGCATGTTCTATGTCAATCACCGCTGGCTGGGGGGCTTGCTGACCAATAATGCCACGATCCAAAAATCCATTCAGCGCCTCAAAGAACTCGAGGAGATGAGCAAGGACGGTCGCTATGATCTGCTGACCAAGAAAGAGGTGCAGCGGCTGGAGCGTGAGCGCCTCCACCTGGAACAGAATCTCGCCGGCATCAAAGAAATGCCGGAACTCCCCGGGGCGCTCTTCGTGGTGGATTCGCACAAAGAGGAGATCGCCGTCAAGGAAGCGCGGAAGCTCGGCATCCCGGTGGTCGCGATCGTGGATACGAACTGCGACCCGGACCTGGTCGATTACGTGATAGCCGGCAACGACGATGCCTTGCGCGCTATCCGGCTCTTCACTTCGAGAATCGCCGATTCCATTCTGGAAGGGCGCCAGGCCGCCTTGGACAAGCAGTTGGAGGAAGAGAAGATCGCGGCAGAGAAAGCGGCTGAGGAGTTGGAAGCTCAGCGGCTGGCCGCAGCCGAGGCGCTGCAAGGGGAGGCCCAGCCCGGCGAAGAGTTCTTTATGGCGAAAGAAGGGATTGACCTTTCTCCCGCCGTTCTGGAGGCGGAGGAGAGTGCCGACGGCCGGGTGCGCGTCCCCAAGATCCGGCGCAAGGGCCTGGAGCCGAAAGGACGTCCTCGCAAAGGAGAGGAAGGCGAAGGCACCCCCGAGGTCTGAGATGCCCCGCCGCCTTGAGTGAGGTGTTTTGATTTTTTCACAGGTTCCAAGCCGTGGGTGGGCAAACCGGACCCTCGCCCCCATTCCCTCTCCCGCCAGCGGGAGAGGGGTGCCGAAGGCGCGGTGAGGGCCTTCCGAACCCAGGGCTGACGCCCTGGGCTACTCTATACCGCCCCTGACGAGGCTCCGATAGATGGACGGGCGTATGATGAACACCTTCTTGGCAAACTTCTGATTCAGGACGCCATTGCCGGTGAATTCAAACCCACAACCTGAAACAGGCGGGCCGCGAGGCTGCGGCAGATTCTTTGCTGTGCGGAGGAAGTAAACGGATGAGTGTATCCGCCGAGCAAGTCAAAAAACTGCGTGAAATCAGCGGCGCTCCCATGCTGGAGTGCAAGAAAGCCCTGGAAGAAGCGGGCGGCGACGAGGAAAAGGCTTTCACGGTCCTCAGAAAACGCGGCCAGGCGGCGGCGGCCAAGAAAGCGGGACGCACCACTTCCGAAGGCATCGTGGGGAGCTATATCCACGCGGGCGGAAAGATGGGTGTGCTGATTGAAGTGAATTGCGAGTCTGACTTCGTGGCCCGCAATGAAGAATTCCAGCAACTGGTTCACGATTTGGCCATGCAGGTCTGCGCCACCGATCCGCGCTTCATTCGCAAGGATGACGTGACGGAAGAGGTGCTCGAGAAGGAAAAGGAAATCCTGAAGGAGCAGGCGGCCGCTTCGGGCAAGCCGGAGGCCGTCCTGGAGCGCATTGTGGAGGGCCGGCTGGGGAAATTCTACGAAGACGCCTGCCTTTACGAACAACACTTCATCAAGGATACAACCGGCGCGATGACCATTGCTGAGTTGATCGCCTCCAAGATCGCCAAGTTCGGCGAGAATATCACGGTCCGCCGCTTCGCGCGTTTCAAGGTGGGTGAAGGGATGCCAAGCGCATGAGTGATCCGGTATTTCGTCGCATTCTGCTGAAATTGAGCGGTGAAGCGCTGATGGGATCGCAGGGCTTCGGTCTGGACCCTGCGAGGGTGGCCCGCATTGCCGAAGAAGTCGACGAAGTTGGGAAGCTGGGAGTCCAGATCGGCATCGTGGTGGGAGGCGGGAACTTTATTCGGGGCGTGGCGGCTTCCGAGTCCGGGATCGATCGGGTGGTCGCGGACCAGATGGGAATGCTGGCCACCGTCATCAACAGCCTGGCCCTGCAGGACGCCTTGGAGAAACTCGGCTGCCACACGCGGGTCACCACCGCCATCGAGATCCGGGAGATCGCGGAGCCCTTTATCCGCCGCCGCGCGGTTCGTCATTTGGAGAAAGGCCGGGTGGTGATTTTTGCGGCCGGAACCGGCAGCCCCTATTTTTCCACCGACACCGCGGCGGCCCTGCGCGCCGTGGAGATCAAGGCGGACGTGATTCTGAAAGCCACCAAGGTTGACGGCGTCTACGACGCGGATCCGCAGAAATTCTCGGAAGCCAAGATGTTTTCGCGGATCAATTATCTGGATGTGCTGTCGCGCGGGCTGAAAGTGATGGATACGACCGCTATTTCGATGTGCATGGATAATAGTGTACCAATAATCGTTTTTAATCTTAATGTTCCGGGTAATCTCAAACGGGTCATTCTCGGCGAAAAGGTTGGTTCGCTCGTCGCCCGTTGAGAACTCGGGTAGGGGCACGTTATGGCGTGCCCCTACAGGGGATTTCCCCACACCTTCTGCAGGCCCGGAAAGGCGGTCAGGAAATGATTAAGGAGACTGTAACAGCAACCCGAACCCGCATGGCGAAAGCCACGGAGGACTTGCGTGCGGAACTCGCGAGCTTGCGCACGGGCCGCGCCTCGACCGGCCTGATCGAGCATCTGAAAGTGGAATATTACGGCACGCCTACGCCTCTGAACCAGGTGGCCACCTTGGGCGTGCCGGACCCCAGCTTGCTGGCCGTGCAGCCCTGGGATCCAAGCTTGTTGCCGGCGATCGAGAAGGTTATTCGAGCCTCGGGCCTGGGGTTGAATCCCGTTAACGACGGCAAAATTCTGAAAGTTCCCATTCCGGCGCTCACGGAAGAGCGGCGGAAGGAATTGGTGAAGCACCTTCACAAGGTTTTGGAAAACCACCGGACGGCGGCGCGGAATATTCGCCGAGATGCGAACGAGGAATTGAAAAAGCTGCTCAAGGACAAGAAAATATCTGAAGACGACGAGCGCCGCGCCCTGGAAGAGATTCAGAAGCTGACCGACGAAACCATGGAAAAGCTGGAAAGCGTGGGCAAGGCCAAGGAGAAGGAAATTCTCGAGATGCGATAGGTCCTTCGGACCGTCATGGGTGGCGCATACGTGCCGAGGATTTTTGTCGGCATGTATGCGCCCCTGGGGTATCATGGGGCGCAGACACGCCGAAGAACGGCACGTCTGCGCCACCCGTGTATTAATACGTTAGGAAGAATACAACAAAAGCCGAAACTCTTCCAATTCCAACTTCTATGCCGCACACCCAAGGGTTGCAAGTTGCTTGACAAGTTTTTTGCGGGTCTGTTACATTTGTAAGGATTGACTGTAGGCCTGATTCGGGTCCATACAGAGGTACGGAAGAGGATACCCGGTGCGGGGGTGGGAGAGAGGCCCCGGAAGAATGCCAACTTTTAGCCAGATGGTTCGGCTCGGGCGGAAGCAGCCGAGATACAAAACCTCCAGTCCGGCGCTGGAAGGGTGTCCGCAGAAGCGCGGGGTCTGCGTACGCGTCTATACCCAGACGCCGAAGAAACCCAACTCGGCGTTGAGGAAAGTGGCGCGAGTGCGGCTGACGAATGCGATGGAAGTGACCACCTATATCCCCGGGGTCGGCCACAACTTACAGGAGCACTCGATCGTGCTGATCCGCGGCGGACGCGTCAAGGATCTGCCCGGAGTTCGCTATCACGTCATCCGCGGGACGCTGGATTCGGCGGGCGTGACGGATCGCCGGCAGGGGCGGTCCAAGTACGGGGCTAAGCGGCCCAAGGCAAGCTAGGCAGGTGGGCAGGTAGGCAGTGGTTGCGGATCCGACAGATGCCCGGCTTACCACTGGGAGCAGGAAGCTGAAAGCTGACAGCTCGAACTGAAAACTGAGAACTGACGACTGACAACTTTTTATGCCTCGTAAAGGTACAATTGAGCGTCGAGAGGTAAGCGCCGATCCGGTTCACGGCAGCCCACTAGTTCAGAAGTTTGTGAACTGCGTCATGCTGAGGGGCGAGAAGAGCATAGCCCAGCAAGCGGTGTACGACGCCTTCGAGTTGATTCAACAGCGGGCCAACGACGACCCATTGAAGATCTTCAAGAAGGCGGTGGAGAACGTCAAGCCGACCCTGGAAGTGAAGACCCGCCGCGTGGGGGGAGCCAACTATCAGGTGCCGGTGGAAGTCAATCGGAATCGCCAGACCTCGTTAAGTCTCCGCTGGATTATCGGCTATGCGCGGGAGCGGGGGGAGAAGTCGATGGTGGAGAAGCTGGCCGCGGAGTTGCTGGATGCTGCGAACAACCGCGGTGGCGCCATCAAGAAGCGCGACGATACGCACCGCATGGCCGAAGCCAATAAGGCTTTTGCCCATTACCGCTGGTAACCTTGGTCAAGGCGGGAGGTGGGACCACCCTGGCCCACGATCCGCTTTGAGGCCGCCGCAGGCGGCTTAACCGATCAATAGGCTGCTGGGGGCAGCATCCTGGTCTGAGGATCAGGATGGGGCTCGTTCTGTTCGTTGCAGGATCTATGCCGCGTCAAACGCCGCTCGAAAAAACCCGGAACATCGGCATCATGGCTCACATCGATGCCGGGAAGACGACGACGACCGAGCGCATCCTCTACTACACCGGCCGGACGTACAAGATGGGTGAAGTGCACGAAGGCACGGCGGTGATGGATTGGATGGAGCAGGAGCAGGAGCGCGGCATTACTATTACCTCCGCTGCTACCACCTGTTTTTGGAACGATATCCGAATTAATATTATTGACACGCCGGGCCACGTGGATTTTACGGCGGAAGTCGAACGCTCGCTCCGGGTACTTGACGGAGCGATTGCTATTTTAGGGGCGGTCGAGGGCGTCGAACCTCAGACGGAAACCGTTTGGAGGCAGGCGGACAAATACCGGGTGCCGCGCATCGTTTTCGTGAATAAGATGGATCGGGTCGGGGCCGACTATGAGATGTGCGTCCGCCAACTTCGCTCCAAGCTCCATGCCACTCCCGTGGTTGTGCAGTTGCCGCTGGGAGCGGAAGACGCTTTCGAAGGGATCATCGACCTGGTCCGGCGACGGGCCATTGTGTGGAAGGAAGAGACGCTGGGGGCGGCCTTTGACGATGTGGAGATTCCGGAGCAGTACCAGGAGAAGGTGGACCAGTTCCGCGAACAAATGATCGAAACGCTGGGCGAAGTGGACGAACAGATCATGGAGAAATACGTCCACGGCGAGAGCATGCATGAAGAAGACCTTCGAGCTGGGCTGAGGCGGGCCACCATCGCCATGAAGGCCTTCCCAGTAGTTTGCGGCGCGGCGTTCAAGAACAAAGGCGTTCAGCCCCTGCTCGATGCGGTGGTCGATTACTTGCCCTCGCCGCTTGATATTCCGCCCATCGAGGGCACGGCGCCCGATGACGAAGAGAAGATCTTGACCCGAAGGGCTTCGGACGACGACCCGTTTGCCGCCCTGGTTTTCAAGATTATGACCGACCCCTACGTCGGCCAGCTAGCGTTTATGCGGGTTTATTCAGGACATCTGGAGAAGGGGGACTCGGTCTACAATCCTCGTCGCGACCGCCGGGAGCGCATTTCGCGATTATTGCAGATGCACGCCAACAAGCGCGAGGAGATCACGGAAGTGTTTGCGGGAGATATCGCCGCCGCCGTGGGCTTGAAGAGCGTCTCGACCGGCGACACGATTTGCGATGAGGCCCATCCCATCGTCCTCGAGTCCATGGATTTTCCCGCCCCCGTCATCTCCGTGGCCATTGAACCCAAGACCAAGGCGGACCAGGAGAAGTTGGGGAATGCGCTCTCGAAACTGACGCAGGAAGATCCCACCTTTAAGGTTCACACCGACCCCGACACCGGACAAACACTGATTTCAGGCATGGGCGAATTGCACCTTGAGATCCTGGTGGATCGCATGGTGCGGGAGTTCAGCGTGGCGGCGAACGTGGGGCGCCCGCAGGTGGCCTACCGCGAAACCATCACCGCGGCTGCCGAGGGAGAAGGGAAGTACGTGCGGCAAACGGGCGGCCGAGGCCAGTATGGCCACGTTTTCCTGCGTGTTGATCCCCTCCCGCATCCCGACCTGAACGCCATCGCCGAACTGACCAAGAAGAAATCCACGAACAAGTTTGATTCGGAATTGAAGCTCTGGTTTCGCGACGAGATCGTGGGCGGCGTGGTTCCGAAGGAATACATCCAGCCTACCTACGAAGGCGTGCGCGAGGCAATGGAGTCCGGAACTCTGGCCGGCTACGAAATGAACGGCGTCGCGGTGACCCTCTTCGACGGCTCATATCACGAAGTCGATTCTTCCGAGATCGCCTTCAAGATTGCCGGTTCGCTGGGTTTCAAAGAAGCCGTCCGCAAGGCCAAGCCGGTGCTGCTGGAGCCGGTGATGAAGGTGGAAGTGGTGGTCCCCGAGGAGTACATGGGTGACGTTCTGGGCGACCTGAGCGCACGCCGCGGGCACATCGAAGGCATGGAAAAACGCGGCTCCACGCAGATTATTCGCACCAAGGTGCCCCTGGCGGAGATGTTCGGCTACGCCACCGACTTGCGCTCCCGGACGCAAGGCCGAGCTTCGTACACCATGCACTTTCTGCGCTACGAAGAGACTCCGCCCTCGATTTCCGAAGAGGTCATCGCCCGCGTGCAAGGACGGGCGGTGGGGCAGTAGTGATTACTTTGCGGGCGAGAATGCGAAATGGCGGGTCGACAGGAAGTCCGACGACACATTAGATTGGCAAACGGTTTCATGGAGACTACCGCAATTGGAGACGAGTGCGGCGAATTCGAGATGAGGAACGCTCTATCACGAGCCTACTATGCAATCTTTCATGCATGTCACGCATGGCTAGCGATGAAGAATGTTCCTGAGGGCCGGCGTAACGCGCATGAGACTTTAATCGGTCAAATTCGGAGCAAACGAGGCAAGGAGTACGGCGAGCGGCTGAATATGTTTTGGAGCTGGCGCAAGCAGGCCGACTACGACAGGCCGGAGTTTCTTGAGGTTAGTCCTTTTCAGATCGACTGGCCGAGACTTCGGGTGAGCGCCCGAGAGAAGCGAAGACAGATAGAAAGGGAATTTGCATTGTACACGTCTGAGCTAGGGAGCTTGTTGCAGTCCCATCAGCGATAAGAACGGCAAACTCATGAGAACGGCAGAATTAGAGACGACTTTTCGTGACAAGCTGGAGCAGGCTGGCCTTGTTGCTGCTATGAACGAGGAGAAGTCACAATTCTTGGATCTTCCAGACGGTTTTTTTGCGGAGATTGTGCTCAACGATGGTTCGAAACTTGCCGGGGCGGAGCGAGTGGTTCGCACTGTCAGGGAACAACTGGAGGAAAAGGGTGTCCGAGTTGATTCCATAGTCAGGGCCGTCTGGCGCGTGAAGGAGATTAGTTTCGTTGGAGCCGCTCAAGGCGTTTCGGGCGGCCTCAAAGCCGCCTTAGAGTTCGGGGCGGTCCTTGAGTCAGGCAGTAGGCAGTGTAGGGTATCAATAGAATTAACCTTAGCCGCCCTCAACAAGTTGCGGGAGAAACTGGCGTTGCCCGAGAAGGTGGGATTTCCCGGTTGGGCCAAGGACGGTGACGTCGACGAGCACGTACTAAGGAAGGTTGTTGCGGAATTCCTGGATTTCCAGCTGTCGAGCGGGGGAGAAAGCTACTGGGACCCTATTCGCTTCCCAAAATTGGAACTGAACGAATGGACGGTATCGTACATGATCCCCGATACGAGAGCCTTCCAGCAGCTTCAAGCTGCAATTGATCGTTTTTTCGGTGAGAGCTGGATTGAGGATTCACTGGAGACCCTCAAGTTGCAGGGCGTTATGGTACAAGACTTCGACCGCGCTCTACCCGAGTTGTCGACAGGGAGATCTTTCGGACCTGGTGAGAGTCTTGCGACTCCCTTGACGTTATTCCAGTCGCTCGGAGAAGTGGAACGGAAGCGGCTAGAACAGTACTACTCTCAAAAGGTAAGTGAGATTCCGGAAGATCTCAAGCGCAAGTATGAAGCGATCTTTTCTAACTGAGGACATAGGACCATGGCCAAAGAGAAATTTGATCGTTCAAAGCCGCACATGAACATTGGGACGATAGGGCACATCGATCATGGCAAGACGATGTTGACGTCGGCGATCACCAAGGTCTTGGCGAAGAGCAATCCGAAGGTGAAGTTTCGGCCTTTCGACTCGATTGACAACGCGCCGGAGGAGAAGGCGCGGGGGATCACGATAGCGATCGCGCACGTGGAGTACGAGACCAAGAACCGGCACTATGCGCACGTGGACTGTCCGGGGCACGCCGACTACATCAAGAACATGATCACGGGGGCGGCGCAGATGGACGGGGCGATTCTGGTGGTAGCGGCGACGGACGGGCCGATGCCGCAGACGCGGGAGCACGTGCTGTTGGCGCGGCAAGTGAACGTGCCGAACATTGTGGTGTTCATGAACAAGTGCGACGCGGTGGACGATGCGGAGTTGCTGGACCTGGTGGAAGTGGAAGTGCGGGATCTGCTGAACAAGTACCAGTTTCCCGGGGACAAGATTCCGGTGGTGCGGGGGTCGGCGCTGAAGGCTGGGGAAGGGGACGCGAAGTGGGAGAAGTCGGTGCTGGAGTTGATGGAGGCGGTGGACAGTTACTTTCCGCTGCCGCAGAGGGAGTTGGACAAGCCGTTTCTGATGCCGATTGAAGATATTTTCTCGATTTCGGGGCGGGGGACGGTGGTGACGGGGCGGGTGGAGCGGGGCCGGGTGAAGGTGCAGGAGGAAGTGGAG
>Ga0187784_10004524_pt1 | contig 11251 bp, 11 predicted proteins | sample 1015_SJ02_MP15_2_FD_132964 | JGI IMG/M metagenome (GOLD analysis project Ga0187784, IMG submission 132964) | Tropical peat soil microbial communities from peatlands in Department of Meta, Colombia - 1015_SJ02_MP15_20_MG | ecosystem: Environmental > Terrestrial > Soil > Wetlands > Peat | place... | reverse complement strand
TTGCTTGCCCGCTCCGTAGGGGCAGATTGTAGCCCACGGCATGAGAACGTGTGAAAAATCCCGATATAGGGGCAGCCTTTGTGGCCGCCCACCCTTCGGCCCAAAGCCTTCGGGCGGCGGGCCGCGGGCAACCACAAGGGTTGCCCCTACAACCGTACATGGGCTACCCGCGTTGTCATTCCCGCAGAGGCGGGAATCCAGAAGAAGCACCTTGAAGGACGGGACCGTCGTTCCCGCAGAGGCGGGAATCCAAAGCAGCACGGTGCAGGACACACATGACCGAACCTGATCAAGACACGTCGCCTGGGCCTTCGAGCCTCGAAGCCCCAATCTCCGTGCGACCGGAGAACATGGCCATCGTCTCAGCCGACTCTGAGCCTCAGCTCGAATTGGACCAGCGCGCGGCTCGCGAGCGGACCGTGGCTCATCTCCGGCTGCTTTGGGAGAGTCGCCGGTTCCTGGAGCGCGCCGCAGGTGCCGGCTTGCTGCTTTCTGTGGTCATGGCGCTTCTCATTCCCAACCGTTATCAGTCAACGGCGCGCTTGATGCCGCCCGAGAGCCAGCGAAGTTCCGGCTTGGCGATGGCGGCTGCCGCACTGTCAAGCCAGGCCGGCGGGCTAGCGGGAATGGCGGGTGACTTGCTTGGCTTCAAGAGCACTAGCGACCTGTTTGTAGGTATCTTGGGCAGCCGCACGGTGGCGGACAACCTCATCCGGAAGTTTAACTTACAGAAAGTCTATGGGGCCCGCCGGATGGAGGACGCGCGCAAGGCGTTGGCGGAGCGTACCAATACCTCCGTAGATCGCAAGAGCCAGATCATCACCGTTACCGTCACGGACAAGGACCCGCGGAGGGCGGCGGCCATGGCCCAGGCGTATGTTGAGGAACTGAACCGCTTGGTGGCCGAAGTGAGCACGTCTGCCGCGCGTCGCGAACGGATTTTCCTCGAAGGCCGCTTGCAAGCTGTTAACCAAGACCTGGAATCTGCCGAGAAAGAGTTCAGCCAGTTTGCCAGCAAGAACACGGCGATTGATATCAAGGAGCAAGGGAAGGCGATGGTCGACGCGGCGGCCACTCTTCAAGGAGAATTCATTGCCGCCCGATCGGAACTCGAAGGGCTCAAGCAGATTTACGCTGACAACAACGTCCGCGTGTGCGCTACGCAAGCAAGAAGCGCCGAGCTTGAGAGCCAGCTTGAAAGGATCGGAGGCAAAGGTGAAAGCGCCTCGCTCGAGGACGCTACCAAGAACGATCCTCTTTATCCCTCGATCAGGAAATTGCCGCTGCTCGGCGTCACTTACGCTGACCTGTACCGCAAAACAAAGGTTCAGGAAACTGTGCTCGAGACACTGACCCAGGAGTACGAGCTGGCGAAAGTCCAGGAGGCGAAAGAAATCCCTACCGTGAAGGTGCTCGATGCTCCCGATGTTCCGGACAAGAAATCATTCCCTCCTCGTACCCTGATTGTCCTGTTGGGGACAGCGTTGGCCTTCACCTTGGGGATGACCTGGGTCTGCAGCAGCGCGCTGTGGGAGGCAACGGACCCGGCTGATCCCAGGAAACTTCTCGCTCAGGAGATCTTCGCGACGGCAAAAGCCGCCGTACCCTGGGCTGGCCGGAACGGGTCGGCGGGCTAGGAACTGGGGGTAGGGATTAGGGATTAGGGGGCAGGGGTCAATGGCCCGATTCGTGAATCGGCAATCTGCGATTCTTGAATCTCTAATCTGCGATCTGAGATGGCGGTCGCCTGAAGCTGAGAGCTGTGCAAGCTGGGAACTGAAAGCTGTTGACTGACGACTGATTACTGTTGTCGTGGTCAGTAGTCAGTGAACTGAAAGCCGAGAACTGACGACTGACAACTGATGGTGGTTAGTGGTCAGTTGTCGGTGATCTGAAAACTGATAACTGAGAACTGTATTCTCCGGTTAGGTGACAAGGGTCCCTGTAAGTCACAGGGCGGAGCCGTGTGCCGGATGGTACACGGCGGAGCTGTCAAATGCAGCCTTCAGTCGCCAGCCATCAGTAGTCAGCAAGTACCGCTGATTACTGAAAACTGAGAACCGATGACTGACAACTGACCACTGAGAACTGCATTTTCCCCATGAGTTCGACTTTTAAAGGCGTCTCCCTTTCACTCCGCACACCGGAAACTGAAATCCCGCCGCTGTGGTGGGGCCTGGCCCTGCGCCTGAAGCGCCTCCTCGGCATCGACCGCGCCATCGCTTTCACGGTCCTGGCGCGCGTGGTTCAGATTCTCGGCAGCACCGGAACCGTCCTGCTGATTCTTCATTTTATGACCCCCGTCGAGCAGGGCTACTACTACACTCTGCTGAGCCTTGTCGCTCTGCAAACCGTTTTCGAGCTGGGCTTCTCATTCGTGATCCTTCAGATGGCCGCGCACGAATGCGCCCATCTGACGCTTCATCCGGACGGGCGAGTCGAAGGCGACCCGGTGGCGCACGCCAGGCTCGCCTCCATCCTTCAGAAGACGCTTCGCTGGTATCTGGTGGCGGCCTTCGTCCTGTGCGTGTCACTTTTGCCCGTGGGGATGTACTTCTTCTCGCGGCACGCTCACGCGGCGGCGCCCGTGGCGTGGCAAGATCCCTGGACAGTCGCAGTATTCGCCACGGTGCTGATGTTTTTTCTGAATCCTTTCTATTCGTTTCTGGAGGGTTGCGGGCAAATCTGGCAAGTCGCCCGCATGCGCTTCGGCCAAGCCCTTCTGGGAGCAGGGATGGGCTGGATGGCGCTGGTAGCGCGCCACGGACTGTACGCACCAGCCATGGTCATCATTGGGTACATCGCTGTCGGCGCTTCGTTCTTGTTGAGCTGGCGAAAGCTACTGGTGAGGTTGTTTCGCCATCCGGTGGGTTGGAGCTCGGTATCATGGCGGGCCGAGGTCTGGCCCTTTCAGTGGAAGGTCGCTGTCAGTTGGATCAGTACGTATTTTTCGATCCAGGTTTTCACTCCGGTGCTATTCGCCTACCGTGGCCCGACGGAGGCCGGCCAATTCGGAATTTCGCTTAGCATCACCGCCTACCTTTCCACACTGGTGCTTGCATGGATGTCCACCAAGGCCACGCCATTTGGCCAAATGATCGCGCGTGGCGAGTTTCCCCGACTTAGGCAGATGTTCTTCCGCACCCTGCGGCAGGCGCTGAGCCTGCTCGTGTTCGGCGCTGCCCTCTGTGAGGCGGCTGTTGTTGCGCTGCATTACCTCTTCCCTCAATTGGCCGCACGCATGGCGTCGCCCCAAGTCTTTGTGCTTCTGCTGCTCACCTGCGTGAGCGGCTTCGTCGTGCAAAGCATGGCCGTCTACCTCCGTTCGTTCAAGCGCGAACCGTTTCTCGTACAGTCTATCGTTGTTGCGGCGCTGACGGTTTTGCTCTCCTTCGCAACGGTCGGTCGGTGGGGAATCGCAGGCGTGGCCGCCAGCTATTTGGTGTGTTCGGGAGTCATCGGGCTGATTCTAGCAGCAGCAATTTTCCACTCACGGCGCGCAGCGCAGGGGTGCGCTCTCAGGAGGGTGGATGTTCCTGTCAGCACTCCGTAAGCCTGTTGACACGTTCGCGCCGTCGCTTGGGTACCTTTACCGTCGCCTGCGCGATGCCGGTGTCGCGCAGCGGTCCAGGCAGACAATCTACGGGTTCAGGTTAGCGGGCGATGCGCGAATGGCAAGCAGTAGTTTCGAGCCTGATGAGATCAGGATATTCCTCGAATTGCTCAAATCCCACGATACAGTTTTGGACATCGGCGCGAACGTCGGGTTCTACACTTGCTTGGCCGCTAGCCGGCGAAAGCATGTCGTCTCGTTTGAACCGTCGCCGAGGAACTTGAACTTTCTTTACAGGAACCTCTGGGAAAACAGACTTTCGTGTGCAGAGGTGTTTCCTGTTGGCCTTGGAGGGCGTTGCGGCTTGGGCCGCTTTTACGGCTTCGGCGGAATATCGTCCTTCGTGCCAGGCTGGGCACAGGCGAAGGTCTCAAAGTATACATTAGTGCCCGTAACGACTTTGGACGCGGTGGTGGCCAAGAGATTTGCGGGGCAGAGGCTCTTAATCAAAATGGACGTGGAGGGGTTCGAGCTGGACGTTCTGGCGGGAGCCAGAGAAACGTTGAGCCTCGACCCAAAGCCGACATGGCTTGTGGAGATGCTCCTGCGCAATGCGATCATTCCCGGAGGGACCAATTCGCGATTCCGCGAGACCTTTGAAGTGTTCTGGACGTGCGGCTACGGGTGCAGGAAGCTTGCTAAGTGCGAGATACGGGTCCAGAAGGCCGACGTGGAGCGCTGGGTTGCCTCGGGTTGTGCGGACTGCGCGGACTTTCTCTTTTCTTCGGCGTAGAGGCCAACGGCGCGGTGCTCCAAATCTAAAGCGGAGGTACAAATGGCAGATCCGGACAAAGTACTGATAACGGGTGGTCAGGAGGTCGGGGGCGTCGCTAGTTTTGCGGAGGGCCTCGCCCGAGGCTTCGCCGGGCTGGGAATTCCGACCCGCATTATTCCCCCTTCCCGGATTCTGACGCATTTTCGGGAGTTGCGTGACCCTAAAATCTTGAAAATTCTGAGCACGAGCGCCGTCTTTGCTGCGCCCCTGGCACGCCGCGCTATCTGCGTCGCCCACGGCGTGCCGCGGGGGGACTACCATGGATGGGCAAGATTGTTAGCGATAATCGGCTCGTTCAAGCTAGCCAACGCATGTGCCGGAGTCCAACTGGTGTCGGTCTCCCACTACACCGCGACCACACTGCACGCCATGTGTAATGTAAGAACGAACGCCGTCATACACAATCCATTGAAACCTTTGTACCTCGAAACTGATAAGGAAGGCCGCAGAGAACGCTGCTACGTGACCTATGTCGGAAGGTTGATTGCGCCGAAAAACTTGCATCGCCTTCTTCCCGCAATCCGGGACCTGTTGGATGTGACGCCCGGCCTGCGCGCTTGCATCGTCGGCGAAGGCCCGCAAAGGGAAGAGATCGAGGATGCCGTTAGGGGCGACCAGCGGTTTGAGTTCAAAGGATATGTGGACGACCTCGAGTTGCGAGCCTGGCTTCGCCGCACCAAAGTATTTGTGTCCGGGAACGAAACGGAGGGGCTGGGCATCACCTACCTGGAAGCTCTTAGTCAGGGTTGTGCCGTCGCCATGCCCGCCTGCGGAGGCGGGCTCGAGGTTGCGCTGGAGGAAATTGGCAAGTCTGTCCACCTCCTGCCTTTGTCGTTCCAGCGCGCAGGAGTTCTCTCAGTTCTGCGGCGCTCGCTGGAGTCGCCCTCTGTGGCAATGGGCATGGCCGCGCATAGTGCGGAAGAGGTGGCGAGGGCTTACCTCCGGGTGGACTCGCGTTTCAGTTTGGCTGGGGAATTGATGGGCCACGGAACGGCTGTGGCCAAAAATGGGGCGATATGAAACCAGTCGGCCATCATTGCAATGGCGCCGTACGCTTCTTCTTTGCAATATTCGTGTGCGCTTGTGTGCTGTTCTGGTGGCTTCCCAGCATACTCTTCCGGCTTCTCGGCTTGGAGGACCCTATAGAAAGCTGGGCGCGTTGGGTTAGCTTCCTCGGGGTAGCTACGTTTACGGCGGGTTACCTCGTCCCCCCCAGGCAGTTCAAAAGTCTGCTTCCCCTGTGGGTGATTGACGCGTGTGAGAGGTTTGCATATATGGCCACCCTCTGGCTTGCGTTCCCGGCGCTGGTTCTTGCACTGCAATTTTTCTTTTCCCGTTCCGGAGTGGAGTACGGTCAAGGCAAAGGCCTATCGCTTCTCCATCAGGCGGTGTTTTACGGCCACATGTTCTTCGCCTTCCTCTTCCTCGGTGCGGCAAGAACGCTTCGCGAGGACCGGCGCAGGATCATCATCGTGTCTGTCCTGGTCATCGCACCCCGCCTTATTGTTTCCCTGCGCTGGGGGCGTTTCTTTCTAGCGCAGGCGCTTTTACCCGTTCTGTTGATCGCGCTGGCCCGCGGCTGGGTCGCCCTCTCAGCAAAGCGTGTCTTACAGCTTTGCGCCATCGCACTCTTCATTTTATTCGTGCCAGCCCTGACGCGCGGCGACAGCCTTCGTGGGCAAGATGCGTTGTTCAATTTCTTTCAAGGAGGAAGCTCGCTGCGGCTCCTCCAGGACAACCGCGACTCAAATTTGACGGGGTTATGTCCTCCTTTACTCGTGTCGCTGACCGACAAGGTCGTGCCCTATAGTCTGCTCGGCGCTTGCACCATTGAGTACTTGGGAATGCAAGGGATGCCCGCCACGCTGGATCGGATTCTAACGGAGGACGAAGCCGGCACTGTGGGGACGCTGTTTGGCACAGGGTCAAATTACTTATTGGAGCTCTACCTGACCGGGGGCATTGGCGCGATCATCCTCGGCTCGGTGCTCTTCGGGTTTACCTGCCGATGCTTCGTACACGGTATCGGCAAGTCCTCGCTGTTTGCTGGAATCTGGGCTGAGTGTTTGTCCCGTGCTCTGTTTGCTCCTCGGGGCAACCTCGGCTACGTGTATGAGAGGATTCCTGGTTTGCTTCTCGCGACGTTGGCGCTGGTCGGCTTGGCTTGGTTCTTTTGTGGCCAAGCTCAGCGTTCTTTGCGGGGCGGGGATAAGACGCGGCCAAGTCCGCTGCCCGCTCACTGATTGCGGGAATTGGGAACCACCTCCAATGGGAAACAGCGGCCGCGCGCATAGACGCGCGGCCGGTTCTCCGCCACGGGGGATCGCCACGCCTACCTGCTAAACGACGTGGTAGGGAATCCCAAATGTTCCGACGGGGCGTGCAGCGTAAACGAGAGTCGCAGGTGGGAGGAGGTTGCAAATGTATGACTTGGTCATCTCGATAACGGCATGGAACGTACAGGAGTTGCTACAGGGGTGTTTGGCCTCGATCTTCGCTAACCCCCCGAGGCAGAGCTACAGGGTGGCGGTGCTGGACGATCACTCGAGCGACGGGACTCCAGACATGGTGCGGAAGGAGTTCCCCGCTGCGGATCTGACGGTCAACGAAAAGAACCTGGGTTTCATCAGGAGTAACAACCTCATCCTGCAAAGATACGAAGGCCAGGCTCGCTATTACCTGTTGCTCAACGCCGACACCGTAGTGTGGGCGGGGGCGCTCGATGCTCTGGTTGAATTCGCGGACGAACACACCGACGCCGGCATTGTCGGCGGCAAGCTCGTGAGACCCGATGGGAGGCTGGATTGGCCTTGTAAACGGTCTTTTCCGACACCTTCGGTCTTCTTCTACCGCGCTCTGCGCCTGGATAAGTTATTCCCAAAGAGTCGACGTTTTGGCCGCTACCATCTCACTTATCTAGACGAGAACGAAACCCACGAAGTGGACGCGGTGTCTGGTGCGCTGCTCCTGATTCGCGGCAGAACACTGCAACAAATCGGCTTGATGGACCAGCAGTTCTTCATGTACGGCGACGACCTGGACTGGTGCTTCCGCGGCAAAGCCGCGGGCTGGAAGGTCGACTACTACCCGAAGGCGGTGGCAACCCATTACAAGAGCGCCAGCAATAAGAAGCGTCCATTTCGCATGATCTATTGGTGGTACCGATCGGCGTGGATTGTCTACAAGAAATCCCTGGCGCCGCGATACAGTCGGCTAACCAATGGCGTCGTCTTCCTAGGCATGTATTTTATGCTTGGGGTTTCGCTGCTCGCTAACCTACTGAGGCACAGCAAAAGCTTACCTAGCCGCAGATGACGGGTCGCAATAAGGATCTGAACCACGCGCATGCGGGTGGAATCTGGGCACCTTGGCGAGGTGGTGCTGGTGCCGGAAGTCTTTCGCGACGAGCGAGGGTTTTTCAGCGAAGCCTTCCGCGCGGATCAGTTCAAGAAGTTGGGCCTCCCGCATGGGTTCGCGCAGGACAACCACTCCGGCTCCGTGCGGCGGCGCCCCTCACCGTTGCAGGCGAGCTGAACTGACATGCATTGGGGCCATCCCAGCCGGGACAAAGTCGAGTTGCTTCTTGGTGACATCGCGCTGATTCTGCTTTGCGCGGTGGCGGGCTGGTATCTTCACCCGGCGAGTGCGGGGAGCGAGACGCAGAGAGTCGCGTCTCTGCTAATGCTCTTGCCCGCCTGCGTGGCGGCGATCTATGTATTCGATCTTTACAGCCTGGCCGGGCTGAATGGGCTGGGAACTCTTGTAAAAGTGGCCCTCGCCATTGGTGCGGGGAGCAGCTTCTGCGACCTCTTTTTCCACCTTATTCGTTGGCAGAATCCATGCAATCGGTCAATGGAGCTTTCCACTCTGATGCTCTGCGCGGGCACGTACGCCTGGCGGAGATGCTATTTTCATAGTTCCAGCCGTTTCCGGCCGCCGGAAGAGCTATTGCTTGTAGGGAGCGCCAAGGACGCGGAGATCCTGCGCGGGGCGATGGACCACGTGAATCCCCGCTACCACCTGTTCGGGATGCTCAGCACGGAGGCCGGAGGGGCGCAGCGGGCGGAGGAGGCGAAAGATTCGAGATCATTGACCGGATGGAGCGCGGGCGCGCCTCGCGCGTATGCCTATACCTTCTCTTCGGCAGGGATCCCATCGGCCTCGGCGCCCGGACCGGCATCGGCATTGGCTGTTGCGGAAGTAGCTTCCGGGACCGCCCGGAACGTGCGTGATTTAGGTCCCGCAACCGCGGAGAACCTCATGCAAGTTGTTGCAGGGGGCGGCGTCAGGGTGGTGGTGGTCCTGCGCGACTCCATGACTTCGGAGCTCGCAGGAATGCTCACCCGGTTGCGCTTCAGTGGAATTCGAGTCTACTCTTTGCTGGATTTTTGCATGCGCGCCTCCGAGCAATTGCCGCTGGAGCTTCTCTATGAGTTCTGGTTTTGCGTGGCGGATGGCTTTGATTTATTGCAAGCCCGTTTCTTTCGGCGGCTCAAACGGCTGACGGACTTGTTCTTGGCAGGCGCGGGATTATTGGCGGCTTGGCCTTTCATGTTGGTGGCGGCTTTGGCGATCTGGATCGATTCTCCGGGGCCTGTCCTCTTCCGCCAGCAGCGCGTGGGCTGGATGGGACGCCCGTTCGAATTGCTGAAGTTCCGCAGTATGGGGACTGACGCCGAAAAGGAGGGAGGGCCGCAATGGGCCGCGTTGGATGACCCCCGCGTGACCGCGGTGGGGAGAATCCTTCGTAAGCTTCACATTGACGAGTTGCCTCAGATGATCAATATACTGCGCGGGGAGATGAGCTTCGTTGGCCCCCGCCCGGAGCGGCCCGAGTTTGTCGGGCTCTTGAACGAGTCAATCAAGTTCTACCCTCTGAGGCACTACGTCCTACCGGGCATTACCGGCTGGGCCCAGGTTAATTATCCGTACGGCTCGAGTTTGGAGGATGCCCGGCGGAAGCTTCAGTATGATCTATACTACATCTGTAATGCCTCGCCCCTGCTGGATCTGAGGACGATCTTGCGGACGGCGCGGGTCGTGCTCTTCCGGCAAGGCAGCCGTTGACGATCCCTCAACACCACCCACTTTTTGGGGCAACAATATACTTCACTGATCAAGCTTGTTGCCCTATTAACAGCGCGGCTGCTGTCTGTGCAGTCGAGACAATAACGAAAGTAGGCATGAAAAGCATTGGCATAGCAGCGGGAACAAGAGGGTCAGAGCTGCTCAGGGCTGGAGCAGACCTCCTTCTCCCAGATTTTACTCACCTAAAACTATCTGATCTCTTTGAGCTCTTCCAATCACCCAGGCTGGCTGAACAACTAACAGCTTGCCTTCCTTCCTGAACTCATCCCTACCCTTTGCGGTTCTCCTGCTTCCCCTGACATGGCCGAGTCTTGTATTTGGGCCCTCGCCGGGATTTCCCTCGCCCAGGGTCGCCTGACAGTATCCCCCAGAAGTTGCCATCCGACTTGCTCCGTGACGTTCTTTCCCGCCTTGTCGGTCGGATGCTTGTTTGTCCGATCACGGACTGTCATCTGAACATCGGCGCCCAGGAAAGCTACTTGGCTGCGCAAACCGGTTGGCCCGGCCTTGCGTCGTAAACCTGCTTTAAGCAGTGCACTTCTTCCTGCCCCGCCTGAAACCCCAGCCCACATCCTTCCTCAAGGTTTGAGCTTGCCGAGTTCGATGGCGGAATGATTGCCTCCGCCGGCATCCCTCCATTTGTAGCGCTCCCCAAGAGAAAGCGATACTCGCCTTCCGCTTCCACCTTCACTGCCTGCGTCTCAGCCCAGCCCGGATCCCCGCCGTCCGGTTGCGAGTTGAATGCAAACGTGGCGCTAAACACGCCGGGCCGGGGCTTCCTCTCCGCGGATGGCCACAGGCCGGCTTGATTGAAGAAACCTTCAAGAAGAAACCAATCTGAATGACTACTTCAATTTCAGACGCTTGGTTTTTCCTCCCATCAACCGTGACCGGGCATCTTTGACAAACGAAAGGAAGCGGCGCGAGAGTTCTTGAATCCGCTCCACCTGTCGCCGGTCGATGGCGTCGGGCGGTATTAGGTCCATTCCAACTCCGAGGGCTGCTGCGCCGGCCAAAACGAATCCTGCTGCCGTGTGCTGAGTCACCCCCCCGGATGCGACCAAAGGGATCTGAGGTAAGGCCTTTTTCAATGCTTTGATGTACTTGTCTCCCCCGACCTGAGAGCAAGGAAATACTTTGACGAAGTCCGATCCCACTCTCCATGCTGTGACGACTTCCGTGGGAGTGAGCGCACCCGGAATTACCGCGAGTTCTTCCTTAGCGGCAAATTCTACGATCGAGTAATTGAAATCGGGTGACGTCAGGAAACGTGCGCCAAGATCGCGAGCACGCCGGGCCATTTCCGTGTCCAATACTGTACCAGCGCCGACGAGGATCTCTGGATGCTTGCTGGAGAGGCGCGCGATCAACTCCAGGGTTTCCGGTCCTTCCACGGTAACCTCCAGGATGGGGATCCCTCCTCCCGCCAGAGACTCGGCCGCAAAAAGCGCGTCGGCCTCGGAAGACACCCACACGGCGGGAATAATTCCTATTTCTTCAATGCGCGCGCAGATTTCATGTTTTGTCATGGTCGGATTTCCTAGAGTGCAAGTCCAGCGCCCAGGTGCTGTTGGTTCCGGTCTTACACTTCCCGCTCCATGTCCGCCTCCGGTAAATGGTCTCCTGGCCGCGCAAACCACGAATAAAGGGTGGGCAGCAGAAAGATGCTGACGAGAAGATCGGAGATCAGACCGCCCACGATCACGATGGCAAACGGCCGCTGCGAGTCGGATCCAATACCGTGGGAGAGCGCAGCGGGAAGCAAGCCCAGCGTG
>Ga0187784_10004522_pt1 | contig 11255 bp, 7 predicted proteins | sample 1015_SJ02_MP15_2_FD_132964 | JGI IMG/M metagenome (GOLD analysis project Ga0187784, IMG submission 132964) | Tropical peat soil microbial communities from peatlands in Department of Meta, Colombia - 1015_SJ02_MP15_20_MG | ecosystem: Environmental > Terrestrial > Soil > Wetlands > Peat | place... | reverse complement strand
GTCGACGTGCTCGACGTGCAGCGCGCCGCGTCCGATCCGGCGGCGGCGGCCTGGGTCGCGGCCAATGCCGGCTCGGGCAAGACCCATGTGCTGGCGCAGCGCGTGATCCGGCTCTTGCTGCGCGGCACGCCGCCGGAGAAGATCCTCTGCCTCACCTACACCAAGGCCGCCGCCGCCAACATGGCGAACCGCGTGTTCGAGACGCTGGCGCGGTGGACGCCCCTCTCCGACGCGGAGCTCGACGCGAAGATCGCCGAGATCGAGGGCCGCCGGCCGGACGCTCGGCGGCGCACACATGCGCGCCGCCTGTTCGCCAAGGCGCTCGACACGCCGGGCGGGCTGAAGGTGCAGACCATCCACGCGTTCTGCACGCGGCTGTTGCACCAGTTTCCGTTCGAGGCCGACGTCGCGGCGCGCTTCGAGGTGCTGGAGGAACGCAGCCAGTCCGAGCTGATCGACCGGCTGCGCATGAGCGTGCTGCTCGAGGCGGCCGCAAGGCCCGAGAGCGCGCTCGGCCGCGCGCTCGCGACCGCCATCACGATGGCGGCGGACCAGACCTTCGCCGAAACCGTCACCGAGGCGATCGGCCGGCACGACGCGATCGATGCCTGGATCAGCCGCGCCGGCGGCGTCGCGGCCGCGATCGCGGAATTGTCACGCGCGCTCGGCGTTCGCCCGGATGAAACCGTGGAGGCGATCGGCGAGGAATTCTTCGCCGGCTCGCTGATTGCGGCGGACGAGTACCCGGAGGTGATTGCCGCGCTGGAGCAGGGTCAGAAGGGCGACCGGGAACACGCGGTGCGCTTCGACGCGCTGCGGCTCTTGCAGGGGAGCGAGCGGATCAAGGTCTATCAATCGGTGTTCTGCACCGCCGAGCTCGAGCCGCGCAAGAACATCGTCACCAAGGCGATCCGCGAGCGCCACCCCTCGCTGTTCCAGCGCCTGCTCGCCGAGCAGGAGCGCGTCTGCGCCCTGATCGCGCGCCGCCGCGCGGTCGAGACGCGCGAGCGCACCGCCGCGCTCGTCACCATCGCGGCCGAGGTGATCGCGCGCTATCGCGCCGAGAAAAACCGGCGCGGGCTGCTCGACTATGACGACCTGATCGACAAGACCTTAGCGCTGCTCGCCGCAACCGAAGCCGCCTGGGTGCACTACAAGCTCGATCTCGGCATCGATCACGTGCTGATCGACGAGGCGCAGGATACCAGTGCCAGGCAGTGGGACATCGTTGACGCGCTGACTGAAGAGTTCGCGGCCGGCGCCGGGGCGCGCGAGGTGACGCGCTCGGTCTTCGCGGTCGGCGACGAGAAGCAGTCGATCTTCTCGTTCCAGGGCGCCGAGCCGAAGCAGTTCGCCGCGCGCCGCGATCAGTTCCGTCGCCGTTACGAGGCCGCCGGCCTCGAATTCCGCCTGCGCGAGTTCAAGCACTCGTTCCGCTCCGGCGCGAATATTCTCGCCGCCGTCGACACCGTGTTCGGCCCGCGCGCGGTGTTCACCGGCGTCACCAGCGACGATGACGGCATCCCGCCGCACATCGCGGTGCGCGCCCAGTCGCCCGGGCTGGTCGAGCTCTGGCCGATGATCGAGCCGGACGAGAAGCCGGAGATCGAGGGCTGGGACGCGCCGTTCGACGAGAACTCCGAGACCAGTCCGCGCATGCAACTGGCGCAGCGCATCGCCCGCACGGTGCGGACCTGGATCGATAGCCGCCTGCCGGTCGGCGACGGGCGCGCCGCGCGGCCGGGCGACATTCTGGTGCTGGTGCGCCAGCGCGGCGCGCTGTTCGAGGCGATCATCAGCGAATTGAAGAAGGCCGGCATCGAGGTCGCCGGCGCCGATCGGCTGGTGCTGACCCAGCACATCGCCGTGATGGACCTGATGGCGCTCGCCGACGCGCTGCTGTTGGCGGAAGACGACCTCGCGCTCGCGAGCGTGTTGAAGAGCCCGTTGTTCGGTCTCACCGAGGAGCAGCTGTTCGCGCTCGCCCATGGGCGCAAGGGACCGCTGCGTGCCGCGTTGCGCGCGCGCGCGAGCGACCTCGAGTTCAGCGCCATCCATGCGCGGCTCGAGCGCTATGCCGATTGGGCGCGGCAATCGCCATTCGCCTTCTACGCGCGCGTTCTCGGCAGCGATCGCGGGCGCGAGCGGTTCTACGCGCGCCTCGGACCCGAAGCGGCCGATGCGCTCGATGAATTCCTCGAGCACGCGCTGACCTATGAGCGCGAGGAGGCGCCGACCTTGCAGGGCTTCATGGCGTGGCTGCGCGCCGGCGACACGCAGGTCAAGCGCGACATGGATATCGGGCGCGACGAGGTGCGGGTGATGACGGTGCATGGCGCGAAGGGGCTCGAGGCGCCGATCGTGATCCTGGCCGACACCACCACGCCGCCGAAGGGCCCGCGCGAGCCGCGCCTGCTCAAGCTGCCGTTCGCCAAGGAGGAAGACGCACCTGCGGGGCTCGTCTGGGCCGGACGGAAAGCCGACGATCCGGAGCCGGTCGCGATCGCGCGCGCAACCGCGGTGCGCGCCGCCGAGGACGAGTATCGGCGCCTCCTTTATGTGGCGATGACGCGCGCCGCGGACCGGCTGATCATCGCGGGTTCGCGCGGCGTGAACCGGATTCCCGAGGGCTGCTGGTATCAGCTGATCGAGAGCGCGCTGAAGCACGAGGCGATCGAGGAGCCGGCCGATCACGGCACGGTCTGGCGCTGGCGCAAGGCCGGCGCCGATACCGCGCCGGCGGCACCGGCACCGGCTGAGGCGCCGCGGCACGACGTGCCGGACTGGTTGCGCACGAACGCCCCGGCCGAGAAGGTGGCGCTGCGCGCGGTCGCGCCGTCGCGCGCGCACGCGGCCGCCTTCGCCGACGGCCCGGCGCTCGCGCGCGGGCGCGTGCTGCACCGCCTGCTGCAGGCGCTTCCCGCACTCCCGGCGGATCGTCGCGCCGAGGCGGCGCGGCGCCACGTCGCGCGCGTCACGGCGCTCCCGGAGAATGAGCGGCAGAGCATCGTCGAGGAAGTCCTGCGCCTCTTCGCGGATCCGCGTTTCGCCGCGCTGTTTTCCGCGCCGGCGCGCGCGGAGGTGCCGATCGCCGGCGTGCTCGCCGGCGGCGAACGCGTGTCGGGCGTGGTCGATCGCCTCGCGGTCACCGACACGCAAGTGCTCATCGCCGACTCCAAGTCGGATCGCGTGGTGCCGTCGTCGGTCGAGCAGGTTCCGCACGCGTATTTGAGCCAGCTCGCGCTTTACCGCGCGGTGCTACGAAATCTTTACCCGAATCACCGCGTGCGCGCCGCGCTGGTGTGGACCGCCGGCCCGGTCCTGATGGAGCTGCCCGGCGGCGCGCTTGATCAAGCCTTGTCAAGGCTTAAGCCTGCGTAAAAACACCAAGGCGTGATGGCGCCTTGACGCTTGCAGGGCGCGTGCATAGCTTCCGCGTCGTCTTCAGAGGGGCGTGCGCCGCCCGCAACATGACAACACGAGGTGCGCCATGGGCGTCTCCAAGGTCTCCGATACGGATTTCGACGCCGAGGTGCTGAAAAGCGCCCAGCCGGTGGTGGTCGACTTCTGGGCCGAGTGGTGCGGCCCGTGCAAGATGATCGCGCCCGCGCTGGAGGAGCTTGCCGGCTCGATGAACGGCAAGGTGAAGATCGTGAAGCTCAACGTCGACGAGAACCCGCAGACCGCCGCGAAATACGGCATTATGTCGATCCCGACCCTGATGCTGTTCAAGAATGGCGAGCTTGCCTCGCGCCAGGTCGGCGCCGCCCCGAAGCAGAAGCTCGAGCAGTGGATCACGTCCGCGACGGCGTGAGTTGCGCCGATATTGCTGAAACGAACGGCCGGCGCACGCCGGCCGTTTTGTCATTCCGGGGCGCGCGGACCGAAGGTCCGGCGCGAGCCCGGAATCCATGATCACGAATCGTGATGAATCGCGCCGACGGCGGTTATGGATTCCGGGCCCAGCCCTTCGGGCTGTCCCGGAATGACTGACACCTCTTACGCAAGCTCCGTCCCGTTCGCCGCCAGCACCTCGCCGGCGAGATAGAGCGAGCCGGTGATCAGGATGCGCGGCGGCGGCTCGAAGCCGAGCCGGCCGATCGCGCGCAGCGCCTCCTCGATGCCCGGCACGGCATCCGCCGGCATGCCGGCGGCCTGCGCGGCGGCCGCGATGTCGGAGGCGGGCGCGCCCTTGTCCTGCCGGATCGGCACCGCGAAGACGCGCCGCACCAGCCCGGTGAAATTGCGCAGGAAGCCGTCGCGGTCCTTGTTCGCCAGCATGCCGACGATCAGCACCAGCGGGCGCGAGACGCGCTCCTCGAGGTCGCCGAGCGCGGCCGCGACCGCGCGACCGCCATCCGCATTGTGCCCGCCGTCGAGCCAGAGCTCCGCGCCCGCCGGCGCGAGTGCCACGAGCTTGCCGGCCGTGAGGCGCTGCAGCCGCGCCGGCCATTCGGCGCGGGTCAGGCCTTGCTCCACCGCCTGGATCGGAATGCGGATGCCGGCGGCGCGCAGCGCCGCGATCGCGGTGCCGGCATTGTCGAACTGGTGGCGGCCGAACAGCCGCGGCGGCGGCAGATCGAACAGGCCCTGCTCGTCCTGATAGACAAGGCGGCCGTTCTCGACATTCGCATGCCAGTGCTGGCCGGCGACGTGCAGCGGCGCGCGCACCTTCGCGGCCTGGCGCTCCAGCACTTCGACCGCGGTGCTCGCCTGCGGGGCGATCACGGCCGGGACGTCGCGGCGGAAGATGCCGGCTTTCTCGAACGCGATCTTCTCGATCGTGTCGCCGAGGAACTCGATGTGGTCCATCGAGACCGGGGTAACGATGCTGGCGAGCGGCCGCTCGATCACGTTGGTGGCATCGAGCCGCCCGCCGAGCCCGACCTCGAGCAGCAGCATGTCGGCTGGATGGCGCGCGAACAGCACGAGGGCGGCGGCCGTCTCGATCTCGAACAGCGTGATCGGCGCGTCGCCATTGGCGCGCTCGCATTCGGTCAGCGCATCGAACAGCTCGGTGTCGGACACCAGCACGCCGCCGCCCGGGCCGCCGAGGCGAAACCGCTCGTTCACGCGCACGAGATTCGGCGAGGTGTAGACGTGGACGTTGCGGCCCGCCGCCTCGAGCATGGCGCGCAGGAACGCGATGGTCGAGCCCTTGCCGTTGGTGCCGGCCACGTGCATCACCGGCGGCACGCGCCGCTCGGGGTGACCGAGCCGCTCGAGCACGCGCCACATGCGGTCGAGCGAAAGGTCGATGCGCTTGGGGTGCAGCGCGAGCAGCCGCGCCAGAATGGAGTCGACCGGAGTCATTGGGAAGCGTCAGGGGGTGGTCTCGGCCGCAGCCGGGAGCGCTTCCTGCGGGTCCGGAGCCTTCGGCGCGGGCGCCTTGCACAACAGCCGGCACAGCCGCGCCAGCGTCGGGCGCAGCTGGTGGCGATGCACCACCATGTCGACCATGCCGTGGTCGCGCAGATATTCGGCGCGCTGGAAGCCCTCGGGCAGCTTCTCGCGGATGGTCTGCTCGATCACCCGCGGGCCCGCAAAGCCGATCAGCGCGGCGGGCTCCGCGATGTGCACGTCGCCGAGCATCGCGTAGGACGCGGTGACGCCGCCGGTGGTCGGATTGGTCAGCACCACGATGTAGGGCTTGCCGGCCTCGCGCAGCATCTCGACCGCGACGGTCGTGCGCGGCATCTGCATCAGCGAGAAGATCCCCTCCTGCATGCGCGCGCCGCCGGAGGCGACGAACAGGATGAAGGGCGTCGCCTTCTGCGTCGCGGTCTCCAGCCCCTTGATGACCGCCTCGCCCGCCGCCATGCCGAGCGAGCCGCCCATGAAATCGAAATCCTGCACCCCGATCACGACGCCGAGCCCCTCGAGCTTGCCGAAACCGAGCTTGATCGCGTCGTTCTGGCCGGTCTTGGTGCGCGCGTCCTTGAGGCGGTCGCTGTAGCGGCGCTCGTCGCGGAACTTGAGCGGATCGGGCGCGACCTCGGGGATCCCGACATCGAACCAGGTCTCGCCGTCGAACATCGCCTTCAGCCGCGCGGTCGCGCTCATGCGCATGTGATAGTTCGACGACGGGATGACAAACTGGTTCGCCTCGACGTCCTTGTAGAACACGAGCTGCCCCGTCTCGGGGCATTTGATCCAGGCATTCTCCGGCACCTCGCGCCGCAGCAGCGAGCGGATCTTCGGCCGGACGACACTCGTGAGCCAGTTCATGGCGTTGATTTAATGCCGAATGGACGACAAATCCACTGCCGGATTGGTGCTGGCGGTTAACGCCGCCCGGCCGCGAGACGCGCCAGCGCGCGGGTGGAAGGCATGCGCGCCTCCCGCGCGGCCTCGGCGCGGGCGAGGTTCTCGATGATGGCGAGCAGCACCTTGCGCGTGGTCGCGATGTCGCGCGCGCTGACGCGCCGCGCCGCGAGCGCGTTCACCTCCTCGGCGAGCGGCACCAGCGCGCGCTTCAGCGCGCGGCCTTTCGGGGTGAGGAACACGTAGACCTTCTTGCGGTCATCGCGGCGGCGGCGGCGCGTCACATAGCCGAGCCGCTGCATCGCCTGCAGCGCCGTAAACGTCGTCGGCTCCTGCACGCCCGCCTGCAGGCTGAGCTCGCGCTGGGTCAATCCGTCGCCCTCCCACAGGATGCGCAGGAAGGTCCAGTGGCCGAACGAGACGCGATGCCGGGCAAGCCGCATCTGCAGCGCGCGGATGAGCGCGCGCGTCGCGTCCTTGACCAGATGGGCGAGGCGGTCGTCCGGCACGGCCTCGCGCCAGTGGCGCAGGATGATTTCGGTCTCGGGGCGGCTCATCGCCCGACCTGATGCGCGAGCGCGATCTCGCGGCCTTCGCGCGCGGACTGCAGGATCGCAAGGCATGCTTCCAGCGTCGCCATCGCCCATGCGCCATCGTGCAGCGGCGGCTGGCCGTCGACGAGCGCGGCGTAGAGCTCATCGATCACCTCGGCGCGCGGGACTTGCGGTGCGGGCAACGGATCGAGCCGCGCCGCGCCATCCTGGTAGATCATCACGCCGTTCGGCAGCGGGCGCAGATCGGCGCGGCTGCAGCTGACGATGATCACCCCGAAATGCTGATACGCGAGAGGATGCGCGCGGTCCTGCGCGGCAGGCGGCTGATAGGCGCCGCCGCCATAGTTGCGCGCGTTCTTGAGCGCCGCTTCGCGCGCGTCGCCGGTCAGCGCCTGCGGCTTGCGCGCATAGGGCGTCTTCGCCTGCCCCATTTCGCCGATCCAGCCTTGAAACTCGTCGGAATCGAAATGGCCGTAGCCCCCATAGGTGAGCGACGCGAATGCACCGCTCACGAAGGTGAGCAGCGCCGTGTAGGCGCCTTCGGTCGGCCGCGCCGGGTCCCAGGCCCCGGTCGCGGCGCGCAGCGACTTCACCTGCCCGCCGCCGAGCAGACGTACGATGTCGACCTGATGCGCCGCCTGGCTGAAGATCGCGCCGCCGCCGAGCGCCGTATCGAGCTCCTCGGGCCGGCGCGGCCGATAGATGAAGTCGGTGTAGTTGAGCGCATGGATCATCTGCACCGCGCCGAACGCGCCGCGGTCGATCAGCGCGCGCGTGCGCGCGATCGGCGCATCGAACGAATGGCTGTGGCCGACGATGAGATGAACGCGCCCGCGCTGCGCCGCCGCGATCATCGCGGCGCAATCTTGGAGCGTGAGCGCCATCGGCTTCTCGACCAGCACGTGCTTGCCGTGCTGCGCGGCGAGGATCGCGTGCCGGGCGTGGAACTGATGCGGCGTCGCGAGGTACACGACCTCGACCTGCGGATCGGCGCACAGCGCCTCCACGGTCTCATAGGCTCTTGCGCTGAAATCGGCGGCAAAGCGCGCGCGCGCCTCGGCGCGCGGATCGGCCGCCGCGACCAGCGTCACGCGCTCGTCGGCGACAAAGGTCGGCAGCATCACCGTGAAGGCGCGGCCGAGACCGGCCGCGCCGATCCGCAGCCTGCGCGCCTCACTCACCGTTGCGTCGCCGGAGGTTTGTCGTTAGCATAATCTTAGATATCTAAGATAATGCGCCGAGGCAAACGGCGCCGAACGGCATTGCAGGAAACGTCCCATGACCCCGGAAGAGAACGAGCTGTTGTGCCGCGTCGAACGCGGCGCCCCGATGGGGCAGATCATGCGCCGGCACTGGATCGCGGCCTGCCTTTCCGAGGAGGTTGCCGCGCCCGACGGCAAGCCGGTGCGGGTGCGCCTGCTCGGCGAGGACCTCGTCGTGTTCCGCGACTCCAAAGGCCGGCTCGGCGTGCTCGACGAGTATTGTGCGCACCGGCGCGCCTCGCTCGTCTACGCGCGCAACGAGGAATGCGGGCTGCGCTGCCTCTACCACGGCTGGAAGTTCGACGTGGACGGCAACGTCACCGAGATGGCGTCCGAGCCGCCCGGCTCGACCATCCCGGAGCGGGTGAGGCAGAAGGCCTATCCGGCGCGCGAGGCCGGCGGCTTCGTGTGGTGCTACATGGGCCCGCACGAGAGCATGACGGCGTTCGAGCCGCCGGCGTTCGCGCCGACGCCGGACGCGCGGGTCTCGGCGACGAAGGTGCGGGTGCGCTGCAACTGGGCGCAGATCCTCGAGGGGCAGATCGATTCCGCGCATTCCTCGAGCCTGCATTCCTCCGACATGGTGCCGGCGCCGGTCGGCGGCGCGAAGGCGACCGCGGCGAACTGGCTGCGGCCCTCGACCGACAAGGCGCCGCGCTTCCAGATCGAGCGCACCTCCTACGGCTTCCGCTACGCGGCGATCCGGCGGCCGATCCAGAACGAGGCGACGCACGACTATATCCGCACCACCGTCTACATCGCGCCGTTCACGGCGCTGATCCCGCCGAACAACGTGCACAATGTCGCGACCCTGCTGACGCCGGAGGACGACCACAGCACGATGTTCTACTTCATCGCCTGGAACGGCAGCGACAAGCCCGGGGTCGACGCGCAGACCTGGCGCAAGTTCAACGTGCTCGAATGGGGCGTCGACGTCGACGCGCATTTTGACGGCGTGCGCACGCGCGGCAACGACTACCTGCAGGACCGCGCCGCCATGACGGCCGGCAATTTCACCGGCATCAAGGGCATCCCCAACCAGGACATCGCGATGTGGGAGGGGATGGGACCGATCAGCGATCGCAGCGTCGAGCGGCTCGGCGCGAGCGACGTCGCGGTCGCGGCGTTCCGCCGCCTGATGGTCGAGGCGGCGCGGACGATGCAAGACGGCGGACCGGCGATCGGAACCACGGCGCCGCATGTGCCGCATGCGACAATCAGCTCCTATGAGGGTGTCGTTCCCAAGACGGTAAACTGGCGTACGCTGGGCGGGGGGAGCGAAGCGCCGCGCGAGCGCGTCGCCTGACGCGCGAGCATGATCCCGAAAAGTGGATACCGGTTTTCGGAAAAAGATCATGCTCCACTAAGTTGAGCGGAGGAGCTCGATGAGGAGGACGCTGGCCGCCGCGGCGGCGGCGCTCGCGCTTGCGAGCGGCGTTGCGCGCGCCGACGACACGGTGAGGCTCGCGGTCGGGCAGCGCGGCAACTGGGACACCTCGGTGTCCGAGATCGGGCAGCGCGCCGGCATCTTCAGGAAGCACGGTTTGACGCTGGAGCTCGTCTACACGCAAGGCGCGGGCGAGACGCAGCAGGCGGTGATCTCGGGCAGCGTCGATATCGGGATCGCGGCGGGCGTCATGGGCGTGCTCGGCGCATTCTCGAAAGGCGCGCCGGTGCGGATCATCTCCGCCGAGACGACCGGCGCAGCCGATCTTTACTGGTACGTGCGCGCGGACTCGCCGATCAAGTCGCTCAAGGACACCGACGGCAAGATCCTCGCCTATTCGACCAATGGCTCCTCGACGCATGGCGTCGTGACGGCGTTCATGAAGCAATATGCGCTGAAGGCGAAGCCGACCGCGATGGGCGGTCCGGCCGCGAACCTGACCGCCGTGATGTCCGGCCAGGTCGATGTCGGCTGGGCCGCGCCGCCGTTCGGGCTCGACCAGCTCGACAGAGGCGAGATCCGCCGCATCGCGACCGGGAACGACGCCGCGGCGTTCAAGGGCCAGACCGTGCGGCTCAACATCGTGAACGCGAGCTATCTCGCCGCCCACAAGGATATCGTCGCGCGCTACATGCAGGCGTACCGCGAGACGGTGGCGTTCATGTATCACGATCCAGCGGCGCTGCAGATCTATGCCGACTGGCTCGGCATCACCGAGGTGAACGCCAAGCGCACGCGCGACGAGTTTTTCCCGACGCCCGCGATCGAGCCGGATGAGATCGTCGGCCTCGACGTGATCGTGCAGGATGCGGTCGACCTGAAGTTCACGACCGCGCCGCTGACCAGGGAACAGCTCGCCGAGTTGATCCGGATTCCGCCGCGGTAACAGTTGCGCTTTTCGCCCAGAGCCGTAGGGCGGATTAGCGCGCGTTTGCGCGCGTAATCCGCCGGCTGAATCGCCACGTGGATTCGGCGGATTACGCGTCGCTGCGCGCCTTTGCCCGCCCTACGGCTACGCCTGCCGCGTGCCGCGCACGCCGGCCGCAAGCTGCGCCACCAGATCGGCGACCGCCGCGACGGTGCGCGGCGTCGCCTTGTTCTCGGCATCGAGGCTGTTCTTCAGCGCCTCGACCAGCGCGGTGCCGACCACGACGCCGTCCGCGCCTTGCGCGATCGCGCGCGCATGCTCGGCGGTCTTGACGCCGAAGCCGACCGCGACGGGCAGCTTGGTGTGACGCTTGATGCGCGCGACCGCGGCCTTCACCGCCTCGGTGTTCGCCGCGGCGGCGCCGGTGATGCCGGTGATCGACACGTAGTAGACGAAACCCGAGGTGTTCGCGAGCACGGCCGGCAGGCGCTTCTCGTCGGTGGTCGGGGTCGCGAGGCGAATGAAGTTGAGGCCGGCCTTCAGCGCCGGCAGACACAGCTCCTCGTCCTCCTCGGGCGGCAGGTCGACGATGATCAACCCATCGACGCCTGCGGCCTTGGCGTCGACGAGGAACGGCTCGACGCCGTAGATGTAGATCGGATTGTAGTAGCCCATTAGGATCAGCGGCGTTGCGTCATCGCTGCGGCGAAATTCGCGTACCATCGCCAGCGTCTTGCGCAAGGTCTGCCCGGCATGGAGCGCGCGCAGGCCCGCGGCCTGGATCGCGGGACCGTCCGCCATCGGATCGGTGAACGGCATGCCGAGCTCGATCACGTCGGCGCCGGCAGCGGGCAGCGCCT
>Ga0187784_10004521_pt1 | contig 11255 bp, 8 predicted proteins | sample 1015_SJ02_MP15_2_FD_132964 | JGI IMG/M metagenome (GOLD analysis project Ga0187784, IMG submission 132964) | Tropical peat soil microbial communities from peatlands in Department of Meta, Colombia - 1015_SJ02_MP15_20_MG | ecosystem: Environmental > Terrestrial > Soil > Wetlands > Peat | place... | reverse complement strand
GTTCAACACCCTTGAGGTGACGCCGGAAGTGGACGCGACCGAGCACGCGGCCAATGAGCGTGTGCCCATCGAGCAGCTCCGGCGAGGCGTTAAGATTCTGTATGAGCTTGTGGCACGGGCAGCCAACGAATAGAGTTGCGCAGTCATTCCCGCGAAAGCGGGAATCCACCGGAAAGCCTCCGAAGGTGTGAAAAAATCGGCTTGGCCGGCTGTAGCGGCGCTCTATGAGCGCCGAAGACCATGATTCTAAACGCGCGGCGGTCATAGACCGCCGCTACAGTCCGATTTTTCCATAGCTCCTCGGGGAATGCGTTGGCAGAGGGCTGGATTCCCGCTTTCGCGGGAATGACTGCGTACGTAGGGCGTGCAGTGACCAAGCGTGTGCTGAGCGAAACCATGAAACGCGAGTATCCAGATCGTCCCATCGTCGGCGTGGGCGGAGTGGTTATTCATCGCCAGCGCGCCCTCCTCATCCGCCGCGGCTGCGAGCCGCTCAAGGGAGCGTGGTCTATTCCGGGTGGAATGCTCGAGCTCGGTGAAGATCTAGCCCAAGGGGTGCGGCGGGAACTGAAGGAAGAAACTGGCCTGGAGGTCGAGCCGCTGGAAATCGTGGCGGCGTTTGATCGCATCACGCGGGAGGGGAAGCGCGTCAAGTACCACTACGTGATCGTGGATTATGTTTGCCGGCTGAAGCGCGGACGGCTCAAGCCCGCTTCCGACGTCACGGACGCACACTGGGTCCGCCGCGAAGAGATGCCGCAGTATCACCTTACGGAGATGGCGACTAAGGTTATCCTGAAGTCGTTTGAGTTAACGAGAAAACGGCGCTCCCGTAATGCTTCTCATGCGAGAGAGAACCTCGTGCGGTAGGCGCGATCCGCGAGATCAATCAGCAGGCCTTCCTTTGGCACGGTCAAGGGCCTCGTGGGGCCGAAGCACTTCGATTCGTAGTTCTGGATGGCGTCTGATCGCGTTGTATAATGGTCCATCCGCAGTGACGAATAACGGCCGTGAGATCAGGGCTGCCTGCACGAGGCACCTATCCTTCCTTGGAATATCGCTGCATCCTTCAGGAAGCGTCGGCAAAGCCTCATACCCGAAGGTTCGCTTGTCCGCCCTGTTCAACACTTGTCTAAAGAAGTAGGCAGGCGCGAGGTGCAGCGACTTCTCGCCTCTTAGTCGGCCAAGTATCTTGATGTATCTGACCCTTACGACCTCGTGGATGATGAGCGAATGGCAGACCTCAACAATGGTCCGAACCAGCCGTGTCGCCGTGTCATCGGGTTGGTCGTGCAGGTCAACGCCACGAATCGCGTGGTACAGGATGTTTTCGTCGAGCAGGAAGTTGAGTTTCACACAGTTGGCTTTTTGAGGGACTCGAGATATTCAGTCAGTTCATCAAGGCTTTGGTCGAAGAATCCAGGCAGTCCACCCTTCACGCCGCCTTGTTCATCCACTTCCAGCGGGTCAGCTTTGGCAGTTCCGTTGACGTTCCTGAAAGAGTAAATGGCCACCTCGCTTGGTTCCAATTCGTGCTTGGCAATGGCATTGAGGATAACGTGCAGTACGTGTTCGCTGTGCGTTTCGATAAAGAACTGGATGTTCTCCTTCTTGGCTACTGTAAGGAGCATGCGTGTGAGCTCGCATTGTCCCTTGGGATGCAGGTGGGCTTCGGGTTCCGACATCAGGATCGTTTCGTTCGATGGGGTAAGAAGGACCGGTACGAAAATAAACGGAATCTGATTTGCGCCTGTACCCTCATTTGCGAACAGGGTACCACCCCGCTCGTTGCCGGTGTGCTTGGCCCAAATCTTGAGCCTCTTTTCGGGAACGACTTCGAAATCAACAGAGATGTGGAGCAGATCTTCGAGCTGTTCGGATAACCTCTCCTTGAGCCTCCTGTCCGAGGCGAGTGCGTTCGGCAACGCAAGGGCCCGGTCGTGAAGCGTCATCATGGCCAAGCTAGGCGCCGCGTTTTCGGTAATTGGGTATCCCCATTCCTCGAAGCCCCGAAGAGCGTATACGGGATGTACAGAACGAATGAGGCGGCTCGGCGCAGCGCCAAGCCATTGGGAAGCCTCGTTGTACTCCAGAAGAGTCGCAGGCGGCAGTCCGGGGCTGGCCGGCACATATCCGCCTGGGCCTATCAGTTGGAAGGTGGCCTGGGGTTCAAGGAAGAGTTGCACACCGCCAGCTTGCAGAGAGGCTCTTTGGGTTGCAACGCCCTCGACGTATTCCCATGCGGTTTGGAATCCCGAAGCGTCGATCGAGCCGGCGTGGGACACCAGGCGGTTTTCCCTCACACGCAGCAGGGCGTTGACAAGCGCCTGTTGTATCCCGAGGACGGGCTTGCGGGCCCTCACGACACCTGAGAACTCGAAATATACGTCGTCGCCGCTTCCACGTAGGATTTCCTCAAATCTTCCCAAGTCAACGGCTCGCTGCGGCGAGTACTCGTATAGTGGCTGCGGTGGCATTTCACCGGAAGAGGATTGGCACAATAGCCGGTCATTCCGTGAGGCTGCCTGCCGGAGCAGTAGCAGCGCCTGGAAGACGCTGGACTTCCCGCTGTTATTCGGCCCGATGAAGACAGTAATCGGCGCGGCCTCGATCAGAGTGTCCTCGTGCAGTTTGAAGTTCTTAAGGTGGACGCTTTTCAGCATGGCCCAATTATAGCGCAATTCCTACGTGGCTTCTGGCCTTCAACTCTCAACTTCTCAACTCTCGACTCCTCGACTGACAAACGAAAAGCCCCTGGCCGTACGCTGACCGCACGACCAGGGGCCCGGGATACTGATTGGGTTTGGCTTTTCTCCCTCCTTTACCAGGGAGCGGCGCCGCACAGCGCCCTTGCCACTAACCCTCCGTCGCTAGCGAGAGGTTCCCACGAATGGGCACGTGCTTGACGCCTAAGCCTCAGCACCCTCGCTAAGGTTACTTTCTATCGACATGGATCACCTCCTTTCCAGCGTTATCGTGATAATAAAGTCCGGTTTATTGCGAGTCAAGAAAAATCGCAATTACACCAGCCGCCATTCCTTTTCAGGCCAGCCGGCCTTCCCGATCAGCGGCACAAACTGGCAGGGGTCGAGGACGCTCGTCTTCACTTGGTCACCCTTTTTGAGGCTGAGCAGAAGGTCCTGGTGCCGGAGGTCTCCAACAGGAATCACCAAGCGGCCTTGATCCGCCAGTTGCTCGAGCAATGCAGGCGGGACATCCGGCGCCGCCGCGGTGACGAGGATGACGGCATAAGGCGCAGCCGGTGGATAGCCCTCGCTCCCGTCACCCTCAATGACTTCCACTCCCTCGTACCCCAGGCGTGCCAGGCGCTCGCGAGCCGATTTGGCGAGCACGGGATTTCGTTCTATGGTGTATACTCTAGACCCCAAATAAGCCAAGATGGCTGCCTGATACCCGCTCCCGGTCCCCACCTCCAAGGCCTTGTCTCCCGGCTGCACGTCGGCTGCCTCCGTCATGGCCGCAACAATATAGGGTTGGGAGATGGTTTCCGCTTCGCCGAGCGGCAACGGTCGATCATCATAAGCAGCCCTCACCAAAGCCGGCGGGACAAACTCATAGCGCGGCACATGGAACATGGCATCCAGAACTCTTTCATCGCGAATGCCGCGATGCCGAAGTTGAATTTCAATCATCAATCGGCGTTCTTCTTCAAATCTCAGTGGCTCGGTCATTTTGCGACACGCTGGGCTGGGGTCGGGCCGGACACGGAACCCGGGCAGGATCCCTTATCGCCGGACATTCACGTTGCCTTAATCATCTCTCTACAGCTTGCACTCGTCCAGGTTTTTTTTAGAGTCCCGGGGCGGCTGAGCCCCTTTTCCCCGAATAGGCCGCCCAAGAGTTGCCCCTACGCCGCCAGGAGGGTAGACTTTTAGTTAAAGGCTCGAGTTGAAATGATGAACCGCGAGAAATACTCCCGGCAGATACTATTTCCTCCCATCGGCGCGGATGGGCAAGAGAAGCTTCTCGAATCCAAGGTGATGATATTGGGTTGTGGGGCACTTGGGACGGCCCAGGCCAGCGCACTGGCGCGCGCGGGCGTTGGAACACTGCGCCTCGTGGACCGCGACTTCGTCGAAGAATCAAACCTCCAGCGCCAGATTCTCTACGACGAGGCGGATGCCCGGGAGCGCATGCCAAAAGCTATCGCTGCGGCGCGTAAGCTGAAACAGATCAATTCCGAGATCAGGGTCGAGGGTATGGTGGAGGATGTGGATAATCGGAACATCGAAAAACTCGTGAGCGGTTTCCAAGTAATTCTAGACGCCACGGACAACTTCGAGGCGCGCTACTTGCTGAACGAAGTCTCCGTGAAACTCGCTCTTCCCTGGGTTTATGGCGCGGTGGTGGCCAGCTACGGCATGACTATGACCATCCTTCCCGGCAGCACAGCCTGCCTGGCCTGCCTTTTCCCCAGTCCGCCCGAGGGCGCCTATGACACGTGCGACACCGTGGGCGTGATCGGCCCGGCGGTGGCATGGGTGGCGGCCATCCAGGTGACAGAGGCGCTGAAAATCCTTCTGGGTCGCCACCAGGAACTGCACGGAGCATTGCTCGCCTATGACATCTGGAAGAACCAGTCCCAGGAAGTGCGGCCGACCAGAGACCCTCAGTGCCGGGTTTGCGGCGCCAGAGAGTTTGCCTACCTCAGTAGAACCGGGCCGATGCACACCAGCCTCTGCGGGCGCGACTCCGTGCAGATTCACGCGGCGGGGTCGCGCCAGTTGGACCTCCCCGAGTTGAAAGCTCGCTTGGAGCAGTTTGGCCGCGTACGCGCCAACGAGTTCCTGCTCATTTTCTCGCCCGGCGCCTACGAGTTGACCATCTTCTCCGATGGCCGGGCCATCGTGAAAGGCACACACGACCCCGCCGTGGCCCGAAGCATTTATGCGAAGTACATCGGAGCTTAGATGGCCCCGATCTTCAGCCCAAAACTCTGATCGAAATTCATCCTGCGCAGGATCTCCGCTGCCCTTCGTATTTGGTCCCGATCCACGTTTTGGATATCGAGGTCATATTGCCGACGTCGCGTGGTGATTCTTACGGCGCCGCGCTCAAGTTCAATCGATTGGAGGATGTCAAAATCTTCGCCGTCTTCGTCGAGGAAGTCGTCGTGGGAAACGTTCACCCCTTGTTCCCACGGGTACAGAAAACGTTCCTGCTTCGGCGTCCGGAGTAGAATAAGGCTCTTGACGTCACTCGGATCCTCAGCCGGAATTGCAAAGCTGACTACGAGATCAGAATCGTCTCCGATGGTCATGAATCGCACGCGTTCCATGAGCCTCCCATAGTTCCCTATTCCCTATTCCCAGTTTCCACTGCCGGAGCAGGGTATTCCGGAAGTTTCGACTTTTGGATATCCTGGCGTTTCACTTCCAGTTCGTCGAACAAGACTGATGGTGTCACAATGCTGTGTGGAACATTCAGTACTCGGTTCTCGATGTTCATGTCGCTGCCCGCAGCGACCAGGTCATTGCGAAGGGCCCGCGCATCCAGGTCGCCGAACACTGCTCCGCGAACTAGCTCCTCGTGCCCGTCTTTGACCCATACCTTGTAGAGTAGCGGAGGCGTGCGTACACCTCCCATCGTTTCCACGTAATATCCATACGGGAGGTCTCGCTGCTGGCAAAGCTCGAGGAGTTTTTTCTTCAACTCCTCTTGCGTCACGGCCTCAGAGGAACTTACCACCATGTTCCCCAGGCTCGGCCCTGGGGGGTTAGTCGCCGCCCGGGCCCGTCCGTGACCGTTGGAGGCAGGGAAATCCAAAATGGGTTCGCGACCCAGAAGGTAGTTCACGAGTTTGCCTTTTTCAATGACCGAAACCCGCATCGCTTGCACTCCCTCGTCATCCACTTCGTAGCTGCCCAGCAACGGTTTGCCGCTGAGCGAGGTCAACGTGGGATCATCGACCACAGAGAGGAATTCAGGAAGCACCCGGCTTTTATAGCTGGATGCAAAGGCGCCCCTGGTGCGAGCCGGCTGGCCCAAGCCAGGCTTGAGCCCCAGAATGTTCTCGCCCACTAAATCGGCAAAGACGGTGGAAGCCGCATCGGCCGAAAACAGGACGGGTCCGCGGTATTCTTCGTCGGCGACCGGTGCGGCGCGTAACTCTCTCAAAGTGCCTACCAGTTTTTTGGCGCGCACTAGAAACTCTCCCGAGCTAGGCAGTTCGTTGAGGTTGGGCACAACGTAGGCGGCGGAGCGCTGCAGTTGCATGCCATCGGCCGCCTGCGTACTGGCGTTGAAAGACACCTGGTACGAAGCTTGGCCGCTGCGAATGACGGTTCCTTCTGAGTTAACGAAGAACCGATTGGCAGTCTGGAACTGCAAGGAGGAATCGATGGACTCGAGTTGCGGATCGGTTTTGTAGAGCGCCGTTGCATCTTGCAGGGTTTTCAGCCAGGGAGCGGGATCTAGCTGGAGCTTGAACACTGGCCCCATAAACTGCACCGGCGCAGCGCGCGCGAAATCGTCCACCGGATGCTCGACGTTTAATTGTTTCAACTGTGCCTGCTTGGCGGTAAGCGCCTCGGTGGCCGCCTTGTAGGCTTTGTCGGTCGCAAGCCACAGGTGATGGCGCAAAGCGAATTCATCGTCATCCAGCGGCATGAAATCCGTCACACCTTCACCCTGCCCGAAGTAGCTGTCCTGCTTGTAGTCGCCTACCCTGACGACGACACGCACAAATCGGAGGTGCGCGCGGAGATTGGTGCGCAAGGCGCCGAAGGCTGCCTCCGCGATATAGCCATCGACGTCCACGACCCGGTATTCGATATAGTAGGGCGTTGCCATCTGCTCCAACTTGAGCTGTGATTTCGAGCGCTCCAATTCCTTCTGCATCGCTCGCAGCACAGGATCGTCGGCCTGTGGCGCGGGCAGCCTGCCCCGACCTGTCGGGATCTCGCCCGCTGTCGCGGGAGCGTCCCGCTCCCGCCAAAGGGCGCGGGCAGGATGCCCGCGCCACGGCGGGCGAGACGCCCGCGCTACACAACCCGATTGTGCGAAGGTGGAGGGATGAAACAGAACGAACCACACCGTCAAAACCGATACCAGCCTTATCAATCTGGCGCTCATTGCGGGGCTCCCACTTTTGCGGCGTCCTTGGCGTCGCCCTGCTCGAAGCCGGGTGGCGGCAGGATCGGCGGTCGGTTGAGAGAATGGGCGCGTTTCTGCACCTCGATATCGGAGAAAAGCATTGCCGGGGCGGCGGCTGAAACAGGTACACTGCCGGATTCCGCGCCGCAGACGCCGTTGAATACTTCCGTTTTCTCGCCGGTTAGCAGAATGCGGCTTATGGCTGCCAGCGGCGTCCCCACGATATCTACGCCGCGTGTCAGTTCGTCCGGGCGGCCATCCGGATAAACGCGCCAGACCAGGATTGGCAACACCATGAACGCCTGGGGTAAGGCTCGCTGGGTCAAGGTGAAACCTCCTTCGATGTCCTCGAAATACAGCCCATAGGGCTTGCCCTGTCTTTTCACTTCATCGATCAGCTTCTGGCGAAGCTCCTCATCCTTCACAGTGTGCGACGAAGTCACAATCAAGTTGCCTTGCCGGCCGGTGGGCATCAAACCCGGTTGCGCGCGCCCGTGTCCGTTTGACTTAGCGAAATCCTTGATGGGCAGGCGTGACATCAAGAAGCTCTTCAGCACGCCATCCTTGATGACTTCCACGCGCTGGGCAGGCATGCCCTCGTCGTCATACTCGTACCAGCCGGAGAGGTCCACGCCTCTCAAGGTCCGCTGGGTGGGGTCGTCGATCACACTCAGAAAATCCGGCAGCACAGGCTGATTGAGCTTCTTGGTGAAGGTTTGACCTTCATTCTCTCCCCGCTGGCGATGACCTTCCAGCCGGTGTCCTAAGACCTCATGGAAGAACACCGCTGCGGCGCGGCCGGAAAGCAGGGCCGGCCCATCATAAGGTTCAGCCAGCGGGGCCGAACGTAAGGCTTTGAGATCCGCAGCCATCTTTTCCACACGCGCCGCTATTTCAGCCTCGCCGGGCAAGCGGTCGGCAGTCTCCGCCTGGAAAGTCTCCACCCGCATTAGTTCCATGCCGTCGTCGGCCTGCGTCTGCGCCTCAATCGTCATCCTGACCATTGCGCTGGGAGTGACGACGCGAGATCCCTCCGTGGAAACAAAATGCCAGCGAGCCCTTTGCGCTACTACCATCACGGTGGAGCTATAAACGAACGGGTACTTCGCCAACCAGCCCGAATAACGCCGGACCATCCCCTCCAACGCTCGCTGATCCTGGACGTTCGCGAGCTCGCTGTAATCCGTGTGAATCTCAGTCGCCTCTTGCGAGAAGTCCGGCGAGGTGTCTTCTTCCTTGGCACTTACCTCCGTAGCAGTCTTAACTTTCAAAAAGGCTTGCGAGGCCTTGCGGTACTCGCTGTAGGTCAATTGCCACAGCACATGGGCAATGGCATCGGGATCGTCGGTAAGCGAAATCGTCCCTGAACTAATGCCCGAAGGCCGGTTGTCCTCGTGGGTGTTATCCAGCGCGGGGGAGCCAACGCGCACAATGACATCGCCGAAACGCGTACGGGTGTGCATGGAATTGACCACACTGCCTTGGCTCCCAATTGCTACCTCCATGCTCTGATCGTGAATCGCATAGCTCATGAAGTAAGGGGCCGGATCGAGCTTTTCCAACTCACTTTGGGCCCGATGAAGTTCCTGCTGCATGGCAGAGAGTAGGACGTCCTTGGAGTTCGTTACGGCGCCAGGCGCTGCCCCCCCGAAAGCAGCGCTCACGCAAAGGGCAAGCAAGAAGGCTGAGGCAATTCCAAGTCTCTTCATCCGGGGTTCTCCGTTCCCTGTCAGGTTAAGACAGCGCATCATAATGCCCCACCCATTCTATCCTAATCTCGGCAGGGCGGCGGGCGCCGCATGAACTTCCCACTGAGTTGCGTATTGACTTGCCTGTGGCAGCAGCCTAAGATGCAGCCCATCGGGGGTTACCTCCTTATGATCGGCACCACCGTCTCCCACTACCGCATCCTGGAGAAGCTCGGCGGAGGCGGGATGGGTGTGGTGTACAAGGCCGCGGACACCAAGCTCAAGCGCACCGTCGCCTTGAAGTTCCTGCCTGAAGAACTCTCCAAGGACCGGCAAGCTCTGGAACGTTTTCAGCGGGAAGCACAGGCAGCCTCTGCGCTCAACCATCCCAACATCTGCACCATTTACGATCTGGATGAGCACGAAGGCCAGCCCTTCATCGCGATGGAGTATCTGGAGGGGCAGACGCTCAAGGAACGGTTGGCTGTAGCGCCGGTCTCTGACCGGCGGCCCGGCGCTCAGAGAGCGCCGCTACAGAGCAACGAGTTGCTGGAGTTGGCGATCCAGATCGCTGATGCACTGGAGACGGCCCACGCCAAGGGCATCATTCATCGCGACATCAAGCCAGCGAACATTTTCGTGACCACCCGCAGGCAGGCGAAGATCCTCGACTTCGGGCTAGCGAAATTGACCGTAGGGGCGACCCGGCGGGTCGCCCAGAGAGGGCGAGGCGACGCCTTGCCCCTACAAGACACGCCTACAGCTTCTCTGGAAGCAGAGTCGCTGACGAGCACGGGCGCGGTGTTGGGGACATTCGAATACATGTCGCCGGAGCAGGTGCGTGCCGAAGTGGTGGACCAGCGGACCGACCTGTTTAGCTTTGGCTTGGTGCTGTATGAGATGGCCACGGGGCGGAGGGCGTTCGCAGGCGACTCGCCGGGCACCATCTTCGACGCCATTCTGAATCGTGCCCCGATCCCGGCGCTGCGCGTCGATCCCGAGTTGCCCCCGGAGTTGGAACGCATCATTAACAAGGCGCTGGAGAAAAACCGGCAGATGCGCTATCAGAGCGCTGCCGAACTGGGAACGGACTTGAAGCGCCTGAAGCGGGACACGGACTCAGGGCGGACTGTAGCGGCGGTCTCCGACCGCCGGGCGGCGATGAGGACATCGCCGCTACAGAGGGGTTGGCGGTGGGCTGCGGCCGTCCTCGCTGGCGCAGGCATCATCCTGGCAGCCCTCCTTGGGTATCGGCTCCTCCGTCCTCCGCGTGCTCTCGGCGCTCGCAAAGCGCTGGCGGTGGTTTCCATCGAGAACATGACGGACGACCGTTCCCTGGAGTGGCTGGACCGCGGGGTAGCTGAACTGCTCACTACGGACCTGGCGCAAGCGAAAACGCTGGAGGTGATTTCGACCGAGCGAGTGCGCGAGCTGATCAACCGCCGGACGAAGGGCGAAGGGCGGCTGCCCTCGAGCGAGTCGCAGGCCGTGGCCAGGGAAGCGCACGCGGACATGTTCCTGAGCGGGTCGTTGCTGAAGGTGGGCTCGCGGCTGCGCCTGGACCTGCGCGCCCAGGACACCGCCACCGGGGTACTGCTTTTCGCCGACAAGGTGGAGGGCGCGGACGCCCAAGCGGTCTTCGGCATGGTGGACCAGGCGACCGCAGGCATCCTGACGCGCCTCGAGCCCAGTGAAGCAGCCGCACAGCCCAACGCTGCCGCGGGTCTCACGTCAAATCTCGAGGCCCTGCGCGCGTACGAGGAAGGTGTCAGCTACCAAGCCCGCTGGCTGATGGAGGAAGCGGCGGGTGCGTACCGGAGGGCCACAGAGCTCGACCCTCAATTTGCTATGGCGTACCTCCAGCTCGCTGACACACTCGTTAATTGGATCGACATCGCGGCGGCCCGCCAAGCCACCGCGCGTGCCGCCGAGCTGGCCGACCGCCTACCGCTGCCCCGTTTGCAGAAGCTCACGATCCAGTCATCACGGCTTTTCTATGACGGGCGCATGCAAGAGGCCGAACAGGTGGCCGAGACAGCGGTACGCGAGTTCCCACTGGAGATCCGCCCGCGAAAAGTTCTCGCCGACGCCCTTTATTATGAATGGAGATTCACCCAGGCAAGGGTAGTCAATGAAGAGACCGTTCGCCTGGATAATCAGACGCTGGGGCGTTGGAGCATGCTTGCGTATGCTTACGGAAGCGAAGGGGATCTGCCGCACGCGTTAGCCACCCTCGACCATTACGCCGCTCTGCTCCCACCTAACAATCCCAATCCGCTCGATGATCGTGGCGATGTGCTGGCGGTGAATGGGCGCTTCGAGGAGGCGATCGCAGCCTATCAGAAGAACCTGGAATTGAATCCGACTTGGTTTGTAGCCTCTGGCAGTAAGATCGCTCTGGCGTACTTGCATGAGGGTAAGTACTCGCTGGCCGAAGCGAGTGCCCGTTCG
>Ga0187784_10004520_pt1 | contig 11256 bp, 11 predicted proteins | sample 1015_SJ02_MP15_2_FD_132964 | JGI IMG/M metagenome (GOLD analysis project Ga0187784, IMG submission 132964) | Tropical peat soil microbial communities from peatlands in Department of Meta, Colombia - 1015_SJ02_MP15_20_MG | ecosystem: Environmental > Terrestrial > Soil > Wetlands > Peat | place... | reverse complement strand
TCAGCGTCCCGGCGTGCTCACCGCTGAGCAGAGTGGCCTTATCAACCAGCACCTTTGTGCCGATGCGCGGCTTGAGGTCTCGTGTCTTCAGTGTGGTGACGCTCGACGTCATGATCGAATCACTATTCCTTCCATGTTTCCGTCAGCGCGGCATCGGGGCGAGCAGATCGCCGAAGGCGTAGGACCCTTGGGTCCGTAGGGTTCGCCGCGATGGGAGGGGATTCCCTTCGCCGTGGCGATACCGGTCTCCACTGGCAGCGGGTCGCGCTCCACGATGGCATTCGAGGTCATCGGGCAGGCACCGCCGATCCGTGCAGTTCATTTTGGTAGGCGGCCACCTGCTCACCGACGGCGTGGTGCAGGTGTCGGATCAGAATCTCCTGGTCGTTGATCGGGAACCGCGACACCCGCCGCGATTCCAGCATGGTCTGGGTGGCTTCCAGTGTGTTGCAGTCTTGCAGCGCGAACTCCTTGAAGGTCACCGTGGCGAGTTCTTGGCGCATCCGATCGCGACCCGTTTTGGCGGGCGCGAAGTATAGGGAGCTTTCGAAGATGTGGTGGTTGTAGGCCGTGGGCCAGTAGTTGTAGGTCAGATACCAGCCCGGCTCCCAGACCACGATCATGAAGTTGGGGAAGAACAGGTAGGAGTCTAGGCCCCACTGCTTGTGTCGGCCGGGGTTGAGTCCGGGCGGCAGATTCTTCAGCGCGGGGATGTCGGGCTTGTCCCACGCCCCGAAGTTGCCGCTGCGCAGAACCCGTTCGATCGGCTTGACCATCATTGGGTCTTTCGGTGGTGCCATGCCCCCCCACGACGACTGCATCGCATGCAGCCCCTCGATGGCGTAGTGCAATCCCTCGTAGCCGTACCCGGCCAATTTGCGTGATTCCTCGGCGGTGTACTGCTTCGCGTGCAGAACCGGTGCGTGGTAGAACTCCGTGAACGCGTCGATGTAGAGCTTCCAGTTGGCGTCGACCTCTGCGCGATACGAGTAAGTGTCGGTCATCTCCCCGAACGGATAGCCCTCCAAACCCTTGCCGAGCGGCCCCAAGAAGTCCAGCAGTGACGTGGTGTTGTTGGGGTTGAGGTTGACGAAGATGAACCCTTCCCACACCTCGACCTGGACCGGAACCAGACCGTAGTCGGACTTGTCGAGGTCAAAGAACTCCGACTCCTGTTGGACGAAGGTCAGATCGCCCTCCAACGAATAACGCCAGGCGTGGTATTTGCAGACGAACTGACGACAGGTGCCGTTGGTCTCCTGCTGGGGGAAGTCCTCCCACACCAACTTGTTACCGCGATGCCGGCAAATGTTGTGGAAGGCCCGCACCTGACCATCGCCGGCCCGCACCAGGATCACCGAGGTGCGCGCGGCCGCGATCTCTTTGGTGAAATAACTGCCCTTCTTCGGCAACTGCTCCACCCGGCCCACATTGAGCCACGTCCGCTCGAAGATCGCCTTGCGCTCTAGCTCGTAGTACTGCGGCGTGATCGAGTCCTCGAACGAGATCGGCCCGGTACCAAGGCTCGGATAATGCTGGGTCCACGACCCCTCGGCGGGCTTGGGAAAGTGCGGCATAGCGGTCTCCAACCTTCCGTGCGAACCAGTGCCGGCGCCACCGCCGGGGCTGTACTAGCCGTTCGTAAAGTAACATCGATCTTGTCACTCGTAAAGTTAAGTCTTGTCGCTCATAAAGTAAGACTTTGGGGCGCTCAGATGGTTGATTACTTTACGCTCAGCAAGTAGCGTGCTGATGACGCTGCACAAGCGAGGAGGCGTGATGACCACAGCGGCCATAGACGACACCAGCTGGCCCGTCAGCACCCGTCGGCGGTTACTGGACGCGGCGATGAATCTGTTCAGCCAGTACAGTTTTGCCGGCACCTCGCTGCAGATGATCGCCGACGAACTCGACCTGACCAAAGCCGCGATCTACTATCACTTCCGCACCCGGGAAGAACTTCTGATCGCCTTGATGGGGCCGATCCTCACCGAGATCGGCGCGGTTGTCGAAGCCGCCGAGGGCAAGCGCGGCGCCCGCGCCCGCGCCGAGGCCATGTTGACCGGTTACGCCGACATCGTCGCGAGAAACCGCTCGCTGGCCGCCGTCACCGCCTTCGATCCCAGCGTACGGGCGGTGCTGCGCAACCAACCCAAGTGGTCCGCCGTGATCGACCGCCAACTAGCGCTATTGGCGGGGACCGATTCTGCGGTCTCGGGGGCCATCAACGCCGCGGTGGTGCTCACCGGACTCGCGGGTGCGGCGTCAATCGCACCCCGTCGCCTTGACGACGGCACACTTCGCACCCATCTTGTCGACGTCGGTCGGCGGACGTTGGGGTTGCCCGGGCCCGCACGGCATCGCTGACACGGCAAGAACCGTTCATCGGGAGTCCCATGCCATCAACTAACAGCCCCCGCTCCGCCGTCGTCACCGGCGGTGCGTCGGGAATTGGCGCCGCGATCGCGCACCGCCTCGCCTCTGACGGGTACCGGGTCGCCAGCCTGGACATCACCCCCACCGAAGGGCGCCGACCCTACACCGTTGACGTGACCGACCGCGCACAGATCGACGCAGCGCTCACCGAAATCCGAGCGAAATTCGGACTGGTCACCATCCTGGTCAACGCCGCAGGCGCAGAAGGCTCCGCGCGATTTCTCGACATGTCCTTTGCCGAATGGCGCCGCGTCATCAACGTCACCCTCAACGGCGTGTTCCACGCCACCCAGGCAGTCCTGCCCGACATGATCGAGGCGCGCTGGGGACGTATCGTCAACATCTCGTCATCGAGCACCCACTCCGGCACGCCCAGGAAATCCCACTATGTTGCCGCCAAATCCGGCGTCAACGGGCTTACCAAGTCCCTAGCACTCGAATACGGCCCCAAGGGCATCACCGTCAACGCCGTGCCCCCCGGCTTCGTCGACACCCCCATGCTGCGCAACGCAGCCCAGCGCGGGGACTTCGGGCGACACACCCTCGACGACCTCATCGCAGCCACCCCCGTACGACGCATCGGACGCCCCGAAGACATCGCTGCCACCTGCGCATTCCTCATCTCCGAGGAAGCCAGCTACATCACTGGTCAGATCATCGGCGTCAACGGCGGACGAAATACCTAACGGTTAGTGACAATTCAGGAATGCCGCCCAGCGATGATCACCCAAGATGCCCCATTGTTCGCGCTGACCGACGAGGTCGCGGTCGTCACGGGCGGCGCGAAAGGCATCGGCACAGCCAGGCTGTCCGGAAGTCCACAGATTCAGCCAGCGAAGTCATGCGGAGGAGGCGAATTCTATAAACCAATTGGCAATTCCCTTCGCGACAACTCCTGTGTCCGCGGCCGATTTAGAGTGAGAAGACCATGATTACGATTGATAACCTATTGAATGGCAGTGCTACCGTCAACGAATCGGCGGGTACTTTCATCGAGGACCCCTTGACGTTCTTCGATATGTCGCTCACGAAAATGCAATCGGTACCCCGTGATCTGCTGGAGGAGCTTCAGGCCGAAGCCCTGTCGATGCGCTTTGACCAGCAGAAAGAGCGTATTCCGACTTTGTCGAAGCTGGCGGATCGACAGAGAATAAGTCGTATCGACGAGATCGATGACGTGCTCCCATTATTGTTCGAACATACAATGTATAAGTCTTACCCCACCTACCTGCTTGAGAAGGGCCAGTTCGGCAACATGACGGCCTGGCTGAACCGACTGACGTCGCATGACCTGAGTGGGGTGGATACCTCGGGATGTGACTCCATTCATTCGTGGCTTGATCTGCTTTGTACTGAGACCGAACTCGACCCCGGTGCCTCGTCAGGTACTACCGGCACAATGTCGTTTACTCCTACGGATAAGAGTGATTGGCGCACAAGGGTTTTAGGCGGCTTTCGCGTTCAGCTACTGCAAAAATTTGGCGAGCCGCCCAGGGAATCCGATCTGCATGAAAAGATTCATGTTTGCTGGCCCACCTATCGGGATGGCCACACAGCCCTTTATAGAGGGGGACACTACTACCACAAGTACTTTGGGCTTGGCAGTGATGATCACTTTCACCCGATGTATCACACAGTGGCAGACACCGACGTGATGTTCTTGGCCGCCCGGCTCCGTGCTGCACAGGCACGCGGGGACAGCCGCGTGGATGTGCCGCAGAGCCTGCTTGACCGGCGCTCCGAAATCGCGGCGATGGAGAGCGACAGACCGGAGAGGGCGGCACAGTGGATGGAAACCCTAGTCTCAGAGCTAGTCGGCCAGCGCGTGTACCTGATGGCCCCAGTGCAACTCGTCTACGAGGTTGCGAAGGCAGGCTTGGAGCAGGGCAAGACATGTAACTTCGCGCCCAATTCGTGTGTATCAGTGGGTGTCGGCGGGAAAGGTTTCACGCTGGCCGACGACTGGCAGGACGTCGTTAACCGTTTCCTTAATTTCGACGGTGAGCAGCCATACTACTACTCATTCTCCGAGCAGACCGCAGTCAGTGTCGCGTGTGAACATGGCCGCTGTCATCTCCCGCCTTGGTCGATTCCCCTCATTCTCGACCCGGAAACGAGCGAACTGTTGCCCCGTCAGAGCACACAGGTCGGCCGGGGGGCGTTTTTCGATCTGGCGCTAAACGGTGCGTGGGGCGGGCTGATCACCGGCGACAAGGTCGAGATTGATTGGAGTGAATGCCCGTGTGGCCGAACCACTGCCCATCTTTCAGAAAACATCATTCGTTTCAGCGCAGAGCAGGGTGGCAGCGACAAGATCAGCTGCACAGCAACGCCAGAGGCTCATGACGAGGCCCTGGACTTTTTAACTTCCGTCTAACCGCTGTCGAATCCGAGGGAATAATGAACAAACCGATCGCACCAATGGTCATCCGTGGCGAGGTAATCGACTCGGACCTTATCGAATATCCCGGCCGCGGCGGAATGATGACTTTCATGGCGCCGGACCCAAGAAAATTTGTTGACTGGCTGCCCCTAGCGTCGCCTGGCCAACTTGCTGATCTGTACGACCTCAGCTTCGACGACATTCTCGACTACCTGGAGGAGTTGGGGGATCGGCTTGACATCAACACCAACGAGCATATGCAGTGGGCGCGAGAGCTGACCTATGACGCCACACCGTTACCGCCGGAGCTCGTCGATCTCGGCTATAGCGGATTTAGCACCTTCTTCGAACGGGATAAAATTCGGCAGATTGCCGAACAAAGCGTTGGACTCGACGCCCTGGAGGGCTGGGTTGAGCATCGGTTGATCGACGGCATGATCATCAAAGTCAGAGCGTTTGGTTCCCGGGGATTGCACATCGTGGCCGGGAATGGGCCTGGGTTGGGACTGGTGACGCTCGCGCGAAGTGCAATCACGCGAAGTGATTGCATCATCAAGGCGCCATCAAACGACCCGTTCACCAATGCTGCGCTGGCGATGACGATGTGTGATATGGCACCCGATCATCCGATCACCAAACATTTCGCCGTCGCCTATTGGCGAGGTGGCGATGCCGCCGTCGAGGATAAGCTCTACCAACCCCACAATATTGAGAAGATCATCGCCTGGGGCGGAATGGCGGGCATCAAACACGTCACCAAATATCTCCAGCCTGGCCTGGAACTCATTTCGCTGGACCCTAAAACTAGCATCAGTGTCGTCGGACCCGAAGCGTTGGACGACGATCAGCAGATGAAGGAAGCGGCCCACCGTCTCGCCATCGACATCGGGGGTGCAAACCAGGCGGGCTGCTCGAGTTCGCGCGTTACCTATGTGCTGATGGGCTCCCGTGAGGATGGGGTCGAGCGCGTGACCGAACTAGCGAAATTGGTTTATCAAGCGATCATGGCCCTGCCGGCCCCGTTCAGCACCATGCCGAAGTCATACGATAAGGAACTAAAGTCGCATGTGGATGCGCTGCGTTTGGATGATGAATGGTATGAAGTGGTCGGCGGTGAGAAGGGTGAAGGGGCGATTATCATCTCGAAACTGCCGCGGAAAGTAGATTTTGCCGCATATCTTACGGACCGGACTGCAAATTTTGTTGCGTGTGAATCGATCGATGATCTTCTTCTGGGCATCGACGCTTATACGCAGACCGTCGGCGTGTGGCCGGAGTCCCTGAAAAACCAATTGGAGAACGTCATCCCGTTCTACGGGGCGCAGCGACTCGTCACACTCGGAAACGCTCTGTACAACGGTCCACTCCTCGGTCCGGCCCACGACGCCATCGAGCCGGTTCGACGGATGTGCAAATGGATCGCCAACGAGGTCTCCGAAGGCATCACGGATACCTCACCGCTGAGCTGAGCGTGCTAAATCACCTTGCACGCGGCGTCGGCCCCCGCCTGCACGAATTACCGATCACCGATATGCGCCCGGTGGCCTACGCAGATGAAAAACCCATCGCCGCGTGTCGGATGAACCCGAGCCACATACCTCGGGGAATGGCGGTATCTCAGGGATCATCGGCGGTGGTCAGCATGCGTCGGTGGCTGGCTCACGGCACCCGATTGTGGGAGTTCGCTGGCACCGAATCAAATACGTCTCAACCAGGAATGGGAGGCCACCGTTGAACGATAATGATCAAGAAATGACCCGACCAGGAGACTTCGCCGGAAACTGGGACGCAGACATGATGCGGCGCATGGTCTCAATCTCTCGTCCGCTCCTCAAACGCTGGTTCCGCGCCGAGGTGCGTGGTCTCGAAACGTTTCCGTCCGGCGGAGCGCTGATCGTGTCAAACCATTCTGGGCTCCCGTTTGCATGGGACACGCCGGTGCTCTGGGTCGACTTCTTCGAGAAGTTCGGATACGACCGCCGGCTGTACACCCTCGGCCACGACATCCTGTTCCGGGGGCCGGCCGCCGGACCTCTGATGCGAATGGGTATGCTCCGCGCCAGCCGCGACAACGCTGGCAAGGCGCTGCGCTCAGGCGCGGCGGTCATGGTTTTCCCCGGCGCAGCCCACGACGCGGCGCGGCCAACTTGGGAGATGACCACCATCGATTTCAGTGGCCGGACCGGCTATGTCACGATGGCGATCGAGGCCGGCGTGCCGATTGTGCCCACCGTGTCGATCGGAGGACAGGAAACTCAGCTATATCTGACCCGCGGCAATTGGCTGGCCAAGGGGCTGGGACTCAAACGCTTGGTGCGCCTGGAGCAAATGCCGATCTCGTTCGGCTTCCCATTCGGGCTGAGTATTGGGACGGCGAACCTGCCGCTGCCGTCCAAGATCGTCACCCAGGTCCTGCCGCCGATCGACATCACTGCCCAGTTCGGCGAGCATCCTGACATTGCCGAGGTCGATGCGCACGTTCGCAAGGTCATGCAGTCGGCAATGGATCGATTGGCCGCACAGCGCCGCTTCCCGATCATCGGGTGATTCCCTGCCAGCGGCTAGATCAATTCCGCGGTCTTGCTTAGCAAACCCGCACCCGCGTGATAGAAAACCCGACTTAGGACATTTTAGTGTGCAAGCCTGTCATCGGTTTTGGCCAAGGCGTTGCGTAGGTCGTCGGATAGCGGGTCGGCGGCAGTCAGAATTTGTCTGCCAGCTTTGATGCGGACGGTGCGGTAGCGGCGGGCGGTGCGGACGAATTTCTTGATGGTCCAACTGGTTTGGTGCTCGATGTAGTGGCTGACGGCCAGCGCGGCGAACACGATGGTCAGGTGGGCGTCGATGGATTCTCGTTTGTGGTGGTAGACGGGTCGGGCCTGTAGGTCGTGCTTGGACATCCGGAAGCTCTTCTCGATGCGCCATAGCTGGTGATAGGCATTGATGACGAACTCCGCGCCCACGGTGGTGAGGTTGGTGGTGTACCCCTTGAGCCCGGCCAGGCCGCGGGCTTTGGCCTCCAACTCCCGGTTCACCGATCGTGTCGCGCCGGTGAGTTTGATGAACCGGTTGCGCTTGACCGGAGCGTGGCCGTCGACGGCACGCTGTGCTTTGGCGACCTGCTCAGCGATCCCACGCAAGGTGCGCCGTGCCCGGTCGTGGCGGTACTGGTAGTAGATGACCCGATCGGGGATGCCACGAGCCTTCTCCGAGGCCATCGCGGGCCAAGGTTGGGTGAAAACCTGCCCGTCGTCGATGTCTTGGCCGGGGTGTTTGTCGCGCCATTCCCGCACAACGTCCCGGACGTAGGGGATCTTGGTGCCCAGGATGAACGACAATCCGCAGGCTTGCACGGCGATCTGGTTGGCTTCAGAGATCATGCCGGCATCGGCGACCACGGTGACATCAGACAAATTGTGGGCGGTCTTGAAGGCGTTGATCACTGGCAGCATGGTGGCGGTTTCGGCCTTGTTGCCCTCGAAGGCTTCCACAGCCAGTGGGAAGCCGGTGGCGTCGGTGAGCAGCCCGATGGTGATCTGCGGGTCCAAGCGGCGTTCCTTGGAAAACCCGGCCTCGCGGAACCCGTCACCAGCATCGGTTTCGAAATACAACGTGCTGACGTCATACAACACCAGCGACGCCGGCCCCAGTCCGGCGCGGGCAGCGCATGCTGCCGAGAGGGCTTGGCGCACTGATGGTTTAGCGATCACCGGCAGCCGTCGTGTCACGGTCCGATAGTCCACCGGTTCGACACCGGTCTCGGCCAGCACCCGCAGCGAGTCGGCCTTGCTGGTCGGCTCGATGATCCGCGCCAACACCAGATCACGAAACACCTCATCACCGCCGGTGGCCGTATCGAACCCCAGCACCTGGTAGGCCCGGCACAGCGCATCCCAGAGGTGGCTGGACTTCGAGCCGACGATTTCCAAGGGTTCGCCATCCAGGCCGACAGTGTTGAGTCCAAGGTCGAGGGTTCCTTGGCCTTCGGCCAGACGCTGACGAGCCGCAGCCTTGAAGGCTTCGACCTCACCGTCATCATGGGCGGAGCCCAGGTGCTCGATCTTGCGGGACCCGCGCCGGGTAGACCACACGATCTGGACTGCGGTCGCCCCCGACGAGGTCTTCACGGTGCGCACATAGGCCACCACCGCACCCTACGAGCCCAGACTTAGTGCGCAAATTTCGGCTCGATATCGATCGAAACCGCAGATCAGCGGCCTACACGAACCGGCGACACCGAAAAATGTCCTGAGTCAGGGAAAATGATCGGCATAGACACCACGCAACGCGACGACTTCATCGACGGCGGCACGAACATTGAAATACTCGTGTGCTCCCACCGTTCGCATTAGGCGTGATCGGATGTCGAACAGCGCTTGCTGAGGGGCGCGTGGCGCATCTGGGCAGGATCACGCCCGTCAACCGCACTGACGAGATAATTGATCGGATTTGCAAAACTTTTGACATTCGCGATGATAGTGAGCGGGTTGAGCGGATAGATCGGTCATTCGTCGGCACCAAGGACAACCCAATCCTGGACCCAATCAAAAAATGGGTTGACGCCAACGTTTGCTCCGCCACGGCAACCACTGTCACGCCCGCCAACTGATGTCGACGCAGGCGGGGTTGAAGCCGCGCCGACCCTTGCCACCTGGCAGCACCGTGACCACCGCGACCTATCGCGCATGATGACGGCCTGCATCATGACCCCTGTTGGACCGCCTGACAGCCGTTGCGTTGCCGTTGCGTTACTGCGTCGGCTGACAGGATTTGAACCTGCGACCACTTGACCCCCAGTAAATAGCGGTAACGCATTTTCCCGGGACAACGATCCTGCCGACCAACGATTATTTCATTCGCGCCGTCGCGACATTTGCGCCTGGCAGGTGCCCGATTCTGGGTCTGCCCGACTCATCTATAGGGGTAGGCAATCCCGACGCGGCGCCGTTGCACGGCTGCCGAACCGGAACGACTGGCGCAGTATTGCGCTATGAGACGAGAAGTGGGCGCCGAGATCGAAGTCGAAATCACCGCGGCCACCAAGCTGGAGTTTCAGATTGCTGTTGTACCGCATCCGCGCACCGAGGTCTTCGAGTCGCTGCGCTTCGTCTTGAACGGACGGCCAATCCGGCCCTTGGAAGTCAGCGGAGTGCACGGCAACCGTATCCATAAGTTCGACGCAGCGGTGGGCACACTGCAAGTCGACTACGCTGCGACAATCGTGGGTCAGACCGATCCGGCTCCGGTGACCGAATACGACCAGTCGATGTATCTGCGGCCCAGCCGCTACGCCGAGGCCGATAAGTTCTATGGTTTCGCCGCAACCGAATTCGGCAACGACCGCAATTCAGCGACGCTGCTCGAGCACGTCAGCTCCTGGGTGGGTACCAGGCTGAACTATGTGCCCGGCTCTAGCGATCCGATTGACGGGGCGGTGGAAACGTTGCTCGCCGGCGAAGGTGTGTGCCGCGACTACGCGCATCTGGTGGTGGCGCTCCTGCGTGCGGTCAATGTCCCGGCCCGCTTGGTGTCCGTGTACGCGCCGGGCCTATATCCGATGGACTTCCACGCGGTCGCCGAGGCTTTCGTCGATGGGCAATGGCGGGTGGTCGATGCGACGCTGTTAGCGCCGCGGCAGACCTTGGTGCGCATAGCCACCGGTCGCGACGCCTCCGACACAGCGTTCCTCGATCATCACAAAGGCGCGATCACGCTGAACCGGCTGGTGGTGACTGCCGTCGTTGACGGCGAATTGCCTCGGGATTCGATCGACCAACTGGTTTCCATCCGCTGAGGACGCACGCGCAACCGACTGATCATTGACAACCATCTTGCCGATGAAGCAGCTGCGCCACAGTATGATGTCGTTCGCTCCGGACGGGTCTCGGCGAGCTTGGGCGGCTCCGGGAGCGCCAGCCGGCCCCGGCTATGCGGCCACCGGTATTGGAAATCGCCGCCCCACCTCCACCAAACCCGGCGCTCCGCTGAAGGCTGAGACGATTGCCACCCTTGCCACGGTCCTTCCTGAGCACGGCGTCCGCACTACTGGCGACCTCAGGGCCGCAGCTACCACGCGGGAAACCCTCAAGGCCGTCGAGCGGGCATGGCGGGCTACTCCCGGCCAGCGCTCGGGCATCACGTGGGACTACGCGCTGATGCTCGCCCAGATTCCGGGGGCGGCGGGCTATGGACTTCCGCGTGCGACGCTGAAACTGTTTGCATACCGGGGTGATCCATTGTCGCGGCTGCTGATCGATACCAGGCAGGCCGACAACATTTATCCGCTCATCGAGCAGATCCGCCACCGGTATGGGCGCATTTCCTTGGTGGAAAAGGTCGTCTGGGTCACTGCTGATGCGCAGATTGTCCGCGAGGTATTGCGGGACGCCCGGTTCAGGACCGCCAAACAGCGGGACCGGTCACCTTTTCGTCTCGTC
>Ga0187784_10004517_pt1 | contig 11263 bp, 11 predicted proteins | sample 1015_SJ02_MP15_2_FD_132964 | JGI IMG/M metagenome (GOLD analysis project Ga0187784, IMG submission 132964) | Tropical peat soil microbial communities from peatlands in Department of Meta, Colombia - 1015_SJ02_MP15_20_MG | ecosystem: Environmental > Terrestrial > Soil > Wetlands > Peat | place... | reverse complement strand
GCCTTCTATTGCGGCGAACAAACTTGCGAATGCGATACCCAAGAGCATCGGCCCGCGCTTCCAGCGGCTCAGCCGCCAAGAAATGATCCACATCACGAATCAGCGCTTCCACCGAACGATACCGGCGCTGGGGGTCCTTGTGCATTGCGGTCAGGCAAAGTACGTCAATGTCAGGCCAGGAGGAGTTGTCTATCGTTGGAGCTTCTGCCACGACCCGTTTCGCTGCCACCGAAGGCTTGCCAGGCTCGTGCTCGGTAATTACCGTTGCTGCTTCCGCTGGCGTCAGGTTGGAGAGGTCGAATGGAAGCTGGCCAGTGAGGAGCTCGAACAGGATCACACCGAGCGAGTACACGTCGGTCTGAACTCCCACGTGATCGCCGCGAACCTGCTCCGGCGAGGCGTAAGCCGGAGTCATCAGTCGCAAAGCCGTCATGGTTTGATCGACGGGAACCTCCAGAACTTCTATCTGCTTGGCAATGCCGAAGTCGAGCAAACGAATGGTGCCGTCGTTCTTGACCAGAAGGTTGGAAGGCTTCAAATCACGATGGATGACGGCATTGCTATGCGCGTATTGCACCGCTTCGCAGACCGAGCGAAAAAGTTGCAAGCGTTTTTCCAGAGAGCAATGATGCTTCCGGCAATATTCCGTGAGCGGGACGCCGTCCACACGTTCCATCGCGAACCACGGGGTTCCGTCCGAGAGCGTGTCGGCATCGTAAAGCTGCGCAATGCTCGGATGATTCAGTTGCGCCAACGTGCGTTGCTCCTTGGAAAAGCGCTCGCGTCGCGAAGGCGACAGCCACGCATCACGCAAAACTTTGATCGCAACCTGATTCCCCAGATCGATGCGCTCGGCCAGATAAACAACACCCATACCGCCTTCGCCCAAGACGCCGAGAAGTCGATACGGTCCTAAATCCTTGAGAGGGAGGTCGGCGGGGACGGCCAGCGTCTGATGGGCGACGTCTGCAAGTTTGCGATCGAGAAAAGAGTTGGATGAGGAATCCTGTTCCAGCATGGCCATGACTTCGGACACCAATTCGAGATCCCCAGCGCACGCAGCATTTAGAAAAGTCCGGCGTTCCGGTTGGGGCAGTTCAGTCGCCTGATGGAACAGCTCCTGGATTTGCCGCCAGCGTGTGCTGTCCATTTCCCGCCTCGCGTGGGGAAGTCAGGAAGCCTGGCTGAGCCTATGACCCAGCCAGGCTTTGGCTGCGCGCCAGTCGCGCAGAATCGTGGCCTCGGAAATACCCAACAGTTCGGCAATCTCGGTGGTCTCGAATCCACCAAAGAAACGGCTTTCGACAATGGTCGCCTGGCGCGGCTCAAGCGCGGCCAGTTCATCGAGGGCCTCATTTAGCCCCAACAGATCCTGATTGGTGGAAAGCAGGGTGTGCAACGACTCGTCAAAGGTAACCATAGGAGCATCATTGCCGCCTCGTTTGTCCGAATTTCTCCTGCGGGCAGCCTCCACTAAGAGCTGCCGCATGGCGCGGGCAGCGACCCGTTTGAAATGGAGGGGAGAGGACGCATCGACGCCCGGCGAGCGTGCCAGCTTCAACCAAGCCTCGTTTACCAGGGCTGTGGGATTCAGCGTGTTGCTGCCATCACCACGCTTCACGCTCGCAGCCAGGCGGCGCAACTCCTCGTAAGTCTGGCTGAACAGATCGTCCAGGGCGTGGCGCGTCTCCGAGCCTCTATCGGCAGCCTCCGGAGCGGGAGCTCTCAACTTTTGATTCGCCATGACGGTTTTTCCCCAGTTCTTACGCAATGCGAGGTGAGAGCCATACAGAGCCCGTCGGCCAAGAGTGGGGGACCCGTTGGGCAAATATCCGGAAAATCCTAGCACCGGGGCGTAGCTCCGACAACGGTTTTTAGCGCTAGGGTCGAGAAGACGTGTGAAGAAACTAGGCAAAATCTTACGAGCCACCACGATCGGGCCGGGCCTACTGATGCTTGAGGGACAGCAGTTTCCATTTTCGGTACCGGGAACCTGGAGATCGGATCGACCGCCTGCCCCCGGGATGTCGGTGGAAGTGGAATTTGGCTCAGCGGGAGAAATCTTGGCCATTCAGCCGATTTCTAAAATCCAGACTGCCAAAGTTCAGGGCAGAGCGTCACGAATCTTCGGCACGCTGCTCGCCTCTAGAAGATGAGTTCGTCCTGGCGCAGATCGTGAGAGTTTCGGGCTACTCAGTGTATCGGTGGGAGAAATCGGAAAGCTCGAGGAAAAACCGTGAAATTTAAGACTTGAGACTTCGAAGGAGAAAATATGGACACAACAAGTTCATTGCGGATCGTCGTCGTGATTGCTGCCCTGGCTGCCATCTCAATCACCACAGTGGCGCAGACCCAGAACCAGAACCCGCAGAACCAGAACCCGCAGAGCCAGAATCAAACCCAGCCTGCTCAAGGGCAAAATCCAAGTCAGAACCAGGCTCAGCCAAGCCAGGCTCAACCACAGCAGAAACCGAGCTTTTGGCAGAAGATGAAACAGTCAGCGTTGCAGGGCATGCAGAATACGACTCAGCAAGGTGCCCAGCAGGCACAGCAAGGCGTGCAGGGAGTGAGCAATGGTGTGCAACAGGGAGCGCAAACGTTGCAGCAAGGTGCGCAGCAGGCGGTTGCGGGGGGAAACTCAGGAAACGCTGCCTTCGGCGGAAGCAGTGCGGCCGGTGCTTGCGGGCCGACCTGCTTCAATGCCGGGCCTTTTCTCGCTAATGTCTCGCAGATGACGTTGAGCCAGGAAGGACCATGGCACGTCATCCGCATGAACCTTCAGTTCCAAAATACGACGAACCAGCCGTTGATCATTGCCTATCACGATGGCTCGATGATTATGACCGACAATAACGGAAGCACGTACCAGGGGGCCGGCGGCAACCCCGGAGAACTGCAGGGCATGGGCATCGACCGCGGCGCGCAGACCGATCCGCAGTTCGTGCTCAACCCGGGCCAGACTGGAAATGCAATGTTCGCCGTGGCCCGAGGGCGGCCTGCGAACAGTCCTATTGGCACCGGCTATGGCTACAACCTGACGATCGACGAGTTGCAGACGCAAAACGGAGCGACTGCGATTATCGTGCGCAGTTACAACCTGAACTTTCCCTCCCTAACTCCGGGTACCACGACCAGCCTCACTCCATTTTCGTCCGGAACACCGAGGAACGCCTTTACGGGAGGGAGTACGGCAGCTAGTTCTGCTGCGACTGGTGGGACAGCTCTTTCCACGGGAACGGCCAATATTGCAACTTCCCCAGCGAGTGGGGGAACGATTCCGGCTCGAACGACTGGCTCGGCGACGGCTTCTTCGAGTACAGTCGTGACGAATGCTGCGATGAAGTCGACGGTTGGGGCGACAGCCAAGACGTCCGCCGCAGTCAAGCCAATACCGGCGACGACTCCGGTCACCGCAAATAAGGCAACCACCAAGCAGCCGAACCCGTCCCAGACGCCGTCAACCACCCATTAGCAGAATGACCGGCGCACGCTCACAAGCATGCGCCGGCTCCAGCGCCGATCGTGGGGGCAGGAGAGAAATGGCTTGTCCTTCGCGCAGCGGTTTGAGAGTCGAGTTTGTTAAGCGGCGGAGGAAGAACGGAAGCCTGCAGCCAATGTCTTACGAGCGGCCAAGCACGAACAATCCACTCCGGACGAAACACCAATGCTGCTGTTCTGCCGTGGAACGCTGGTTTGTGATCATGTGCTCATTGCACCTTTTCGTTAGCCCCGCTGAATCTGTACCGACGACTCCTTGTCAACTGCTACTTCAGAGAAGAGCCTGATTCAGCGGGTTTTTGGCTGGATACGCGGTTGGTTTCGGTGATCGAGCATGAGGACAGTGAATTCTAATTAACAAGGCTTCTCGCGAAAGCTCACCACGCACGGCGATCCACTGTCCAGTTCACGCCGTGTGGGAAGGAAAGCGAATAGTAGGCGTGTTGTGCGACATTACTCGCTATCTGGCGGGAGAAGTCTGCCGCCCCGATGACAGGGATTCACATGCGACTCGCGGCAAAAGTGGAGCTTGCCATTGAGAGAGTCGGCGCGTCGGGTGGGCATTGCCGCTCAATCGCAGGCCCGATGTGGAAGGGGTTATGAATAATGGCTTCTATTCCAGTGACAACGAGGATGTTCGCCCCACTGGTTCCGCTGCCTACGGTTTGTCGTGGTACGTCGACGCCGCGATCGCAGCCAGGACCTTCAAGTGGCCCACGCTTTTTTCTCTGAAAGTATGAGCGTGAAGGGAGAATACCCCCAAGATACCTACGATATCTGTCACGCTCAACAATGGGGCAAGAGCGATGGAGCGAATTCCCAGCGCCTGGCAAAGGTCCCGGTCGACGCGATCATCGCTCAACGTATCATGCGACCATAGCACCTTCCTTGTCCGAAGGCACTGCGCTGCAAGTCCCCAGTCCACAGTCAGGGACGCACCCAATGGAGGTGCCAACTTGCCGCTTCGCGCCAGGCAGACCATCTCTCCCTGCCTCCGCAGCGCCACGGCCGCTCCCTGAGCGGAGGTCAGAAGCAAGGCTGCCTCCGCAAGGGTCCCCAGGATTTGGTCGCGGTTCGGCGCCTCGGTTGGCCCGCCTTCGCCAAGAAGCAAATGCGTGCCCGATTCCACGCGCCTGCTAATGCTGCCGGCCACTCGACCGTCCGTTTGTTGCCACGGGACGAAATCATCCCGCCCCACGAGGCCGAAGGAGTTTCCATCCAAATCGTCAAAACGGGTGAAAACTCCGCCCCAAGGTCCAGTCTGCGGCGGATGGTGAAAGCGAACGCCGCGCGTCCGCCACTCGTCAAACTTGGCCACAACATCTTGGGTAACCAACACGGCATGCCTGCAGCGGCCAATCAGCTTGTATTCTGCGGAGTTGCGTTCGGGCGTTACAAGTGCGAGAAACGTGCTGCCGTCCGGAGGCGCGACCAGCACGAGGCGTCCACCGGATTCGTGATTCCTCGCATCAACGACGAGGGCAAATCCGAGCTGGTCCACATAGAAGCGCAAACTCCGGCCCTGATCGCGAACGAAAACATAGACACTGAGAACCCGAAGGTAGGGGTCCTGCCAATAGGGGAGAAGAGCGCTTCGGTCTAACGGATCACGGGGAGGAGGAAGGCTCATCGTCGCACCAGCTTGCTGCGAGCAACCCGATCACGCCTGGCTGCTGCTCGCAAACGATGGAGCCAGCATGATTTGTTCCATCTTGAATTTTCGTAAAAATCTTCTTTCGCCTTGAAAACGGCCACCATTCTACCGCTTTCCGGAATCTAGATCGGCAATGATCGCCTTGGAGGCCCCGACAACCCGGATAGCGCCTTTCGATGAGTGGGAAACCCTCCATCGATGAGTTTCTGCCGAGAAAAAGCCCTGCTCCGCTTTGCCGCTACGGAGATGACCTTCTTGACATTGTCGGTTGCAAGGGCAACAAATGACTTTCAACGGCTTCCCAATTAATGGAGGACTGCAAATCGATACCAGTTACCTCCGAGGCCTTCCATTAGGTATCGTTACGACTTTCTCGAATCGCAGCAGAGAGCGTCTCAAACTCGAATGAAGCGTCGTGTCGCGCTCCATTAATGAAGAAGGTCGGTGTTCCGTTTACGCCACTGCGCACGCCGCCAGAGAAGTCGCGGGCCACGCGTTCGGAAAACGCACCTGAGCGCAAGGACTCGCGCAGAGCGTTCACGTCGAGATCAAGCCGTCGCGCGAGTTCACTGAACAGCCGCTCACCGAGAGCGCTTTGATTTTCGAAAATCAGATCGTGCATCTCCCAGAATTTCCCTTGCTCGCCGGCGAACTCGGCGGTCTCGGCGGCCGCCTCGGCGTGCGGGTGCAGCTCCCGCAGGGGGAAGTTGCGGAAGACAAACCGTAGCTGATTGCCGAACTCCTTTTGTATCGCCTTAACTATGGGATACGCGCGGCCACAGTGCGGGCACTGGTAGTCGCCATACTCGACGAGCGTTACCACCGCATCGCCCGGGCCTTGCACGTGATCGCTGGAACCGACGGGAACTCTCAGCGTTGCCATGGCGTCCTCACTTCGGAAGTTGTTCGAGGGCGTCGAGAATACCGTCGGCTCCCGGGTTGACCGCTACGGGAGATAAGTAACTCCAGCGGATGACACCGTCCTTGTCGATGACGAACAGCGCGCGCTCGCTTATGCCGTCGGCGTCCCGGTATGCGCCGTATTGCCGAGCTACCGCGCCTTTTGGTTCGAAGTCGGCGAGCAGCGGAAAATGCAGCTTGCGATCCTGCGCAAACGCTGCGTGGCACCACACGCCATCAACGGAGATGCCGAGCAATTCCGCATTGAACCGCTGGAACTCGGTCATGATCTCGTTGTACAGGGCCATCTGATCGCCGCAAACCGGACTCCAGTCCGCCGGGTAGAATGCCAACACGACGGGGCGACCGCGAAGCTCGCTCAAAGATAGCTTTTTGTCGGGAGTGACGTGTAGTGTGAAATCGGGTGCTTGGCTTCCGGGTGGTAAGACCTTCGTTGCCATTCAGATTCCTTTTCCAGGCTGGTTAAGGTTCATTGCAATCTTACTGCTCACACCCGCCGCCGGCCATACAAACCATTTCATTAGATACCGGTCAGAGGAGTGAAGCCGTCATCGCGAGCAAACACCTCCCACTCGATCGCGGGCAGGGGAGCGATCATGCCGGGGCTCGGTGCGGCACTCATCGGGTCCGGTCTTCGATTCTTACTGGGTAGGGAGCACTTTCTCATGCCGGCTGTTGCTGGGTCATGCAGTGCATTGCACCGAATCCCCAGATAAAGTCGCCCGCATAAATCGGAACGATTTCGCGGGTAGGGAACAGCTGAGCCAGGGTCTCGAGCGCAATGCGATCGTTGGAGCGGTTGAAAACCGGAACAAGCACCACACCGTTGGCAATGTAGAAATTGGCGTAGCTGGCGGGAAGACGCCTGCCTTCAAACACGACCGGCTGGGGCATGGGAAGCTCAACGATTGTCAGCTGTCTGCCATCCTGATCGCGCGCAGATTGCAGCCGCCGCAAGTTGGCGCGCAGAGGAGCGTGATTCACATCCCTGGAGTTCGGTTCGACCATAGTGACCACGGTGCCTTTTGAAACGAAGCGGGTCAGGTCGTCGACGTGGCCGTGAGTGTCGTCGCCGAAAATACCGCGTCCCAGCCAGATCGTGTGCGGAGCACCAAAATAGTCCGCAAAAGCTTTCTCGTATTGGACGCGCGCCATATGCGGATTGCGCTGCTGTTGTTTGCTGAGCAGGCACTCCTCGGTGGTGAGAATGGTGCCGGCACCATTCACATCGATCGAGCCGCCTTCAAGAACGATGCGTTTCCCAACAGATACAGGACGAATCTCTGCCGCGTCTGCCGCCTTCGCCATCAAGCTCCCGATCTGCTCGTCGCGCCGCCAATTGGAATATTTCGCCCACGCGTTAAAGCGAAACTTTAAGGCGAAATTAGTCTCGGGGGACCGGGGCGGTTTTTTTTTCATGGCCTTCTCGGGTCCGCCAGTCAGCTCTCGCGCTTTGTCGACCAGATACGATACCGCGGCCTGAAACTGATGCGCGGAGGGATCTTCGCGAGCGGCGTCCCGGGCGCTCCATTTCAGGAAAATGCAGCCCGAATCCCGCAACCAGACTCGATCGGTCCGCCAACCGTGAAAGCGGATGTTCTCCGCAAGAGCATCGGCTCGCTTGAGAAATCTACGAGCCTGTCTACCCGCGGCCATGTTGTCGACGATCAGTTCGACGCGTTCGTGCTGGGCGAGACTGCGGATGATCTCGGCATAAACCCATGGAATCGGCTCGAACTTTCCGGGCCAGTCGCCTTTGAAGTGCGGCCACGCAATCCAAGTCGCGGTGTGACGCTCCCACTCGGCAGGCATCCGGTAGCCGAGTTCGGAGGGGACCGTGGTATTCGGGGTGAGGTTACTTCTTTCTGTAGATCGCGGCATAGCATTTCAAGCTCTTGATGCTGGCGGGAGGGCGGTTCTTGAAAGCGTCCGTAAGGAGATAGGTTCCGGCGATCTGTTCGAGGCTTGCCTGGGTCACGAACACCGGAGTGCGCTGATCGCAGGAATGATCGCGGAGTACGTCCACCTCAAGAGGCAGCGTACCATCGAAGTACTTCGCGTCGATCTGACTTGTGTCGAAGCTCGAGAAGATGAGCTTTATGTATTTCTCCTTTTCTCCACTGGTCTCCAGAATAACGATTTCCTGGTTTTGCATGAATGACGCGGTTTTGGAATTGTGGCGCATGAGGTCATAGGCAACGATCTTGCCCGCGATTTTGGAGGCCTTGGCGAGAGCGACCAGTCCCAATCCCAAGATGGCGAGAGCGATCAGCAGTGCTTTGTGGTTTCTTAGCAAATCCAGAATCCTAGTCCAATAGGCGGCTCGTAATCGGTGCGTAGCTATCGATGCGGCGGTCTCTGAGGAATGGCCAGTTGCGCCGGATGTCTTCGAGAGCCTTTAAGTCGACCTCGCCAACAAGAATTTCTTCGCGGTCGTGGGAGCCTTCCGCCAACATGCGGCCAAAGGGATCTGAGAAGAACGATCCTCCCCAGAATTCTAGTCCCTGGCCCGGGGCGGACTTGCCACGAATGTTCCCCGTCTCAAACCCGACTCGATTTACCACTGCCACGTATACGCCATTGGCGATGGCGTGAGCCCTTTGGATCGTGCGCCATGCATCATGCTGAGCCACTCCGAATTCCGCTTTTTCGGTGGGATGCCAGCCGATCGCTGTCGGATAAAAAAGGACGTGAGCCCCTTGCAGGGCGGTCAAACGAGCTCCTTCCGGATACCACTGATCCCAACAAACCAGAGTCCCCAGCCGGCCGGCACTGGTATCGAGTGCGCGAAAGCCGAGATCCCCGGGCGTGAAATAGAACTTTTCGTAGTAGAGAGGATCATCGGGGATGTGCATCTTGCGATAGAGTCCGCGTAGCGTGCCATCCGAGTCAAAAATCGCTGCGGTGTTGTGATACACACCCGGCGCCCGCTTTTCGAACAGGGATGCGATCAGCACGACGCCATTGCTGCGAGCCGCCGCTGCCAGTTTTTCGGAACTGGGCCCGGGTATCGGCTCGGCCAGATCGAACAGCGCGTGATCCTCCCGTTGACAGAAATATTGCGTCTGAAAAAGCTCGGGCAGACACACGACCTTGGCCCCGCGCCCGGCGGCCTCGGCGATGCGGCTGAGAGCTTTGGCAAGATTGGCTTCGGGCTCCGGTCCGCACGACATCTGGATCAAAGCAACTCGAAATCTTTCTGGGGGCAAGCTAACGACCTCCGCGATCAATATAGCAGGAAGGCACGTCCCACTATGATCTCGGGTTTAGACTTGCCGCCAGGACTCGGTCCAGCCGAGGATTCGCCGAGACCGACTTTTCCAGACGCTTCAGTGTTTCCTCGGAAGGCATGGAGCGGACAAGGGCTGCAATGGCCGCTTCGGCGTCGAGCGATTCGGTTTGCACCAGATCAAGCAGGAATTCAATCCCGGCGTCTTGGCGAGTCAAAGCGATCGCCGAAAGCAGAACCGCGCGCCACCACCGATCCTCGGCCCGCTTGAGCGATTGCCGCAAGCTTTCGACCGCCTCCGGGGAACGTGTTCCGGCAATGGCCAAAGCAGCCTCGGCGCCTTGGTCATCCGCCGGGATCAGGAAACGACTCATCCACGGAATCGCGCGGACACCTTCGATGCGAAGAATTCCCGAATAGCAAGCACCCAGGACTTCGGGCTCATCGGCGGCGAGCGTCGCTCTCAATCGCAGCAGCAGAGATGCTACGGGCGAGCCGACCTGCTCGAGCGCACGCGCCGCTTCCACGCGAACGGCTTTGTCTTTGTCGGCAAACAGATCGGTCAAATGGGCCAGAAGATCGGTTTCAGACACGCTTCGACATTGCACCAAAGCCAGTGCGCAGGTTGAGCGCAGCGTTCCGGCAGTGTCGGAGAGACCTCCCCAGACGGCTTCCAACTGAACGTGGCGCATACCACGCAGGAAAACTTGCGCATCCTGGTATTCGAAAGCGGCCAGAGTACGGCTGAGAGCATTCTTGGCCCAGCATTGTGGATCGGTCTTTTCGGCTTTGTCGAAAAACCGATCGAATGCAGCCAGCAGATGGTTCGTCAACTCCATCAGATTGAGTTCACGGGCCAGGTCCGCCGCCTTCGCCACGATGAAGTTGTTACGATTGCCCAGCGCTTTGCCAAGTGCTTCGAGGCGCGGCTTTTCTCCGGCGTCGCGCAGAGAGTCCAGTGCCGCTATCTGTTCTTCAAAGGCGCGTTTGCCGGGCATCGGTCCGAGTGTACTCCCGCACAAGATTCCTGCGCCGAGTGCCAGGTTTTGGCCCGAAACCTCGCTCTGTTCCGGTTTCGGGAACAAAACGCTTTCCCGATCTTTCGTATGGCCAGTCGTTGGACAATCTGGCCGTTTCGCGTACGACCCGCCAGTGTCAGCCGCAATACAAACCAACGCCACAAGGAGAAGACATGTCTCGAAGCCTGAGTGCATCGCTACTCGCGGTTTTCGCTGTTCTTGCAATCCTGACGGCGTTTGCCCCTGCCCAGTCCATGCCGCTCGGGACCCGTCACACGCGGGAGGTCACGCTCAGCGGCCAGGCGCCTTCGATCGGACGCCTCCCGGCCATACATGCAATGCGACTGGTCATTGTTTTGCCGCTTCGGAATCAGCACCAATTGGAAGAGCTTCCCGAGTACTCTACGATCCCTCCAGCCCCTGCTATCGCCACTTCCTTACAGTAGAGGAGTTCACCGCCCGACTTGGTCCAACTGCGACTTGGAAAAGCCCGGACCTTTTACGGTCTGGGCCTTTTTTTGCAGATTCGACCAGTGCACCAACAAGTGTCCTTCTTGTAGAGTATTTGTTCGGGAAAGACTCGGCTTGGAGGTTCCTTTGAAAAACGGAAATCATAAGGATCACTCGCGTCACGGGATGGAAAACCGTAGCTCCGGCGAAGGCAAAGAGCGCCATCTTCACAATCCTATTGAAGACCGGCTCGTTCCGCTGGAGCCGCTCGATCTCAGCAAGGTCACTTCGATCGACAGTTTGGTGCGCGCGATGGCCCGAACCGCTTTCACCGGACGCCAACTAGGTGAGGCTGCCGATGTGCTCGAGGCCATGGCTGTCGACGAAGACGCGTTCATCGTGATGACCTTGGCCGGCGCCATGACCGTGGCCAAACAAGGACTGATCATCACTGAGTTGATCGACCGGGGCATCGTCAACGCGATTGTTTCG
>Ga0187784_10004516_pt1 | contig 11263 bp, 7 predicted proteins | sample 1015_SJ02_MP15_2_FD_132964 | JGI IMG/M metagenome (GOLD analysis project Ga0187784, IMG submission 132964) | Tropical peat soil microbial communities from peatlands in Department of Meta, Colombia - 1015_SJ02_MP15_20_MG | ecosystem: Environmental > Terrestrial > Soil > Wetlands > Peat | place... | reverse complement strand
TGCAGCAGGAAAAACAGCAGCAGGACGTTGGCGGCATGGAGGGAGAGATTGACCAGGTGATGAAGTCCGGAATTCAGGCCGAACAGTTGGCAATCGGTCATGTGGGAGATCCAGGTGAGTGGATGCCAGTTCGACGCGTAAAAACTGGTGAAAGCCCAGACCAGATTGCTGAGGCTGAGACCTGTGCTGACGTGAATGTTCTTGGTGACATACACGTCGTCATCAAACAGGAGGAACTCATGATGGACGACGGGACCATACAACAGCAGGGTGGCGAGTACCAGGAGTGCGCCGAGCAGGACCGGTTTCTGCCGCAAATCGTCAATCATTCGCTCAAATGGGGAGGCAGTTAGGTGCGTGCTGGGATTATTTGTTGGGCGGCGGACGGCATACTTCACGGTGCCCATCAATTTGAAGTACCTCCGCCCATCCGCCTGTAGATGATGAAATCGGCCGGCGCGAGCTCGCGACCCTCGAAAAACATCGCTCCATGCGAGATGTGGACTGGGACATAGCCAAGCGAGCGTGCCGAACGATCAGCGTCAGGGGAAGCACTGCTGGAGCCAACTAGCCACGTGGCGTTGTAGCAGCTCTGATTGACTCTGTTTGCTGTCTCCCATCGCCAGAATGACTCGCCATGCGGGAAGTTGCTGAATATGCTCTCCCGAAAATAGGGTTGTACCGCGACGCTGTCGAAGTCAAACCCGCAAGTTGACGATGCCTTTGCGCCCACGCTGCGCAAATACTCTGCCGCGTCCAAGCTGCCTGAGTAAGCTCCTGAGTAGTCCATCGCCAGGGTCTTTGCCGACCAGTAGACCTGAACCGCGGACAAACTGATCACGCCGGCAAACATCAGAGCAAACAGCACTCTTTCCGGGCCCCGCGCCTCATGCGGTCGCATCGGCCATGCGATCCACAGAGCCGTGAAGACGATGAGGGTGAGAACTCCGCAATGCCACGCATTCACATACACCTTGACGAAGAAAATCAGCAAGAAAGCTGTAGGAAGTGCAAATGGTAGGAAACGGCGTCGGCAAGCGCACCATCCCCCTACCGCTGCCAGGAATGCGAGCGAGGGTACCAAAGAGCCGAAGAACGCACTTGAGATAGTAACTGGAAGAAACGTAAGGCCGAAGTTTTCGTTCGCCGGACGGTCAAACCTCGCAAAGGTGCGGTCTGAAGGCGGCCAGTTCACGAAGGCGACGAAGGCGATGACCATGCCGAACACAAGCGCCGCACCAAGCAACTGTTTCCGTGCCTGCACCGGAATCTCATTCCATGACCGGAAGCAATACCACGCGCGGGAAGCCGTCAACCCTAAAGCGAGCGTTAGACCGGTAGCAGAAAGCAGGGCCAAAGCCGAAGCGGCGGCGATAAACCTCCAGGGACGCCGTTCGGCATCGGCGAAGAAATGGGCTGCGGTGAACGCGAACAGGGGAAGGAGCACGTAGGGGCGCGCCACAATTGCATATTGGAAGGCAATGAAATAGGTGAACGGCAGCAGCACCCGAATCACAGCCGGAAATGGACTGTACCTGGCGAAAAACCAGCATCCGGCGAGCGCGCACAAGCCGGCGATCCAACCCAGGGACGCGTAGGGAAGATGCAGCCAGTGGCTTGCAATCCAGAGGATCGTCGGCCACAGTGGAGGGGTCCCCTCATATGCCAACTGGTGGAAGATGAGGTAGCGGTAGCCCAAGTCGCGGCTCAACAACCACGCCTGGGCCTCAGCGACCCACGGTTCATGGTGGACGACACCGACGAGCACGACCGCAAAGTATGCCGCCAGTGTGGCCGCCGTAGTGAACTGCCTGGGAACGGAGGGTGCGGCCTCTGCGGAGTGGTTCCGGGCCTCTTGCGGCATTTGGCTCGCTTCAGGTTGCAGAATACGCGTAGACGGCAGCGCTGGAGTGCCGTCGATCCCATCTTGGCGTTGACATCACTAATTCCCAATGGCAATGTCGGCTAGCATCTGTAGGATGAGCCGCCGTAGCCATCTCTGGGAGAGTATCGCACAGTAGCTCAGCTCGATGGAAATGCCTATCAACTTGATTTCACTGTGCACATCATGCCAGGCTAAATTTGAGTGGGCACCGCTGGGATCACGAAAGTGGAGCGCTCGGCATAGCGCAGAAAGGGGGCAGAACCCACCGCAGCAATGCGTATCGATTGCGCAACATTGCTTATGTTTCTGCTGATCGGCGTGGCCCTGCCGCCCGCCGCTTCCCAAGATGCCTTGCGTCCCGAATCGAGCAATCCGCACTGCGTAGTCACTGCTGTATCTGTCGCTGAACGCACAGACGGGGTTGATGTGGAAGTCACGCTCAGCAAGTTGGTGCAGCCTACGCTGGTCAGTCTTGAGCACCCACACCGCCTGGCATTTGATTTCCCAGGATGTGAACTGAGTCATCCAAACCAGCGCGTGGTGGTGAATCGCGGAAACGTCCTTGCGGTGAGGACATCCGAACTCAGCGTTGCACCGCCCGTAGCAAGGGTGGTCATCGATCTCAGCGGGCCTCAGGATCACGAAGAGGCGTTTGCCGGAAATAGGTTGGTCATCAAGCTCAGCTCAACCAGAAGTGCCAAGCGTGTTGCTCCGGCAGGCGGAGGAGTCACTTCTGCGGCCGACATCCCGCCAGTTGCCCAGCAATCAGACAGAGGATCAGAGCGAGCGGTACCCAACCTTTCGGTTGGCTCACTGCCGAGGCCAAATGCGCAATTGCCTGCCGAGGGGACACCCCCGGCGACCGCTTATGCCCTTCTCGCCAAAGCTCGAGCTTTGGCCGTCTCCGATCTGGAGCCGTTGGAAGCTAAGGCGCAAGCTGGCGACCCCGAGTCGGAGACCCTGCTTGCGCTCGCCTACCATACGGGAACTCTGCTCAAGATGAACGATGCGGAGGCGCTCCTGCTGCTGCAGCAAGCCACGAACTCAAATTTTGCCGCGGCAGAGGAAGTCATGGGAATCTTTTGTCAGTCGGGCTTTGGGATGCCGCCCGACAAAGCACAAGCTGTCTCCTGGTACACCAAAGCGGCGCAGCATGGATCAGGGGAGGCGGCCAACGACCTCGCGCTGATGTACTCCGTGGGCGATGGGATTCCAAAGGATCCGGCTAAGGCCGCGACTTGGTTCCGCAGCGCCGCTGAGGCGGGCGACGTCACCGCCCAGTTGAATCTCGCTGCCTTGTACCACCGCGGGGAAGGACTGCCACAGGATGATAGTCAAGCCACTTTCTGGCTCACCAAGGCTGCCAACCAGGGTTCGCTTCCAGCGATGCTCGAACTCGGAAGGCAGGATTTACGCGCTGAGCATGGCGGCAATGTCGATGCCGCCATCGCATGGTTAAGGAAGGCGGCCGATTTGGGCGATGCAACCGCACAGGTGGAATTAGGCGACATCTTCGCAGATAACAAGCTTGGCCACGTTGATTATTCGCAAGCCGCCATCTGGTACAGAAAGGCCGCCGACCAGGGGCAGCGCGAAGCGCAATTTGGCCTGGGAGCACGGTACCTTTTCGGGCAGGGAGTTCCGCAGGACATGCAAGAAGCTCGGCGTTGGCTGGCCCGGGCGGCCGACCGGGGCCACCCTCAAGCCCAACTCCTTCTGGCGAAGTTGTTCGAGGCCGGAGAAGGTGGCCCTGTCGATACGGCTTCGGCTGCGAAATACTATGCGCCCGCGGCGAATTATGGCCTGGTCGAAGCGCAGTATCGCCTTGGCCTTTTGCTCGCCTCCGACCGCAGCAATTCAACCAGCTTGGTATCCGCCTACAAATGGCTGGTTCTGGCCCAGCACGCGGTGAAGGAGAGCGCCACGGCCGCGCAAGAGCTTCGAAAATCCCTGGCCGCCCCGCAGATCGCTGAGGCCGAAAATGAGATTGACGAATGGCGCAGGGCACACCTTCCGACCCCGTAACGTCACGTTATGTGACTCAAAGCGACTCTTATCAAGCCCTTGTGATCTGGTGACTCGGCTGAAATCCGTATAATTAAAGATGGTCCCAACAAGAAGCGGGCGGGAGGGTGGACAGTAGTCCCGTTCTTGAGAGGTTTTTATGCTAGGCCGCGTCCGGCTGATTGCTGTCGTACTTCTTCTGGCCTTCCGCCCGGCGAGCCCTGGCTTGGCGCAGAGTGGGGGACCGCGGAAGAGTCCCGATGCCGGTGCTTTGCTGTCCAGCGATTCAGGCAACCTTTACTATTTGGGGAGTTTCTCCTCGGTGTTGGATTTGGTGGCGCCCAGCGGGATTTGCGGCGCGTTTGGCCTAGTGGGAAGAGAGCCCGTCCTGCTTTCCGAATTCACCGGGAAAGCATCTCTTTCCCGCTGCGAGACTGTCGTTGATGTCGGTCTTGGCAGCCGCGAGTTGCACCCCGACGAAAAGCTTCTCGAGCCCTATAAGATAACCTCCGATTCCAAAGACCGCGTGATGGTCGCCGATGGTGGCAGCATACACATTTTCGATTTCCCCAGGCGCAGGCATTCGAGCATTGCGGCCGGCCCCGGCGAGCGCCTGCGATCTCCTGCCGGCCTCGCCGTCGATGCGCACGACCAGTTGCACGTCACCGACGCGCAACTCGGGGCCATCCTGGTTTACCGCCCGGACGGCAAGTTCCGCCGCTATATCGGTAATCGGAAAGGGAAGCGGATGTTCGGGCGACCGGCTGGAATCGCAGTGGACCCGGCGTCCGGATACATCTACGTTGCCGATCCCCCGCGAAATGTCGTGGTCAAGCTCGATGCCGACGGCAACATCATTGCCAGGATTGGGACTGGAGCCAGTGGCAAGGGCCCAGGCGAGTTCGCAGCCCCAACAGACGTCGTGGTTCGGAATGAGGAACTGTTTGTCCTGGACGCGCAGAATTTCCGCATTCAGGTGTTCGATCTGGCGGGGCATTTCCGCGCCAGCATTTCCCCGGAATCGATGGGACCTTCGGCTGCCTTCGCGGTCGACAGCCGGGGCCGGATTTATCTCGATGGGCCGCTCGACACTGTGCGGGTCTTCCAACGCGATGGACGGCTGATCTATCGATTTGGTTATACTGACGCCGGCTCACGGGCAAAATCATTGCTGAGTTGTATCTGGATCGATTCCTCAGATCGCATCTACGTCGCGGATAAGGGAAATAATCGCGTCCAGTCCTTTCAATGGGGGATTAAGCATCTCCGCCGACTGTCGCTTCCACCGGATCATTAGACCGGCAGACGCAGATCTGTACAGCTTAGAAAACGGTGCAGGCTCCGGACCGTCATTTCGCCCATCTATCCTTGTATTCCTGCTGCGAGACCGCCATCGCGCCTCCGGCTCCCTGTACATAGACGTCCTCTAGCACAGTCGTCTTGAGATCATACGTGTGGTACTTGACAGAGGCGCCGATTTCGTCGGCCAATAGCTCCATTCGCAGCGATTCTTTTTTCCACCTGGCGACATAATGTGTTTTTCCGAAGGTTCTCCGCAAAGGCGGCGCCGAGGAGTAAACAAAGTCGAAGCCCCGAATGGAATCTCCATCCCTGATATTTCCGCGTCCCCACCCATCCACATGTGCAGTACCGATGTACCGGTGTACGTGCCAGTGCCAATGAGTTTCGATCACTTCGACTTGCAGGGGATAATCGCCTGGGTTGTCTCCCGCAAGCAAGCCGACGACGAACAGGATGGGAAGGCCTGCGGTCAGAACAAACTTACGCATTTGTGCACCTAATTCCACCAGAAGTCAACCGGTGCTGCTGGCATTTCCCTTGTGGCCCCCAAAGACCGCGGCCATTGGGCGACATTCGTGGTTCTCGCCCCAGGTGTGCTGCGTCTGTGAGGCGAAACGAACAGCCACAAATAAGTTTACTCCCCTGGCTAGTCACTGCAATAGAGCGTCACCGTTCGGCGTGATATGCTTTTGCTCTCTGCAAATCGGTGGTTCGAGCATCTCTCCCGCCTATGGCGGACGGACCCATGGTCGATAGCGACAACCACGGAATTCCAGGCGCTCAAGCAGGTGACGAACTGCGCGCTCCTGTCGTGGATCATGCTCCCGTGTTAATGCGCCTCGTCCTGATGAGTGTGTCCGGCATTGCCATCTTCTATTTGCTTGGGGAGCGTCTTCTGAAGTGGGACGAGGCTATTTACGCCGAAGTCGCCAGGGAGATGTGGAAGCGGCACAGCTGGTTGACTCCTTATTGGAACTTCCAGCCCTGGTTTGAGAAGCCGCCGCTTCTCATGTGGCTCACAGCGCTGATGTACCGCCTGATCGGGGTGTCGGAATTCTCGGCTCGAGTGGTTGGCGGATTGTGCGGCGTGGCAACGGTTTGGATCACCTTTGAATTTGGGCGGCGGTTGACGGACAACTGGGGCGGGTTCATCGCGGCTGCGATTCTGGCAACCAATGGCTACTTCGTTTATATCAGCCGATTTAACGCCATCGACATGGCGCTCACATTTTGCCTCACCGTGACAGCCTATGCGTACGCGCGCGTGCGACAAGGCGCCTCAGCATGGTGGTACATCGCAGGGGCATTCACCGGAATAGCAATCATGGTGAAGGGGGCTGCCGGACTTCTTGCTCCCTTAGCGCTGGCCTGCGCGCTTCTTCTGGATCGGCGCTTCTCGGAATTACGCTCGCGTGAGATTCGCAATTCAGTCTTTCTAGGTTGTGTGATCGCCATGCCGTGGCACTTGGCGATGTTGGTTGGGCATGGCCGCGCCTTCTTGAATGAGTATTTCGGATACCACGTGCTGGCGCGGATGGGAGAAATTGAGGGACATGCCGAACCGGCGTACTTCTATTTGTTTGAGTACTGCAATGTATTCGCGCCGTTCGCCCTCGCAGCGCTGTTCGGTCTATGGCTATATGTCAAGGGGCAGAAGAACGCTTCTATCGTCGTCTCGTTCTTTCTGGTAATTACGGCGACCTTCACCCTCATCGGTACGAAGATGCCAACCTATGTCGTACCCGCGTTTCCCTTCATCGGTTTACTGGCCGCAATGGCAATCCGAAGCCTGATGATTTTCGTCAAGCATGCGGCGGTTCGAGCAGTTATTATCCTGCCTCTGTTCTTGTTCAACACCATCCTTCCCCGAGCCGGGAGCGGGTTCGCCGGGTGGAACTACAGCCCTACGTTTGGCTACGATGGTTCCTCAACCATCAACAGCGATCCTTTAATACGCCTGGTGGTTCAAGCGCGAGCCGCGGATCGCGATCCCACCCCGCTCATCATTTGCCTCGACAGATATCGGATGTGGAAGCAGCAGTCGCTTTTTTACGCCGAGCGCCCTGTCATCCTGTCGTACCTGAGCGTTCCACCCGACTGGGGAGGATCGTCCGACGGTCCCCAGGCGATCCCTCATCGGTATCAAATTCCGGTACCACTCGAAAGCTCTGTCACCTCTCGTCCCGTTCCCATCATCATTCTCAGCAACATGTATCCGGCGCTGGCACAATCCGGGAAGTACAATTTCACCTCGGTTGCGGAAAATGGTCCGCTCATGCTGGGTCAGATTTCCCGGCCGTAAACAGCGGGGCAGCTGGCGGCCACTTAATATTTGCGCAGTACGTAGAAGTCTGCATCATCCCTATATTCCAGAGCGTCTCCCCACCGCAGATGGCTGTTGCCGCCGACAGTTATGGCCAAGTCCGCGATGATACGGTAGTTGTAATCGCGCACGTAACGATTAATCCAGGCGAGCCGCTCGTCCATGCCTATCGAGCCCAAGTGAAGCCAGAGCCTCTGATCCACTAGCAGAAAGTCAGGCTTCGCCGCCTCGATTTCCTTAAGCATCTCCTCTTGCATGTCTTTTGCGAACTGCTGTTTCTCCAGCAGGAAGAAAGTGTAGATATAGCCAGTGGCAGAATGCCGGTTCGCGTAAAAGTAGATCTCAGGCTCGGAGCCGAGAACCGCGACGGTTGCCGAACTCGGTGAATGTTCTCTTATGTAATCTGCTATGGGAACCGCTTCCGGAAAAATATCCGTCGGATATAGCCAGCGGGACGCGGTGTTAGGGTCCATCTCGAAGTAGAACGCGGACTGCTCGGAGATTGCGTACCCGAACGCCGCAAGCAGCAGTAAAGTGGGGACCGCGGCAAGCGGGGCCGCGAACCGGCCGCTGGAAAGCAACCGGGTTGCGGAACTCACTCCTACGCCCACCAGGAGGGAGACAGCGGGTAACATCAGGATGAAATAATGCGGCCGGAAATACAGCCCCGGGCAGACGGCGGCGAAGGAAAACAGCAACAGGCCTAGGACGAAAACCATGTGTTTGCGGATGGTTCGGTCCCAGGCAAAGGCGCTGAGACCAATGCCTGCCAGGCACCACACTCCCAACGCGGGGCCGATAATCCGCGTCACATTATCCGCGAAGTTCTGGATCCCCTCACTCAGGGAGACGACGTTGGCGTAGGCGAACGCGTAGTTGAAAACCCAGAAGCGGAACTTATGGAAAACGCCGGCCGCGAACAGGACCAGGCAAGTGAGCGCGAATGGCAGAACGACTCCGAGTGCCAGACTGCCCGCCCGAATCACCTGCTTGCGCCAATGCTGTTTCTCACGCCACTGCTCGTAGAACAGGTAAATCCCGGCAAACACCGAAAAGAGCAGCCCTGGTTGCTTCATAAGAAACGCCAGTCCAAACATGACGCCGGACAGGAAGAGGACATACCAGCGTCCGGCGGCGGCTGCCCGATGGAGCAAAATTAATCCGGCAACAGCGGCAAATACCACGAAGTGGGTGGCGTGAGCTTGCAGGCCCAAAATCCTGGCACCGGTTGAAAGCAAAGCAAAGGATGCAGCGGCCGCCACTCCGGCAAGCTGTCCGAATAGGCGTTTCGCCAGCACAAACATCATTACCGTCGTAGCGGCATTCATCAGCAGAAGACCGAGGTGGATGCCGGTCGTCGATTGGCCGAAAAGCAGCAAAAAGAGCGCGTACGCCCCATACGTGCCCGGAAGCTTCATGTTATACACCAGCTTATAAGGGGGTATCCCCTGTAGAATAAGTTGGCCTGCGTAGGCATATTCCCCCTCGTCGCGTTCCAGGGGAATCTTCAAAAGCCGCACCCGGATCAGCGCAAAAAACAGGACCACAAGACACAAGAGCACAATTCCCAGCCATCGCGGAGGTTTCCATTGAAGGGATCGGGGAGGGGCCGATCGTTTGCCGGGGATGACCCCTCGCTTTCGACGTGAACCGCCGTCTCGTCCCGTGGGGCTCAAAGTTGTCCTCCAGGCTCGAAAACTCGAAAAAGCTAGACAAACTACCAACAATCTCTCATAGTCGCGAAAACGTGTTCCTGCCGCTTAGCGCTTAGTCAGTTCCATGGACAAGCGCGGATTGATCGGGATGGTCACTTTTGTCCCCGCAGGTGCGTGCTCGAACTGTACAGCGTATTGCTGGAAGTGATAATCCACGTACGGCGGATAGCGCCAGTCCTGATAGATTCCGATGGGCAGCAACAGCAACAACGCCACTGCGAAATAGCGGGCCAGGTGCGGAGAGGCACGTCGACTGGCCATCCACAACAGGGAAGCCAGGAATGCCAGCATGGGAAGGAAGTAGTAGCGGTTGCCGTCGCCCGGGAAGCACAGCGAGTCCCACTGCGGGGCGCTTGGCGGGCCGGCTAGGGGATGGGCAAGGGACATGGCAAGCACTACTAAAGCGAACAGAATGAACAGCCTTAAGGCCGTGGGTCCGTAGCGAAGCGCGTAGAACAAAACAACTAGTCCAATGGCGGCCGCGATCAACTCGATAACGTGAACAGATTCCCATTGCACAACCTGCACTTGAGTCATTACCCCCAATAACGAAGATAGAAACACCTGGCGTCCCAAAATCGCCACGAAGCGGGAGAATGTGGCGCCGTTAGCACCCCCGATGACGATCACTTCGCCGCTTAAGTTCACGTGTCCCATTTGCCGGTCCTCCAAATGCAAGACAACAGTCCCAGCCTGGATCAAGGCGCTGGCAACGAGCAAGCCAAGCGTCAGAGCTTGCCAGGGTTGCCTGCGCTTCCACCAGAGGAATGCAGCCACAGGGACGAGCGGAATTCCGAGCGGGCTGCTTAGGCAAGTGAACACGACCACAAGGGCGTCAAAGACCAGCCATCCCCAGGATTCCCCCGGCCGGGCAAGCAGCACCAGGCAGCAGAGTAACGCCAAATGCCATTGGACATTGGTGATGTTCGCGTCGATTTCATAGCTGTTCGGAATCGCTAGGAACAGGAAGGCCGCTACCCCCCTCATGGGGAACGTGATTTCGGAGAAGCGGCTGGAAAGAAAGACAGCCACGGGCAGGATCTGAACCGCGATGGCACAAAGGTTCATCACCAGTGGAGCTTTAGAGAAGGGAAACCCCAGGGCCAGGATGCTTACGCATCGTGTGAATATGTGAGTGTAGCCCGCCACCGGCATAAACAGCGAGTGCCAGCCAAATTGGTAAGCGTCGTGATACCAGACGGCGCCATCTTCGGCCCAGAACTGGGCGTTGAACACGGCATCAGGACGCCGCGAGCAAACGATCAAGAACGCGACCAGGAAGACGAGCACGTGGAAACCGACGCCGCCGATAGCGCTCGGGCTCGCGGCATCGGGACGCATCGTCATTGAGGCGCCGGACGCCTTCGCCGCCTGCTTGCTCTTCCGTTGCTGGTTCTTGCGCCGCTTGGCCGTGGATGGGGTCATGAGCGACCGACCATTTCCGTCTTGCTAGGTGCATCGACCGTCCAGTGTAAACGACCAGGGCGGATTTGAGGCACGCGGCAGTAGCCGCAACACCTTGCCGGGCGGACGTCGATTCGGGCGCAGGGTTCGGTAAAATCATTCGAGGTTGCCAATCATGCCAAGGAGAAAGCGGCAGAGCAAATCCCGTCGCGCGCGAACCCACGAAGCGCCAGCCGAGAAGACCGTTATCCTTGATCGTGCAACCTACGCACCGTGGCAGATTGCCGCAGTCTGCCTCGCTCTTGCGGCGGTCACCGTCATTGCCTTTTGGGGCGTGCGGGCCAACGATTTCCTTAGCTACGACGATGACCACTATGTCCTGGAGAACAGGAACGTGCAGCAAGGCGTGACCACCGAGCGCATCAGGAGGGCGTTTACCACCTTCTACGGCGCAAACTGGCACCCCTTGACCTGGATTTCGCACATGGCGGACTGGAGCTGGTACGGCAAGAATCCCGGCGGCCACCATTTGACCTGTGTGTTTCTGCACGCCGCCAACGCAGTTCTGCTCTTCCTTTTGCTGCTGTACATGACAGGGTTCTTATGGCGTGCCGCAATGGTTGCATTACT
>Ga0187784_10004515_pt1 | contig 11264 bp, 12 predicted proteins | sample 1015_SJ02_MP15_2_FD_132964 | JGI IMG/M metagenome (GOLD analysis project Ga0187784, IMG submission 132964) | Tropical peat soil microbial communities from peatlands in Department of Meta, Colombia - 1015_SJ02_MP15_20_MG | ecosystem: Environmental > Terrestrial > Soil > Wetlands > Peat | place... | reverse complement strand
TTGAAGGTGACGACGTTCGTGCAATCAACCTGTGGAGTCGGCAAGTTTGTGACGTCGTTGCCATTGGCGATGCTCAGGTTCGTCAACTGTTGACCATTCAGCGATCCCGTGGCCCAGGAGTTGGCGGAATTAATAAGGACTGTTTTGAGGGGCAGGGGATTCGTGCCATCGGTGGTGTCCACGTTCAGGGGCGGTGTACCGGGATTGTCCAGCACCCAGGTGAAGGAGGCATTAGGCCAACGAGAAGGCACTGGAACTCCCGGGATTTCTGGGTGTCCTGTGACCGGTGCCACCTCCCCAACATCATTCTGGTAGGTGGTGTAGGCAAACGCCAGGATGGCGCCCACCAGCATCAAACTTCCTGCCAACGCAAATAAGACCTTGCGGGAATTTCGCAAGACTTTGTTTCCTCCCAGCATCCTCACCTCACGTTAACCACAAGGACACGACCCTGCAACGGCCTCGCCGCAGGCTCAGTGCTTCGAGCCGATAGCAGGACCGGCTTCCCGCCAATAGAAACCTCCGTCCAGGAGATCTTCCAGGAATCCCCGATTCGCTCCGCCATCCCCGAGATGGGGCTCCCGGCGGGAATCACCAGGCCAGAGTTGGGGAAGAGGTCGGAGGTTGTTCGTCCCTTTACGTCCATGCGCCTAACACCCGCAAATTGCGCGGACTTGATGGCTAAGGGAATCGCTGTTCCGCGCGGGATGGTCAGAGGACTACTGAGCGAGGCTGAAACGTCACTTTGGAATTGATGGACCGGGACCGCCGGCCCCGCGATGATCGCTCCTGCCCCAGAGGCGGAAGCGCCGCGCGCCAGAGCGCCCAGCGGGAGGATGAGCTTTTCCTCCTGGGTCTTCGCATCGCGGTAGATCCTGTAGGCGCCCTGCATCATTCCGACCAGGAGGAATTTGGAGGGGTCCGCCGCTGATCGTTCCAGGAATAACATGTAACCTGCCTGGGCATGGAACTGAACGGTTCCCGCTACAAAAACACGCACCTTACCTATCGTTCCGCCCGGCTGCTGCACCACGGGGAAGGAAGGGGGATTGCCCTTGTAGGTCTGGTCCAGAGCGAGCGTGGTGTAGGTGTAAATCCGAGTGTGTTGCGGGTTCCAGAGGGTCTGTTGGCTGACCACGTGGCCGCGAATGATCTCCGTCGACGCCTCGGCGAGCTGGTCTAAGCTCATCCGCACTAGTGTGGTGGCGGACGCCGAGGATGCCATTAGAACTGTCACAAACACCGCAAGAAGCTGAACACGCATCTTCATTGGTTTATTGCCCCGAGGAAACAATCAGTAACCCACCCACAAAGACGGAGAGTTCACCTGTGCCGGGATTTAAGACCATGATATTTCGCAGCCCCGGCACGGCAGTGGCGCTGACCGCAATGTCGAAGCTCACTGATGGCGTTCCGTTGTTAGTCTGACCAAACTGCGCGCCGGAGGGCTGCGTCACGGTCACGTCGGTGGGTCTCCCGCTTATAGAGTAAACAGTCCCCGGGACTATCCCGTTGCCGACAATAAAGAGAGTCGCCGAGCCACCCTGCACCACTTGCGCCCCCGTGGCCGCCGTTGAGCAGGAGCTGCCGTTGCACGTCCCGGCGCCGTAAATGGACAATGTGGGGGTCAACGGCGAAACCTCCACATTAACATTCGAGATGGTTTGGCCGGATGCCACTTGCACGGTATGCGCGCTGGACGACTGGTTCACAATCGTCACCGTGGCGGAACTTGACGAGACGCCGTCATACTGGCTGGTAGCTGTGATGGTCACTTGATTGGGTGAAGGCACGCTGGCCGGCGCCCTGTAAAAACCCGTCGAGGAAATAAATCCCACGGTGGAACTCCCACCTACAATACCACCGGCACTCCACACGACCAAAGCATTCGGTGTCCCCACCACGGAAACACCAAACTGCAAAGAGGACGACACCGGGACATAAGCCGTCGCTGGGGTGACGGTGAGTACAATCCCTTTCGATGAGGGCGTCCAACCGCACGAGGCCGCCACGAGCGACATCCCGAGGCCCAAACCTAGAACGACGCGTTCTGCACGATTCCCACGAGTTCTCCGCCGAACTTCGCTCATAATTCCTTTACCAGATGCAGGAAACCCTCCATTAGTTGTCAGTCGTCGGTTCCCGGGCGTCGGTTGTCAGTAGCTGAAGTCTGAAACTCGGAACGCTATAAGTCTATCATTTGATCATTGCGGCGAGAAGCTCGATCCACCTGAGGGCGAAGACGTACCTGGATTTTGTCCCGGCTGGCCGAAACCGCTTCCTTGCGACGGCTGGCCAAAACCGCTCGGCTGATTTCCTTGGGATGGCTGGCCGAACCCGCTTGGCTGATTGCCCTGGCCCGGCTGCCCCCCAACACCTTGAGGCAATCCCGGAATGGAGGTCGCAATGCCCAGCGCGCCCATATCAATTCCCACAAACTCCCACTCGTCATAGTGCGTCTTCTGGTTATAAGTGCGAATCGATTGCTTGTGACTCGTGCTAGCAACCCCGACAATAAACGTCCCCCCGCCCTGGCTGGTCCCCATAGTAAAGCCGGAATTCTGTTGGGGGTTGGAAGCGCCTGCGGCGGAGTCGGAATCGGATGAGAAGCCCCCTGTTGACTGACCAAAACCGCTCCCGCCCATGCTCTGCTGGCCAAATCCACTTCCCCCCATGCCCTGCTGGCTAAATCCACTTCCCCCGGTTCCCTGCTGGCTAAATCCACTTCCCCCGGTTCCCTGCTGATCAAATCCACTTCCACCCATACCCTGCTGGCCTGATCCACTTCCCCCCATGCCCTGTTGGCCAAATCCACCGCCGCTCATGCCCGAGGGACCTGACGACCCGGCGAACCCCCATGCACCTTGGGCTGCGCCTGGTTGCCCCATCCCTCCCGGTGGAGGGCCTTGCGTTTTCGAGTCCAGAAGAACTCCCTGCGCATTGGCGTGGATAAATCGCCACTTGCCGTCAGGCGTCATCGGGTCAGCATACTCTCTGCGCAAAAAGCGGAATCCATTGGTCACCCTTGTCAAATCCTGGATGCTAGTTGGCCACCTCTGGAACTTCTGATGGAAGCTCGCGATGGCGCGCGCGTACTCGGTGCCGCGAAAAATGAGTTCCTCTTCACGCTCGCGCCGGCCCTCCTGATAGATGCTCGGCAGCGCCGCAGTCAGACTTATCAGAATGACAGCCGCTGCCACCATGACCAGGAAAAGCGCGAAGCCGGGAATATCTTCTCGCACGCCATTCCCTCGAAGCTCGTCCTCCGCGGAAATGACCTGTTTGCCGGCCGACCTACTGCGGAACGGGCAAATCAACGGTTTGGTGGATAGTAGCATCTTCAACGGTAACCACCGTAGGTGATATCTTGATGACCTTGTATCGAGTCCCGACGGCATCACCCGCGTGGACCACGAAGACTTGGTCGTCGGGGGAAGAGGTCTCGCAGCTCGCGCCACAGAGTTCGACCATGGCCTCGCCGGCTGCCCCCTTCCCTTCAGTGTAGCCCATAACCTTTAGATTCATCGGAGGCGGTGGAGCTTGCACCGGCGCTGGCGCCTGCGGGGCGCTCGGGGCCTGCTCCCGCCGCGCTTGGATTGGGCCCGCCACGAACTCAAACGGGTTCCGCTTCAGCTCTGGCAACGGCCGGTCCTCGAAATCCTTCAGCAGGTCCAGTTCGAGGAGCGAGTTGTAACGGGAAAGCTCATCCGAAATCTTCTGCTTCCCAGCCAGCTTCCCGGTCGCGGCCTTGGCACCCGCTGGACCGTTTGCCTTGACATGTGAGGAAGTTGCCGCCGCAGGACGCTTCCTGCCCGGAGGCTTGACCCCTGCCCGCATCTGCTTGTACTGGAACACAAGGTTTACAATCAGCGCGAGCGAAACTAGGCCCAGGACGCCGACGCCCCATCGATCAATCCGTCCAGGAAGCTTCATGGTGTCAAGTACAAGTCAGCCGCCAGCCGTAACTGGAGCGCTCCCTCCTCACTTTCGGCCATAGTGAAACTCCGAATCAATAGCAAATCGCTCGCGCTTTCAAGACCGTGCGCGAACTTCAGCAGAGCAGGAAAGGAGCCCTCGATATCGATCAGAACTCCCAGACGCAGTAACGGTCCGGGAGCCTTCCTATCCTCTTTGAAGGCGACCTTAGTGAGTTGAGCCCCCGATTGATCCGCTATCCGCCGCACGAGCTCGGAGGCCTGCGAGTACGCGTGGCGCCGGGGCGGCGTGTGCTCCCGTTCCAGCGATGCCAGCTTCTTGCCCGTCTCCGGCAAAGCCTCTCGGTAGCTCTTCAGGCGCTCGATACGAGTCTGCCCCTCCAAGATGTGCTGGCGCAGGGCGGCAAACTGCTGTTGCGCTGAGGAAAGCTGTTGTTGTGTGTACCGATACACAAAGAAGTAAAGCAGCACGTCGAGCAGAACCAGAGAAACGCCGGCTATCTGGAAAACGCGAGTTACAATCTGGTGACGACTTCGGCGCAATTACTCCCCCGATGATTCTCTCTCGCCCACCATATAGTGCGCTGTGCAGGGGATGTTCTCAAGTTCCGAAGTGGTGCTTGCCTCTTCGAAACCTTCATTGATAATCGCCACATCTTTAAAGTGGGGGGAGTCTTCAAGGTTACTCAGAAAACGTTCGATAGCTTTTGCGTCTTTGCCTGTAATCACGAACCGGAGGGCCAGTTGCTGCCCCTCTGGCTCCATGGCCAGTGCCCTAAGCCGCACATCGTCCGGTATGAGCTCGGTGATGTCTGCGGCCAAGCCGGTCAAGGAGACCTGCTTCTGTTCGATCAGCCCGTTGACGAACTTCACATCATCGAGAAGCCGGCGAGACTCCGGAGCGTCCAGTTGCCTGCGCAGCGCCATTTCCTGGGCGCGCACCGCATTGTCCCGTTGCTGAAGCTCGTCGACTGACTTTTGCACGACCTTGTATTCCCGGTAGGAACGAAGCGAGAACATCAGTATAAGAGTCAATCCTGTGACGCCCAGTAGAGTAGCGGGAATAGCCCAAAGAAGTGCATAGCGCTCGTGAGCGCTGGGTGGAATGGCCAGATTCAGAACAACTCTCATGAGCTTAGTTGCGGTTCTCCAATAGTCCGGCAAACGTCATGCCGAAACTTTCCAAGATCTTTTTCTCGGCCGGCGCAAGGGCGTCTGAGTGGGAAGCTGCGCCGGTCAAAAGCTGAACGCGCCGGCCGGTCACTTTTCCGATTTCGTCGTCGAGTGAAGAACTGGCGGGCGGCCGGACGTAAATGTATAAATCTTCAATCTCACTCTTCAGGTGGTCGCGGCAAGCGGCCACCACGCGCGCGAATTCACTGACCACTTCCGAGTCTTCGGCTGCCGTGACGCGCTCCAGTAGGCGATTCCGCCAGAAACTAATGCTGTCTCCGACCACCACGACCGTGGTCACCGAGCCTGAACAGACGTGCACCAGAACCTGGCTGCCTCGATATCCGGAGGGGAGCAAGGGAAGCAGGGCCGCCGTGGCAGGTAGGACCAGCGCTGGACCGGCGCTCACATCCTCCAAGGCGGCTTCGTATTCCGCGACGATGGAATTACGCACTGCCATGGCCAACAACTCGACGGATTGTTCTCCCCTGGAGAGCACTTGGTAGCTGACCCTTGCTTCCTCGGGTGGGAAGGGCAGAAGGCCTCCCATCTTCCAACGGACCAGCGCCTCCGCTTCTTGGCGGTCGGAAGAGAGCGTCTCAAAGCGCAGGATGGCAACACGCACAGCAGGGTCAGGTAAGAGGATGCCCAGCCGGCCACTGCCATCGCCGACTGTTTCCAGGACTTCACGGATTGCACGACGCACTTCCTCTTGCTTGGCCAGGTTGAGCCGGCTGGCGAGGGGTTCGAGCGCTCCCGCCTCGAGTTGCCGGACGGCCACCCGGCGCACCTGGCGCGATTTCCTGTCCAGCTTTGCGCCCGCTACAAAACCAGGCTGCATATCGAGAACCACGGTGGGCAAAAGGAAGGAGCCAGTTCTTTCCCTCCGCTTGGCGGGCCACAGCCTGGATTTTAGCAATTCCCAATTCATGGCTTCTCTGGAGCGCGGGCTTCCAGCCCGCATTTCGATCGGTCTGTGCGGGCTGGAAGCCCGCGCTCCTGCTCTCACTCTACAAAGGTGACCTTGTTAATCTCCTTGAACGTCGTGACTCCCAGCCGGACTTTCTCGAGCGCTGATTCCCGTAGCGACACCATCCCTTCCTCCCGCGCCACCCGGCGAATCTCCGAACTTGGTTTCTTGTCGAGAATCAGCTCCCGCACACGGTCTGAGAGGGCCAGCAATTCACCAATGGCCGTCCGTCCGTGGAAGCCTGTCTGGTTGCACGCCTGGCAGCCGACCGTCTCGTACAAGGTTATGCCGCGCCAAGCCTCGGGCGACTGGCCGGACTCCTCGAACATTTCGCGCGATACTTGCGTGGGACGTTTGCACTCTTCGCACAACGTCCGCACCAGCCGCTGAGCCAGGATGCAATTGAGAGCGGATACGAAGTTATAGGGTTCGACGCCCATGTTAAGGAAACGGCCCAGCACGTCGACCACGTTGTTCGCATGCACGGTGGTGAAAACTAAGTGGCCGGTCAAAGCCGATTGGATGGCAATCTGTGCGGTCTCGTTATCGCGAATCTCGCCCACCATAATCTTATCCGGGTCATGGCGCAAGATCGACCTCAGACCGCGGGCGAAAGTCAGGCCCCGCTTTTCATTCACCGGAATCTGGGTGACGCCACGAAGCTGATACTCGACCGGGTCCTCGATAGTGATGATCTTGTCTTCATCACTCTTGATTTCCGAAAGCGCGGCGTAGAGCGTCGTGGTCTTGCCGCTTCCTGTAGGTCCCGTCACGAGAACCATGCCGTAAGGCTCGCGGATGAATTTTCGCAGCCGCTTGATTTCTCGGTCCGCCAGCCCCAGAACTTCCAGCCGTAACTGACGGAACTTCTCGTGCAGCGATTCCTTGTCCAAAATGCGCAACACCGCATCCTCGCCATGGATCGAGGGCATAATGGACACTCGGAAATCAATCGGACGGCCACGGTAGCGGACTCGGAAGCGGCCGTCCTGGGGCACGCGGCGCTCCGCAATATCCAACTCCGACATCACCTTGATGCGGGTGATGAGGTTGGATTGGAACTCCCGCGCCAAGGGGGCCATGGCCTGCTGGAGGACACCGTCTACCCGGAACTTCACCACCAGGGAGTTGTCACGGCTTTCAATGTGGATATCACTGGCGCGCCGCTCCAGCCCTGCAAAAATGATGGAATCCACCAGCCGGATCATGGGGCTGACTTCCCGCTCCTCCACCAGGTGCTCGAGCGAAAGCCCTTCCCCCGCCTCTTCCTCGCTGATGACGTCCAGCCGAAACTCTTCCGTTGCCTCGTCCAGCACCCTCTGGGAAGGCTCGGTTTTCTTCAGGAAGTCGCGCACCTGGCTGGGCGGGGCCACCCGAATCACCAATTGCCGGTCGAGCTTCATTTCCAGCTCATCCAGCCGGGACAAATCCGTGGGGTCGCCCACCACGATAACCAACTGGTGATTGTGTGCCTCCAACGGCAGAAACTGGTAATGGAGCATCATGTCCAGTGGGATGGTGCGGAGCAACTCCCCGTCCGGACGACAATCCCGCAGGTCCACAAAATCGAAATGATAACGGGCCGCCAGTTGGCGTACTTGCTCGAATTCGGCGTCTAATTCGGGGGTAGGTCGTTCCACCCGAAACCTCCAAGATGGTGTCGGGGCGGGATGAGCGCGCGGGATGACAATTTGTCACTGCCGCCCGCCGCTCACCGCCCTTCCTACTTCCAAACTTCAATGTATCTGCGCAGCCATGGAGAACAGGGGCAGGTAGAATGCGATCAACACAAACGCCACCACGACTGCCATGCAAGCGATCATAATCGGGTCAACTAAGGCCACCATCGTGGCCAAATCAACGGTTACGTCTTCCTCAAAGAACTCCGCCAGGGCCTCCAGCATGCTCGGCATCGCCCCGGTAGATTCTCCCACTTCTATCATATCCAGAGCGAGAGGCGGGAACAATCCGCAGGGGCGCAGGCTGGCGCTGAGCGCGCGTCCCGCGGTCACTTCCTTTACAGCTTCCCCAACCGCCTGGGCCATCAGGGGGCTGGTCACCGATTCTTTCGCATTCTCGAGCGCGGCAATAATGGGGATTCCGCCCTGTAACAAGGTGGATAGCGTGCGCGCAAACTCCGCCACAGAGAACTTGAGCAGAAGTTTACCTACCATCGGCATCCCAAACTTCACGCGTTCCCATGCCAACCGCACCTGCCGGGAACGCAGCACCCCGCGCGTCCCCACTACCGCCAGAACTATCCCCACCAGAATGGCCACCGCGAAACGCTTCACCCCCAAGGAAAAGGAGATAAAGAAAAGAGTCAAGGGGGGGAGCTGCACCTCGAGCTCAGAATAAAGGTTGGCAAAGCGTGGAACCACGAAAGTGATTACAAAAGAAATCAGCCCAATCAGGAAGGTCATCAGGAAGGCAGGATAGATAAGGGCCGACAAGAATTTCTTGCGGAAGGTCCGCGATGTCTTCTGAAAGGTGAGATAGTGAGCAAGAACCCGGTCCAGGCTGCCGCTCCGCTCCCCGGCGCGCAGTGTCGCGCTATACATCTTGGGAAACTGCCCCACCGATTCGAAGGCCTCGGAAAGCAGTGCCCCGGCCCGAACTTTTTCCTGGACTTTCGTCACGGCCAACCGCAGCGCCTCGCTCTGCGCCTGACCCGCCAACAATTCCAAAGATTTTTGCAGCGGCAAGCCGGATTTCGAAAGGGTCAGGAATTGTTGATTGAAGACTAGGAAATCGTCCGCTTTGATCCGGCCTGCGCGTCGTGGCGCCCACCGCGTGGCCAAGATGTCTTTGGGCCGAACGGAGAAAATATAGAACCCTTCGGTCTTCAACCGATGGCGTAGCTCCACTTCCGACGCGGCCCGTTCCGTCTGGACCAAGACCTTGCCCGTGTCCGTCCCAAGTTTGCAAACGAATTCCATGGTAAGTCTAGGAGTCAAGCAGTCGAAAAGTTGAGGAGTAAAAGCGCATGAACTTCAATTCTCCCCGCCCCATCCAGGAGTTGAGAACCCAGCAGCCGGACGCCAAGATCCCTTCCGGCTGGAATCTCGCGGCGAAAATCGAAAGTGAGGGTCGTGAGCCTCCACTCTTGACTTTTCAACTCCTCGAGTCCCAGACTTCTCGACTGCTCGACTCCTCAACTTCTCGACTGCACTACCAACTGCTATACGCCGTCCCATCCTGCCCCGTCTCATCCGACCCGCTATGCACGTCCACTATTCCAGTGGTGGTCTGGCTGGCACCCGTCGGCACTTCCTCAGTATCCGTTTGCCAGGTCTCGCTCGAATGGGTGAAAGGGTCCACAGGAAGCCCGCCCCGCAGGTAGCCCGCCTCCACCAGATCATCCAGAGTTGTGGGTGGTTTTTCCTTATCCAGAGTGTATTCGTCGATAAGTTTGCGGAGCGTGTACAAATCATCTTTCAGGACTGCCTCCTTCGCATGCACGATGGCCAGTTGAAAAATGGGCATGGACATGGTCGCGAGGGTGAGGAGAATGGTCACGACGATCATCAGTTCGAGAAGGGTAAAACCCCAGTTGTTGGACCGGGAGGCAGGAGGGTGGAGGAACCCGATGCCCTGCGTCTCGGTGCGGGAGGCGGAGCGCGGGAGCGGCGCGATGCCCTGCTTGTCGGTGCGCGAGGGAAGGGGGTGGAGAAGGCCGATGCCGTGCCCGTCGGTGCGGGAGGTCGCGCGCTCGGAATTTGAGATTTGAGATTTCAGATTTGAAATCAGTCTCCCAATCACAGTCCCTCCTCCCGTCCACCAATCACCACATTTCATCCCACCCAAAGCCGTCCCCAAGCTGCCTATCTACCAATCACTGTATTTCGTCCCATCCAAAGCAGTCCCATCGCTCTTGGAATAAACGTCAAAGACGTTTTGGCCGCCCCAGCTCCGTGAGTCAGGGTCATCCTGCATGGAGCGCATCCCCCAATCGGTTGACTCTGTCATGGGGTCGACAGGCAGCCTGCGAAGGAACTTGTACTTCGTCGTAGCAGCTCCCTTGAACGCGACTCCATCGACCAGCGTCTGTAGGTCCGGAGGATAACCAAAGGTATCGGTTTTGACAGGGACCATGCCGTGGTCAGCCAAGTCCTTGTAGTGGTCGATAGCTTCGCGTATCTGCCGCAGGTCCCTCCTCAGTTCAACCTCCTTGGTTCGCTGGATCTGTAGGCGAGCCAAGGGAAGCGCAACGGTAGTGAGCAGCAAAATGATAGTAATCGAGGCCATCAGCTCCACAAACGTAAAAGCAGAGCTACCAAGCCGGCAGCGATCGGTGATGCGTTCTTGCATGCTCATTGCGGCTCACCAGGCGGTTGTGCTGGGATTTCAGCCCCGGGAATGCCTTGCGGGCCTGCGGGCTGGGCTCCGACGGTCAAGGCCACACTGCTCGGCGCGCCCGAAGAGGGTTCAGGCAAGCGCACGACATGGGGAGTCAACATAATCAGCACTTCCTGCTCATTTCGCTCGGCGTGCTCGGTAGAGAACAGGTATTTCAAAAGCGGAACGTCCCCCAGAAAAGGCACGCCACCCACTGTATGCGTGATGGTGGTTTGAATCAAGCCGCCGAGTACGCTCGTTTCACCCTCCTTGAGACGAATGTCGTGCTCGATCTTTCGTTCTCCAAAAGTTGGCTCCGTCACCCCCGCCACACTAACGTTCGCTCCCAGTGAGGAAATCTCGATCGAGGCGTGGATCGCCACTTCGCCATCCGCGAGCAGGTGCGGCGTAAGATCCAGGATCACACCTATGTCCTTGTATGTGAACTGGGTACTGGCCAGCAGGCCGACTCCTGAAGTCGATGTAGTGGAGCCAAGCGTAGGCAGAAAACTGCCCGTGGCGATAGGGACGCTCTCGCCAATCTTGAGCGCGGCTTTCTGGCCATCCGTCGAGCGGATTTCCGGGTTCTGGAGAATATGCGTGCGAGTATCGCTCAAGAGCGCACTGGCTGCCACACTAGGAACTACAGCAGCGAAGTCTCGAGTGCTGAAGTTGGCTAAAAGGTTGATGCCGGTCGAACTCGTCGTAGTGCTTGAGGACGACGAGGAGGACGAGGGAACGGGCGGAGAGAATATTACCCCGCCTTGCAATCCGGGCGTTATGCTGGTCGCGGAAGTAATCGTGGCAGGATAAATGCCCAGATCTCGAGCCCGGTCGCGGTCGGCTTC
>Ga0187784_10004514_pt1 | contig 11265 bp, 10 predicted proteins | sample 1015_SJ02_MP15_2_FD_132964 | JGI IMG/M metagenome (GOLD analysis project Ga0187784, IMG submission 132964) | Tropical peat soil microbial communities from peatlands in Department of Meta, Colombia - 1015_SJ02_MP15_20_MG | ecosystem: Environmental > Terrestrial > Soil > Wetlands > Peat | place... | reverse complement strand
GTCTTCGCCAACGGAGCCTTAACCGCTATTGTTCGAGCGTTCCTCTCGGTTCCAAGCCACGCCGCGTACGGAGGCATAATGGGTTACTACCTAGGCCTCGCAAAAATGTCCCGCCGACAGAATGCGAAATATGAGAAGAGGCTGATGCTAGAAGGCCTTCTATTCGCCGTGGTGTTACACGGCGCATTCGATGCGTCCCTAGAAAACCTAGGACTGCTAGGAGTGGTCTTCGCGATCATTGTCGCCATCACTAGCTGGTTAATATTCCTTGGATGCATGCAAAGTGCCCTCTCAAGACCAGCATGGTACGAAGCCGGCGCACCACCCATGCCCCACAGGTTCTGCACGAACTGTGGCTCCAAAGTCTACCCCGGCGCCCGCTTCTGCGCAAACTGCGGCCATAGCCTAATTCAACCGCCCAGCTAAAACAAATGCGAGACACTATCTTTCGCGAAACGATTAGCGTGGAGAGAGTATATTGGATTCTAACTTCTTGCGACTTCTTCTGAGGCTTGCCCATGTCGAAACACTCAAGGAAACTATCCGGCCCTGAAAAATCGCCATCAACCGCGGAAACTCTAAGCTACCGGTTATCAGGTTCGAGTGAAAGGTTCGCGGTTCGTAATTTAGGCGGTTTCGCATGACCTACGGCGATTTACTCGCTCGGCGGGAGAAGGCGCTAGGGAAAGGAGCAACTCTGTTTTACCGTCAACCGCTGCACATCGTAAGGGGTGAAGGCGTGTACGTGTTCGATAACGAGGGCAAAAGGTACGTGGACATGTACAACAACGTACCGTGCGCCGGCCATGCCAACCCGCACGTTGTCGCAGCCATGATGAAGCAGACAAGTGCTCTGAACACACACAGCCGCTATCTTCACGAGTCCATTGTAAGATATGCAGAACGCCTTGCATCTCATCACCATAAATCCTTGACAACTACCGTCTTCACGTGTACTGGCACGGAAGCTAATGAGGTGGCGATTATGACGGCCCGCTCTGCAACCGGCGGCCGGGGCATAATCTGCACGGATGCCGCCTACCATGGTACCAGTGAGGAAATTAGAAAACTGAACCGTACACCGCTCGGTCGGAAAGGAGAGATTCGAAGCATACCATTTCCTCAAACTTACCGCCCAATCCGGAACAACGTAAGTGGGCCGGAATTGACGAAACTCTACCTTGATGAGGTCCAGCGCGTAATCAGTGAATTCGCCGAAGACGGCATCCCGTTCGCGGGCATGTTAGTCTGCCCTATACTCGCGAACGAAGGCTTACCGAACATTCCTGTCGGGTTCATGCCACAAGCCGCCGAGCTAGTGAGGCGGGCGGATGGTCTTTTCATTGCCGACGAGGTACAAGCCGGACTCTGCCGAACGGGTCGTTGGTGGGGGTATGAAGTGACCGACTTTGTTCCGGACATTGTATCTATGGGCAAACCGCTGGGAAACGGATACCCGCTCGCCGGCGTTATCACCCGCGAGGAACTGGTCAACACATTCCGCGCCTCCACGAAGTACTTCAGCACATTTGCTTCTAGCCCGGTACAGGGAGAAGTTGGAAACGCCGTACTAGACGTCATAGAGAATGAAAAGCTCTGTGAAAACTCAGCCGACGTAGGCGCATATCTACACGATCACTTATCTCCCTTCACATCCCGCTATGACGCAATCGGTGAAGTAAGGGCTAAGGGACTGCTTCTAAGCATGGAATGGGTCAGTGACCGTTCCGCGAAGACACCCGATGCAAGCGGGGCCGAGGAAGCCACCAACCGTCTTAAGGACAAGGGCTTTCTCGTGTCCACAGCAGGCCCTCTCGACAACATATTGAAGATACGCCCACCCTTGATCCTCAATCGACAGCATGCAGATAGTTTCGTGATCGCGTTGAACGAAGTGCTGCAGGATATGTATGGCCACAGTTAACATTCAAGCCAAACTCATGGCCGACGAAGCGCTAAAGGCATGGGGACTCCAGCCATCAAAGCGCGAACTGGTTTCGACCTCCGAGAATATTGTATTCCGAATCGATACCTGTAATGGGAAAGCGCTTCGCCTGTGTCTTCACCGTTCTTGGTATCATAATTTGGAAGAACTCGACTCCGAACGAATTTGGACGCGAGCCTTAAGGGATTACGGAATCAGCACTCCAATCCCGGTTCCTGCTCTGAATGGCAGCGACTATGTGCCAGTGCGAGATGCCCTGACCAGCGAGATTCGACACGCGAGTATGAATCAATGGGTGGAGGGCGAAACAATGCATGACGTCATTATGCGCAGCGATAATTTCGCCACCTACTTCAAACAGCTAGGCAAAATGGCCGCGCAGATACACAACCAGGCATCGCAATGGGAACCCCCAGCGAGGTTCAGACGCCATTCCTTGGACGCCGACGGACTAATGGGGACATCCCCATGGTGGGGCCGATTCTGGGAAGCTCCAAAACTAACCGAAAATGAACGGCTGAGACTCAAGCATATTCGAGAAACGATTCACGGCCGACTGTCGGAACTTGATAAGCATCCGGACACGTACAGCATGATTCATGCAGATCTAGCGCCCGGAAACCTCGTGATTAACGAAGGAAACCTACACATAATCGATTTCGATGATGCCGCGTTCGGTTGGCACATGTATGAGTTGGCCACAGGAGTCTACCCCTACCAAGAACATCCACATTTTTCAGAAATCATTAGCGCCGTGTTCGAAGGCTACAGAGAGCTCAGACACCTCAGTGCGGCATCGACTTCACTGCTGAAAACGTTCATGCTGATTAGAGCACTCTCGCTTATCGGCTGGCGTGCCGCTAGACCAGAACTCCTAAATCAGCCGGAATGGAGCCGCGGCAGCAAGTGGACGATCAACAAGGCACTCTCCCTCTCCGCGGACCTAAGACTTTGAAGTCAGCAAATCAGATAAGCCCAACCTTCGTCAAATGTGTCGATGTCGAGACGATCTCATCTTGAATAGCGCCGTCGAATCGAAGTCGCGAGAATCATCGCTTCCTCTCATGTTCCGCGCATTCAAATTAACTGGGAAAACTGCCGTTATCGATGAGTCTGGATCACACACGTACGGAACACTGTTGGAGAAGTCAGGCAGAATAGCCTCGGGCCTCCTGGACGGGAGAGCCGACCTGGAGGAAGCGAGAGTTTGCGCACTTGTGCCTCCGAACTTCGATTACGTAGCCCTTCAGTGGGGCGTTTGGCGTGCAGGGGGCGTGTTTGTTCCACTTTGCACCGCTCACCCTTTGCCCGAGATTGAGTATGCAATCAACGATTCCGACTCGACAATTGTGGTTCACCATCCACAATTCAAGGAATTTCTCAGACCAATCATGCAGAGCGCCAACCGTAGAAAGATCATGGCAACCACAGACTTGACATATTCAAGCACGACAACTCTTCCGCACGTAAGTCAAGACAGGCGAGCAATGATAGTTTACACAAGCGGAACGACAAACAAACCAAAAGGCGTTGTCTCCACGCATCTGAACGTGACGGCGCAGATCAACTCGCTTGTAAAGGCCTGGGAATGGTCCGCGTCAGACCGGATCCTTAACGTTCTACCCCTCCACCATGTGCACGGCATCATCAACGTCCTCAGCTGCGCACTATGGTCCGGAGCCGAATGTGAGATGCTCCCCAAGTTCGACGCAGCTACAGTCTGGGAGAAGTTCGTTGCGGGTGACTTCACGCTCTTCATGGCCGTTCCAACCATATACCGCAACCTCATCGCGTACTGGAACCAGTCAGCTGAGGAGGAGGGGCGGAAGATGTCTCAAGCCTGCCAGAAGTTCAGATTGATGGTTTCGGGCTCAGCCGCGCTACCTGTCAGCGTCTTGGAAGAGTGGAGGAAAATCACGAGCCACACCCTCCTAGAACGCTACGGAATGACCGAGATCGGCATGGGACTCTCGAATCCGCTCCGCGGGGTTAGGAAGCCGGGTTACGTTGGGATACCATTACCGGATGTCCAGGTCAAACTGGTGGCGGACGACGGAAAACAGTTGCCCCCAAATGCAGGAACACCGGGAGAAATATACGTACGTGGCCCAAATGTCTTTCTTGAGTATTGGCGGCGCCCGGAGGCCACCCAGGAATCGTTTGCCGACGGATGGTTCAAGACCGGCGATGTCGCCGTCCAAGATGAGGTCGATGGCTACTACAGGATTCTAGGAAGACGATCGATTGACATAATCAAGACTGGCGGTTACAAGATCTCAGCCCTAGAGATTGAAGAGGTTTTCAGAACCCACCCGGCCGTTAGGGAGTGTGCCGTTGTAGGTGTGCCGGATGAATATTGGGGCGAACGCGTCTGCGCGGCGTTGATATTGAATCCGGGCATGCGGGTTAGTGAGCCCAAGCTACATGAGTGGGCGAAATCAAGAATCGCCGGCTACAAAGTGCCGAAAGAGATCCAGATTGTGACCGACCTGCCGCGAAATGCGATGGGCAAAGTTGTCAAGCCCGAACTGAAGCGTATGTTTACGAAAGCGAACGAAGGGAGTTCTGAGCTTTCATAAGGGCTTGGTAAAGTTGGAACCCGAATTCGCAATAATCAATGGAACACTCGTAACCGAGTCGAGCCTTATTCCTAATGCAACAGTCCGAATTAAGAATGGGCGAATCGAGAAGATCTCAGACTCTCAAGCCAAACTCAGGCGGACGGTTGACGTGCACGGCGCGTATATCTGTCCCGGTTTCATCGACCTGCACGTGCACGGGACGGGCGGTTACGATTCAACGGAAGCGACCCGCACCGCGCTCTACGGATTATGCGAAGCGCTACCTCGTTACGGAGTGACAGCCGTTGTGCCCACGCTACTGAGCTCCCCAGCCGAAGTGACACACTCGTTCCTGGAAACGGTGAAATCTGCGACGTCCGCACAACAAACGGGAGCGAAGATAGTTGGGGCACACCTTGAAGGCCCATTCCTCAGCCCCTCACAGAGAGGAGTTCATCTCCAAGAGAACCTTAGAGCACCCTCTATCGAAACTCTCGACGAGTTCACGAACGGTTACTTCGACCTAATCAAGATCGTGACGCTGGCCCCTGAATTAAACGGCGCCCTAGAGGTAATTCGCAAATGTCGAGGCGTTGGTATCGTACCGGGAATGGGCCACACAAATGCTACCTACGACCAAGCCATAGCGGGAATCGAAGCGGGGATCACTCACAGCACACACACGTTCAACGCCATGAGCGGCATCGAGGTCAGGGATCCCGGCGCGGTCGGTGCTATTCTCTCGTCCCAGAGTGTCTATGCGGAAATCATCGCCGACGGGATTCACGTGCACTCCTCCAACGTGCGACTGCTCATCCAATCCAAAGGAGCCACTCGAACTATCCTAGTGACGGACGCCGTGAAGCCCGCCGGCACCGACATTAAGGCGTTCGAGATGGGAGGAATAAAAGCCACCGTCCAAGACGGCGCAGTCCGAACCGCCGAGGGTAGACTTTGCGGTAGCACGCTGACGATGGACAAGGCCGTTCGCAACGTACGATCCTGGACCACCCTCACCCTACCCGAGATCATACGAATGGCCAGCCTGAACCCCGCAGAGCAGCTTGGAATTGCAGAGACAACAGGCAGCCTGGCCGAGGGGAAGGATGCAGACATCACAATACTCGACGAGAAACTGAACGTGAAAGCAACCTACGTGAGAGGCAGAGAAGCATTTGGCCCACCACTCACCGCGACCCGTATGGCTTCAGATTAGAGCTCAACTTCGTTGTCCTGGGCTTAGTCTGCTGATTAGGCTGCTTGAAGATGCGGCCCAGTGAGATCGAGGAACCAGAACCACTTTGATTTCTGGATGTTTGCGTCTTATTTGCTGCCGGAATTGTTCTTTTATCGCTCTTGACGGTTCATTCGACGACGTCACTAAGACGTTGGGCCTGATAGATTGAAGAATGAAGTCGCTGAACGGTCTAAGGTTAGACACGAACACGAGGTCCACCATCTTTAGGCTGGCAACGATCTCGGCACGCTGAATCGCGGGCATCACGGGCCGATCGACACCTTTCCGCTTCCTGGTTCTAGCATCCCCAGAAACACATACGACTAGAATATCGCCCTCCGCCCTGCACCTATGAAGACACTTCAGATGCCCTGGATGCAGAATGTCGAACGTGCCGCCAGCTAGAACAACAGTCTTCCCGCCACGTATCTTACGCAATCGCCGCGAGGCTTCTCGAAGCGTGAAACGCATCCCCGGTCACCGTGAGCATAGTTACGGCCGTACGGGAATGTTATGTTTGGCATCCCGCGTGCTTCGTATGGTGTAGGCTTTGGCCGCGCTCGCTATCGACTCGTTATGAGCATCGGTATCTTTGGAGTGCTTCGGGATTTACCGGGTTAGGGGGCATTTCACCCTTCAATCCTGCGGCGAGGTTGTCGACCGCCATCAGAGCCATCTTCGTTCTCGTCGCCACGGATGCGCTGGCGATGTGTGGAACAATAATGACATTCTCTAGCCTCAGAATAGGATGGTTTGCGGGAAGCGGTTCAGGGTCGGTCACATCCAAGGCGGCGTAAGCTATCGTCCCATCCCGTAAGGCTTCGTAGAGCGCTAGCGTATCCACGATTTGCCCGCGGGCGGTATTGACGAGGATAGCGGTCTTCTTCATTTGTCGAAGTTGATCCCGGCCGATTAGGTGGAAGGTTTCGGGGGTCAGGTTGGTGTGTAGGGTTACGAAGTCTGCCTCGGTTAGGAGGGTTACAAGGTCCACGTACTGTGCCCCTAACTGTTCTTCCGCCGCAGGGTTTCTTGTGCGGGTATGGTAGAGTATTCTCATTCCGAAGCCTTGGGCGCGTTCAGCGACGGCTACGCCAATTCTCCCTAACCCTACAATACCCAAGGAAGCTCCATGCACATCCTGACCCAGAAGAAGTGTGGGACCCCAAGTCTTCCATTTCCCGGCCCGAACAAACCTATCACCCTCAACCACCCGCCTCGCCGCCGCCAGCATAAGAGCGAAAGCAAGATCCGCCGTCGTCTCAGTCAAAACTCCAGGCGTATTCCCAACAACTATCCCGCGCCTCGTCGCCTCCGCCACGTCCACATTATCGAAACCAACCGCACAATTACTAATAACCCGCAACTTTGGCGCGTGATTCAAGAGTTCCGCATCGATTCGATCCGTCAACAAACAAAGCACGCCTTCGGCATCTTTGACCTTCTCAAACAGAACCTCCCTAGGCGGCGGCGTTTCTTGATTCCAAACTTCCGCATCGCAGAACGAACCTAACTTGGCCATAGCCGCATCTGGTAGTCGGCGCGTCACGAACACCTTAGGATTCACTCAATCACGCCTCTAGCCCTCAATGACGACGAATGCCCGCGGCCTTTCCCACAATCTTGCGAAGAACGGATCAGAAATTATCCGTTTCATTGTCGGGAGGACCTTGGCGAGTTACCATCGTTACCATCGTAGTACTTCGAATGTTCTTCTGACGTATATGGATTGTAACTCTTTACTCAACTGTTCGCTGGCTAGTTTTACGTAGGGGGATCCATCTCGACTCCTATACTCTTCCTTCCGGCTCAAGTGGCTGCGACGATCGTCGTTCCAGCACCCAAGAATGGGTCTAGCACCGTGTCCCTTGCAAAGCTGAATATTCGTATGAGTCTCTCCGAGAGTTCATCTGGAAACGGAGCGGGATGGTTACGGGTCGATTCGCCACGAATGTCATCCCATACTACAGTGGCACGGTACTAGCTTCAAACACATACAAGCTCGAAGATGAAACCTACGGTCTGCGCTTCCATAACAATAAGATGGAAAGAATGAACGGCGGTTCGGGACCGAGAGCGCGTCAACACACATTGGAAACAACTGACACACTAATCCTAAAAGGTATGCAAATCTTTCATAACTACGTTCGACCACACATGTCCTTGGATGGAAACACCCGCAGTCGCGGGCATAGCCATAGAGGGAGAGAACAAATGGCTTACTCTGATTCAGAATGCCTCCGTACGCCGTCCCAACAATAAGGAGAGGTCGTAGATTGCAGGCAAATCTAAAGGAACTTGAGGGAACTAACAAGCAATTCGGTACAATCTTAATCGATCCACCTTGGCGGTTCAGCAATTTGACCGGCAAAGTTGGCCCGGAACACAAACGCCTCTACCGTTACGCAACCATGAGCTTTGACGAAATCAAAGCATTACCCGTACCCAAATTGGCTCTCCCGCAAAGCCACCTCTACTTATGGTGTCCCAACGCTTTGCTCTTGGAAGCACTTGAAATAATGAAAGCATGGGGTTTCACATACAAAACGAACATTGTTTGGTACAAGATAAGAAAAGACGGGGGCCCTGACGGGCGCGGTGTTGGTTTCTACTTCAGAAATGTGACTGAATTACTACTTTTCGGCGTCAAAGGCAAGCTCAGAACCCGCAAGGCGGGGAGAACTCAAGTCAACATCATACGTACTCGCAAACGTGAGCATTCAAGAAAGCCGTTCGAAGTCTACGATCTGATCGAACGCTGTAGTCCTCCACCCTACTTGGAATTATTCGCTAGACAACGTGTTCCCGACTGGGAACAATGGGGAGATCAAGTGGACACTTACGAGGCGACACGCCCTCACTATGCGGCGTATGAGGGGCCGTCAACAGTTGGGGTCGTAACAGCTTCGTCCGATTCCAACTAGCAGAAGCGGGCAACCTGCCGCACTTCCCATGTTGACTTTTTCAATCAAATGTTTCCAAATTGTCGTCGACCTACCGTATTTTTCTCCAATTCCGAGCTGATCGAAAATCGCTTGCAATTCATGTTTGCGAGTGATTATCACGCCTACCGAGATTATGCGTAAATCGTGCATGAGACGGAAATGGGTTAGATCTCTGTCGTAAAATTCCGTTTTGTTATTCCACTCGATCTCGACACCAACTTTGTTCTTGTAGTTATCAATCTCGTGAGTTCCGAACGGAGTCGTATTCTGATCTACTGTAATGGACACATTGAACCTTGCAGGAGTCCAACCCCTAGAACGGAAGAAACCGTCGAGAGTTTGGGAAATTGTGGACCTCCCACCGCCGCGAGCTACAACATGCGACCGACACAAAGTGAAACTTGACAATGCAAATAGAATGTCATCAAATTCGTGGGGAAAATCTGTCTTTAGGATCGCGCTGGCATGTCCCCTCTCATCAAATGTGTACTTCGCTTGTAATGCGCGTGGAATGTTAGCTTGGGTATAGCTCAACGGCCAAAGCCAAAGAGAACGACCTCCTCAGGCATATGTAAAACTGAGCAAACGCATTAACATGAGTTGAGCAACCCTCCTAGAACCGGAGACTGAACGTATCTCCCGACGATGCAAGGCCGTCTCTAAGACGAACAACTAGCAACCGAATTTTGACAACCTGCCGACATTTTCGAACCCGGTCAGTGTTAAGCAAGCGATAAACTACGTCCGGTATCAAATTTCGTATGCGTCTAGTTAACGACTTGCCGCAGGGCTCGCTTTTGAGGCTGCAAAATTCCGTCGGGCGATCTAGCGCGATGTAAGTTATCAACAGCCTCACGAGTCCCACGCGACAGGGTTAAGATGCCTCTAATCAGAAGCCCTTTTGGCTGTTTTGACTTCCTTTTCCACGAACGAATCTATCAGTTTGCGTGCAATGCTCAACTTGCCTGGCAGTTGTGGCAAGTCATCTGCGATGAACCAGTGGGCATCGACGTTCTCGCCATCGCTCAGTGCGATCTCGCCGCTTGCATAACTCGCTGTGAAACCGACCATTAGGGAATGCGGGAATGGCCATGGTTGGCTGCCGAAGTAACGGATGTCCTTTACTGTGATTCCAGTCTCTTCCTTCACTTCCCGTAACACGGCTTCTTCCAGCGTTTCGCCGGGTTCCACGAAACCCGCTATGGTGCTATAGATGGGTGACTCAAATCGCCGTCCTCTGGCCAATAGGATTTCATGACCGCGTTGGATGAGGACGATGATAGCGGGGGCGAGACGAGGGAATAGGAGGAGGCCGCAGTGGGGGCATTCTTTGGCTCGTTCTGTGGCGTGCGATCTTGTCTTGGCTCCGCATCGACCACAGAACTGGTTTGCCCTGTCCCAGTCAATGATCTGTAAGGCTCGACCCGCTAGCGCGAAGAACATTTCACCCATCAGGGCATGAATCTGACGCAGGCCTTCAAACCTCATGCCAGACGGAGGGGCGACTCCTTCAGGCACCTCAACCGTGAAACAATTCTGCCCACCCAATAGGCCTAGGTAATGCCGCCGCAAGACCGGCAATCTCAACTGGCCGAAGTCCATGAGAAGCAGGATTGCTGTTCCAGCGGATCCTTGTTTAACAAGAACCCTATCCCCTTGAATTGCAAACCACCACGAAGGGCCTACCGATGCTTCTCTGGGTGGAACGACGAGAGACACGAAGTCCATGGTCTGGATTACTGCCCGCCCTTATGAAAAGCGGAATCGTCCTCTCCAAGATTTAAAGAGAAACGAAAAAGGAACCCATTGCGTCGCGAAACGAGTTCCTCCCAGCTGTTCCCCCTCTGGTTCTCGGTGCCAATCTTGGGTGCCGCGATGAAACCAATTAAGTCGCCAGAATGTCCTCAAGCCAATCTTGGCGGTGCATTCTCCTTGGATCGAATCACTGTCGAGGACTTGCGGAAGGCCATGAAGCTCCTAAGCTTCTCGTTGAGTGAGGATCGTTTGCAGGCCGTGACTCCTCTTCTAAATCAGACGTTGGAAGCGCTACAACCGCTCTCGAAACTTAATCTTCCTAAGGAACTGGAACCGACGTCGTATTTGGCTATGCTGCGTCACGTCGAGAAGGCGAAACCGCCCTGAGAATATCTGAACTAGGCAGGCTCACCTTGCTTGAGATCGCGGCTAAGATCCGATCTCACGAGACCTCTCCCGTTGAAGTTGTGAGGCTGATTCTAGAACAGATCAAACGCACTGACGGGAAACTGAAAGCGTATACTACGGTTTGCGGGGAAAGCGCCGTCAGACTCGCGGAGGCGGCCGAGGCTCAACTCGGGGGCGGGCATGATCTGGGTCCCCTGCAAGGGATTCCGGTTTCGGTTAAGGATCTCTACGAGACCGAAGGCATCCGCACTACCTGCGGTTCCAAACTACTCCAAGACTACGTTCCAAATACGGATAGTACAGTGGTGAGCCGCCTGAAACAGGCTGGGGCGATAGTGGTTGGGAAGACGAATACGCATGAGTTCGCCCTAGGCGTCACTACACCGCCCACACGAAACCCATGGAATCTAGATCACG
>Ga0187784_10004513_pt1 | contig 11266 bp, 10 predicted proteins | sample 1015_SJ02_MP15_2_FD_132964 | JGI IMG/M metagenome (GOLD analysis project Ga0187784, IMG submission 132964) | Tropical peat soil microbial communities from peatlands in Department of Meta, Colombia - 1015_SJ02_MP15_20_MG | ecosystem: Environmental > Terrestrial > Soil > Wetlands > Peat | place... | reverse complement strand
GCTCGAAGGTCGAAATCATTTCCAACAACTATGGACTCGGCACCGACACGCTGGGCGTGCCCAACCGCTCGCGCTACCACACCGACAACAGCCTGGAAGTGAAGTATTACGACCGGCCGGCCAGCTGGCTCGATAAGATGGCCTTCTCGCTGACCGGCGACGCCGGCTGCGAAAGCGGCGGCGGAGTCAACTGCACCGGCAACAGCAAGAACGCTGCCGGCCAGATTATTGCCTACAAGCAGAGTTTTCTTGGCTTCATGGTGTACAACCGCTTCTGGTTCCACAAGGACCTTTACGGTTTTACCGTGGGTGGAGGCAAGATCAACAACCCAGGCCGCTATCTGGTGCTGCTGCCGCCGATCAACGGGGCGACGGCTGCGTCGGGAACGCCGTATTTCACCGAGAATCCGGGCGATCCGTACAAGGCGTGGGATATTTCGACGACCTTCGATTACATGCCCAGCCAGTACATTACGTTCCGCTGGGAATATGACCACCGCGGAGCAAGTGTTCCGTATTTTTCGGGATCGGGCGGAATTACGCCGCCGGGAGGCAACACCGGCGCGCCCGGATCGACCGTGTCGGGATGGGCTCCAGACCTGGTGAAAAATGAGAACCGGCTGGACTTGGCGATCCTGGTGAAGTTCTGAGCAGATGGGGAAACGCCCAGTTGACGCGGGAAGGCGCGCAGGGTACGGTGTTCACAGGTGGGAGGAAAGCGCTTATGGCGATTGACCTTAAACCCGAGCAACAGCGCGTGATCGATCTGGCTGTCCAGTCAGGCGCCTACCAGAGTCCCGGCGAGGTTCTTGACCACGCCTTTGAGATCATTAGGGAACAACTGGAACTGGAAGACTGGATGGTCGGCCAGCGGGACGCGATCGCCGCTCATATCAATAATGGGTTTTCTCAAGCCGAGCGCGGGGAACTGATGGATGGCGACGCAGCGATTGAGATGCTGCGAAAACGCCGGGCGAAGCGATCGAAACCGTAGGCATGCCTGCGCCTTTTCAGCTCACGCCGCTGGCAATTGGGGATATTGATGGCATCTGGCGGTTCATCGCGGAAGATAACCGCGATGCGGCTGACGCGGTGGAAAGGGAAATCATCGCAACCTGTCGTCGGCTGGCGAGGCGTCCTCTGATGGGGGCGTGAAGACCCAGGCTAATAGATGACCACGCCATTGCGTGGCCATTGACATGATAATGACGGGGCGGCAAGCCAGTCGCCCGCTTACTAGGGTCGGGATCAGCGCCTCACGCCTATTCTCCCCGCACGATGAGGCGTAGCACCTCCGTGGAAGAGCGGGCCTTTAGGCCCGCGTTCAGTGCGCCGAAGAAAGAGGCCTTTAGGCCCCGTGTCCGGTTCCCGTTTTGGGATGCACAAGCAATATCTCGGTCGAGAAATGCTTACCGCCGACTAAGATTCAAAATATGTTCTCCGACCGCACATTTTTCATAACTACGAACACATGGCAACGCCTCCCGGTGTTTCGCGACGAGTCAAAAGCCAGCCTTTTGGTCGAGGTTCTTCTCCACTACCGTGCGGAATCGAAATACTTGCTTCATGAATTCGTGGTCATGCCCGATCATCTTCACGCTTTGCTCACTCCTGTGCGAGCGGTTTCGCTCGAACGCACCGTGCAATTCATCAAGGGCGGGTTTTCATTTCGGTTGAAGTCACGCATGCTGGTCTGGCAGCCAGGTTTCACCAATCATCGCGTGAGGGACGTGGAGGATTGCGAGTCTCATCGGCAATACATCTGGCTCAATCCGGTTCGGGCCAAGCTGGTCGCGCGTCCGGAGGACTACCCATACACGTCGGCCCGGGAGAACTTCGAGCATGACCCGATTCCGGACGCGCAATACACCGAGGCTAAAGCCCAATCATTGGAGACGCTAACGCGGGCCTAAAGGCCCGCTCTTCCACGGCGGCGCTGCGCGAGGTGTTCCAATCCCAACGCGGTACCGTTCGTGCGATACCATCAGAGGCGTTGTATTCGCCCCGAATCGCGGGCAGAAATACCCGCCCCGCACAGCCGCAGTGCTAAACTCGCCTCGTGGCACGAATCGCATATCTGGAATGCACCAAGTGTGGCGAGCGGCTGAGCGCTGACCAGCCGCGAAATGTCTGCCTGAAAGATGGCGGCGTGCTGTATGTGCGCTACGACCTCGCGGAGGTCAAGCGCCACTTCAGGAGAGAATCGCTGGCGGGCCGCGTGGCCAGCATGTGGCGCTATACCGATCTTCTTCCTGACGCCACGCCGGTCACGCTGGGCGAAGGCTTCACGCCCATGCTGCCCAGCCGCGAGTTTCCCGGCGTCTACATAAAAGACGAAGGCCTGAACCCCACCGGATCGTTCAAAGCGCGCGGCCTCTCTGCTGGCGTCACCATGGCGAAACATTTTGACTTGAAAAAGCTGGCCATCCCGTCAGCGGGGAATGCGGCCAGCGCACTCGCGGCGTACGCGGCCGCAGCCGAGATCGAAGCATATATCTTCATGCCCAAGGACGTCCCGCTCGCCAACCGCGTGGAGTGCGAAAGCTACGGCGCACGCGTCACGCTAGTGGATGGCTTGATCAGCGATTGTGCCCGAATGGTTGCCGAGAGAAAGGATAAAGAAGGTTGGTTCGACATGTCCACGCTGAAAGAGCCGTACCGCGTGGAAGGCAAGAAGACCATGGGATACGAGGTGGCCGAACAGTTGGGCTGGCGGTTGCCGCAAGGCATTATTTATCCGACGGGCGGCGGCGTCGGCTTGCTGGGAATGTGGAAAGCGTTTGACGAGATGGAAGAACTGGGCTGGATCGGTTCCGAGCGTCCGCAGATGATTACAGTCCAGGCCGCAGGTTGCGCGCCCATCATCAAAGCCTGGGACGCGGGCACAGCAACTTCGGAGTTCTGGCCGCATGCCGCAACATTGGCGGCGGGCCTGCGCGTGCCCAAGGCGTATGGGGATTATCTGATTCTTGACATTTTGAAAAAGAGTGGCGGCGCGGCACTGGCGGTCTCCGATGAAGAGATTATGGCGGCGGTGCGTCACTGGGCAGCCGTCGAGGGAGTGTTCGCCGCTCCCGAGGGCGCGGCATCGCTGGCTGCATACGTCAAGCTGCGGGAGCGGGGATTTTTCGGGCCTGGCGATTCTGTGGTTCTGTTCAACACTGGCTCGGGGCTGAAATATCTGGATGTGATCGGCGAGCGCCACGGACCCGCACCGACGCCGGCCTCCCGCCAAATTGGCGGGATCATTGGGCCGTATTAGAGTGGAGTGGGGGTAGGAAACGCCAGGTCTCTCCACTCCGCGCTCCCTTCCGCAAAACGGAAGGGAACGCTGCGGTCGAGATGACACCTTGGGGGATCAGCGACCGTGGAATTGCTCTGACACGGCGAACTTTATTAGCACCGATAGCGTATATCCCTTTATGACAGCACGTGTTTGTTCTCAGAAAGCTCTGCTCAACTGCATTTGCGCCAGTTGTTTCCTGCTCGCCCCACGTGCCTTCGCCGAACGCCAATCGATGACTTGCAACGGCGAAATGCCGTCAACCCATATCGCGCTGTCTGAAGGCGACAAGAACAGCGCAAGCCATCTGCAAGTAAACCGAAAGGTCGCGCCAACGGCGCCCGTCGAAATCGACGTTTGCGCGGCTGATCTTACTGTCGTGGGAAGCAAGAGCGGCCTCCTGGAAGTTACCGTGGACCTTGGGAACCCGGCGCCGAAGGTGACCGCCGTTGACTACGTCCAGAACCTGACGGTGGCTCCAGAAGGAGCGCAACTGCAACTACGTTTGCCCAGGCGCGCGCGGGCCAAGGTGGCGGTTGCGGTTCCAGCCGGCACGCAGAAGCTAACCGTGAATCTTGTGCGGGGTGATCTGTCTTTTGAGACGGACCGCATCAGCGGCGAGCGCAAGATCGATGTCGTTAGCGGTCATGTAGAAGTCGAAGGCAATCCCGACTCCTTCGCGACCATGCACGTCAGCGTTCTGATGGGCAGTTTCTATGACCGTCGCGCAAACAACGAATCCCACGGAGTGTTGTCGCAATCGCTCACCGGCACCGGCAAGGGATCCATTGAGGTAAACGTGCTGTCTGGCCGCGTGGACCTGAAGCCCTGGGACTAATCAGGTCTGCAAACGGCCCATCAACGGGATTTCTGTTCCTCGGCGTGCGAAAATTCAGGAATGACGGACCGGCTCTATTATCACGATTCGTTTCTCTATGAATTCGATGCTGAGGTGATCGAGGTCCTTAGCCCAGATGGCTCCGGCGCTCGCTCGGCGGTGGTTCTAGATCGCACGGCTTTCTATCCCACCAGCGGCGGGCAGGTATTTGACACGGGATGGATCGTTCCAGCGTCAGATCCCCAGCACAAACTACGGATCGAAGAAGTCGCCGAAGCGGACGACGGCACCATCCTGCATTTTGTAGCGGAGGCTGCGCCGTTGCAGAAGGGAATCCGCGTCCACGGATCAGTAGACGTTGATCGCCGGCGCAGCCACATGCAGCAACATTCCGGACAGCACGTGTTGTCTGCGGCTTTTGTGCGCCTGTTCCAAATGCCTACGGTTTCCTTTCACATGGGCACGGATTCCTGTTCGATTGACCTGGACACCAGGAACCTGACACCTGCCCAAGTCGAAGCGGCGGAAGCGCTGGCCAATGACGTCACCAGCCAGGACCGCCGGGTTGATATTCGGTTTGTTACCCAGGAAGAAGCGGCAGGTCTTGGTTTGCGCAAGCTGCCCCCCGCGGAGCAGGAGAAATTACGGCTGATCGAAATTTGGGATTTCGATCTGACTGCTTGCGGCGGGACCCACGTTACGTCGACCGGCCAGATCGGCTGCATATTGCTGCGAAAAACGGAAAAAGTTCGGCAGGGCTGGCGGGTGGAATTTGTCTGCGGAAAACGCGCGGTGGCCACCGCGCGCCGCGATTATGCCACGCTCACAGAAGCGGCCGGGCTTTCGTCAGGCCACATCTGGGAACTTCCGCAGCAAGTCCGCAGGCTGCTGGAGGAATCCCGAACCTTGCGCAAATCCCGCGAGCAGCTCCTGGAGGAAATTGCCGATCTGCAGGCCGCGCAATTGCTGGCTGCTACTGCTGAGACCGCATCCCGAAGAATCGTCGTTCGCAGTTATCCCGATCGCGACCTCAGCTTCATCAAACTCCTTGCCCAGCGCCTCACTCGCCAAAACAGCTCAGCGATTGCCTTGCTGGCGAGCACGTCGGCTCCGGCTGCCTTGGTATTTGCTCAGTCCCCCGGCCAGCCGTTCGACATGGGAGCGCTGATGAATGGAGCTCTACAGCAACTGGGCGGTCGCGGCGGGGGAAGCAAAGACATGGCTCAGGGCGGGCCTGCGAAGATTGATGAGATCGAAGCCGTGCTCGCGGAGTTGGCGGGCAAGGTTCAGGGCTGACGTCACTGCAAAGAAAGGAAACCACTAAGGGCACGAAGGTTCACGAAGGGAAACCGCTCCAATCGCACTTTGGTGAACCTTAGTATCCTTGGTGGTTGTGGGGAAGCCCGAGGCAGGCCGCGTCCGTAGCAGCGAAGCCGCAGCGAAGGCTTTGCCCGCTCGTGCTACATTGCTTGCAGCGGCCTTCTGCATCGGACCATTGCCATGGAACAGCGCCTCATCCTGATCAATTTGCTGATCAAACTCGGCGTGGCCGCGGCTGTCGCCAGCTCATTAGTTCGATCGGTGGAATTCAAGTCTCTGCTGTTCCGGGACGACCGCACTCTCAAGCAGAAGATTTACCTCGTGCTCTGGATTGCCGGCCCGCTCGCATGTGGTGTGGGCTTTCGGATTGCGGCGCGCAGTTTCCTGGGCGGCGATTTGTCGTTCGAGACAGCCATCTTGCTCGGCGTAATCGGCGGAAGGCTTGCAGGGGTCCTCGGGGGATCGCTGGTCGCAGTTCCCGCACTGCTACACGGCGAGTGGGCCATGCTCCCGTTTGCCGTAGTTTGCGGATTGGTAGCCGGGCAAATGCGGGAGTTGGCGCCGGACCGGGAAGATATATGGTCATTTTCACCGTTCATTGACTTGAGCATCTATCGCATGATCCGGCGCAATTTGCCGGCTCCGCGCCGCTTTGATTGGCAGGTGCTGTTTTTCTTCACCATCGTCGGCCTGCGTCTGGTTCAGACTGGAATTTCGCTGTATTTGCCGCGCTCCATCTTTAGCGTGGAAAGCACCGGCAAGTTGTGGGTGGAGGTTCTGATCTATGCGGCGGCGGTGATGGCAATAGGAATCGAGCTAAAGATCTTCAACAGCGTGCGCATCCAGATCAAGCTGGAAGAGCAGGAGCGGTTGCTGCTGCACGCCCGCATGGAGGCGCTGCAGAACCAGATCAATCCCCACTTTTTGTTCAACACGCTGAATTCCGTCTCGTCGCTGGTTCGAGTCGATCCGGATACCGCGCGCGAGCTCATCATCAAACTGGCGACCATCCTTCGCCGTCAGCTCAACAGCGGCGACGCTTTCGTCCCGTTACGGGAAGAGTTGGAGTTCATCGACCACTATCTCGACATCGAAGTGGTGCGCTTTGGCCGCGAGAAGCTGCGCGTGGTCAAGGATCTCGATCCGGCATCTCTGGACGTTACCATCCCCAGCATGTTGCTGCAGCCGCTGGTAGAGAACTCCATCAAGCACGGCCTGTCGCCAAAGATTGAGGGTGGGAGCATTTATCTACGCAGCCGTTTGGCTGATTCCAAGCTGGTGATTGAAGTGGAAGATGACGGGATTGGCATGGGCGCGGCGCAGTTGCTCAGCCGGCCCACAGGCTTGGGGGGGGCGGGCATTGGGATGGCGAACGTTGCCGAGCGGTTGAAGGTGCTCTATGGGGACAGGGCACGCATGACGGTGGACAGCCCGGAAGGAAAAGGAACGCTCGTCCGATTGCGCATACCTGTGCTGCATGGCGAGCAACCGGTGCTGGTCACGCCCTACGACGAACGTTCCAGCACCCGGCGGTAGAAGTCTTCATACTGCAAAACGATCTTCGGCGCGCAAAACCTGGACTGGGCCACTTCTTTGCAGGTCTTTCCCATCTCGCGCAGGCGGTCTTCGTGAGTGAGCAATTCCACAGCGTAGCGCGCCATGGTATCCACGTCTCCCACGTCGGCCAGGTAGCCGCTTTTTCCATGCTCAACTAATTCAGGAATTCCGCCCACCCGCGTGGCCACGGGCACAACCTCACAGGCCATAGCTTCCAGCGCGGCCAGGCCAAACGACTCGAGCTCGCTGGGGAGCAACATCACATCCGCAATGGCGAGTTTCTCGGCAACGTTATCCTGCTTGCCCAGGAACAGCACATCTTGATGAATGCCCTTCTGGACGGCCAGCCATTCAGCGCGGGAGCGGTCCGGGCCGTCACCCATCAGCAGCAGCTTGGCTGGCATCTTCTTGCGCACTCGGTCAAAGATCTCGACGGCATCCGTGACTCGCTTCACCGGGCGGAAGTTGGAAAGATGAACCAAAATGCGCTCGTCGTCTATGGCATATTCCCGTCGGACTGCCGGCGATCCGGCGCTGCGGCAATACAGATCGCAATTCACGAAGTTGTAGATCACCTGGATCTGATTGCGAATGTCGAACTCCCGCAGGGTGCGTTCGCGCAGGTAATTGGAAATGGCGGTTACGCCGTCGCTCTGCTCAATGGAAAAACGAGTGATTGGCAGATAGGAGCGGTCGAGGCCGACCAATGTAATGTCTGTGCCATGAAGCGTCGTGACAAAGGGCAGCCTTTGTTTGAGCGGCTTGGCGGCCAGCATTTGCCGGGCCAGCAGCGCGCTGACGGAATGCGGAATCGCATAGTGCACGTGCAGCAGGTCAAGTCCATACAATTCGGAAACCTCGGCCATCCGTGTGGCCAGCGCGAGGTCATAGGGAGGGTAATCAAACAGTGGATATCGGGAAACATCCACTTCGTGATAATGGATGTTGGGATGCAGTTCGGTGAGCCGGATGGGCTGAGCATAGGAAATGAAGTGGACCTCATGCCCGCGCCGAGCCAGTTCGACACCCAGTTCCGTGGCCACCACCCCGCTGCCACCATAGGTCGGATAACAGGTGATCCCGATCTTCATCCCAGCCGAGTTCCTGCGCCAGACGCGGCGCTGCTGCATTCGATGGTAGCGCAGAGGGAAAGATTCAGCTTTTAGAGCTCAATTTCTTTATGGCTCGCGCAAGAGGCTCTCGATCTGCAGAGAAATGCTTGTCGCCAGATGCTCCGAAGCGTCATAACCTGCGTGAACGATCCTCATGTGCCCCGTCTTGTCGAGCACAATGAGCCTCGGCAGATTATCGACTCCGAGAGCCTGTCGTACGCCTGCCGTGTCAAATGCGATCGGAATGCTCCACCTCTTTTCAACTGAGAATGCGCGCGCCTTCTCGATCGTGTCACCGTCCCAGTCTGAATCAACAGCCCAAAACACTACCAGTGGATTGTTCTTGTACCGTGCCGCGACTTGCTCCACTTGAGGCACTTCGCTCAAGCATGGAGCGCACCAAGTGGCCCAGAAGGCCAACACGACAACGTGGCCCCTGAGATCGGAGGAATTCACAACGCGCCCGTCAAGGGTCGCGATGGAGAAGGATGACACCGGCCGATCTACGCTGCGGGTGGACAACCGGGCTGTAACTAAAGGAGCCAACAGCACGATGCCTAGGATGGCGACACCTACCGAAAGAGAAGACTCGGTTAAAGCCAGAATTCGAGAGCCACGCAGCCAGAGGCGCCGCGCTGTTACCCCGCAAACAACGAGCGGCCATGAGACCAGAAGAAACAGAGGCACGTATGCCTGCGAGGTAAACGCCACCCGTGTGATCGACATAACGACGACAATTACTGCCGCTCCTGAATTAACTAGCGAACCCTTCAACAAGGAATTTGTGGGAGCGTGCTGGGCGCGTACGACCCCGGCAAGAAAAAACAGAACTGCCGTAAAGATCAGAAACATCCGCAGGTCATTGTCAACATGTGTGAGAACTAGAACTGCGACTAGTGTGCAAAGGGCTAGGAAGCCCACGAGGACATCCAACAGGATGGACTTGACGGTGACCGACCATTGCATATTGTCCTCTCAAGGAACGGCAACTTGTTGAGAACTGTCGTCCGTTATCAGGAAATACGCACAGGAATGCTTTTTGGTTCCCTTCTTTTTAGGCGTTTTCCAGGAATCAGGAAGAATTTAGGCGGGTTGGAACTGGAGATTCCGGGAGAGAGGCAAACCTAGTCCGCGATGGTGGCGCCCTTGGCAGTTTCGTGAGCTTTGGTCACACCTGTGTCGATGGATTCCAGGTACTGCTGCAGCGCTTTCTGGATGCGGTCGCCGAGATCAATAAACTCCAGCCCCATGCCGACGCCCGGGTCGCTGGTGCGCACCACCGCCGAAGCATGCACCTTCTCAGAGTCCAGCCAGAACGTCACGCTGACCACAGTGCCTAGCGCGAGGGGAAGTAGAGTTTCGATGTAACATCCCCGGCCACCAATGTCGGTGGCGTTGGTGTGCAAATGGGTGCGGCTCGCGTCCTCGAATCCAATTTCGACCGGAAAATGAATCTTGTGCCGGACGAACATGCGCCGGTTGCGTCCCATGGCAGGCTTGAGTCCGTTCGTTTGGGCCAAGTCGATCCAGGGAGCGGTCTGCCCATCCATCACCTGAATGCCGGCTTCAATCTTGCGCACCGTGCCGCGGTCCACCAGCCACATGATCTTGAAACGGGCCTTGCGCTCGCCGTATTGCACCCCGATGACATCGCCCATTTTCAGCGGGTGGCCGATTCCGTACAGCGAGGCTCCCTCGGTGGTTACGCTGTTGGCGTTAACGTTCTGGAAAAAAGCGCGGCCATCGGAGTCCATACCCCAAATGCGGACTGTGATGTCGGCTTCACGGCGGGTTTCCTGTCGCTTGTCCATGCAATCCGTGCCTGGCGTTTCTTTGAACCGCATTTCTATCATACCCGCCGCCCTTGGAAAGGGGAGCAGGGAAAGGGTTACTCCGAGATAACCGAAGTGCGTGTACGTTCGGTTGGGGGAATCGCTGGCGCTACCCGAGATTGCGGTAACTGATCAGTTGAACGCCGTTTTGCGCCAGTAACTGCCGGGTCTCTTCGGAAGTCAGGATTTGCAGTTCCGCCACACGCGACTCTCGCAGCCGGGTCCTTACCTGATTCAGTTCCGCATCGTGATAGCCGGGGTGACACACCAACTCCCACGTGCCTTCTGGCAGCGAGTCGATCATGCGCTTCAGCAGCGTTTGATCGAGGAATCCCGTGGTGACGACTCCGATACTGCCGTCACAGGTGAGCATGCCTACACGCTGAGCCTCCGCACGAAATCGACCAGCCAGCCCGGCGAGTAATGTGACCTTGGCGAATTGCCGCCACAGCTTGAGATGCCCAGCAAGCAGCGAAATGCGCAGCGGCTCAAAGGGATTGCGCACGCACTGCACTCCGCATGACCGCGCCGCCCGCAGCAAGGGCCTCAGCACTTGCGGAAGGATGTGGGTATGCTTGTGCGTGTCGACGTGTGAGACAGCGACTCCGGTTTCTTGCAGTTTGCGAATCTGCGCCGTAGCCTCAGCTTCAATTTGCCCGGCACTGATCCGCCCAATTGCAGCGCGCTGGGCGAAGCTGCCCAAAGTCGAGCAAAACCGGCCCCGGGAAGCGGCATCAACGAGATTCGGAATGGTTTCTCCTGGCAGCACGGGTTGGCCGTCTATCAGAACTACATGACACCCAATCGCCAGCCGCGGGACAGAGCGCGCGACAGTCACCGCGTCGCCGAAGGCGCCGCCGGTGGCCATCAGCGTAGAGGAGGTCACCACCCCGCCGCGGTGTGCCTCCGCAATAGCCCGGTTCACGCCCGGCGTGAGTCCAAAATCATCCGCGTTGACAATGAGCCTGCGCAAAGCGACAGTCTAGCAGCAGTTCATCTGGCACAACACCAGTCGGAAGTGCGCAGCGATGTCCCCTTGCGCCGCGAATGCCGGGGCACGCGGAAAATCAGGTCATTACTCGGGTTTGTCGGTCGCGCGTAGCCGTATGGACATTCCGCAGTTTTCGGCGTGTTCGCGAATCAAATGTTGCCAGCTGGATATTGCCAGTGACCACTTGGGAAACAAGTAAAGGACCGTAAGTGCTTGCAAGGATTTGGCTGCCCCCAGGGATTCGAACCCCGATATGCTGATCCAGAGTCAATTTCACGGCGACTCCGAATTTCCTGGGTTCTGCCTAAGAAATCAAATACTTACCTAGTTAGT
>Ga0187784_10004512_pt1 | contig 11266 bp, 9 predicted proteins | sample 1015_SJ02_MP15_2_FD_132964 | JGI IMG/M metagenome (GOLD analysis project Ga0187784, IMG submission 132964) | Tropical peat soil microbial communities from peatlands in Department of Meta, Colombia - 1015_SJ02_MP15_20_MG | ecosystem: Environmental > Terrestrial > Soil > Wetlands > Peat | place... | reverse complement strand
TCGCGATGCTTGTTGCCTCCCTGGCGCTCTGCGTCTGCGCGGAGGCGGCTTTGGCCAAGGTCACTCGACCGCGCCACCCGGCGGCCTCGCGCCCGATCTCCGCTGGAGGGCAGGTCGTTCGAAAGACGCCGCCGGTCGTCCACGCGCCGGCGCGGGACGAGAAGAATTGGATGGAGCGCGCGTCGGCGCCGAGCACTGGCGGCGGCGGGGGCGGCGGCGGCATGTAGGGCAGGGGGGCCGACCATGGCCGGCAATCTCAGCCTCGAAGAGCTCAAGCGTGCCGTGAAGGCCGGCGCGGTCGACACGGTCGTCGTCGCCATGGTCGACATGCAGGGTCGCCTGGTCGGCAAGCGTTTTCACGCCCAGCACTTCGTTGAGAGCGCCTATCAGGAGACGCACGCCTGCGATTATCTCTTGGCCAACGATATCGACATGGAGCCGGTGCCCGGTTACGCGGTCGCGAGCTGGGACAAGGGCTACGGCGATTTCGTGCTCAAGCCCGACCTCGCGACGTTGCGCCGCCTGCCGTGGCTCGACGGCACCGCGCTCGTCATCGCCGACGTGCTCGGTCACGATCATCGCGAGCTTGCCCATTCTCCGCGCGCCATGCTCAAGGCGCAGGTCGCCCGACTGGAGGCCGCGAGGATGCGCGCCTGCGTCGCCTCCGAACTCGAGTTCTATCTGTTCGACGAGAGCTACGAGAGCGCGCTCGCCAAGCGCTACGCCGGGCTCAAGGCCGCCGGTTCCTACATCGAGGATTATCACATCCTGCAGACCACCAAGGAAGAAGGGGTGATGCGCGCGGTGCGCAACGGCCTGCAGGGTGCCGGCATCCCGGTGGAAAATTCCAAGGGCGAGTGGGGGCCGGGGCAGGAGGAAATCAACGTCCGCTACGCCGACGCGCTCGAAATGGCCGATCGCCACGCCATCCTCAAAAACGGCATCAAGGAAATCGCCTGGGCACACGGCAAATGCGTGACCTTCATGGCGAAGTGGAACTACGCGCAGGCGGGATCGAGCGCGCATATTCACCTGTCGCTGTGGGACCAGGCGGGCAAGAAGCCGCTGTTCTTCGACGCCAAGGCCGAGCACGGCATGTCCGCGCTGATGCGTGCGTTCCTCGCCGGCCAGCTCAAGTATGCGCGCGACATCACCTATTTCCTCGCGCCCTACGTCAACTCCTACAAGCGCTTCCAGGTCGGCACCTTCGCGCCGACCAGGGCGGTATGGAGCCGCGACAACCGCACCGCCGGATTCCGCCTGTGCGGGGAAGACAGCAAGGCCGTCCGCCTCGAGTGCCGCATCGGCGGCGCGGATCTCAATCCCTACCTCGCTTTCGCGGCCCTGATCGCCGCCGGGCTCGCCGGCGTTGCCGAGAAGCTCGCGCTGCCGCCGCCCCACGCGGGCGACGCCTACGTCGACAAGAAGCTTCCCGAGGTGCCGAAGACGCTGCGCGCGGCGACCGAGGCGCTCGCGCGCTCGAAGATGCTGCGCGCCGCCTTCGGCGACGGCGTGGTCGATCATTACGTGCACACGGCCGAATGGGAGCAGTTCGAGTATGACCGGCGCGTCACCGACTGGGAGCTGATGCGCGGGTTCGAGCGGTACTGAGCCGAAAATGGCGAGAGTTGCGTCGATGCGCAGAAGCACCAACGCGCGGCGGTCGAAGGAGGCGCTGCTCGCCGATCTCAAGCGGCGCCTGCGCGAGATTGCGGATCTCGACGCCGTCGGCGCGGTCCTGTCCTGGGATCAGTCGACCTATATGCCCAAGGACGGAGCCGAGGCCCGCGGCAGGCAGGGAGCGCTCGTGAGCCGCCTGACCCACGAACGGATGACGGATGCCGCGCTCGGCCGCCTGCTCGACGACCTCGCCGCATACGCCGAAGGCCTACCGGCCGAGGGCGACGACGCGCGGTTGATCGCTGTGGCGCGGCGCGACTTCGACAAGGCGATCAAGGTGCCGGTCGATCTGGTCGAGCGCTGGAGCGCGCTGTGCTCCGCCGGTTACGACGCGTGGAAGCGCGCGCGGCCGAACGACGACTTCGCGGCGGTGCGGCCCTATCTGGAGAAACAGCTCGATATCAGCCGCGAATATGCCGAGCTGTTCGCGCCGTACCGGCATATCATCGATCCTTTGATCGATGATCGCGACGAAGGCCTCACCTGCGCCGTGGTGCGGTCTTTGTTTGCGCAACTGCGTCGGCAGCTGCTGCCGATCGTGGAATATGTGTGCGATCAGCCGCCGGTGGACGATGCCTGCCTGCACGCGGAGTTTCCCGAGGCGCGCCAGCTCGATTTCTCACTCGCCGTCGTGCGGGCCTTCGGCTACGACCTCGACCGCGGCCGGCTCGACAAGACCGCGCATCCGTTCTGCACGAAATTCTCGGCCGGCGACGTGCGCATCACCACGCGGGTGCGGTCGGACGACCTGAGCGAGGCGCTGTTCTCGACCCTGCACGAAGCCGGGCATGCCCTCTACGAACAGGGAGTAGCGTCCGAGCTTGCCGGCACGCCGCTCGGACGCGGCACCTCGATGGGCGTCCATGAGAGCCAGTCACGGCTGTGGGAAAATGTGGTCGGGCGCAGCCTCGATCTGTGGCGGCACTTCTATCCGCGGCTGCGCGAGACTTTCCCGACCGCGCTCGCCGACGTGTCGGTCGAAACCTTCCATCGCGCCATCAACAAGGTCCGGCGCTCGCTGACAAGAACCGACGCCGACGAGGTGACCTACAATCTGCATGTCATCCTGCGGTTCGATCTCGAAGTCGCGTTGCTCGAGGGCAGCCTCGCCGTCAAGGATCTGCCGGAGGCATGGCGGGCGCGCTATCGATCCGATCTGGGCGTGAGCCCGACGAACGATCGCGAGGGGTGCATGCAGGACGTTCACTGGTACAGCGGCGGCATCGGCGGCGCTTTCCACAGCTACACGATCGGCAACGTGCTCGGCGCGCAATTCTACGCCGCGGCGCTGCGCGCGCATCCGGAAATCTCCCAAGAGATCGCGGCGGGCGAGTTTGGCACCCTGAGGACTTGGCTCGGGCAAAACCTTTACCGCCACGGCCGCAAGTTCGGCGCCGATGAAATCGTGCGGCGCGCAACCGGCGAGGGGATGACGATCGGGCCTTATATCGCCTACCTGCGCGAGAAGTACGGCGCGCTCTACGGCGCCGTGCCGCCGGCATGAGTCATCCCACTCTAAGGAAATTTCGATGCAGCTACGCGCCGACTGGAACTACCCGACCTCGGTGCGCTTCGGGTCCGGCCGCATCGCCGAGCTAGCCGACGCCGTGAAGGCGGCCGGCATGGCGCGGCCGCTGTTCGTCACCGATCCGAATCTGGCGCGGTTGCCGATGGCGGCCGACGCGCTTGCCTCGCTCCGCGCCGCCGGCCTCGCGGTTGAAGCGTTCGGCGACATCCGGCCGAACCCGGTCGAATCGAATATCGCCGCCGGCGTCGCCGCCTTCACCGTGGGCGGGCACGACGGCGTGGTGGCGTTCGGCGGCGGCTCGGCGCTCGATGCCGGCAAGCTCATTGCGTTCATGACGGCGCAGGTCCGCCCGGTGTGGGATTTCGAAGACGTGGGCGACTGGTGGACGCGGGCGAACGCCGCGGGGATTGCGCCGGTCGTCGCCGTGCCGACCACCGCCGGCACCGGCTCGGAGGTCGGCCGCGCGGCGGTCGTCACCAACGAATCCACGCACACGAAGAAGATCATTTTTCATCCGCGCATGATGCCGAAGATCGCGATCTGCGACCCCGCGCTCACGCTCGGCATGCCGCGGCTCGTCACCGCGGGCACCGGCATGGACGCGCTGGCCCATTGTTTGGAAGCCTATTGCACATCCTTCTATCACCCGCTCGCCGACGGCATCGCGGCGGAAGGTGTCAGGCTGGTCAAGGAAAACCTGGCCCGCGCGGTCAACGACGGCAGCGATCTTAACGCCCGCGCCCACATGATGGCGGCCGCGGCCATGGGGGCGACCGCGTTCCAGAAAGGGCTCGGCGCGATCCACGCGCTCTCGCACCCGGTCGGCGCGCTCTACGACACGCACCATGGGCTGACCAACGGCGTGTTCATGCCCTACGTGCTCGCGTTCAACCGGTCGATCATCGAGTCGCGCATCAAGCGGCTCGCCGCCTACATCGGCTTGCGGCCCACGTTCCGTGCGTTCCTCGACTGGGTGATCGAGCTGCGCGCCGCGATCGGCGTGCCGCCCACGCTCGCCGGGCTTAACGTGAGCGACGAGCACATCGACCGCATCGTCGCCATGGCGGTCGAGGACCCGACCGCCGGCGGCAACCCGCGGCCGTTCGACAAACGCGCCGCCCGCACCATCTTCAAGCGGGCGTTGGAGGGGAGGATGTGAGCGTCATTGCGAGCGAAGCGAAGCAATCCAGCGAATAGCGAATGGCGAATAGCGAATAGGGGATGACAGCACCTCTGCGCATGCCTGCTCGTCACTATTCGCTTTTCGCTACTCACTATTCGCTGAGTTTCATGAGCTGCCCAAAGTCCTTCGTATGGAGCCGCGCGAGATCGTCCGGCCGGTCGACGTCCCATAAGGAAGGCAGCTCGCGCCACGCGAGTCCGCCGTGCGCGAGGCGGCGGCGCGTTTCCACCATGACGGTATCGGTGCTCCAGGTCATGCCGGCGAAGAGACCTGGCTGCGGCCGGCGCGAGCCGATCAGCACGTAGCCGCCGTCCTCGGCCGGAATGACGACCGCGTCGTTGCCCTCGCGCAGCACGTCGGCCGCTTCGCACAGATGCGCGCTTGTCAGAACCGGACAATCGGTGCCGATGACGATCGTGGGCCCGTCCGCCGCCGCGCAGGGCGCGAGCATGCGGGCGCCGAGGTCGCCGTCCGGCTGCGCAGCGAGCGCAATCGGATAGCGCGCCGCCAGCGCGGTGAAACAGTCATGCGGCGCGGCCGGCGTCACCCACAAGGTCACCGGCCCGATCGCCGCTGAGCACGCACTCGCGACCGTGCGCTCGATCAGCCGCGCGTGCACGGCCGCGGCGCCGTCGGCGCCGAGCGCCGGGATGAGGCGCGTCTTCACTGCACCGCTGATCGGCGCCTTGGCGAGTATGGCGAGCGCGATCGGCTCAGGCGTCGCGGACGCCATAGCCGTACTGCCGCGCCAGACGGGCGGGCTCCGCGCCGAGGAAGAACGCGAGCCGCAGCCGCCACATCGTCAGGATGGTGCGGACAACCCCGTCGCGGTCCCAGCGCCGGCCCGACGTCGCCACGCGGGCGGAAAGGCAGGCCGGCGGCCCCATGGCCTTGAGGCGACGCGACAGCACGATGTCTTCCATCAGGGGAATGTCGGGGAAGCCGCCCGCCCGCGCAAAGGCCGCGCGCGTCATGAACATCGCCTGATCGCCGGTGGCGATGCCGGTGAGCCGGGAGCGCAGGTTCATCGTCGCGGCGACGACGGGCAGCAGCGGGCTGCGGCCGGCGATCGTCACGTCGAAACGCCCCCAGGCCCGTTGCGATCCTTGGAGCGCATCGACGGCGAGCCGGTCGCCGTCGCCCGGCAGGCGCGTGTCCGCGTGCAGGAAGAGGAGCACGTCGCCAAGCGCTGCGGCGGCGCCGGCGTTCATTTGCGATCCGCGTCCGCGCGGCGCTGCGATGACGCTGTCGGCCAGCGGGCGTGCCGCTGCGGGCGAGCCGTCCCGGCTGCCGCCGTCGACCACGATGATCTCGGCCCCGCGCGCGCGACAGGGCGCCAGCGCCGCGAGCGCCTGCGCCAGCGTGGTGGCTTCGTCGAGCACCGGGATGATGATCGATAGGCGCGGCATGCGATGCAAAATCTTTCGGGCGATATCCGCTTTAACCCGGTGAGTGGTCATTGTGCAACGCGGGCGCAAGGTCCGAGAAGCGCGAATAACGGACATGTGCAGCCGCAATCCGTCCGCATCGTCCGTGCCGGCCCGATTTCACGCACGGAAGGTGATTTCGCAGACGAGCCCCTCGCCACGCCAATCGAACCGCGTTTGCCCTTTCTGCTGGGCAATCATTTTTTCGATGATCCGTCGGCCGAAGCCTTTGCGTGTCGGGACCCGCACCGGCGGACCGCCGGTCTCCGTCCAGCGCAGGCTCAACTGCCCGTCCGTCTCGTGCGACCATTGCAATTCGACTTGGCCGTTGGCCGTGGAAAAGGCGCCGTACTTGGCGGCGTTGGTGGCCAGCTCGTGCAAAGTCACCGCAATGGCCTGGGCGGCGTTGGGCTCCAGCAAAACCGGCGGGCCGCTGATGCGCACGCGGCTTCGGTCCTTTTCGGAATACGGAGCAAGCTCCTGCGACGCGATCGTCGACAGGTCGGCGCCGATCCATCGGGTCTCGACAAATAATGAGTGAACATTCGCCAGCGCCTGAATGCGCCCGACGATCGCCTGTTTCAAGCCTTCGAGCGTATCAGACCGGGAAAGATTGACCGCAGCCTGCACGTTGGCAAGTACGTTCTTGCTTCGGTGCTCTGCTTCGCGAGCCAGCGCGGCGATCTGCTCCTGAATCCGTTTGTGCTCGGTAATATCCCTGGCGATCTTCGATGCCCCGACGATCTTGCCCTCGTCGTTCTTGACCGGCGAAACGGTCAGTGAAACGACAATGAAACTGCCGTGCTTGCGTCGACGAATAGTCTCGAAATGCTCAATGCGCTCTCCCCGTCTGATGCGCGTGAGAATTTCACGTTCTTCTCCAACACGGTCTTCCGGTATGACGATTGTAATCGGCTGGCCAATCGCTTCTCCCTCGGTGTAGCCGAAGATCCGCTCGGCGCCTCTGTTCCAGCTCGTGATCACGCCATCGAGGTTCTTGCTCACGATCGCATCGTCGCTGGACTCGACGATGGCCGCGAGATAGCGCAACCGTTGCTCTCTGTCGCGAAGCTCCGCTTCGATCCGCTTGCGCTCGGTGACATCGATTCCCGTGGGATGCAGAAACGCAACCGTGCCCGATCGATCGCGGATCGGGTGCATTGCGAAGTCGACGATGCGCTCGCTGCCGTCCGCCACCCAGTAGCGCAGCTCTTCGCGAAAGACCTGCCCCGCGGCGGCTTGCTCGGTCGCGAAGCGAATCCTTGCTTTCATCTCCTCCGAGCCGCGCCACCACGGCGTATCCCAGAAAGGGCGGTTCAAGACCTGTTCTCGCGTATACCCGCACCATTGCAGAGACAGGTCGTTCGCTTCGACCAAGTAGCCGCGCAGGTCCATGATACCGGCGAAAATGCCGGACTGGTTGAACACCGCCCTGAATACGGCAGCGGCGGTAACGTCGCGATTCACCTCGAGCACGGTTTTATCGCCGAACAATTGCATTCGGCTGTCGACAATGACCTCGCGGCCATCCTTGCAGATATGACGCAGTTCGCCGGACCAGTGACGCTCGTTCCGCAATTGCGAGCGAACTTCGATAAAGTCGGTCGGAAATTTGGTTCGCAAAAGAGAGTGGCTGCTGCGCCCGATCGCCTCGTCCGAGGTAAATCCGTAAAGTCGCTCGGCTCCACTGTTCCAAAACTCGATCGCCCCGTCCAATTGCCACGCGAACATTGGCTCATACGACAATGTTATAAGACCGGCCAAACGTTCCGCGCGATCGGAATCCGCCTCGCTTCCCAAAGACTCGCGTTCGATCGGAAACTCGGCTCCGTGCTGCACCAAGGGACCCTCTACCCAACGTTCGCTCAACAAGCGTCAAATCTGGCTGCAAAATTATACCACTAATCGAACCGGCTGCCGTAGCACTTTGCGCAGGACTGCGGCAAGCTCGGGCGAAGTTCGGAATCGAGACAACTAGGGGACAGTCAATGGCGCGGCAGATGAAGCTGGGGCTCTCGATGCGCGGCATCGGCTACCATGCGGCGGCGTGGCGTCATCCCGATGTGCCGCCGGGGGCAGCGCTCGATTACGATTATTATCTGCGCAACGCGCAGGCGGCCGAGCGCGGCAAATTCGACATGATCTTCTTTGCCGACGGAATCGGCATCCGCAGCCGCGACATCCCCGCAGGCTCGCTGTGCCGCTCCGGCTATGAGGTCGCCGAGCTTGAGCCGATTACGCTGTTGTCGGCGCTTGCGCCGATGACCCGGCACATCGGCCTGATCACGACGGCCTCGACGACTTATAACGAGCCGTTCCATATCGCGCGCAAATTCGCCTCGCTCGACCTGATCAGCGGCGGACGCGCCGGCTGGAATGTCGTCACGTCATGGTCCGAGGCGGAGGCGCGAAATTTCAACCGCGAACAGCATCTCGACTACGCGACGCGCTACGACCGGGCCAGGGAATGCCTCGAAGTCGTGCTCGGGCTGTGGGACAGCTGGGACGACGACGCCTTCGTGTTCGACAAGGCGGCCGGCCGCTATTACGACCCCGCGAAACTGCACGTGCTCGACCACAGGGGTCGGCATTTCTCGGTGCGCGGGCCGCTCAATGTCGGCCGTTCGCCGCAGGGGCATCCGGTGATCGTCCAGGCCGGTGCTTCGGAGCAGGGGCGCGAGATGGCCGGCGCCCGCGCCGAGATCGTCTACACGCTGCAATTCGCGCGACGGCGCCAAGGCGTATTACGATTCCGTCAAGTCCTACCTGCCGAAATTCGGCCGCTCCGCCGAGGACCTGAAAATCATGCCCGGTTTCACCCCGATCGTCGGGCGCACGCGAGGCGAGGCGCGGGCCAAGTTCGACCGGCTGCAGGAACTCGTCGAGCCGCTGGTGGGGCTCGGGCGTATCGCCCCCGATATCGGCGACCTGTCGGGCTATCCGCTCGACGGGCCGGTGCCCGAGGCCGCCGGCGACGCGGAAATGAAGAGCACGGCGGTGCAACTGCGCGAACGCGCGCGCGCCGAAAACCTGACTATCCGGCAGCTTTATCTCGCCGTGGTCGGCGGTCGCGCCTTCAGGGAGATCGGCACCGCCGCCGATGTCGCCGACAAGATGCAGGAATGGTTCGAGGCCGGAGCCGCCGACGGGTTCAATATCACCCCCACCGTGCTGCCCGAGGGGATCGACGACTTCGTCGAGCTGGTCGTGCCCGAATTGCAGCGGCGCGGACTGTTCCGCACCGAATACGAGGGGCGCACGCTGCGCGAAAATCTCGGCCTCCGCCGCCCGGTCAGCCGCTACGCCGAGGCGCACTCCCGGCGGCACCTCGACGCTGCCAAATAGGCCGCGCAAAGCGCAGAGCATGATCCCGAAAAGTGGGAACCGGTTTTCGGAAAAAGATCATGCTCCAAGAAGAAGTTAGAGCGGGATGACGAATCGAAGATAAAGTCATCTCGCTCTAAGGTACCCACGTTAAGCGTATCTGTGCCAGCACTTTGGCATTGATTTGTGATTTGCTGATCGGGCCGAAAATTCTCGAATCGAGACTATTCCCACGATTGTCGCCGGCGACGAAATACATCCCCTCGGGGAGTATAATCTGTTTGAACTCGCCCTGATCACGGCACGCCATTGTCGGCACCACATCCTGGACTGTTTGACCAGTCCCGGTGGTAACAGAAATAGTGCAGCTGCTATAGCGCACTACGTCGCCTGGGACTGCAACGATCCTCTTTACGTATTGCGTATCCCCCGAAAAAACAAATCCGCACAGAGGATTGGCAGACAAGCAAACGGTAACGATGTCGCCGCGATTCGGCCGGAACAATCGCTCCGCCAGCGGCGACGCGATCAAGACATCCCTGTCGTGAAGCGTCGGCATCATCGAGGCGCCGGAGACGACCGTCGGCCGCATCACGAGACCCATGCACAAGATGGCAACCACGACGGTGAATGCCGTGGAGGCCGCTGAACTGGTATTCATTCGAGACGTCTCCTGGGTTCGCGTGCGACGTCCTAGTCTAGGTACGATGCGCCGGAAGTTCCATTATAGGAAGGCGCCGGTTCCGCGCAAAGTTTAGCGCACCTTGGCGGTCGCGGTCGTGGATTCCAGTCCGATGCGGCCGAAGCCCGGCAGTTTGAGCGCCGGCCGCCGCACGTCGAGGCCCGCCACCAGGCTGAGCAGATTGACCTCGAGCCCTTCGACCCAACCGACCTTCACGCCCACGAGCCCCCACAGGCTCGCCTCGATGCCGGTGCCGCTGCCGGTCAGGCCGAACACGGCGCCGTCGGCGCGAAAATCCTTGCCGATCGCTTCCGGCGGCAGCGCGATGTCGAGTTCCGGCGCGGCGCGCAGCACGTTGGCCACGAAGGTGTTGCTGTTGGGGCCCGGCCACAGCCGATAGTCGCCGAGCCTGGCAAAGGGATAGGCGGCGATGGCGGCGCGGATCTTCGGTATCGCCGCGGTCGCCGCCGGTCCGCTGATGTCGGCGATGACCTGCGGCGTGTTGCCGAACCAGCGCGCGTCGGGGGCCCAGCCGTTGACGTGAAGGGGGCGGCCGAATCCGGTCAGGTCGTAGCGGGTATAGCTCTCGGCGTTCTCCGGCTTGAGCACGATCCAGCTGTGGACCGCGAAAATGCCCTTCCAGCGCCCGGTGCGGCCGGAGAATACGAGAATGCGCGCCGCGGGATCGGATGCCGCCGGTGCCAGCATATGCGCGCTCGACCAGTCGGCGTCGCGCCAGCTTCCGGCGCGCGCGCCGGCGTAATAGACGACGGCGCGGAGCACGAGCGGCAGCAGGAATATGGCGAGCAGGAGCATGAGGACGTGCTTGAGGCGCAGGCGCATGGCGGCGACTTGCGACGGGATTTCGGCGCGACTGTGGCCCCCTTCTTAGCACTTTCCCAGCCTTAAGCGATTTGCTTGTCTTACACGGCAAGAGCCCATCGCGGCGCGAAACAGGGGAAAGTCACATGGCCGACGGCACCGACCTCTTCGACATCATCCACACGACGCGCTCGATGCGGCGCCTCAAGCCCGACCCGGTCCCCGATGCGCTCATCCGCCGCATTCTCGAAGCCGGGCAATGCGCGCCGAGCGGCGGCAACGCGCAACGCTGGCGCTTCCTCGTGATCAAGGATGCGGCCATCAAGAAGGCGGTGCAGGTCTGGTACCAGCGCGCCTTCGACGAAGTGATCGGGCCGCGCTACCGCACGAGCGCGCCGCCGCCCGGGGTCGATGCCCCGCGCTACTCGCGCGCGGCCGATGCCACCCAATACCTCACCGAGCATTTCCACGAGGCGCCGGTCTGGATCGTCTGCTGTCTCGAACACGGCAGCGAGAAGCCCAACCGTTCCTCCGGGTCGAGCATCTATCCCGCGGTCCAGAACATGCTGCTCGCCGCGCGCGCGCTCGGGCTCGGCGCGACGCTCACCACGCGCCATCTG
>Ga0187784_10004511_pt1 | contig 11267 bp, 7 predicted proteins | sample 1015_SJ02_MP15_2_FD_132964 | JGI IMG/M metagenome (GOLD analysis project Ga0187784, IMG submission 132964) | Tropical peat soil microbial communities from peatlands in Department of Meta, Colombia - 1015_SJ02_MP15_20_MG | ecosystem: Environmental > Terrestrial > Soil > Wetlands > Peat | place... | reverse complement strand
TGGCTCTGCCGGGCAAAACGCATGCCGGCGATGACGCCGTCGACGACCCGGTCCTCGTCGGCATCGGGGCCGGCGCTTCGCCGGGTTTTCGACCGCGAGAACGCGGCCGGACATGCTGCCGACCCAGGCGCCGGCGATCAGCATCTTCGCGCGCGGCAATTGAGCCTCGGCGCGCGGCCGGATTTCTTCAGTCAGCGTCATTTCCGTGCCCTTTTCACGATGGCGTCCAACGAGGCGCTGGCGCTCTTACGCTATATGTGGTTGGATATAGCGATACTGGTGCAATGCTCCGGTGTTGGCAAGCGCCCGGACCATCGCTTTGCGCCGGCAACAACGGGAGGACCAGGATGGACACGATCGAACTCGATCCGCGGCTGCGCCATGCCGGCGCCTTCTTTGCCCGCACGCCCTTGATGCTGATTGACGGCGAGCTGGTGCCTGCCGTCTCCGGCAAGACCTTCTCCGTGTTCAACCCGGCGACCGGCGCGTTGATCGCCAGCGTCCCCGAGGCCGATAAGGCCGATGTCGATCTGGCGGTCGCCGCAGCGAGGCGCGCTTTCGACGAGCGCCGCTGGGGCAAGGTCAGCCCGTCCGAGCGCGGCCGCATGCTGTGGCGGCTGGCCGATCTGATCGAACGCGATCTGGAGGAACTGGCGGAACTGGAGTCGATCGACAACGGCAAGCCGTATTCGATCGCGCGGGTTGCCGATCTGCCGCTGGCGATCGACATGTTCCGCTACATGGGCGGCTGGGCGACCAAGATCACCGGAACGACGCTTCCGCTGTCATTGCCGGGCGAATACCTCTCCTACACGGTCAGGGAGCCGGTCGGCGTCGTCGGCCAGATCATCCCGTGGAATTTTCCGCTGTTGATGGCGGCTTGGAAGATCGCGCCGGCGCTGGCGGCGGGCTGCACGGTCGTGCTGAAGGCGGCCGAGCAGACGCCGCTGACCGCCTTGCGCCTTGCCGAACTGATCCGTGAAGCCGGCTTCCCGCCCGGCGTCGTCAACATCCTCTCCGGCTTCGGCGAGACCGCCGGCGCGGCGCTGGCGGCGCATCCCGATGTCGACAAGGTCGCGTTCACCGGCTCGACCGAGGTCGGCAAGTTGATCGTCCAGGCGGCCGCCGGCAACTTGAAAAAGGTGTCGCTGGAACTCGGCGGCAAGTCGCCGGCGATCATCCTGCCCGATGCCGATCTCGATCTCGCCACCGCCGGCGCCGCCAACGCGATCTTCTTCAATCACGGGCAGTGCTGCTGCGCCGGGTCACGGCTCTTCGCGCACAAAAACGTCTACGACAAGGTCGTCGCAGGGGTCGCCGACATCGCCGGCAAGATCAAGGTCGGGGCTGGGCTCGACCCCGCGACCGAGATGGGGCCGCTGGTGTCGAGCGAGCAGTTCGACCGCGTCACCGGCTATATCAAATCGGGGCGCGAGCAAGGCGCGCACGCCGTGGTCGGCGGCGAGCGGGTCGGCAATCTCGGCTATTTCGTGCAGCCGACCGTGTTCGAGAACACCCGGCCGGACATGAAGATCGTCAGCGAGGAAATCTTCGGCCCGGTGGTCTGTGCCCAGCCGTTTGACGATTACGATCTCGACCGCATCGCCAAACAGGCCAACGACACGCTCTACGGCCTCGCGGCGAGCGTGTGGACGCGCGACGGCGGCACCGCGCACAAGCTCGCCCAGCGCATCCGCTCGGGCACGGTGTGGATCAATTGCCACAACGTGTTCGACGCCTCGCTCCCGTTCGGCGGCTACAAGCAGTCTGGCTGGGGCCGCGAGATGGGCGAGGAAGTGTTCCACAACTACACCGAGATCAAGGCGATCACCGCCGCCTTGTAGTCGGGGGGTGGGAGAGGCGGGCGGAGGCGACTCCGCCCGCCTGTTACATCTGGACGCTGCCGCGCTGTCCCTGCCATCGTTCGAACCACGAAACAGAACCGGCAGTGCTCTGACCGATGATGGTTATTAGGCACCTGCAATATCTCATCGCACTCGCGCGCGAACGGCATTTCGCGCGCGCGGCCGCGGTCTGCAATGTGACCCAGCCGACTCTCTCGGCCGGTATCAAGCAGCTCGAAGAAAGCCTCGGTGTGCTGATCGCCGAACGCGGTCAGCGTTTTGTCGGCCTGACGGCCGAGGGCGAGCGGGTCCTCGCCTGGGCGCAGCGGGTGCTGGCCGATTATGGCGGTCTACGGCAAGAGCTGAGCGAAATGCGGGAAGGGTTGGTCGGCCGGCTGCGGCTCGGCGCGATTCCGGTAACTCTTCCCATCGTACCTTTGTTGACGGCGCCGTTTTTCGAGCGCCATCCGCGCACCGATTTGGAAGTCATCTCCCTCACCTCGATCGCGATCCAGCGCGGGCTCGACGAGTTCGAGCTGGATGGCGGCATCACCTATCTTGATAACGAGCCGCTCGCACGCGTTCGGCATCTACCGCTTTACCGCGAGCGTTATGTCTTATTGATCCGGCAAGACAATCCACTCGCCGGCCGCGATACGGTGACCTGGGCGGAGGCCGCCAATCTGCCGCTCTGCCTGCTGACCCCCGACATGCAGAACCGGCGGATCATTGACATGCATTTTCATGAGGCCGGCGCCGAGATCCATGCGGTCGTCGAGACGAACTCACTGGTGACGCTATGGTCTCATTTGCGTTTTGGCCCCTGGTCGAGCGTCGTGCCACACACATTCTCACTATTGTTGGCGGACCGCGACGATTTAACCGCGATTCCGCTGATCGACCCCGACGCGTGCCATTTGATCGGTCTCGTCGCGTCCGATCGCGACCCGCTGCCGCCGGTCGCGCAAGCGCTGTTGAGCCTTGCCTCTTGCCTCGACTTGGCGACGCTCATCGACGGTCTGATATCGCCAAGCACGGGATTCCGCTAAGGCCGGCGCTTTCATCGAAAACCCCGATGAGGTGATCCATAACTTTGATTTGATCGACCATCGCAGCCTTCGCGAAGCTCGCGCTCGACCGCGAAGGAGGAAGCGATGGCAAAGGTTTTATGCGTGCTCTACCCCGATCCGGCGCAGGGCTATCCAAAATCATATGCACGCGATTCGGTGCCCAAGATTGACCTCTATCCAGGCGGCCAGCTCGCGCCCACGCCAAAGGCCGTCGATTTCACGCCGGGCGAGCTACTCGGCAGTGTGTCAGGTGGGCTTGGCCTCCAGAAATTCCTGGACAGATTGGGCCACACCTTTGTCGTTACCGCCGACAAGGAAGGCGAGAACTCGGTTTTCGAGCGTGAGCTTCCCGATACCGATATTGTGATCTCGCAACCGTTCTGGCCGGCATACCTAACCGCCGAGCGGATCGCCAAGGCGCCCAAATTAAAGCTGGCGATCACCGCCGGCATCGGCTCAGATCATGTCGATCTAAAGGCCGCGATCGAGCGCGGGATCACCGTTACCGAGGTCACCTACAGCAACAGCATTAGCGTGTCCGAGCACGTCGTGATGATGATCCTCGGACTCGTGCGCAACTACATCCCATCGTACAAGTGGGTAATCGATGGCGGATGGAATATCGCCGACTGCGTAGTCCGCTCCTACGACCTCGAAGCGATGGATGTTGGCACCGTCGCGGCAGGGCGCATCGGCTTGGCGGTATTGCGGCGATTGAAACCGTTTGACGTGAAGCTGCACTACACGGACCGTCACCGGCTGCCCGCCGCGGTCGAGCAAGAGCTCAACGTCACTTATCATCCCACCGTCGAGTCGTTGGTGCGGGTCTGCGACGTCGTGACGATCAACGCACCGTTGCACGCCGAGACCGAACATCTCTTCAACGACGCGTTGATCAGCAAGATGAAGCGCGGCGCCTACCTGGTGAATACGGCACGCGGTCGCATTTGCGATCGCGACGCGGTGGTTCGAGCGCTCGAGAATGGACAGCTGGCGGGCTATGCCGGAGATGTCTGGTATCCCCAGCCCGCGCCTATTGATCACCCGTGGCGTTCGATGCCGCATCATGGCATGACACCGCATACCTCGGGCACCTCGCTGTCGGCCCAGGCGCGGTACGCAGCCGGGACGCGCGAAATTCTCGAATGCTGGTTCGAGGGAAGGCCTATTCGCGAGGAATATCTGATCGTCGACGGCGGCAGGCTGGCCGGCACCGGCGCCCATTCCTACAGCGTCGGCGCCACCGCCTAGCCCGTCTCAAAGCATGCCTATGATCGGACGCTCGACGCGGCGTCCGAGCAATGTTTTTTGTTCGATCGCTATATCCAATCATATATTGCGACGCGCAATATAGGCGTGCTACGTCGTTAGCCCTGGGGGGCGCTGTTCGGACAGGATTTGGAGAGAGTGAGATGCCCTCATACCCTGAGTTGAAGCTCTATGTCGGCGGCGAATGGCGCGGCCGCGACGGCGCGCCGGTGATCAACCCCGCCGACGAAAGCATTCTCGGCACCGTGCCGCACGCGACCCGGGCCGACCTCGACGACGCGCTTGACGCGGCGACCAAAGGCTTCCAGGTCTGGCGCAACACCTCACCGGCAAAGCGAGCCGAAATCATTCAGCGCGCCGCGCAGCTCTGCCGCGAACGCGCCGACGAGGACGCGGTGGCGATCTCCCTCGAACAGGGCAAGCCGCTCGCCCAGGCGAAGCTCGAAATCATCCGCGGCACCGACATCATCGATTGGGACGCCACCGAGGGTCGCCGCGTCTACGGCCGCGTGATCCCGAGCGAACCCGGCATGCGCAATACCGTGCTGCGCCAGCCGATCGGTGTCGTCGCGGCGTTTTCCCCGTGGAACTTCCCGATGTCGTCGCCCGGCCGCAAGGTCGCCGGGGCGCTGTCGTCGGGCTGCTCGATGATCCTGAAGGCGTCCGAGGAGACACCGGCCGGCGCTTACAACCTCGTGCGCGCCTTTGCCGATGCCGGCTTGCCGCCCGGTGTGCTGAACCTGGTGTTCGGCGTGCCGTCGGAGGTCTCGACCTACTTGATCCCGCGACCGGAGGTGCGGCTCGTGACCTTCACCGGCTCGATTCCCGTGGGCAAGCACCTCTCGGCAATGGCCGGCGAGCACATGAAGCCGGCGATCATGGAGCTGGGCGGCCACGCGCCGGTCATCGTCTGCGACGACGCCGACCCCGAGGCGAGCGCCGCGACCTCGGCGCTCGGCAAGTCGCGCAATTCCGGCCAGGTCTGCATCTCGCCGACCCGGTTTTTCGTGCAGGAGGCGATTTACGACCGCTTCACCACGACCTTTGGCGAGAAGGCCAGGCAGATCAAGGTCGGCGACGGGCTCGATCCTGCGACGCAGATGGGGCCGGTCGCCAATGACCGCCGGCTCGCGGCGATGGAAACGCTGATCGCCGACGCCACATCGAAGGGCGCGCGCGTCGTCGCCGGCGGTAACCGGATCGGCAATCGCGGCTATTTCCACGAGCTGACTGTGCTCGCCGATGTGCCGGACGACGCCCGCGCGATGAACGAGGAGCCTTTCGGCCCGCTGGCGTTGCTCTCGCCGGTCAAGACCGTCGACGAGGCGATCGAAAAAGCCAATTCGCTGCCCTACGGGCTTGCGGCTTACGCGTTCACCCAGTCGGCGCGCAATGTCGATCAGCTCGCCGAGCGGGTCGAGGTCGGCAACCTCTCGATCAACCACCTGACCGCCTCCTTCGCCGAGACGCCGTTCGGCGGCGTCAAGGATTCGGGTTACGGGCGCGAAGGTGGCACCGAAGGGCTCGAGTGCTACACGGTCGCGAAGAACGTCTCGCATCTCGTGCTGTAGGCCGGATGCGCTTTACCCTCTGCGCCCTGGCGGTCGTCTGGCTGACCGCCGCGGCGGGCGCCGCCAAAGCGGACGAGTTGCGAATGCTCGCGGCCGGCAGCCTGCGCGAGGTCGTCGGCGAGGTCGGCGCGCGCTACAAGGCGGCGACGGGCACCGCGGTGGCAGCCGATTTTGGCCCGTCGGGCGTGCTGCGCGAACGCATCGAGAAAGGCGAGAAGGCCGATCTGCTGGCCTCGGCCGATATGGGACATCCGCTCAAGCTACTGGCGGATGGCCGCGCGACCCGCGTCGCTATGTTCACCCGTAACACGCTTTGCGCGTTCGCCGCGCCGAAGATCGGGTTGACGGGCGCCAATTTCGTCGACCGCCTGCTCGACCCGGCCGTGAAGCTCGGCACCTCGACACCAAAGGCCGATCCTGCGGGCGACTACACCTGGACGATGTTCCACAAGATCGATGACGCCCACCCCGGCGCCTTTGCGACGCTCGACCAGAAGGCCCAGCAGATCGTCGGCGGCCCGATCAACAACGCGCCGGTCGACGGCAAAGACCCGGCCGCCGCGGCGCTGCTCGCCGGGCGGATCGACGTAATGATCGGCTACTGCTCCGGCGCCAAACGCATGCAGTCGCAAGCGCCCGACGTGCAGGCGGTGGAGATCCCGAAAGAGATCGCCGCCGGCCCGGAGTACGGCCTCGCGATCATCAAAGGCGCCGACCCGCGCGCCGAGGACTTGGCGCTCTTCATGCTGTCGCCGGAAGGACAGCAGATTTTCGCGCAATGCGGCTTCGCGCCGGTCGGCTTGCCGGCCCCGGCGCCGTGAGGGTTCGGGTATGGATGGTGACGTCAATCTAGACCAGTTGGCCTTCAGCAAATTCGCCGTCGGGCAGCCGGTGCCGCGCAACGAAGACCCGATGCTGGTGCGCGGCCAGGGTCGCTACACCGATGATCTGAGTCTCCCCGACCAAGCCTATGCGGTGATGGTGCGCAGCGGCTACGCGCACGGTGTCATCAACGGCATCGACACGGAAGAGGCGCGCGGCATGCCGGGTGTGCTCGGCATCTTCACCGGACCGGACCTCACCGCCGCGGGGATCAAGAACATGCCGCTCGGCATGGCGATCCCGACCGCCGACGGAACCCCGCCGCACCGCCCGTCCTGCCCGGTCTTGACCAGCGACAAGGTGCGTTATGTCGGCGACCCGATCGTCATCGTCGTCGCCGAAACCGTGGAGCAGGCCAAGGACGCGGCCGAGGCGGTCTTTGTCGATATCGATTCGCTACCGGCGGTCACGAGCTGCAAGGAAGCGGCGCAGCCCGGCGCGCCGCAAATCCATGACAGTGTCCCCGGCAATGTCGCCGCCGCCTTCCATTACGGCGACGCCGAGAAGGTCGCCGCCGCCTTTGCCGCCGCGGCGCATGTGACGCGGCTCGACATCCCGAGCAACCGCATCATCGTCTGCCCGATGGAGCCGCGCTCGGCGATCGCCGACTACGATGCCGAGAGCGACCGCTACACGCTGCGCGTCGGCTGCCAGGGTGTGTTCGGCCTAAAAGGCAGCGTCGCGAACGTGCTCGGCGTCGACAAGGAAAAGGTGCGGGTGCTGACCGGCAATGTCGGCGGCTCGTTCGGCATGAAGTCGCAGATCTATCCCGAATACCCGGCGCTGTTTCACGCGGCAAAGACGCTCGGCCGCCCAGTCAAATGGACCGACGAACGCGGCGAAAGTTTTGTCAGCGACAGCCACGGACGCGACCATGAGATGACCGCCGAGCTGGCGCTCGATGCGGAAGGGGGTTTCCTCGCGATCCGGCTCACCGGTTACGGCAATCTCGGCGCCTATGTCGGGCGCGGCACGCCGATCCCGCCGACCGCCAACGCGGTGAAGAACATGATCGGCGTCTACCGCACACCGCTCATCGAAGTCTCGACCAAGATCGTCGTCACCAACACCCAGCCGGTCGGCGCCTATCGCGGCGCCGGGCGGCCCGAGGGCAACTACTACATGGAGCGGCTCGTCGATACAGCGGCGGCCGAGATGGGGATCGACAAGATCGAGTTGCGGCGACGTAATCACATCCCCGAAGCGGCGATGCCCTACAAGGCGCCCAACGGGACGAATTACGACAGCGGCGAATTCACCGCCGTGCTCAATGAAGCGCTGCATCGCGGCGATTGGGACGGCTTCGCGGGGCGCAAGGAACAAAGCCACAAACGCGGCCTCCTGCGCGGGCGCGGCATCGGCGACTACCTCGAAGTCACAGGCCCGCCGTCGCAGGAGATGGGCGGCATCCGCTTCGAAGACAACGGCGACGTCACGATCATCACCGGCACGCTCGATTACGGCCAGGGTCACTGGACGCCGTTCGCGCAAATCCTCCACCAGACGCTCGGCATCCCGTTCGACAAGATCAAGCTCTTGCAGGGCGACAGCGACGAGTTGATCGCCGGCGGCGGCACCGGCGGGTCGAAATCGCTGATGGCGAGCGGCGGCGCGATCCTCCAGGCGAGCGAAAAGCTGATCGAGAAGGGCAAGCAGATCGCCGCGCATATCCTCGAAGCGGCAGTCGAGGACATCGAGTTCGCCAAGGGTCACTTCGTCATCGCCGGCACCGACCGCTCGATCGAGATCACGGACCTCGCCGCACAGCTCAAACGCGGTGTGGAACTGCCGGGCGACGTCCCTGACTCCCTCGACGTGCAGACGGTGATGGAAAGCCTGCCCTCGGCCTTCCCCAACGGCTGCCACATTGCCGAGGTCGAGATCGACCCGGAGACCGGCGTCGTCTCGGTCGTGAAGTATTCGATGGTCAACGATTTTGGGGTCATCGTGAACCCGCTCTTGGTCGAGGGCCAGGCGCACGGCGGCGTCGTACAGGGTATCGGTCAGGCACTCATGGAACGCGTCGTCTTTGACGAAAGCGGCCAGTTCCTCACCGGCTCGTTCATGGACTACGCGCTGCCGCGCGCCTCCGACGCCGTAAATTTCCAGACCGACAGCCACCCGGTGCCGGCGAAGACCAATCCGCTTGGCGCCAAGGGCTGTGGCGAGGCGGGCTGCGCCGGTTCGCTGCCCGCCGTGATGAACGCGGTCGTCGACGCACTCTCGGAATACGGCATCCGCCATATCAACATGCCGGCGACGCCGTTCCGGGTGTGGCAGGCGATCCAGGCCGCCAAAGGCACCCACTGAAAGCCGGAGGATACGAGCCAACCAGTTTTCACGCCTATCGCTATATCAATTAAACTATAACGTAAGAGGAGCAACCCAATGGCTATGCCGCAAACCATCGAAAACTACCGTCATCCGTTCACCGTCAGCCCCGAAGTCAAACGGATGCTGATCAACGGCGAATGGGTGCGCGCCGCGTCGGGCAAGACCTTTGAGAGCAAAAACCCCGCCACTGGCGAGATGCTCGCGGTCGTCGCCGAGGGCGACAAGGAAGACATCGACCGTGCCGTCGCCGCCGCACGCCGCGCGTTCGAGGGCTCATGGTCAAAGTGGAAGCCCTACGAGCGTCAGGCGCTGCTGCTCAAGATCGCCGATCTTGTCGAGAAGAATTACGACGAGCTGTCGCGTCTCGACACGATCGACATGGGCGCACCGGTCAGCCGCACGCTCGGCACCAAGCAGCGTGTTCTTGGTATGCTGCGCTGGTATGCTGGCATGGCGACCTCGATCCATGGCGAGACGATCAACAACTCGCTGCCGGGCGAAATCTTCTCCTACACCTTGAAAGAGCCGGTCGGCGTTGTCGGCGCGATCATCCCGTGGAACGGCCCGCTCGGCGCCTGCATCTGGAAGATCGGCCCGGCGCTGGCGACGGGCTGCACGGTCGTCCTGAAGCCGGCCGAGGAAGCGCCGCTGACCCCGCTGCGGCTCGGTGAGTTGCTGATGGATGCGGGCGTGCCGCCGGGCGTCGTCAACATCGTGCCGGGCTATGGCGAAACCGCCGGCGCCGCGCTTGCCGAACACCCGGATGTCGACAAGGTCGCGTTCACCGGCTCGCATTTTACCGGCCAGTCGATCATCCGCGCGTCCGCCGGCAATCTGAAGCGCGTGTCGCTGGAGCTCGGGGGCAAGTCGCCCGATATCGTCTTTGCCGACGCGGACCTCGAGACCGCGGTGCCCGGTGCCGGCATGGCAGTGTTCGCCAATTCGGGGCAAATCTGCAGCGCCGGCACGCGGCTCTTTGTCGAACGCAATATCTACGACGAGTTCACCGATCGGGTCGCCGCCTTCGGGAGGTCGCTCAAGGTCGGCAACGGGCTCGACCCCGACACGCAGATCGGCCCGCTGGTCTCCGAGCAGCAGTATGAGCGCGTCACCGGCTACCTCTCGACCGGCCGGCAGGAAGGGGCGCGTCCGCTGACCGGTGGAGAGGCGCTGACCGAAGGCCACTTCGCGAAGGGCTATTTCGTGCCGCCGACGGTGTTTGCAGACGTCAACGACAACATGCGCATCGCCCAGGAGGAAATCTTCGGCCCGGTGATTTCGGCGATCCCGTTCACCGATATCGAGGAGGTCATCCAGCGCGGCAACTCGACCCAGTTCGGGCTCGGCAGCGGTGTGTGGACGCGCGACGTGTCGAAGGCGCATCGCCTCGCCAAGGGGCTGCGCGCCGGCTCGGTATGGATCAATTGCTACCAAGCGATGGACCCGGCCGTGCCATTCGGCGGCTACAAGATGAGCGGCTACGGGCGCGAATCCGGTATCCAGCAGATGGAAGAGTACCTCAACGTCAAAGCGGTCTGGATCAAGACCGCTTAACGGAGTGAGATAGGGGCGGCTGGAGATGGCCGCCCCGCTCTCCGATCCGGAGCCATCGCGATGAAATTCGGCATTCACAACCCGTCATGGATCTATGACGGCGATCCGTTCGAGGGACTGAAGACCAAGGCGCAATGGGCCGAAGCCCACGGCTTCACATGGTTCTCGGTGATGGACCACCTGATCCAAATCCCCGGCGTCGGCGCCGCCGACGAGCCGTTCACCGAAGGCTGGACGGCGTTGGCGGCGTTGGCCGCCGTCACCAGCCGCATCCGCCTGGCGACGCTCGCCACCTCGGTCGGTTACCGCAACCCGGCGCTTCTAGCGAAGATCGCCGCCGGGGTCGATCAGATCAGCCGGGGACGCCTCACGCTCGGCATCGGCGCCGGCTATTTCGAGACCGAGTACCGGCAATACGGCTACGAATTTCCTGAACGTCCGGCGGTGCGCATCCGCCAGATGGAAGAGGCGGTGCGTCTCATTCGCGCGATGTGGGTCGAACCGCGTGCTACCTTCCATGGCCGCTACTTTCATGTCGCGGACGCGATCCTCGAACCGAAGCCGGTGCAGAAACCGCACCCGCCGGTGATGATCGCCGGCGGCGGCGAGCAACTGACCCTGCGGGCGGTCGCGCGGCTGGGTGATCTCTGCAATGTCGGCGGCGATCTCGCGACCGTGAAGCACAAGTTCGACGTGCTGCGCCGCCATTGCGACGCGGCCGGGCGCGACTACGCCGCGATCGA
>Ga0187784_10004509_pt1 | contig 11268 bp, 15 predicted proteins | sample 1015_SJ02_MP15_2_FD_132964 | JGI IMG/M metagenome (GOLD analysis project Ga0187784, IMG submission 132964) | Tropical peat soil microbial communities from peatlands in Department of Meta, Colombia - 1015_SJ02_MP15_20_MG | ecosystem: Environmental > Terrestrial > Soil > Wetlands > Peat | place... | reverse complement strand
TTTACCGTCTGACCTTTCTCTTGCTGTGCCTGCCCCAACTGCAAGAGTGGCAAAATCAGAAAGATCTGGATGGAGCGCGCGGGACAGTGGTCGAGCGGGGCCTGCTGATCGCGCTCTTCGCGGTATTGTGGTTGAATGGAAATTCAAATGGCCATACCACGTTTTTGCTGCTGCCGCAGCTCGCCGACTGGCTGCTATTTTTTGGGCTAGCAGCGGTACTCCTATCCAACTTGCTGAATACCCTATGCGCTCGGCCACCGCGTCGACCAAGGTGAGGGGTCGCGGCTTGATGTTTCAATGGGCAGCCGCGATCTTAGACACGAGATCGATCGTACCGGGGTCAGACCCCGCTTGACCGCAGACGCACGGGAGTTTTGCCAAGAGAATAGCCGCCAAGCGGGCTGTGTGACTTGAGTCCTGGCGCTTCGACAACTGGGAGTATCTGTGATAGGGTTCGGACCACCAAGCTAATTCCCCGTTAAGTCATTGATCTATAAATTAATTTAGCGTTTGTCAGGCAGTTCCGAGCTCCAGCGGTATATATCTTCGTGCTTATTGACGCACCATGAATTCCGGATTTTAATTCAAAGGCCGGTAAGGTGGGTAAGTCACACGGTTGAGGTGTAAAATGAGCCCGAAGGGTCTGACTATCGTTGCGGCGGTTGCGTCCTCTGTACTCTGGGCAACCGGAGCTGCGGCGACCACCTGTACCGGGACCTGTCTCGAAATCGGCTTAGGAGCCACGCCGACTTCTGACGTCGTTGCCGGTCCAACAAACGGCAGTGTCACTTTCAGCTCCACCGGTGTTGCCGGCTTCAGCCAGGTAACGGTCACCGGGACAGGAAATCCGCCGCTCAGCCTGCCTGCGCTGCTCGACACCACTAACATCAACGTAACAGCTAGCGGTAGCGGTACCCAAACTTTGGATGTTTGGATAACCGAAACTGGGCTGACCAGCCCGACGGGGACAACGGTTCCGTTCTTAAGTGGTCTTGATTTAAATGGTGACTCATCTCCGGGCATTACGGTAACGGAGAACACCTACCTGGATCTTGGCAACGGCGCGTTTGCCACCACAACGCAGCTGGCTTCACAAGTGCTAAACCCGAACGGGTCGATGGTTGTTCTGCAAGCTGGCAATACAGGCAGCGGCCCCTACTCAATAACCGCGGAGTACATTGTCACCCTTAACTCGGGCCAGAACGCCGATGGCACGATTGATATCTCGGTGGCACCGCTTCCAGGCGCTTTGGTGCTGTTCGGTTCGGTCCTTTTTGGTGGACTTGGTATCTCGAGCTTGCGCAAGCGTCGTCGTGGTCCGGCCTCAGTCATGGCTTGATTTCTGGGTCTGCAATGAATGCCGCCGCGGCGCCCCGCGGCGGTATTTTTTTGGCCGCAAGCGCCCGTCTCTGAGCAGCAGTCCTGCGGCTGTCAAAGGGCGAGTGCGGCGCCTTCCTTTCGGTGCCGCGCGCGCCCCCCGTCGGACCATGCCCGCGCGCGCCCCGTCCCAGCGGTGGGCGACCTCCGGTTAGCCTCCTACGCCCAGGTCGCGGCGGCATCTCTGCCAAGCTTCGCGAACCGTATATGGCGCTCAAATGCCGACGAAGACCAGTATCCGGACAGTTTTGGCCAATACCAAGCTGCGGAAACCCTGAATCATCTGCCCTATCTCAGAGCCCGACGACAGTACAACCATCGTATTGCAATAGCTTAGGGTGTTTCGAACTTGCCTCGCGGCTCGGGTTACCCGATTAATGAGGTCTGCGCGCTAACGCGCCTCTTAACGACGAAAGCTACGGGCCGCAGCCCAGCAGTAATCATCACGGTCCCACCAATGACGTCCGTTCAAAGGGAAATTTCCACCGCCATTGGCAACGATGCATGCTTGCAAGACCCGATCGTACGTGGCCGACCATCTCGCAGAGTTGGCCCGGCAATAGTCTTCAACCCATGCGGCCTTTAGGCATGCATAATAGGCGTGCGTCTCGTCGGGTGACAGAAGAACAGGTAAATGGTCCTGCGAGGACGCTGGAGAGCAGTTAATCAGAAGATGGCCTACGACCAGCGCAGCCGCACCAACGAGCGCCTTCATCGCTTCCTCCTGGGGTAGGGGCCTGGTGCCCCGCCGCTGGCGATAATAGCCCAGCCTCACGTAGGATTACAGCCTAGAGATAGTGCGTTGAGGCGTTGACCCCATTCGCAAGCCCGCAAAGACCCCGGGCTGGGGTACGGCCTCGGCGCAGCAGCCTCAATGGCCGGCGCTTGCCGAAACCGGACCTTTTGGCGGCGCATTTGCGGCACCGCCAGCGGGGGCAAGACTCGGCGGCGGACTTGACGCATGTGCGGTTGGCCGTGACGACTCCAGGATTTTGAGCTCGATCTTATCGCCCGAATAGCTGACGACGTAATCGCAACCGTCAAGAATCCGCTCCAGCACCTCTTGCAAGGTCCCTGAGTAAGAGCCGCCGACGATGCGCTGCAGTCCCGGCGTTGGTGTGTAGGTGAGATCAAATTTGGCGGATAGCGCCGCCAGGACCTCGTTGATCGGGGCCTCATCCACCGTGAGCGACACCGCGTTCGATTTTCCGTCGACCGCGATCGTGGCTGCGGCTTCTCCATTTGTCATGCACAGCGTCGCCGCGACCATGCCTGTCGCGCAGATGGTCGTAAGCCTGCGAACCCGAAAATCTTGTGCGCGTTCGAACATATAAAGCGTGCCATTTATGCACATATTTCGCACTTAACTCATGCGCTTCGTGCCTTATCGGCCGGTTAAAAACGCCCCAATTTTGGCTGCGACGCCAATTCGTTAAAGGGGCAACCCGCCTGCGTTATTGTTAACGCAAACAAAGTGTTACCCGTCACATTACTATTGCTAAAATCTTGCAACTCTTAAAGGGCGGAAGCTGCCGGGGCAGTATGTAAGGAGCGGTGCTGTGCTTAACATGAATCGTCCCTGGCTAGCTGACCAGGCCGGTGACACGCAGCTAACCAGACGGGAAATCGAAGTGGTCCGGCTCGTCTGCCATGGCTTTACGAATAAGGTTGTTGCAAGGGAACTTGGGCTGTCAGAGGGCACGGTAAAAATTCATCTGCATAACATCTATCGAAAGCTGCGCGTTCGAACTCGGGTGGCGCTGCTAAATACACTCAACGGCGCCTGAGACAGGCTTACCCCGACCGCTTCCAAGTGAGGCGTACGCGTCCGGTGAAGGCCACCTTGCGGAGGTGAGTTCATTGGTCAAGTCCTAGTGCTAATCCTAGGGCTAGTCCTATGACCAAGGCAGAGGTTGAGGTGATCACGTCGGCGCAGCGGCGCCGATATTGGTCGCGGGCGGAGAAGGAACGTATTGTTGCCGCGGCTATTGAGCCGGGCGCGGTCGCTTCGGAAGTCGCGCGGGCAGCAGGGATTCATACGAGCCAATTGTTTCGCTGACGTCAGCAGCTGTGTGAGCGGACGCAGGTTCCGGCGGTGTTTAATCCGGTAACGGTTGCGCCGGAGGCGGCGGCACCATCGTCAGCATCATTGCCATTGTCGGAGCGGACTGGGCCGGGCTCGCCTGAGGCTGCTGGCGTTATTGAGATTGAGTTTGCCACTGGCGGTCGGATGCGGCTCTCCGGCTCGGTCGCGGCATCCACGGTGTCGGTGCTGATGAAGGTGCTGGCGAAGGGCAAGCGACGATGATCCCGGGCCCGAGCGGCGCGCGGGTTTGGCTGGCAGCCGGCTACACCGACATGCGCAAGGGTTTTGATGGCTTGGCGTTGTTGGTGCAGGAGACGCTTAAGCGTGACCCGCACAGCGGGCATCTGTTCGTGTTCCGTGGGCGCCGCGGCGGGCTAATCAAAGTGCTCTGGCACGACGGGCAAGGGATATGTCTGTTTGCCAAGCGTCTGGAGCGTGGCCGCTTCATTTGGCCGTCGGGGGCGGACGGGCTCGTGACGATCACGCCGGCGCAGCTGGGTTACCTGCTCGAAGGCATCGACTGGCGGATGCCGCAACAGACGTGGCGACCACAGGCCGCGGGCTGATTGCGGCATTGTGAATCACGATGCGATTATTGGTTCGCAGTCGCATGAGCTTGTGATTCCATCGTCGGCGATGAGCCTCGATGATTCGCTGCCGACCGATCTGGCGAGTGCCCATGCGCTGATCATTACGCAGCGCCAGGCGCTAAGTGCGGCCGAGCAGCGGGCCGCGACGGCGGAGAGCGAAGCGCAGTATCGAGCGCTTTTGATCGAGAAGCTCAAGTTCACGATCCGGAAGCTGCGGCACGATCGGTTCGGCCAATCCTCGGAACGCGGCGCGCTGCTCGATCAGCTCGAGCTCCAACTTGCCGATTTGGAGGCGGATGCGGCGCAAGCCGAAGCTGCGGTGCAAGTGGCAGCCGCGGCGGGTACCGAGAGGATAACCGTGGCATCATTCGAGCGCCGCTGGCCGGCACGCCGCCCGTTGCCCGTGCATCTGCCGCGGGAGCGCGTCGTCTATCCGGCGCCTTCAGTCTGCCCGTGTTGCGGCGGTACGACTTTGCGCAAGATCGGCGAGGACGTGACGGAGACGCTGGAGCTCATTCCCCGCCAATGGAAAGTGATTCAGCATGTGCGCGAGAAGTTCTCCTGCCGGGCCTGCGAGGCTATCAGCCAGCCACCCGCTCCGTCGCATCCGATTGCACGCGGGCGCGCCGGCCCAAAACTGCTCGCCCATATCCTGTTCTCCAAGTACGGGCTCCATCTGCCGCTCAATCGGCAAAGCGCCGTCTACGCGCAGGAAGGCATTGATCTCGATGTGTCGACATTGGCCGACTGGGTAGGTGCCGCGGCGGCCACCCTGATGCCACTAGTCGAGGCCATCCGCGCCCACGTTTTCGCGGCCGAGCGCATCCACGCCGACGACACCACCGTGCCGGTGTTGGCCAAGGGTAAGACCCGGACTGGCTGATTATGGACCTATGTGCGCGACGATCGGCCGTTTGCCGGCCCAGGACCGCCGGCGGCGGTGTTCTTCTATTCGCGCGATCGGCGCGGCGAGCACCCCGAGCAGCATTTGGCCGGCTTTGCCGGGCTGATGCAAGCGGACGCCTATGCGGGCTTCAACCGGCTCTACGAGGCTGGCCGCAAGCCGGGACCGGTCATTGAAGCCGCCTGTTGGGCGCACGCGCGGCGCAAGTTCTTCGACCTCGCCAGGATCAACAAGGCGCCGATCGCCAGCGAGGCGGTTCAGCACATCGATGCGCTATTCGCCATCGAACGCGAGATCAACGGCTTGGCGCCACCGCAGCGCGTGGCCGCGCGGAGCGAGCGCAATCAGCCTTTGATCATTGCGCTAGAGGCCTGGTTGCGCGAGCAGCTTGGGCGAGTGTCCAAAAACAGCGAGACCGGCATGGCCATCGATTATAGCCTCAAGCGTTGGACCGAGCTCACCCGCTTCCTGAGCGATGGCCGCCTCTGCATGACCAACAATGCGGCGGAGCGCGAGCTGCGCGCCGTGGCGGTCGGGCGGCGCAACTGGACCTTCGCCGGCTCTGACGAGGGCGGTCGGCGAGCTGCAGCTCTCTACAGCCTCATCGCCACTGCCAAGCTCAACGACGTTGACCCGCAAGCTTGGCTCGCTGACGTATTGGGCCGGCTACCAGACTATCCAGCACGGCGGATCGGCGGCCTGCTCCCGTGGAACTGGTCAGAACGCCGTGCTGCCGCCTAATAGGTTTCTTCAGAATCGAGGCGGGGAGCTCTTTTGAGCTCCCCCGCCTTACCTCTCTACGTCCGAGCTAATGATCGCTCGGCCAGTTTTGATGATCAAGGTTTGATGTGGATGGGTTGGATGTCAAACTCGATGAGCACCGGATCTTCGCTCTCGTTCTCCACCCGGACCATCCCGTAGGCGTAGGTCGCGCGCACGGCGCCAGCGGGCAAGTCCATCGCGTCGCCATGTGCAGCCACCAAAAAGACGCCATTGGGCCCATGATTTTTGACGATGAGGTGGACGCGCCCCAGGGTTTCAGCGAGTAACGCTGCTCCCTTGGGCTTGATTAGCTGGGTCCAATGTCCAATGGGACCATCCGGAGCCCCACCACGGTTACCTGTGGTCTTTTTCACATTTTTTGGTGCTTTACTCATGTATTTGCTCCTAACGTTGTACGCCAATCCTCCTATCAACGCTCCTCTCAAAAGGCATGCGACAACACGCGACTTGTCGCGACATGTCGCGCGTTGTCGCATCTGTTGGAGCCCGGTTGTTCGCGTCGATTGTGACATCAGGCCAGACAACATATGATAGTGATACCTGCAGCGAAGTCCGGCCACGAGGTGCTGATATGATCGATGACTGTTCGGATTGGATGTCGTTCCATGACGCAGTCGCGTACGTGGAGGCGACGCAACAATGTTATGAAAATCTGGCGATCGAATTATTGCGGCAGGCTGCACATGGCCTGAAGATCAGGACTCGAACCGTTCAATCCTCGCCGCGGTGGGTCGTATCGGGTAGTAGGTATTATCCGGATGACGGCATAGACCTCGAATTCTGCCGCGAGGATGTTCTCAAGCTTTGGCCGAAACGTCAAAAAGACGCGCCCCGATCACGCCCACCCGAAAGCCGATCAGCAATTTGGAACGGTATACGCACGGCGATTCATGAGCTGTGGCCCAATGGAATTACTGTGAAGGCGAAAGACCGTAACATAAGAATCCATGAGTGGCTCAAATCCCACGAGATCATACGCCAGCACAATGACGTCACGCGTACCATCCAACGAGTGCTCCGAGCAGCGCGAGAAGCTCGCAAGTAAGTTACGCCCGCTTAAACCACGGGACACCTGAGGCTACAGCAAGTTCCAGTGCGGACGGCCCTCACCGGATGGATACAGTGAGGCGCTGTTTTCGATTTTGCGCAAGGTCCCACAGGGCAAACGCTGCGGTCGTCCCTGAACGTCGCTATTTTAAAAAGTATAGACCGCACCGATCGTAAGTACGTAGTTTGTGAAGCCTATCGCCGGGACCGGCGATATGTAGGTATTGTACTGGAACGTCCCATTCAGCGTCAGATTTGAAGTGACGGTGTGCGTGACCCCGACCGTGGCAAGCCAGGCGCTGTCCACCCGGGAACTACCAATGAACGCAATGCGAGAGGGGCTCAAGGCAGCAAAAATGGAAGTCTGTGGCGACCATGCGTAGTTCGATCTTAGCGTCGCGGAAGTGATTTGCGCCGATTCATTTATCCCGACGGCTGCCCCAATGCCCGGTAAGCCGCCAAGGGCGCCCCCTTGCGCCGGAAGCGATGTGATGTTGGAAATATTTACAAGTTCGTCGATTGACAAATCGAAGGTCCAAACCGCGGTGGGGGCATAAGAGATGGTGCCTCCGTAGATTGGGCCGCTGGCAGTCCCGCTACCCGGAACTTCAGAGCCCTGCCATCCATAATAGATGGAGCCGCGGAACAGCCCGATCGATGCCGAACCGATGCCGCCGCGGGCTCGAAAGCTGCTTACCTCCGTTCCGACTGCAGTGGTGAAGGCGTCAATCCCATCCCCAAACGCGTAGAACAACGGCGTCACCCAAACGCCGCCGGTGCCGTAATAGGATTTCATATTATAATTCGGACTTGTGAGCGACGCGCTTTCGTATTGTGTCTCGGCGATGGTTCCGCCGAAGTTTATAAAAGCGCGATTGAACTCCTTGTACACATTGGCTGTAGCCGTCGCAGTGTCATTGGGGTTAACTGCGATCTGCGGGGTGGCTAAGACTAAGACGCCTGGAAGTGTCGGAGTTATCGGCGAAACAATAGGTGTTGGCAGCGAGCTGGTGGTCACATAGGCGAGCGTAGAGTGCGCGTAGTTGCCTGTTATGCTGAAAACCAGATCTCGCAGCGGCGAATATCTTTCCGAGAAGCCGGCTTGCCAATTGAAGGTGTTGTTCAAAGGATTAAGCGTGGGATAAATTGTGCTGCCGATATTCGCGTACCATTGCGTGTCGAAAATTCCGGTATTGTAGTCAGCACGGAGTGCGGGGGCGATGTTGAATGCCGGCCCCGAGAGCGGCAGCGTTGGGCTGTAATATATGTTGTGATCGTAGAGCGTAGAAAGTCCCAATGAGGGATAGAGCAGCCATGGACCAAGCGACAGGTTTCCTACTCCACTTGGCAGTGGACCGGCCGGTGGCGGCGAGTCGAGCGGCGGCGCCGAAGGTCCCGGGCTAAGCCCGGTGGCTTGGGCGAGACCGGCCGAAGATCCAGCGATAGGCTGAACAGGACCCGTCGCCGCAAGTGGCGAAATGGCTTGGCCGGCCGCCCCAATAATCGATCCAATAGCAGTGTACGTATAAACTGGCGGCGCCTGTGCAAGAGCGCAGTCAAGGTGTCCGATGAAGCACTCTATCAAAGTGATCCAAAGAACGAGACTTGTTATTCGCGTTGCTGTCGTCTGGCCCATCGAATGCCGAAGGCTCATCTGGGATGACTTTGCCGATTGGATGGAATGATCGTCGGCATAGGATCATCATCAGAAAAAGCGCTCTGGAATACGAATGAGATCACCAGGCAGGATCGTGACCGAGGCCACGAGTGGATATTCAACCCACACCGATTCTCCGGCATGCTGGATGAAGACTGAGGACCTGCTTCCCCGGTAGGTTATGCCGCCAGCCTCCGTGACGGCGGTCAGTGCGTTGAGCCCGTTTCGGAACGAATAGGCTCCCGGCTTTAGCACCTCGCCAAAAATGTAAATCGGCCGATATTCGACAACGGCGACCTGTACTTTTGGCTGCTCGAGGAATTTGCCACTCTTATAACGAGCCGCGATAGTGCGCTCGACTTCGAGGGGCGTGCGGCCGACAACCTTAACGGTGCCGATTAACGGCAAGTCCAAGGCACCGTCAGGATTGACATCGAAGACGCCACTGAGATTTGGCTCTTCATAGATGGTAATCGTCACCCTATCGCCCAATTGAATATAGGACGCTACCGCTGGCGGAGGCGGCGGCTTAGGCTCAGCAGCGACGGGACCGAAATCCGTGTAGCACCCTCCAAGCAACAGCCCGATCGCAACAACAGCTCCCAACAAGCCCCATCTGTTGATCATGGCCTTTGTTCCCCAAGGCTGCTCGCCCCCTATAGGGGTACGTTGCTGGTGGTCGGATTCAGGATCGCTACTTCCAGCCGTAGAGGCCTGCCCCTAGAAGCCCCACCTTCGAATCTATTCTAGTGCTTCAAGGACCGTGTAACTGTGATAGTTTAGCCACAGTCACTCGAAAACTAATGCTTTTCCCCGGCAGCTGGCACGCCTGTGCCTCATTACTCTCGGCGTGGAAGCCCTTAAAGTCGTTAGGGAAATAGCATTTGGCACTTTGGCGGCATGTGCGTCCAGCTGCCAAGCGAAAGCCTGGTCAATGGCTCGCTGCGCGGGAAACCATTACCAAGTTCCGATAGTGTCGCCATGAGCGCGATCGGCTGGCGTTGGAAGCGGAGGGCTGTTGGAGTTTGACCCTTTCGCTCCTCAGCAACGGTCACGAGCAGGGATTTTTGCCTCGCACGAACAGCGCCTTGCATGAGCCGGCCGATAACTTCGGAATACTTGACAGCTATTGGCTCGTATACTCCACTACCAACGTGCCGGTTTAAGGGTGATAATCTATTTGTTGCGGGAGGGCGAAATGAGAGTAGTCACTAGCGCTTTTTTCCTCGTCTGCCTTGCCGGATCGGCGTGGGCAGTCCCTGCTGCAGCGCCCGCCCCTGAGGCGGATGCCGGCGTTCTCGGCATTTTAGCCGCGGTCGGCCTGATCTACCTGATGAAGCGACGTAAGCACAGCTGACGGCGCTCTCGGGATCATCAATGCCATGACGACGGAGGTCTCGCCGACGAGACTGTGGGTGCTATGAGATAAATTTGTCCAGCGCGACGCGGTCAAGTAACTCAGCGATCGCCGCTTGACTTCTCCCAGATCGCCGCGGCTCAAGGCTACCTCCTCGAATTTGCGGCCTTGAATCTTCGGATGTACTTGACAGGCAATGGCTCACACGCTCCACTACCAACGTGCCGGTTTAGGGTGATAATCTATTTGTTGCGGGAGGGGCGAAATGAGAGTAGTTAGTAGCGCTTTTTTCCTCGTCTGCCTTGCCGGATCGGCGTGGGCAATCCCTGCTGCAGCGCCCGCCCCTGAGGTGGATGCCGGCGTTCTCGGCATTTCAGCCGCGGTCGGCCTGATCTACCTGATGAAGCGACGTAAGCACAGCTGACGGCGCTCTCGGGATCATCAATGCCATGACGACGGAGGTCTCGCCGACGAGACTGTCGGTGCAACGGGATACATTCGTCCAGCGCGACGCAGTCAAGTACCTCAGCGACCGTGTCGTGCTAACGGCTGTCTTTATCACGTTGTTCTATCTGAATTACGCATCCAGCCTAATCGACGCATTTGCGAACATATTTGCCGTTGACAATGACCTAGCCCGTTCGCGCACCGTAAGCGGTGCCGAAATTCTCGGGTTTGTTGCCATCTTTGTCGTACTAAGGGACCTCAGAACAGAGCGCGTGCTGAGGTGGTGGGATTTTGTTGCAATTGTTGGCATCGTGACGGCGTCTCTTTATCCATCGGAAGTCTGCCGCGCGATTAGTATGACATGCCTTGGGCTTTTTTTTATCGCGCGAAGCGACAAACGGATCGGATCATTGGGACAGTTGTGCATCGGTGTTGCCTGGATAGGCTTTTGGGGGGCCCTTGTATTGAGCTTCATAAAGCCGTGGTTACTGCCAATTGAAGCAGGGTTTGCGTTCCTTCCCTTATCCTTATTTGGATCATTTTCGCTTGAAGGAACAATAATCTCGAATGGTAATGGGCATGCCATCGACGTGCTCGAGCCGTGCTCGGCATTTCGCAATACGGTGACTACGGCCTTCATTTGGCTGTCAATGATCAAAATTCAGAAACTGGATTTCCAGTCAAAGTACCTCTACATTTTGGTGATTGGTGTTGTCACTGTCGTTATGTTGAACACCGTCCGCATCAGCATCATGGCAGTTTCCGAAAGCCAATACTTCTTCTGGCATACAGGCCCCGGCCTATGGATAGTAAAAGCGCTGATGCTGAGCGGGATACTTGGCCTCTTTTATTTCGGCTTTCGTACTCCTGTTGCATTTCAGCCGAGAGAATAGGCCATGTACTCATAAAATCCGGCCCGATGTCCGCTTCAGTGCAAAAGATGGGGTAATCGGCCGACGAGCTTGTGGAAAGCTGAAGATTTTGGGTGCTGCGCTTCAGGCTGATGGTGAAACGAGGTCA
>Ga0187784_10004508_pt1 | contig 11269 bp, 12 predicted proteins | sample 1015_SJ02_MP15_2_FD_132964 | JGI IMG/M metagenome (GOLD analysis project Ga0187784, IMG submission 132964) | Tropical peat soil microbial communities from peatlands in Department of Meta, Colombia - 1015_SJ02_MP15_20_MG | ecosystem: Environmental > Terrestrial > Soil > Wetlands > Peat | place... | reverse complement strand
AGCACGGGGACGGTCGCCGTCGAGGTGTTCGTCGAGGCGGTCGCCGAGGTGGTTGTCTGGTTGGAGCCCGGCTGCCGCGGGGTGCGCCGTCCCGCCGTCGCGCCGCGCCCCTCGGAGAGAACCTCGTCGAAGGACTGCGGCGTTTCGGGATCGATGGCGGCCGCCGGGGCGCCCGACGCGCCGGCGGCCGGCGGGCCGGCACCGGCGCCCCCGGCCATGGCGGACGTGGCCGGCGCGGACACGGGACCCGGCGTCACGTGACCGCTCCCGTCCCCGACAGGCCGGCGAGGGAGAGCACGGCTGGCACGTAGGCCTGGGTCTCGGCGTAGGGCGGCACGCCCCCGTATTGCTCGACCGCACCCGGTCCGGCGTCGTACGCGGCGAGCGCGTCGGCGTAGGAGCCGAACTGACGCGTGTAGCTCCCGAGGAGCTGCGCGGCTCCCTGGATCGCCTGCGTGGGGTCGAGGGGATTGATCCCCATGCCGGCGGCGGTCGACGGCATGAACTGGGCGATGCCCTCGGCGCCGGCCGAGCTCACCGCGTTCGGTTCGAACCCGCTCTCGTGGAAGAGGAGGGCGGAGAGGAGGGACGCGGGGATGCCGCTGGAGGCGGCCGACTGCTCGATGGTCTGCACGTACTGGCTGGGCACCGACACGTTGCCGATCTGCGTCGCCCCGGCCGTCGTCGCGCCGGTGGTCGTGCCGGTCGTGACGGCGTCGCTCTGGTCGGGGATCACTCGGCGGATCGCCACCACCGAGTCGGCGGGGACCTGCTGCACCTGCACGGTGGTGCCGGTGTGCGGGGCATCGATCATCTCGCCGTTGCCGATGTAGATGCCGACGTGCCCCGGCGAGCTGGCGGTGCCGTCCGACCCGGCGAAGAGGAGCAGGTCGCCCGGTTGTGCCTGGCTGAGCGATGAGACGGGGGTGCCGACCTGCGCCTGCTCTTCGCTGGTGCGGGGCAGCGAGATCCCAAGCTGCCCGTAGACGTACTGGACGAGGCCCGAGCAGTCGAAGCCCGAGGGGCTGGTCCCGCCCCATACGTAGGGTGTGCCCTCGAAGGACTCCGCCTCGGACACGACGTCGGCGCCCGTGACGCCGCCTGTGCCGGTGGCGCCCGTCGATGCGCTGAGCCCGTCGGAGGCCAAGGCGGACAGCGACGGGCTCACCTCGCCCGGTTGGCCGCCCTGGAGGTCGGCCGCCAGCAGGACAGCCATCAGATCCGACTGGTCGGTCACTCCGCCGACGCCGCCCGTGTCCGCGCCGGCGTCCGCGGCGAGCAGCTCGCCCACGAGGCCGTCGGCCGACGATGACTCCCCGGTCGCCGTGGCGAGGTCGCTGGCGAAGCTGGCGTCCGACGGATCGACGGCCGAGGTGGCGGTGGCGCTCTGCATCTGAGCCAGGGTCTGCTGGATGTCGGCCAGTGTGACGGCGCTGACGGTCATGAGGCACCTCCCGGCGCCGAGAATCGAACCGTGGCCATGTCGTCGAGCTCACTGGCCCAGGCGCGATCGGCCTCGCGCTGCCAGCGGTCCCTCTGGCGCGCCTCGAGGCGATGGAGCGCCGTGCGCCGACGCTCGGCTTCGAGGAACGACTGGCGCGCGGTGTGCACCCCCGCCTCGGCGGCCGTCACCCGCTCCTCGCGGAGCGCCACGATGGTGGCCATCCGGTCGGACTGCTCGTGCACCCAGTGCAGCGCCGCCGCGTCCCCGGGTCCGTCGGGATAGGCCAGGCGGATCGTGGCCTGGCGCGCCGCTTCCCGCCGGCGCTGGGCCAGGCGGAGATCCCGTGCCGCGACGGCGAGGCGCTGGGCGGCGGCGCGCTGCTGGTGCTCGCGCACCCGGGCGACCGACTCGAGCCGGAAGCGGAACGCCCTCACTGCGCCACCCCGTCCTGCGCGGTCAGGGCCACGAGCGCGTCGATGGTCGTGCTGAGCTCGCTCGGGGTCGCCGCAGGTTGTCGCAGGAAGGCGTCGATGGCGGGCTTGAGGGCGACGGCCCGGTCGACGACCGGGTTGGTGCCCGGGACGTAGGCGTCGATCTCGATCAGGTCCCGCGCTTCGCGCCACGCGGCCAGCAGCTCGCGCACCCGCTGGCCCGCCGCCAACACGCGCCCTTCCGTGATGGCCGGTGCCACGCGAGAGATCGACTCGAGCACGTCGACGGCGGGGTAGTGGCCGCTCTCGGCCAGGGCGCGCGTCAGGCGGACGTGCCCGTCGAGGATGGACCGGGTGGCGTCCGCGATGGGCTCGTTGATGTCGTCGCCCTCCACCAGCACCGTGTAGAGGCCGGTGATGGAGCCCCGCTCGGCCCGCCCGCCGCGTTCGAGCAGGCGCGGCAGGAGGGCGAAGACGCTGGGCGGATACCCGCGCGTCGCCGGCGGCTCGCCCGCGGCCAGCCCGACCTCGCGCTGCGCCATGGCGAAACGGGTGACCGAGTCCATCATGAGGACCACGTCCCCCCCGGCGTCGCGGAACCACTCGGCGATCCGTGTCGCGGTGAAGGCGGCGCGGATGCGGACCATGGCCGGGGCGTCGGAGGTGGCGATCACGATGACCGAGCGGGCCAGGCCCTCGGGCCCCAGGTCCCGCTCGATGAACTCCGCCACCTCGCGGCCGCGCTCGCCAATGAGCGCGACCACCGACACGTCGGCCTCCGTGCCCCGGGCGATCATGGAGAGCAGCGAGGACTTCCCGACGCCCGAGCCGGCGAAGATGCCGAGCCGTTGCCCCTTGCCACACGGGATCAGACCGTCGAGCGCGCGCACGCCGAGCGGCAGCTGCTCCTCGACGAGGCCGCGTCGCAGCGGGTGGGGGGGGCGTCCGTGGACGGTCACTTCGGCGCCGCGCACCGGCGGGCCACCGTCGAGGGGCCGCCCGAGCCCGTCGAGCACGCGTCCGAGGAGGTCCTCGCCGACGCGCAGCGTGATCGGCCGGCCGTAGAGCATGGCCGGCATCCCGGCGCGCAGGCCGGTGGTCTCGCCGAGCGCCACGCACACGGCGCGGCCGTTGCGCAGACCCACGACCTCGGCCTCCACCGGGCCGTCCTCGTGGAGGAGCAGGACCCCGTCGCCCACGGCGGCCTGAAGCCCCGCCACCTCGATGGACATCCCCACCACCTGGTCGACGCGCCCGTAGTGGCGAGGCCGCGCCGCCGCCCGAGCCGACTGCGCCAGGTCGTCGAGCACGCTGGTCACCGCCGGGCCTCCTCGCCCTCGGGCATCAGGAGGTCCCGGACCCGTTGCAAGGCGGCGGAGAGCTGGCTGTCGATGGTGCTCTCGCCGATCTCCACCAGCGCACCGCCCGGTTCGACGGACGGGTCCGCCACGACCGTGACTGCCCGGTTTTGCCCGAGCGAGCTCGCGTCGCCCAGCACAGCAGCGTCGTCGGGGTGGATCCGCACCGTCGCCGGCAGGTTGCTCGGGTCCATGGCCAGGGCACGGGCCACCGCGTCGCGCCCGGGGTCTCGCGCCAGCGCGAGCTCCCGCCCCAGGAGGATCTCGAGCAGCTCATAGGCCAGCGCGGTCGCCTGGTGTTCGAGCTCGCGCTGGCGGTCGGCGAGCGCCGCCGTGGCGTCGCGGGTGGCGTTCTCGAGGGCTCCCATCGCCTGGTCGGCCCGCGCCCTGGTGCGGCGGTCAGCCTCCTGCGCCTCTTCCTGCGCCCGGGCGAGCCCGTGCTCGTACCCGGCCTCGAAGCCGGCGTCACGCGCGGTGGCCGCGCTCTCCTCGGGGTCGGCGGACAGCGCGGCGTACGCGATGGGGACGCCCGGTGCGTGCGGCCGCCGCCGCACCGACACCCCGCCGGGCGACGGGCCGAGCTCCTGGGGCGCCCACGTCGTGCTCACCGGACCACCTCGTCGTCGCGGGCGATCACGATCACGCCCTCGTCGTCGAGCTCCCGGGCGGCCCGCACCACCTCGGCCTGGGCCTCGTCGACCTGCGTCGTCCGGACGGCGCCCAGGACCTCGAGCTCCTCGTCGAGGGACTGCTGTGCCCGCTCCGTGAGGTTCTGGCGAAGGCGGCGCAGGGTGTCGTCATCGAGGTGGGCGCCCTTCAGGGCCACCGCGAGCGTGGGTGGCGGCACCTTGCGCATGACCTGCTGCAGGGAGCGGTCGTCGAGGGCGAGGACGTCCTCGAAGGTGAACAGGTTGGCCCGGATCTTCTCGGCCAGCTCGGGATCCTGGGCCTCGAGCTCACCGAGGATCTGACGCTCGGTGTTGCGATCAGCGTGGTTGAGGATCTCGGCGATGGCCGAGGCGCCGCCCGCCGCACTGGTGGTGCTCAGAGTCTGCAGGCCGCGCAACTTGGCCTCGATGAGCGTGGTGGTCTGGCGGACAGCGGCCGGGTCGACCCGCTCGAGCTGCGCGATGCGGCGGGCCACCTCGATCCGGAACTCGGCGGGCAGGGGGGCCATGAGGCGGGCCGCGTCCTCGGGCCGCATGTGGGCCAGCAGCACGGCCACGGTCTGGGGCTGCTGCTCGGAGAGCACGCCGACGACCCGCCGCGGGTCGGCCGAGGCCAGGACGGCCAGCGGCCCCACGGCGAGCTTCGACTCCATCTGGTCGAGGACCTCGTCGGCCCGGGACTCACCCAGCCGCTCGTTGAGGAAGCGCCGAGCCAGGTCGATGCCACCCTGGCTCACCAGGCTGGACTGGCGGACCCGGTCGACGAACTCGGCCAGCACCTGGACCACGGTGGCCGTGTCGAGCGGTGGCAGGTTGGCGATCTCGGTGGTGAGATCGATGGCCTCGGGGTCGGACATCTCCCTGAGGATCGGGGTGGCCTTCTTCGGCCCGAGCTGAGCCAGGACCACGGCCACCTTCTGGCGGTTCGTGAGCCGGGCCGCCTGCCCGGCGGCGCGCGCCGGTGCGGCGCGGCGATCGCCGGCCGCGGCGGCTTCGGCCGCTTCCAGCGTGGTGACGGCAGGGTCCGTCATACCGGCAGCGCCTTGGACGGGAGCAGGTGGTCGTGGCGGTCGCCGGCCCAGGACCGCAGCAGCGCGGCGGCCTCAGCCGGCCGCTCGCTGACGAACTCGTTGACCTGCGCGAGCACGGCATCGGGGCCGAAGGACAACTCGGCGGCCTGGCCCACGACGGGAAGCTCGCCGGTGGGGCTGCGCTCGTCCTCGAACGCAGCCACGGGCACCATGGGAGGCATCGCCGGAAGCTCGCCGAGGGGGATCTCCTGGTAGAGGGGCCGGTGCCGCCGGGAGGCCCAGATGGTGGCCACGAGAATGCCGGCGATCAGCAGCAGGAGGGCGCCGATCTCCCCGGCGTGCTCTAGCAGTCCGCTCGACGAGGACGCCGACGTGGCAGCGACCTCGTGGCTGCTCTGCGCGGCGAACGGCAAGGTGGAGATCGCCAGCTGGTCGGGACCGCTGAGGTTGAGCCCGGCCGCCGCCACGACCAGGTCGCGGATGGTGGCCTCACTCCACTTGTGGGGCGAGGAGGAGTTGAGGAGCACGGCGACCGACGTCTTCTCGACCTGGCCCGGCGCCTGCTTCACGGTCTCGGTCACCTGACCCACGGCGTTGGTGACCTGCGAGCTGGTGGTGGTGTAGGTCCCGTTCCCGCTCGAAGAGACGTCGGGCGTGCTCGACCCGAGCACGCCCGAGGGGGGCGTCCCCGACCCGTTGTAGGTGCTGTTCGACGTGGACTGCGAGGTGGGTGCCACGACCGGCTGACCCTGGCTGTTGGTCTGGATCCCGTTCGTCGTCGTCTGCGTCTGGTCGAAGTCGAGGACGGCGTTCACCTGTACCGCTGCGTTCCCCGGTCCGACGACCCGGGTCAGGAGCGCAGTGAGCGAGCTGGCGAGCCCGTTGTCGTAGGCGTCGGTCTGCTGGGTGTCCGACGCCCCCGAGGTCCCGTCTGCGTCCCCGGGAGCAGTCAGCACGTCGCCATGGTTGTCGACGACGGTGACGTCGGAGGGTGAGAGTCCGGGTGTGGAGGAGGCGGCCAGGTGGACGATGGCCTGCACCTGGCCCGAGGAGAGCACGGTCCCAGGGGAGAGGTCGACGAGGATCGAAGCGGTGGTGGTCTGCTGGGTGCCGATGGCGAAGTCGCTCTGCTGGGGAACGACCAGGCTGACCTGGGCCGACTGCACGCCCTGAATCGACTCGATCGTGGACTCCAGCTGGGCCTCGAGGGCCTGCTGGTACTCCACCTGCTGGACGAAGTCGGAGGTCGTCACCCCGCTCTTCTCGAGGTTGGAGAAGCCGACGTTGCCGGCTTGGGGGAGCCCCTGCTCGGCCAGGGCGATCCGCTCCTGGTCCACGTCGGCGGCGGGGACCAGCACCTCGCTGCCGTTGTCCGCCAACTGGTAGGGGACCTTGGCGCTGGTGAGCTGCTGGGTGATCGCGCCGGCGTCAGCCGGCTGCAGGTTGGTGAAGAGGGGCTGATAGCTCGGCCGAGACTCGGCCCGCATGAAGACCAGGCCACCGACCGCGGCGGCCACCAAGGCGAGGACGACCATCGCCTTCTGGCCGGTGGTGAAGCCGCCCAGCACGGCCGTGGCGCGTCCGCGCGCGCTGTTGAGCGAGTCGCGGGAGAACGGGAGCATCGCCATGGTCAGGCCCCCATGTCCATGATGGAGTTGAACGCGTCCACGGCTTTGTCGCGGACCGAGGTGACGAGCTGGGTCTCGAGGTCGGCCTCGGTCGAGGCGACGGTGACGTCGGCGATGTTGGCGTTCCCCGCGGCGGCCTGCAGCGACAAGTTGGTGGCCGACTGCTGGGACGCATTGAGCGAGTCGATGGCGTTGCCCAGCAGGTCCGAGAACGAACCGCCCGTGGTGCTGGTGGAGGCCGAGGTGGCCGCAGCCGCGCCGGCGGTTGAGCCGGCGGCCGAGGTGGCCTGCGCGGCACCGGCACTGATGGCCGAGTCGATGCTCGGGATGGCGGGGATGGCGGGGATCACGTCAGGCCTTGATGTCGAGGATCGACTGGTACGCGCTCGTGGCGTGCGACATGACGGCCGAGTTGGCCTGGTAGGAGGTCTGCGACTCGATGAGATCGGTCATCTGCTCGCCCAGGTCGACCACGGGGTACTCCACGTCGCCGCTGGCATCGGCCGCCGGGTTCGTGGGGTCGTACACCTCCTCCCCTTGGGACGGGCCGAGCTCGATGGACTGGACCCGGACGCCATCACCCGAGCCGTCTGCCTCGACCTGCGCGGCCGCGTCGATGTACTGGGCCTGGTAGACGGGCTGACCCGGAGTCGCGGCGTCGTTCATGTTGGCCACGTTGCCGCCGATGGCGTCGATCCACGTCTGGTCGACGGAGGCGCCGGACCCGGCAATGTCAATCGCTTCCCACATCGCTGCTCCTACCCGGTGATGGCGTCGGAGAGCACGGCGAACTGGTCGTCGAGCGCGTTGACGACGGTCTGATTCTCGAGGTCGTTCTCCTGCATGAGCGTCATCTCCGTCGGGAGGGAGACGTTGTTCCCGTTGGTCCCCGAGGGCAGCCCCTCGGGGACGCTCTGCGCGGTCGCCACCCCGCCACCGGCGAGTGCCTGGGCCAGGGACTGCTGGAAGGTCACCTGGTCCGCCTGGTAGCCCGGCGTGTCGTCGTTGGCGATGTTGTTGGCGATGCTCTGTTGCTGGTTCACGACGGCATCGAGCGCGAATTGCAGGATCCCGATCGATTCGGCAGCATCGGTCATGGTTCGGACTCCTCGACCTCTCTGGAGTAGGCCGGCCGTCCTGGCCACAAGCCGAGCAGTCCTTGCTCAACTCCTTCTACGGACCCGCAGCCCGAAAAGTTCAGGGGTGTTCCCCCGCCCCGCGGTCCGACGCGTGCGGGGGAGCCACCGCCTCACGCCCTGTGGTCGACGAACTGGGGCGGCGGAGCGGCGGCTCGCCGCGGCCCGGTCAGGCGCGCCCCGATCTCCGCCAGCCGGGTCGCCGCCTCGAGCGCGAGCTGGTCGTAGGCCATGGACAGGCGCTGGGCCTCCGGCCGGAGCCCGTCGGGCAGAGGACCGGCCGGCCGCGCCGGCTCCGGTGGCGAGGGTGCGCCGCGCTCGACGGCACGCCGCGTCGCGTGCAGGTGCGCCGTGGCCGCCTCGAGGTACTCAGCCCACTCGCCGGCCATCGCCTGCCTCGGGGTCCGCCACGGCACGCCGCCACGCCTCGTGCAGTGGCGCCACGATCTCGCCACAGCGGTGGATGCGCTCGCGGTCCTTGGTCAGATTGGCCTCCACCAGCTCGACGAGGAGCAGCTCGTAGAGGCCGAGGAGGTCGCGCCCGCCCTCGAAGCCGTCGGGCTGGAGGCTGTGGCGCAAGACCCGGATGATCTGCTGGGCGTGCTGCAACCGCTCGTTGGTGGTCAAGAGGTCGTTGGCCTCGAGGGAATGCTCCGCGATCTCGATGTCGGCGGCGAGGCGGTCGTAGAGCATCACCAGCAGCTGGGGCCCGGGCGCGGTCTGCACGGCATTGCTCTGGTAGCGGCTGGCGGCGTTCTGCGTCAGGCTCATGACGTCAGTCGCCGCTCGACGTGGATGAACTCGACGAACCGGAGCTGCCCGACGAGGTGGAGCTGTTCGAGAGGTTCGAGCCGCTGGACGAGGACGACGAGCCGCTGGCTTCGTTCAGGAACTCACTGGTGGACTGCAGCTTGGCCAGCGTCGACTCGAGGTTCGTGAACTCCTGAGTCAGTGCTGCCTGCTGGGTGGCCACGAGCTGCTGTTGCATCGAGATCTCGCTGTTGACCTCGGCCAGCGTGCCCTGCAGGCCGGCGATGGTCACCGGGATCACGCCGGCTGGCGCCAGCGACGACGTCTTGGCCAGGTAGGCGAGCCCCTGGGCGAATCCCGGCGCGTAGTCGACGGTGCCCACCGCCGTCGGCGTCGTGATGCCGGTGGCGGTGACAGCGACGACGAGGCCGTTGGCGGGGTCGCCGGGCGACGAGAGGCTGAGGTCCTGGCCGACCCCGGTCGCCGCCACGCCGTCGATGGTGCCCGCGACGTCGGCGCCCTGGTAGCTCGAGCCCGACGTGGTGAGGCCCAGCTGGTCGGAGCCGGACGTGGCGACGTCGAACGCGGCTGCCGAACCGTACGCGGCGGAGGTCAGTTGCGCCTGGTAGGCGCCAGCCGATCCGACGAGCGCGGCCGAGGCTCCGATGCCTGCCGAGGCGAGGGCGGCGTTGATCCCGCTGATGACGTCCCCGATGCTCTCGCCGGCCGAGGCGGCGTAGGTGGCCGTCGTCGATCCGCTCGTCACGGTGTACGTCTCGGCCGCCGCCAGGGTCGAGGTCGGTGCGGCCCAGGTGGTCGACCCGGTGTCCACCGCCTGCCGGGCCGACTGCGAGACTGTCACGGCGTAGCCCCCCGGCGCGGTGTCGTCGGTGGCGCCAGCCACTGACGCCGCTCGCGCGTACGCCGATGTCGAGGGCGTGAAGGTGCCCCCTTCGGTGAACATGGCCTGCACGGCAGTCGGGTTCTTCGCGTAGGCCGCCTCGAAGGCGGCCTGGTCGAAGGTGATGGCGCCCTGCGACGTGATGGCCAGGCCGGCCGACTCGCCCGCCGTTCCGTCGGATCCGGCAGCGGAGCTCCCAATGGCGTCGCCGACCGTGGCCAGGACCTGCTGCGCCAGCGCGGTGAGCGACACGTCGCCATTGAGCGCCCCTGCCGTCTTCGTCTGCGTGTTGTAGGCGGTGTCGGTTGAGATGGTCGAGAGAAGCTGATTGGCGGCCGTCACCAACGACTGCACCGTCCCCGCCAGCTGCGTGCCGTCGGGGGAGACGGTGATGGTCACCGGTGTGGAGCTGGCCTCGCTGAGGTTCACGGTGACGCCGGGCAGCAGCCCGGTCACGTTGTTCGACGACGAGGAGACCTGGTAGCCGTCGGGGCCGCCGATGGAGACGATGGCGTCCTGGCTCGCCGTCGTTGTGTCGAGCGCACCGAGGCTCGAGGTGGCGAAGGCCTCCGGGTCGACCGTGGTGGCGGCGGAGGTGCCTGTGCCGTTGGACGTGAGCTCCAGGGCGTACTGGTTCTGGCCCACCGCGAGCGCGTTGGCCGTGACGCCCACGCCGACGGAGTTGATGGCGGCCACCACCGAGTTGAGCGAGCCGTTGCCCACCGAGACGTTCTGGGCGGTCATGGACGCGGCGATGAGCCCACCGGAGAGATCCACCGTCAGGGTGCCGCCGGTGCCGGAGCTCAAGGTGACCTCCGTGGTCCCGGTGCCGGCGATGTTGCTGACGGTCGTCGAGGTGCCGTCGAGGTCGATCACCCCGTCGGTGCCGTTCACCGCCGCCCCGGCGGCCAGGCCCAGATCACCGGCGGCCGAGCCGCCGGTGATCTGCAACGAGGCGGCTGATCCCTGCTGGGTCGTGCTGAGCGAGAGGAGGCCCGAGGTGGCGGCGGTCGCGCTGAGCGTTCCGCCGGACGCCTGGCTCACGGCCTGCGCCAGCTGCGACGGGTCATAGGTGCCCGAGGCGAGGGTGAGGGTCTGGGCCACACCGTCGACCACGACGTCGAGCTGGTCGTTCGAGGAGTCGATGGTGACGCTCGAGGAGAGTGGTGACGTTCCCCCGACTGTGGCGCCCGAGGAGGATTGGGTGACCGTGATGCTGTGCGCGCCGGCGGCGAGCCCGCTCGCCGGGCCGAACGACGCGATCCCGAGGGCGGCGCCGCCTGAGCCGATCAGGAGGTTGCCCGTGGTGACCACGTCGTCGGGCGACGCCACCGTGCCCGCCGAGATCTGCGTGGAGCCGGTGGCCAGCTGGTCGACCGCCAGGGTCAGCGAGCCGCTCTGGGTCCCGGAGCTGACGGTGGCCGAGGCCACCGAGGGGTCCGACGAGCTGGTGGCGTAGGCCTGGTCGTAGCTGGTGGGGTCGGCCAGCGCGTCGGCCGCCTGCTGCAGCGACAGCAGCTCGGAGTTGATGTTCTGGTACGCGGCGATCTTCGCGTTGATGGTGGACTGCTCGCTCTGCAGGCTGGTGAGCGGCTGCTCGTAGACTGCCATCTCGGCGTTGATGATCGACTGCGTGTTCAACCCCGAGACGAGTCCGGAGAAGCTGACGGGTCCGTTGACCATGGCCGTGTGCCGTTCCTCTCGTCGGGTCGTGTGCGGTGGGGGAGCTCGGGAACGTGGTGCCCCCGGGCCGTGCGGCCCGGGGGCACCCGCCCCGGTCTTCCCCGGCTCCTGGCGGAGCCCGACCTCCGTGGCGGAGGCGGGCGGACCCGCTATGACAGGAGCTTGAGGGCCAGGCTCGGGAGCTGCTCGGCTTGCGCCAGGATCGAGACGCCCGACTGCTCGAGGATCTGGTCCGAGGT
>Ga0187784_10004507_pt1 | contig 11270 bp, 2 predicted proteins | sample 1015_SJ02_MP15_2_FD_132964 | JGI IMG/M metagenome (GOLD analysis project Ga0187784, IMG submission 132964) | Tropical peat soil microbial communities from peatlands in Department of Meta, Colombia - 1015_SJ02_MP15_20_MG | ecosystem: Environmental > Terrestrial > Soil > Wetlands > Peat | place... | reverse complement strand
GCTGTTTGATCTCTATATCGCCGATCTGCTTGCCAGCAATGGATCTGCGGTTCATTCGCAACTTGTCGACCTGCTAACCGGCCCAGTTGCGTCGTAGAGACTTATCAGGACATGGCGTCGAGTCCCCACGAGCTGCGGTTGGTGCTTTTTCGAGGTCGGGCCGACGACTATCATGGAAAAGAGGGGCCATGGCCCATCCCTTTGATAAGTGGCGTCGTTCCACCCACTTAGTGTGACCGAGGCTGAAATCTCACGACCTGGTGCTGCCGGGAACCTGCCGTCACGCTCCTTTCTTGCAGGATGCTGGCCAGACCGCCGCTCGGCAAATTCCGTGTGGAACGCTCCTCAGTTCTTTGAGGGGTCAGATTTCAAGGCGAGCGAGAACCGAGTGTCGACGTGACACATCGAAACCTCAGGATTCTATTCGCAGCCTGCCTCGCTTGCCTGGCGATGCTGCCTGCCGTTGCGCAGGATCGGCCCGTTGCCCCGGGGCGGATTCCATCGGATCGAGCCCCCTTCGACCGAGCCCCGCTCGGGGCCGGTGAACCGACGAGCTCGGCCCCGCCGGCAGCGGAATCCGCGGCATCTTCCCGCGCACGGCGATCGCCAGCCTTTCCTTGGTCCGCGCTGCGACAAAACGAAGGCGCCTCGGCATCCGAGGGCACTGTCCCGCTGGCTCCCCGGAGTGGGGACCTCATCCGCCTGGGCACGAAGGACGGACAAACGGAGTGGGCCGTTTGGGGTGGCGAGACGCTGGAAAAGTTTCTCGAGTTTCTCCGCACACAAAATGGAGTCGGTCGCTCCGAGCCCGATTACAGCATCAGTTCGGTGTCTCTCAAGGGAACCGAAGAAGGAGACTGGGCCAAGCTCGAGGCAAAGTTCGAGATCCAGGTGGAGCGGCCCGACGTGCGCGTCACCGTGCCGATCGGCTTACAAGAAGGTTCGATCGGCCTGCCGCCCACGCACACCGGTCCGGGCGAGTTCCGCGCAGGCGTTGTGCTCAACCGCCAGAAAGCACACACGATTTCTCTCGGCGGCAAAGGGCTGCACGAAGTCACGATCCCGCTCTTGGTGGTGCCGATTCGCCGGCAGCTCAATCAGCGCCATTTGCAGCTGACGATTCCTCCGGCCGCCGGCAGCCAGATCACGCTCCGCGTCGCGAAAGAACATTGCCAGGTCAAACCCCTCGACGAAGTGCCCGTTCGCGCGATGGCTATCCCCAATGGAACTCAAATCGAAGCCGTAGGCATCAAGGGAACGTTTGACCTCGTCTGGGAGAGTCCGCTCGAAGAATCGCGGACACGAATGGTCTTCGACGTCTTCAGCAAATGCAGCATTGCGATGGACCGCGACCGGATTCAGTTGGGCGTCTTGCAGACGATCGATGCAAAACAAGGAAACCTGACTTCGGTCCGTGTCCGCGTGCCTCGCACCTTCCCTCGTATCAGCGGGCAGCAACTGTATGTGTCGGAGGCGCGGAAGTACGGGCCGTCCGACATTGACGCGAGCGGCTTCATCAAGGTCGACCTGAAGGCGTCGACCACCGGCCGCGTCGAGTTGCGCTGGGATTTGGAAGCGCCGCCACCGCCCAACGGAGGTTTTGCGCTGACTGGTTTCGAGGTGGAAGGGGCTCGCTCGGACGGCGGCGACGTCTCGATTACGCCAATCGAGGGCTTCCATTTCGACTACCGCGGCGGGAACAACATCCGGCGAATCAACGTCTCGGCGTTGGGGGCCGGGCTCGCCGAAAGTGCGTACTCGTTCACGCAGCCCTTTCGTCTCGATCTGGCACTCGAGGAGATCCGCCCACAATTCTCGCTCGAGCCGGCTTATTACCTGCTCTTGTCGCAGCGGCGGATCGAGCTGACCTCGCAGCTCCGCATTCATGTGCGCCAAGGGGCCCTGCACGACTTGAAGTTCGACTGGCCCGACTGGAGGAAGCAGGGCTGGACGATCGACCAACTTCCGGAATTCGCGGAACTTGCTGAGGCAGAACAACCGGCAACCCGCGAGATCGCGAGCACCGTGCGCGATGATTCCGTGCTCGCCCTGAAGTTGATCGGCCGCCGCGGCGATGACTTTGTCGTCGCCTTCCGTGCGTCTCGCGCCGCGCCCCCCTCCGGCAAAGCGTTTCCACTCGCGCTTCCGCAATTGGCCGGTTCCACGATGACTGGGGCGGTGCTCGTTGCCGCGGACGCCGAGAGCATCAAGTCGAATCTTGAACCGCGCCCCGAAACGATCGTTCGCTCGCTTGCTCCGGAGCGCCGCGATGCGCTTGGCCCGCCCGATTCCTTTCGGGGCCTCCGCCAAATCGCTCTGCGAATCGATTCGCCCAAGGCAGCATTCGACGCGACAGCAACGACGCAGCAACAAAAAATCGAGACGGAGTCGCGAGCGAAGATCGAAGTGCGTGCCGGACGCCTTCAAGTGGAGCAGCGGATTTCGTACCGAGTGAGCTACGAGCGCCTGGCCGAAGCCACTCTGGTGCTTCCCAAAGAACTGCGGCGCGGCAGCGTGCAGTTCACCGTCGATCGCCCCGACCTGGAAGCCAAGATCGACCCCAGTTGGACGAGCACCGAGCCGGATGGTCTCGACGTCGCGCGGATTCCGCTTCCTCCGCAGCCGCGCATCGGCTCATTCGACCTGTTCGCTCATTACTCCGTGCATCTGCCCGAGGCGCCAAGTCAGGCTGTCGACGTCCCAATCCCACTCGTGCGCTCGCGCGACAGTGCCTTCAAGGTTCAGCGGGTCGAGCTTCGCGCTCCGGACGATAGCGAGTTCGAGGTGGTCGACGACGCATGGATTCCCTCGCTCGCCATCGATAAGGGGAGCACGTACGCCTGGACCGCCAAAGGCGAACAAACGACTCTGCCCCTGCGGCTCGTGCGGGTGACATTGCTGGCATCTCCCGGGGTGAAGATCGGCCGCGCGTTGGTGCGATCGAACTTCGATCTGACGGGAGCGGTGCAGACCACCGCGCACTACAGCATTCAGGGCCCGGTATCCCGCATCGCGCTCACGCTTCCCACCGGGTCGGCAGAACCCAAGTTCTGGCTCGACCGGCTGCCCCTGAAACCGGAGCGAATTCGCGAGGCGCGGCCGGGAACCGGCGAATATCTGCTCGACGTGGGCGCGTTGTCCCCCGATCCTTATCCGGTGCTTACCGTGCAATTCGGCGACCCCGAGATATCGCCCTGTGGCCTGCTCGGATTTCACCAGCTGAGCGCGCCGGTTTTTCCAGACAACACGTCGATCGAATCGACGATTTGGGAGGTCACGTTTCCGTTCGAGCAGTATTTGTTTTTCGCCTCGCCGGGGTTTTCTCCCGAATTCCGCTGGCAGCGCGACGGCGCCGTGTGGGACCGTCGTCCAACGCCGAGAGCGGCCGATTTTGCTCGCTTGCTCGGAGGGGGCGCTCGTGCATCCACCGACGAGGGAAATGCCTACGCGTTCAGCCGCTTTGGTCCTGCGCGAACGATCGTCGTCGGGTCGATGGCTGGATCGTTCGTGATTTTTGTCGGAGCGGGGCTGTCGTTATTGGCCGCGTTCGTTCTTCTGCGTCTTCGGTTCGCACGAAGCCTGCTCACGCTGTTCGTCTTTGCCTTTGCGGTAGCCATCTGCTCCCTTTGGTATGGCGAGGCGGTTCGGCTGTTGCTGCAACCGGCGCTGTTTGGTTTCGTGCTGGCGCTCGCCGCGGCCCTTATCGACGCCCGCGTCCAAAAGCGCCGCAGCCGACTGACTCTGGAACCGCCTGGTGCGGCGGAGTTTGTCACGGCGGCAACCTCGCCGTCATCGATCGAGCGGAGCCTTATTCCCGCTCCCGACCCCGAGGCGCCTACCATCAATCGGCTGGGCAGCCAGGATGGCTCTCAAGGCTCGCAGGCCCTCTCCGCCTCGGCCAGCGGGAGCCGGCTATGATCATCGGCTTTGTTGGTGGCAGGCGACGCGGACTCCGCCTCGCGCGGCTGAGCTTTGCGATGACGCGTATTGCGCACGTCTTCTGTGCGAGCGCGGTGCTGGCGTTCTCGGTTGTCGCTTGCGGCTCAGTGCTCGCCGATTCGGCGCCCGCTCCTTATAAGCCAAAGCCACGTCTCCTCTTCGTGGATGCCGATCATCCTGCAACGTGGCCGAAGGGGCTGGAGCCAATTCCCGCAGGCGAGCTGCGCCGATTGCTCGGCACCGACAAAGAATCCGATTCCGACCTGGCACCCGTGCAAATCGAGCAGGCGGTTTATCACGCCACGTTTCGCAGCGGCGCGCTCACCGAGGGTCGGGCCGAGCTCACGCTGGGGACCGGCCGGCGTCCTGCACTCGTGCCGTTGGAACAAGCTCGCGTTGAGCCTTCTCGTTCGCTCGATTTCTCGCACCTGCGCTGGCAGGACGCTTCGCTCGACTCAAACGACACGATCCGGCCGAACGAAGCGCTCTGCGGCATTGATCGCACCGGCTGTCGAGTCCTGATCGTCGAATCGGGAAGTTCGCGGCTGGAATGCGACTGGTCGCTGGCAGGGCGCTCGTCGCTCGGCGCGACGGAGTTCGCGATTTGCCTCCCGCCCGCGGTGGTCTCGCAGCTCGTGCTGCGTATCCCGGCAGAGCTATTGTTGGAGTCGGATCATGGCGTCGTGATCCGTGGGCCGAAGGAATCTGATGGCCAACACGCGCTGTGGCAGCTGGAACTCGGCAGCCGTTGCACTTGTCGCCTGCGGGTTACCGCGAGTCCGACGGCCGTTAACCAACGCGTTTTTTACGACCAGGATACGACGCTAATTGTCGCCCCCGACCGTCAGCGGATTCAGTCGAAACTGCAATTGGAAGTGTTCGGAGCCCCGCTCAAAACCCTGCGGCTGAGCGTTCCCGCTGGCCTGAGAGTGGAGACAATCACTTACGGCGACGATTTTCCGCTGTCCATTCCCGTGAATTCGACCGACAAGACACGTGAGATCTCGCTTGAGCTGCCGGAGCCGCTCCTCGGCAAGGGGCGAACGATCTCGATCGAGGCCTCGGCGGCGACATTGACGAACCGCTTGTCGAGCCTGCCGCAAGTTGACGTGCCTGGCGCGGTGCGCCGTGAAGGCCAGGTGCAGCTGACGATCCGGGCTCCGCTCAAGCTGGTGCGGTTCGGCGGCGAAACAGGGCTTTCACAGTCCGAGGCGCCCACTTATTCGATTGACGGAGAAGAAACATTCTCCCTGCGTCAAAATGCCTGCGATTCTCCTCTGGCGATCGAGATTGCGGAACCGGCCCCCGCGCTTGCAGCACGAACCCTGGCACGACTCGATTTGAGGCGCGACCACTGCACGCTGAGCGCGGAAATCGTCTGCTCGGCGAGCAAAGGATCAACTTTTTCGGTCACGTTCGAACTTCCGGAAGCCTGGAACGTCACTCGAGTCGAAGCCGCGGGCGATGTGTCCCGGATGATCGATGAGAGAACCCGCAAGGTTGCCGAGCACCGCAAGCAAGTCCAGATCGATTTCTTCCGCGCGGTGACGGACCGGGAGCCGAAACGCTTCCGAGTCGAAGCGTCCCGCCCGCTGCCACGCTCGGACGAGGCAATTGATGTGCCCGTTATTGAGTTCCCCGCCTTTGCCTCGCAGGAGGTCGAAACGCTGATCGTTCACGGCTCGTCGATCGAGCTGGGCTTGAGCCCTCCCGAGGCGTTTGCCGCATTGAATCCGAAAACCCTCCTCTCGATTTTGGCAAACTCACCCCTTCGGCTCGATCGCTCGGCGGGCGCCGACTCGCAGATGCTGATGCATCGCTGGACCCCGCAAACGGCAAAGGCCCGCTTCACCCTGCGCCGGGGAGAAGAACTGCTCACCGCCCACGTGAGAACTTCCATCGACGTCGCTGCGACGCAACAAATTTCCGAGCGCGTCGATGCTACGATCGGTCCTCTGTCCTCCATCGATCGCGTGCTTGTGTACTTGCCGTCGGAGGGTCAGCAGTTCGCCTGGATGTTGTCGTCCGAGCGGGCCCGCCCGCTGGAAGGGGCGCGACTAGCCGCGGCCCGGCACGCTGAGTGGAATTTGCCTGAGGGAGGCGAACTGTGGGAGATTCGTTTGCCCGAGCCTTGCCAGCGCGAGTTTCGTCTCGCCGGCACGCGCCGGACCAGCTCGCTGGGAGGCGCGAAGATCGGCTTAGCGTTTATTCCCGGCGCAAGGAACTTAGATGGCGTTGCGGACCTGCGACTGAGCGACGTCGGAAAATTTGACGTCGAGTCCCGCGAACTCCGCGCGAGCAATTCACCAACGAGTAGTGATCGTGGCCTGCGAAGCTTCCGTTACGACCAATCCGACAGCGTGCTCGTTGTGCGACCGCGGTCCACACGGACGTCGAGAGGCTCGCCCCGCTTCGTAGCGCTCGAGTTGACATCATTCGTCACGGCGGGGGGAGCCGACGATTTCCATCGAGCTGAGTTTGCCGTTGCCCCCGAGCTCGCGGCTCGGCCATTCCATTTCGCTCTGGATGCTGACTCGCGGCTCTGCTCCGTGGCGGTCAACGGCGAAGTCGTGCGCGTGCAGGGTCGGTCCGATGACATCACAGTCCCAGCGCTGCCGGCAGACTCGTGGAACCACGTCCGAGTCGAATACAAAACGACTGCCGCCAGGCAGCTCTTCCACGAGAATCGGCGGGTCATCGTCCCTCGCGCTCAGGCCGAAATCCTGAGTTTTCGCTGGCGAGTTTTCCTGTCCCCGGGTCTTCAGCCGGGCGGGCTTCCCTCGGGCCTGCGATTCGATCAGCCACTGCCGACGCTTTCGTGGGCGGAACGGCTCTTCGGTCCGCTCGGTCGGTCCAGCGCGCAGATGCGGCTCTCCTCGTTCACGCCGGATGCCTGGATCGTCGATTTGGCGGGCGCCGATCTCGAGTCGGACGCCTGGACGCCAAAAGATCGGGAACTCCCGCCTGCGGGCTGGTCGCGTTGGGACGCTTCCGCCGAAGAAATGCCCGCTGACCTTCGCCTACCACTCTGGCACTCGGGGAAATTCCGAACTTTGTCCTGGATCGTTTGCTTGGGATGCCTGATTGCGGGGCTTGCCGCGGCGCGGTTGGCGCCTCGGGCGGCGCGGCGACTCGGACCGATTGGCGTGGCGGCAGCAGTTGCCCTCGCGCTCGCCGCGCCGTCGCCTTATGCCCTGCTGGCCGGGGCGTGCGTGTCCGGAGCGATTCTCGCAGCCCTGCTCTCTCGACCGTGGAAGAGCGGCGCGCGGACGCAGCCAACCGAAATCCGCGCACCGCGGCCCGGAGGCACAGTCAGCTTCGAGCTTCGAGCCGTCAGCATCCTGCTCGCTTTGGCGGCGCTTGGCACCGCGGCTGCGTTCGCACAGGAGGCGCCGCAAACTGCAGGTGAGCTTTCACCGCGCGATGCGCAGTCGCTATTCAGCACGGCCCAGCGGTCGCAACCGGCAGCCGAAACCGATTTGCTCGTGGTGGTTCCCGTGCACCTCGCGCGCTTAGTAACCGCCCGGGCTTTGACGATCCCAGCCGACAACGAGTTCGTTTATGTCTTGCCCAACGCTATCGAGGCGCTGCGCCGGAGGGCTGCGGAGACCTCACAGAACGAAGGGATCGTCCTGCTGTCGTCCGATTACGCCATTTCACTTGCTGAACAGCGACCTGCGACGCTCGATGCCACTTATCGTGTCGCGGTGCTCCCCGGCACCCCCGGGACGTTGCTGTTGCGACTCGCCAACGTGACGTTGTCCGGCGCCAATGCCTGCCGCGTCGGCGGCCGTCCGTATCCCGTCCGCGCAGATGACGAAGGTTTTGTGCTCTCTCTCGATTCGCCGCCCTGGCCGGCTGATTCCGATTCGGCGCGCAGCTTTGTCTCTCGATCGAAGGAATCGCGCCGACCGATTGCGGCTGAGCGACCTGGCACAGGCGCTGTGAGTGCGCGGCCTCGAGTCTTTGAAATTCGTCTGACTTGCTTTCCGAGCGGTGGAGCCAGGCCGGGGCAATTTGAGATGCGCATCCCGGAAACCGTTCACACGACCGTTCGAATGGCGAACGCTGGTCCTTGGCAGACGGTGACCGTCGAAGCAGCCAATGGAATCGCACGTCGGCTGCGGCCGGGAGACGCGTCGACCGACGTCGGTCAAACCGACCACCTGCGACTCAAAGCGGGGCCGGTGCCTACGGAAAGCGCCAACACATCGATCGTCGCCCAGGCGGCGCAGTTCTTGCGAGTGAGTCCCGGTCTTGTCGAACTGGAGTGCCATGTCACGTATGACCGCGAGAACAGCACCCCCGCGAAGTTCACCTGGCTGGTCCCGAGTGGTGCTGCTGTTCGTACGACTGGCGACACCTACCGGGCCGCTCTGCGAACGAAAGCAGCAGAGCAAAGCGGGCACGTCGCTCCCGTGGGCGTCGCAACGGACGGCCAATTGGTTCCGCTGGACTTTGATTGCTCAACCGCACCGGCTGGCCCGATCACGCTGACCGCAACGTTGCTGTTGCCCATCGATCCGAACCAAATCGCGCCCGGCGCGCCCCCCTTTAACTTGCTGTTGCCGAAATTTGACCGACCCGGCGCGGATGAGATGCAAGTCACACTCAAGTCGAATGAGGTCGGAGTTTCCGCTAGCGCAGGCTATCGAGCTACGGTGGCGACGAGCGAGCCCAACTTGTCCCACACGCCAAAGGTCGATGCGACGTTTCGCCAGGAATCCTTCGGCACGCGCAGGGAGCCTGACCTGATTTTCGATTGCCAGGGCATTTCCGCTTTACCGCTGCAGCTTGCTGCGATAGCGCCGGCGCATAAAGTTCGGTTAATGACGCATGAGGCGCGGGTATCCGCCGATAGGATTCAGTGGAAGACCACGGCCGAAATCCGCACCGAGAATGCTCCAGCCTTCGTGCACGTGTTGCGCGTCGATCCGCGCCTCAAAGTCGATTCGGTCTCCGTACGAGAGGACGACGTGGAGCGCCTGGTCCGTTTCACGCAAAGTGGCGACGACGTGACGTTGTTTCTCCGAGATCGGGCCGCTGCAACGCAGGACCTGGTTCTGACCGGTCATATGCCGCTCGAGGCCCCACAGGCCGCCCAACTTCCGACTGTCAGCCTGCGAAACGCCGTGATCTCGGAACGGCACTTGACGATCACGCACGGCTCGGAGGTGGATGTCGCCGTGTCGAGCGCGGCGGGCATTGAAAGAATCAACGCCGGCAGCAGCGGATCGACATCGCCACGCCCAGCTGACGCGACGGGCGCGGCCGACATCCTCGAATACTCGCTCGCCACCACAGCTGTGATGCCCGAAGTTCGCGTGACGAGTCGGCCAGAAAAGAGCCGGATCGTGCGAACCTCGGGGGGTAAGATCCCCAACTCGCAAAGACAAAGCAGTGCTCCGCGCCCCACAACATTCAAACCGCGTGCACTCGATTTGGCGGAGCAAAAACCGCGAGTCGACGTCCTCGACATAGTCGACGTCCGACGCGACCGCAGTCTCGTCGGCTCGACCCATGTATTGCTGGAGCGATTTGTCGAACCATCGTTGCAGTTGAGCTGGCCGGCATCGATCAGTCTGCGAGGCGCGCTGCTCGATGGCAGGCCCATTCAACCGGTTGCGGGCGACGATTGGATCTCACTGGCTGTCCCCTCCGACGGCGCACCGCATCGAATCGCGCTCTACTGGGAGAGCCGAGCGGCCTCCCCGCTTTATGCTTTGGCCCATATCAGCGAGCAGCTGCCGGCGCCGGGTGACGGGCTGGTCCGCAGCATTCTCCTCTCGCTGGCGGTGCCACCGCGTTTCCGGCTCTGGGCGCCGACGCACTTCGCTTCACTCGATCCGTCAACGTTCGCCCAGCTCTGCAACTCGATCCAATCGGGTGATCGTCGTTCCCCGGGTGGGGAACTTTCTGGAGCGACCCCGGCTCTGTCGGCAGACGTTTCGGCCGACAGCAGTTTGACGGGGCGTTTGGAGGTCGCGCCAACCGAGGCAACGTTTTCAGCCTGGACGATTGACACACTTTGGCTTCGCCTGCCACTGGCGGCGGCGATTTTCGCGCTGATTATGCTGGCAGCCTCTCATCCTTATGCCGCGCGGACCGGCAGCTGGTTGTTGGGCCACGTCGCTCTCACGCTGGCGATGCTCGGAATTGCGTGGTGGCTGTGTCTGGCGCCCAGGGCACTCGGGCCGGCGTTGCTTATGATCGGGTTGGCGGTGCTGATCATCGAGCTGCGACGTCAGCGAGCTTCCAACTCTCACGCCCTTCCTAGCACACTGCATGCCCCCGTTGTGCGGGACGTTCGCTAAATTGAAACCGCGTGCTTCGTCGACGCCGATTGATCCGGTTGCAATCCACCTGCGAAGCCCCTAAGACTAAAGCACCATGACGCGCATCAACGATCACTTTCTAAAACTCCCGGCGGGATATCTCTTTCCGGAGATCGGTCGGCGGGTCGCGCGGTTCGCGGCCGAGCACCCCGAGGCCAAAATCATTCGGATGGGAATTGGCGACGTCACAGAGCCTTTGCCGCCGGCCGTTGTCGAGGCGATGCACAAAGCAGTCGACGAAATGGGCCTCCGCGACACGTTTCACGGCTATGGGCCCGAGCAGGGTTACGATTTCTTGAGGGCGGCAATTGCCGAAAACGACTACCGCGCGCGCGGCGTGAATGTGTCGGCCGACGAAATCTTCGTGTCGGACGGGTCGAAGTGCGATACGGGCAACATTCTCGACGTGTTTGGTCCGGACAATGTTGTCGCGATCACCGATCCGGTTTATCCGGTCTACGTCGACACCAATGTGATGGCCGGCCGCGGTGGACGGCTCGACGACTCGGGGCGCTTCTCGGGATTGGTCTATCTTCCGGTAACGGCCGAAAACGATTTTGTGCCGGCCCTGCCGACGCAGCATGTCGATTTAATTTATCTGTGTTATCCGAACAATCCGACCGGGACCGTGGCCACGCGCGAGACGCTCGCCCGCTGGGTCGACTATGCGAGGCGAAACGGCGCGATCATCCTGTTCGACGCCGCGTACGAGGCGTACATCTCCAGCCCGGGGATTCCGCATTCGATCTTCGAGATCGAAGGCGCCCGAGACATGGCGATCGAGTTTCGCAGCTTCAGCAAGACAGCCGGTTTCACCGGCGCGCGATGTGCCTTTACCGTTGTTCCGACGTCGCTTGCCGCCGACGCGGGCGACGGCTCGAAGGTCGAACTGCACCGCCTGTGGAGCAGGAGACACTCGACCAAATTCAACGGCGCCTCATACATCGTCCAGCGCGGGGCCGAGGCGTGTTATACGCCGCAAGGCAAAGAACAGCT
>Ga0187784_10004506_pt1 | contig 11271 bp, 12 predicted proteins | sample 1015_SJ02_MP15_2_FD_132964 | JGI IMG/M metagenome (GOLD analysis project Ga0187784, IMG submission 132964) | Tropical peat soil microbial communities from peatlands in Department of Meta, Colombia - 1015_SJ02_MP15_20_MG | ecosystem: Environmental > Terrestrial > Soil > Wetlands > Peat | place... | reverse complement strand
CCTAGAACGCATCCTCAAGAAGAACCAAAACGACGTAGCCGCCGTCATAACCGAACCCGTGATGGGCAGCCAGGGCGTCATCCCGCCCGAGAAGGATTACCTCAAACAACTCCGAGAGCTAACCGTGAAGTATGACTCGCTCCTAATCTTCGACGAAGTACTGACAGGCTTCAGACTCGCGAAGGGCGGGGCCCAGGAATTCTACGGTGTGAAACCCGACCTTGCGTGCTTCGCGAAAGCATTGGGAGGCGGAGCCCCAATCGCGGCTGTTGCAGGAAACCGCGACCTACTAGGCCTCGTAGGGCCTGGAAGGATAGGTTTCGGAGGCACCTACAACGCCCACCCCTTAGCGCTCGCAGCTTCCAAAGCCACCTTGGAAACACTTCTCCAGAACGATGCTGAAGCGTTCCAGCAGATGGCGAGAATGGGAGCCAAGCTCAAAGCGGGCCTAACCGAAGCCTTCAGATCTGGAGGGTACAATGTGGTCGTGAACGCAGTCGGGCCCATGGTGTCCATATACTTCACGAAGCTCCGAAGAATCGCCACATACAGACAAGCGCTACAGGCTAGCGGTGAGAAATTCAAAGCTTTCAGAGACGAGATGCTGAAACACGGCGTCTACATGCACCCCGACGGACTAGAACGACTCTCCATCTCCGCAGTCCACACCGAACGCGAGATAGAACAAACAATCAGAGCCGCAGAGGAATCATTGAAAGCCCTCCGCACCCAATCCCTACCCTAACCAACTCATTTCCTCACTGAAATTGTCCTACGAAGAGACTTCGCTGGCGAGTGCCCCTTAAGGATCAGTGTCCACACTTACTCTCCGAACGCATTAAGACAAGCCGCAGGTCGCGGGTTCAAACCCCGCCCGAGGCTCCATCATAAAGCCTTCGTTTCCCCGATTTCTATCCGCTTTTTGCCCGAACGGTTCGGATTTTGACTACTTGATTTTCCGGCCGTACGAGATTTCCTAATGGGTACAAGCCCGCATAATTCTCGGAAAAATCGGTGCCGCTCCGGGTCTGCGGATACAATTCATAGACCAATGCCAGCGCACGCAACTTCCAACTGCTCCGAAGTGCAGAAGCTAAGGACCTGACGATAAAGACCGTTATCGATCCTTGGCACAATTCTCAGGAGGGCGACTACTGTAGGGAAAACATCCATTGGGCAAACGTCTGGGTGGGTAGCCCTTGCACGAAGTATGAAGCAATGTCTTCCCTTTGTCCAAGGACGAGGTAGAATGGATAACCAACTACTAGGCTGCTTTGACTAAAAGTCGTGAATGTTCTGTAGCTGAATCCTTCATAGACCGGAGCCCTAAACACGAGCGCATAGATTGGTTCACTATTGGATATGTTGATGTTCAGCATTTGCTTGGGATACATCTTCCACTCATTGGTTGTGGGGTCAAAGTAGATTGCAAACGTGTGACCATCAGTTTTCCAGTTAACATTAACTTCCGTAGTTGCGATCCCAACGCTTTTGCTCAACGCGTCGACGAAGGTTGCTTCCTCATTACAAACGCCCAATATTCTCCCCGTTTCTTCAAAATGCTGAAACTCCCAGTTAACGTTATTCAGGTGGCGATTAGGTACGGTGACATTGTCCACTAAGATGGTTCCCGGCGTGGCTTGATAATCCATGTGCAGTTCGAACCCGGAGAAGTAGAAGTATTCCTCCATTCGACTGAACGTCAGCGTGACATTTCGATCAATCCAGTCGTTATCTACGAGTACTTGCATCCTCCTCAGAGTGTCAACGGAGACTGTATTCCATTCATATGCTTGAAGAGTGAGTTTTGTCTTCCGAAAGTTCTCCAGCCTATAAGGCTGATCGGATGGTCCGGCCACCGCTAGTCCGGCCGTCCAACTCAGAAGCAGTTTGGCTTCTAACGGATAGTCTTCAAGCGTGTAGTAACCATGCATTTTCTGCAACTCATTCGTCTCTCTGAAGAAGCTCAACAGTTGGCTCGTGCCACTGTAGACCGCCTGGCTAACCTGCTGGTCACCCATCGTAACCCATAGTCCATTCACTATCGCGATGGCCAATGCCAAGGAATCGTCTTTCTTGAACCGGTTCTGACATGCCAACCAATAGAGCACTTCTAGCTCAGTGTTGTATGATGGGACGGAGTACTGGAAGTCATTTTGGTCCGGTGTTCCGCCTTTCATCATAAGCTCGAATGCTTCTTTCACTTCCGGGTTCGTTGCGTTCAAGGCAAGATAAGTGATCTCGGCTAGGGCAGTAGCGTTCGCAGGTTGAATGTTACCAAATGCGAATTCAGGAAGCTTCTGAATTTCATTCGCTAATTGAACGTAGGGTTGAGTACCGTTCGACTCGAGCAGAGACAGATAGTAGCTCACAGGCCGGACATTTTCAACGGTGATCCACTGAATGGGAGTTAAAGAGGCAGAGAGTGTCGTACTGGCCGTTGGTAACTGAAGACTTGTGGTTGCTGATCCAGTGCTCGTGGAAGTCAAGCTCATCGTGGGAGGTCGGTTATAGACTGAATATGCTCCAATGCTGCCAAGCGCCACGACTACTAGAACCAAGAGTCCAAGAATCTTCCACCATTGATCGTGCCCGTTCAAGAACCTGGCCTTAACAAGAAGACCTGACCATCAGTTGGCTTAACAGTTTGCAATAGAAAATACATAATCTAGTAATTCACGGACAAACTGTGCTGATTTTGGTGGGGGTCCTCATTCGTGGCTCGACTCTTTCTCAAGGAGTCTTAACCTTGCACGTCGCAACTGCTGTTCGTCTAACTTGTTGAAGTATTCAATGAGCGCTTGCCTTATGGCTTCAGGCTTGGATCCCACAACTCCCCTCTGGATTATCTCATCCAACCGTCTCGCTAGCTCTCCTGTGAGGTCGAAATCTATTCTTGTACTATAGCGATCGTTCTGCATTACTGTTCAGCTCCTTCAGCCTCAACTCTATTCTCTGGCTGCACTTCCAAGGGGTTGGCGTCAAGTTCGATTAGCAGAAGCTCCAAGTCAGCGATTGGAAGCTCGTATGATTCAAAGGGTTCTGGACTTGTGGCGTTAGCTTCTTGTGAAAACTCCAAAAGCGATTCTGGCTGAGCCAGCATATCAGGATGGGCTTCGGAGGCGATTTCGGGTGATGTCCCTAGACCTTTTTCCTCTGATGAATTCGCTTCGACGTTCATTCGCTGTAGGTTAAGTGGGTTCTCGGTTTCAGTGTGCCGCTGAGTTTGATCGTTATCTTCTAGCTCTTCAAGTTCGAGATCATTATGATGGTACCTTTCGATAGTCTGTCCGATTATTTTCTCCACAGAGGTTTGATCGAACTCTGGTCGGTAAGGAGGTAGTCGATAACTCTCGATCGGCCGCTCAATTGCATAATGAGTTTCAACCTTTGGCGGCTTTAGTTCGGGTTCCTTTTCGTATTTGAAATCGTGATGTCGGTAGTAGTTCTTCGGTCCGCCGTAAGAGCCCCCTCCACCTCGGGCAAGGCTCGGTATGTACGTGCGCCTTTTGTAATTCGCTTTACTCCTCGCTGCGCCATATCGCGTGCCCGATCTCTTTCTCTTTCGCCTATCCTGCGCCACTTATCGCACCTTCATTCCAGAATCGCCATGATTCGGGTTTGTTCCGCTGAATGACGGCTGATGTTGGTCGCTAGGCTGGCCATTTCTAGTATTATTTTCAGCTAGGTAGTCTCTCACTTTCTGTATAGTTACTTTCTTGACTGCGGGACGGGCTTGCAGGAAACGTACTCCGTCCCGCAGACTTTCTTCGTCCTTCACAAGTATGACGAGGTTGTCAAGCTCGTCGATTCCTTGAACCTTCTCCTCGATGTTCTTAGTTGTTACTTCAATTTCTATTCCGGTCTTAGTCATGCCGTCCGTGTAGTACACGTCCAGTCTCCTTCCAGAAGCCAGTTTCTTTTCTATCGTCGCCTCGTAGCCTTTCTTTCTGAAGGAATAGGCTACCAAAACCTGGTAGAGGGAATGCTCGAATCCAACGTTGCCAATCTTTTTCCACAGACTTATGTCGTATCCGAATGAGCTTAGGAGAATCAGCGCATCTTCCGTAGCCAGTAGAAACCTCACTGGTCTGAATTTTCCCAGCGGCACTTCAATGCTAGCTATTAGATGCCGCTCAGTGAGCTCCTGGATCGCAGCGATTATCCGCCTGCCAGAGACTTTCATTGTATCGCATCTTGACCTAATGCCCAGAAACGGGTGCTGGCAAACGTTGACGAGAAGTCCCCACGCTTCGGCTGATAGCTGACCTCTGATTAGCTTCGGCACATCCATGAGGTCTTTTCCAGCCGTCTCCGCTGGCTCCTCCACGAAAAGCTCAGGGAGCAAAGCCCGGAGTCTATCAAGAACTGCTTGGTCAGAGACATGTTTGTCGACCGGGTAGTCGGCTGTCTGAATTAGGAAGGGTTCAGTGTATCTATCCGATAGCTTAACCAACCATTGCCCACGCTTGAGCTTGTGGATTATGTCGTTTTCTTCATCGTCTAGGCCCATGGCTTCAGAGATTGCGATGATGTCTGTTCCGTTCCCCAAGTTGCCAACAATCTTCACCAGGGTGTTGGCGTGGACTGACTGCGTCATCTTTGATGCTTCTTGCGAAGTTAGGAAGAGCGACACTCCGAAATCCCTAAACTGAGTTGGAAACAGGTTTATCGTCGGCGGACCCATCTCGCGGCTTGTATCTCTCCATTCCTTATTGGCATCCCAGATCCTATGAGCTTCATCGCAGACGATAACTTGCCTCAGCTCTTCTCCACGATGCTGTTCAGTCATTCTATATGCGTAGAGCCAGGTCAGTACGACTTCAATGAACCAGTTCTGTTCCTCTGCCCGCAACTGATTGAGCTCGAAAACGACAAAGCGGTTCACAAGATCTTCGAGTTTAATTCCGTTTCTTGAATTTACGACCTTGCCCAGAACACTCTGAAGGGTCCTGACGCGATTATACATGACATCGTAGTATTCGATTCGCTTGCGACTTGTCTCTTGGCTCGAAAGCATCAGCTTGTATAGGTCTTCAAATGTTGGAAACCTGCCGGTTTTCTGGTAGTCTTCATAGAGCTGGTCCAGAAATTCGAGGAGGTAGTTAGTTCCCGCCGTGTATACGTGCCATGCGACTCCGCAAGCCTCTGAAAACGGCTGCCACCAATCTTTGATTTCCATTTTCGGAGGTCCACGTAATGGGTTCCATTTGAAGTCCTTCGCCACTCGGATAACGATTAGTTGTTCGTGTAACCTAAGCAAGCATCGTCCATCTTGTTTGACATCAAAGAACCAGAATCCAATGCCCTGCTCAATCAGTTGTTCAAAAAGGTTGTACAGAAGAACTGACTTGCCATGCCCGCTTTCGGCATAGCAACCAACATGTCTCGTGAGGTCTGACCTACGTAATGCGAACTTCCCGATTCGCTTGCCACCCTGAATGATAGTTCCTAAGACGATCTCGCCGTCGAGTTCCTTTGTTGGAACTTGCATGAATGGCTCTTCTGACTCGAGAAGGAGCTGCTTCCCCGGACCTAGGATAGTTTCGATGTCTTGTTTGATGCTTTGCTTATCCTCTTCACTGTCGGTCAGGACGTAGAAGTTCAATAACCTGTTCGCGGCGTCAGCGTTGATATGTTCAGAGAACTTTTCGATCGTCTCCTTAGTCTCTTGAACCCAATCGTCCATACTTACTCCTTCACGAATATTTTGGCGCCTATAACTACGAAGACCAGCATCAAAAGCCCGAAGACGATAATGTATGCGGCACTAGGCATACCAAATTCCGCGAGTTTCAAGTAAACCCACGACAGAATGCCGTACCAGATTATGAGAATTGACGCTGCAATTAACCCGGAGACGATGGCGGTCTTAAGCTCCGTTTGCGTCTCCCTCCTCTTCGTCAAGTCGCTTGTCCACGTCGCTCACGTCCTCGTCCTTACCATAAACTCGCGAGTAAACTGAAAGGACTCTAATTCCGTCGCTTGTGATCTTCCTGGAAAGAAACGATAGCATACCTGAAGTTGTGATGTATTTCGCTTCGGCTAGAACCGCGAGAGAAGTTTTCACTGCATCTTTATCCAATCGACACATTTTGGCAATCTTTGACACTGAGGTGACTTCAGCATTGATACAGAGCAAGACCTTGTATCCGTTCCTTGAAAGCGGTAATACTTCGGCCAAGTGGGGTCTGCAATATGGTACGCCGTCGACCTTGAATGCGCAATCAGAACAAAGTTTCGCGCCGTCAACACGACATAAAACAAAGCTCTCCAACGGATATTTTCCGCAGTAGTCGCAGGTCATTAGAAATACGGTTCGTTCAAGTGACTTGTTTGAATTGGTTTCAAGCTTCTTGCCTCCCAGCATCCCTCGCTTCTCCGGGACTGCATGCTCTGCCAACACCGCTCCGTCTCCCTTAGATTCGTCACTCACATTTCATCATCTCCTAAGTTGGTTTCAAGCAATCTCTCCAGAGTCCTTATGGTGAAAACCAGAGCTAGGCCCGTGAAGATGAACGGAAAAAATAGGAGGAAGAGAAAGATCTTCAGAAGTTTTCTAGGAGTCAATCGTAGTCCTCTTCGTAACGCCTTCGAGGCCTTTCGATGTGAACGGTTCTGCTGTACGTTGAACTGCGTGTCAGTCGAGGCTCATTGTAGTCCCAGCCTCCTGATTCCTCCATGAATAGGCCGAGTATGGTGAGGCCGCCGACTCCTGTGACCATGATGAGAACCCAAATGGCGGCATTGTAGCCGTTTACAAACCCAAGGACTGCACCCCAAAGAATTACGAAAGCCATTACGAAACCAAAAGTGATCGGAAGAGTTGGGAGGATCTCCAATTAGTACTCCTCCACTCTCCCGCTCGGGTAGTGTGTCAGAACCGTAGTTCTTTCCGTGACGTCGTGACGTGTCGGCTCTGACGGTATGTCGTCGCCGCCGCTGAGTGCTTTGCCAGTGCCTAAAGCTGCTAACGCCAGAAGAATTATTCCAATCATTCTCTCACCTCCTAACAGAACGCTAGAACTTCGCGCTCGTAGTCCTCGGTCTCCTTGTAGCTCTTGGAGTAGCTGCCGTACAGTTTGTAGTCCCACCGTTCACGGACGATGACGGTGCAGACTCGTTCGTCCAGATTATTTCCGAAGAGTTGTCGCCATGCAGTTTCGTTGTGAGCGTTGGCAAGCAAAGCTGCATATGGATCGCTATATCGCTGAAGCTGATATTCACTCATCGCTAGTCGCTCCTTCGTTTCTCCTGTCACTGAATGGCCAGCTCAGGTTTCCGCGGAACCCGAATTGGTCGAACATGCCTCGAAGGCGGCTTTGCATTTGGGACCCGAAAGGTTCGTTCTCTATTTCAATGATCCAGCGGATTTTGCCGTTTGCTTCGGAGCGGCTGACGAAGACACGCTTCCTTTCGACGACTGCCCTTTGCACATCGTGGAAAACGTCCTCAGGGTTCAATCCTCGTAGCCCTCCATGTCGACGGACTCTCTGGTTTCATCGTTTTCTTCTCTGACTTTGCGTGAGAATATCCCCTTCTTCATCTCGTACAACGACCAGTGGTGATAGTATTCATAATGGAACACTTTGACGAGTCCCGCCGCCACGAGGTGTTGCCCACGCTCTACAACATCGTTGCTGATTCTGGCTAGGAGGGCGGATTTTGCTCTGTCCCGGATTTTCTGCTCTTCTTTGAGTATTTGTACTGCATCACTTTCACGCTTGGAATTTATCCCAGCGGCTGCTGCGAGTTCTGCAAGCGTAGGTGTTCGCGGTAATCTACGTAGTCGTCGCTTTCGTTCGTCTTCGGTTTCGTAGGTTTGGTCATATTGACTCATTTTTCTTCACATTCATCCGAGCGAGCGTCCATCATCATAACGGTTGCCGCTTCAGAAAACGTACAAAGTTCGTGTCTTTCACGTACAAAACTGGCTAGACTGTCTAAGATCCGTACACACGGCGCGTGCTGTCCAATGGCTGTACGAAAAATGTCTAATGCACTGTCAAAACTACTAAAGATTCTCAATGATGTGGATCAGGTGTTTCTTGGTTACAACCGGAAACGGGGACTTGGCCAATTCATCCGTTACAATCTTTCCCTTAACCGTCAGCGTTTGGAGGTCCTTGTTGATTAAATCCAAGTCTCTCAATTCGTTCCTCAATACGAAAAACGTTGATCGCGGAATTTCCGATGTCACCCTGGCTACACAAGCGTTTCTCCACTGTTCAACCGTGTCGAAGCCTAGGGTCTCGGCTGTGGCCAGTGCCATAAGGAGAGTGATTCCACGGTAGCCTTTGGCTGCGTCGATGTATTCTGTCTTCCACCAATCGGTGAGCTTCGTTTTGTCTTCAGGATGCTTCATTGCGACTTCTATTCGGTCAAGCCTGGCTAGGATCTCCTTTAGAGATTCCGCGATTGTCTCAAGTGAGATGGGAGCCTTGCTCTTGCTATGAAACAAATCGACTGCGCCTTAGGTAGAAGCGCCGAAGCTCCTGCGTGTCGGTTTTCAGGTTCTTTCTCTTTGACTCGCTAATTTCATCGTCTGTTACCGTGTCACCCTCGCACACGAGTAATCTACCGTCAAGAGTTACGTCAGTCTTATCCAAAGTACGATCAATTGAAAGGGCCTTGGCTAGGTTAATTGGGCCGACTGGTTTGCGATCGGTGTTCCATCCTACAATGGGTTCTACAGCTCTTATCAGAACGCAACTAGGGGTCTGAGTCGTAATGTTAAGCGTCGACCTACCTCTCATCATGTACGTAGTCCAGGCCAACCCCGGCGCCCAGCTTAGCCTGAGTCCTCTCGTTCCCTCTTGCCTTACTGCTGGGTCTTTGGGTGATGGAGGGGGGTTTAAAAGAACTATTTTTGAGAGATCCTTCAGACGACGCGCTCTTTGAATTTCTTACTAATTGATCTGAGATTGGCCGAAAAAATACGTTCCATGTCTTGACGATTTGCGTTCAAGAAGCTCATTCTGGGCCGATACGATTTTCGCGGCCACTCTTCCGAAGGGTGAAATTAAACGAAATAAACTGGAGCTGGTGGGGCACACTGGCTTGCAGTGCGCGCTCCTGAAACGCGGCGATTGGTTGAGAACTAGGAGGAGACGAGAATCAATTGGTCGCGGTTGCTGTGCTAGTGTTTGTTTAGTGCTTCTGGGTTTACTGGGTTGGGTGGCATCCCGCCTTTTAGGGCTGTGATGAGGTTGTCCGCTGCCATCAGTCCCATCTTTGTTCTGGTGGCGACGGAGGCGCTTGCAATGTGAGGTACAACTATCACGTTATCTAAGGTCAGGATTGGGCGGTTGGCGCAGCGTAGGCAATCGTTTGGATGAAGGGTTTTGATAGGTCTACTTCAAACGGGCGGAAGCTGGCGCCACTGCTGATCTTGCTGCTGAGGTCTGAGAGGAGGGGGGCGGCGTTTATCGTGTTTACCAACTCTTGGATCGGATTTCGGTGTATCCGCGTTTGTTTCTTGAGAGGACGAGATGATGGTCTGTGACGTTTGAGATGTCTTCGTGGGCGATTACGAAGATTTGCGAGAATGTTTTCTTAACGGCGTCGAGAACTTCGAAGATGCCCTGTTTTCTTTGGTCGTCGCTGCTTGAGATGCACTCATCCATCAGTAGGCAGTACCGGTCCGCCATAACCCTTGAGTCAAGAATGCTCTCCGTGAACGCCAACCTGAGCGCAATCAAGAATTGGTCTTGTGTCCCGCCGCTGAAGATCTCCCTCTCCTTGTACCCTCCGGCGTCGATGGAGTGGGCTTTGAATTTCAAATCCTCGGTTATCTCCAGCTCGGAGTATCGTCCGTCTGTTAGGATGGGTAGGATTTGGTTTACGATTAGGCGGGCTTGAGGCAGAACCTGGCTCCGTAGCTTCTTGCTCGTCTCGCCTAACTCCTGCAGAACAAGTTCTAGGAGCATCTTCTTCTCGATGAGGCCCGCGTACTCAGTTTCTAGCTTGGGTAAGCGGTCGTGATCGTTCTTCAGGTTACCTAGCTCAATGGCCAGTCGTGAAGCTATTGCGAGTTTGCCATGGCGTTCGTTGTCAATTTCCTTAAATTGCCCTTGAAATTCGTCCGTTCTCCCCTGCGCGGTTGAATGGGCTGCTGGGTCGTATTGGAGTTCATTCGCTGAGGATGGTTTTGATTTATCGAGTTCTTGGATAGCATTCTGCTCTTCCAGTATTTCATCATCCAGCGTCTTAAGCTGCGCTTGCGGCTTCGAGCCCTCTAACCTCTTAATTTCGTTCACATTGTTCTGGATTAGCGCTTCGACAGCCTGGATAGATGATTGGCCGGTTGTTTGCATTACCTGATCATTGATCTTAGAAATGGCGCTGTCAACTTCGCTAACACTCCTCAAGCCACTGTCTACGCCTACCCGGTCAATTTCTCGTTGGGTAAGCTCGGCGTTGCTTTTCGAGTTCGAGATCTGTTTGTTAAGTGATTGGACATCGCTTGTTAAGCCGACCAGTTTGTCTGTTCTCCTGTATCTCATGTAGGGGATCGCTGCTATTGCAGCTGCGACGAGTCCTGCGAGAATAAGGGCAATTCGAGTCAGGGAACCTGCCACAATAAGGACGACGGAAACTATCATCAAGGTCATGAATTGAACGAAGTACGAGCTCTTGGCCTTCTGAAGGTCATGGCTTGAGAGTTCAAGCTCCCGGTCCGTGAGGTTATGCTTCTCAACTGCTTCGTCGCGCGCCACCTCTAGCCTGCTCAGTGCTGCGTTCTGTTGTTCCAAAGCCATTTCCAAATGGACCAATTTATCATGAATTACGGCAAGTCTCGTAGCTTCAGGGTTGAAAGTGTCTACCGCTTTTTCGTAAGCTACGTTATCGTTGCTTAGTTGCCCTATCCTATCCATGTCTGATTTGATTCGAGTTCGCTCGTTAATCTTCGATTCGATTAGGCTCTTCTTGGAGTTGAATGCGAACAGCCAACTGTAACCGTCCGAGATCGCCTTGGCTGAGCTCAATTCCTTCGTCTTTGCATCAAGCCGTGCTTCTACGTCCTCAATCTCTTTCTTGAGGGCGCTCTGTTGCGTGAGTGTTTCTTCGTATTGTTTCGCGTTTTTGCGGATAGGGGCCAAGTCGGCGTCCTTTTTGAGAATCTGCTTTTCCAGTTCGCTTTGGTCCTCTTTCGCGCGCTTGGCGGCATCGTCAAAGATTTCGATTCCCATGACTTTGTCGATGAGCTGTTCGCGTTTTGCTTTGAGGTCTTTGAGGGCGTCGAGGTCTTTTTGTTTGATGTAGACGAGT
>Ga0187784_10004504_pt1 | contig 11274 bp, 7 predicted proteins | sample 1015_SJ02_MP15_2_FD_132964 | JGI IMG/M metagenome (GOLD analysis project Ga0187784, IMG submission 132964) | Tropical peat soil microbial communities from peatlands in Department of Meta, Colombia - 1015_SJ02_MP15_20_MG | ecosystem: Environmental > Terrestrial > Soil > Wetlands > Peat | place... | reverse complement strand
CCTCACCGCCCCGGCAGGCGTGTTGTCCTAATTTCCCAGATTAGAACCAAACCCTGCTGCCAGCACTTCCTGATTTCGGTTGGGACGTACCACGCCGCTCGTCGCCAGTTTGCCCGATAGTTCCATCACTCAGCTAGAATCGCGACGCCGCGAGTGCCTCGGCTACGACAGTGACTTAACCAACTCCTCATCATCGGTCCCAGATGGTCTTAATGAGTTGCCAAAACCAGAAGGGAACCTGCGCGGCCACTTCCATTACCTTTGTGACCTTCTCGTGATAGTTACCCCGTCTTACGCTCATCATTAGGCTACCAAGCAGGCAAAGGACGCAAGTGTATGAAGCAGCGGCTGAAGAAGACCATCTTAATGGGCACGACTCTGTTTGCGCTGCCTCTCTGGGGGCAAAGCACTGCGGAGGTTCGTGGTCACGTGTTGGATAATGCTCACCACCCAGTGGTGAGCGCCTTCGTGATCATCACGGCGCAGGATACGTCGCTCATGCGCGCGGCCACCACCGATGACAAAGGCGATTTTGTGTTTCCTTCCCTTCCGGTCGGCAGTTATCGCCTGCAGGTCAAGGCTGACGGCTTCCTTGACTTTTCGTCCAATGACGTCCGCGCCAGCATCGGGCAGGTGGTAAGACTCGACATCGCTCTGGCCCGGCAGGGTGCGGGCGCGGTTTCGAAAGCAGCCCCTCAGACTTCCCTCGTGGAGACCGGAAATGCTCAACTGGGCGTAGTGATGGAGGAAGGCGAGGTCACCAAGCTACCCCTCAAATCCCGCGACACGTTTGAGCTCTTGCAATTGCAGCCGGGTGTACAAAGCGCTTTGGGCACCGACCTGTTCTATGGCACTGACCAGCCCGGCGTCGTTTCGGTTAGCGGCGGGCGGTCTCGTTCCGACAATTACAACATCAATGGTGGCACTTCCGGCGATCAGATGGCCAACCTTCCCTCCATCGAGCCTTCCCCGGATTCCATCAGCGAGTTTCGCGTTATCTCGCACAACTACGATGCTGACTTAGGTCGCAACTCGGGATCGGTACTCAACGTGGTGACCAAATCGGGCAGCAGCAGCTTCCATGGAAGCGCGTATGAGTTTCTCCGCAACAACGTAATGAATGCCAAAGGCTACTTTGACCCAACCACCCCAGACTTCAAACAGAATCAGTTCGGCGGGACGCTGGGAGGGCCGATATGGCGTGACCGAACCTTCTTCTTTGCTTCTTACGAAGGACGGAGGCAGGTGCAGGGTACCAGCTCTCAGCCGGTCATCGTTCCTACCCAACAGGAGCGCGGTGGGGATTTCTCGGCCGGCCCTGAATTTACTGGCAGCCTGCAAAACTCTGCAGTGGCACAGGCACTCGCGAATCGTCCCGGATGCGCAGCGGCAGTCAGAGCGCGAGGGGGAGTGGCCATTGCCGCCGGGGCAGCATATTCCGCGATCTTCCCCGGCAATGCCATTCCGCCGGAATGCTTCGATCCAACCGCAGCTGATCTCTTACACCAATTCGTGCCGCTCGCCAACGTTGGTGGCAACATCTTTAGCGCCGCGCCCGATGCCAGGGTTCGCAATGACCAGGTGACATTCCGCCTGGACCACAATCTCACCGGCCAGCAGCGGTTGAGTCTTTACTACTACGGCGACGACGGCTTTGATAGCGAGCCCTTTTCCACCTTCGCGGGTAGCGGAGCCAACTTGCCGGGCTTCGGCGACCGCACCCGGCAGCGTTTCCAGCAAGTGAATCTGTCACACTTGTGGACCATCAATGCCAAAACCATTAATGAATCTCGGTTTGTGTACTACCGGAATGGGCAGGGTCGTTTACTCTTTCCGACACGGACTAATCTCGTGCAAGACTCATGCGCTTCCGTTCCCGCCAATGAGTGTTTTGAGGATCCCTCAAACCCGGCTCTGGGCATTAATCCCGGGTACGGTGCCCAGTACGAGGGAGTCCCTCTGGTCAGCCTCTTCGGCGGTTTTGCATTTGGCAATAATTCAAGTGGAAGTTTCTCGCAAACCGGAAACGTCTATCAGGCGCTGGACACCTATAGCAAGATCGTGGGCAATCACACGATCAAATTCGGCGTTGACTGGCGTGACCAGCGGATGGACCAACTGTACCTTTACGATGTGAGCGGCGAATTCGACTTCTTCGGCGGAGGCCCCAATGACGTGGGATTCAGCGATTTGGTTCCCAATTACTTGCTGGGTCTGCCCGACGGTTTTACTGAAGGTTCCGCCAATGCGGTGGACGTGCGCAGCACCCAGTTGGACTTGTTCGCGCAGGACGCGTGGAAACTAAAGCCCAGTCTCACGCTGACCTATGGACTACGCTGGGAGTGGAACACGCCGCAGGCCGATGCCGGCCGACGTATCCAGAGCTTTCGGCCTGGCGAGGCGACGACCATCTATCCCTGTGTGCTGGATGCCTCGGACCCGCTGGTCCACATTTTCGGCAGCACTAATTGCTCGCCGACGGGTTCCGCACGGGCCGTGTTTCCCTTGGGAATGGTTTTCCCCGGCGACGCGGGCGTGCCCGACGGGCTGACCAACAATTATCTGCGTTCTTTTGCTCCAAGGCTGGGCCTGGCGTGGTCCCCGAACTGGAATAGCGGCTGGCTCGCCAAGCTTTTGGGCGGACCGGGCCGGAGCAGTGTTCGCTTGGGCTGGGGTATGTTTTACGACAGCAATGAGGAGTTGCTCTTTGGGGAAAACTTGGCCGCTCAACCTCCGTTTGGCGGGTCCACGAGCATTAGCAACGTGTTTTTCAATACGCCGTTTCTCGGCCAGGATGGTTCGGTAACGCCTAATCCATTCCACGGGTTCTTGGATCCCGAGCCCGGTTCGCCCGTAGACTTCGCTCAGTTTCGCCCGATCACGCTCTACGGAGATTTTCCAACGACTCTCAGAAGCCAGTACTCGGAGCACTATCACTTGACGGTACAGCGCGAGCTGGCGCACGGCACCCTGCTGCAATTCGGATACGTTGGCAGTCAAGGACACCGTCTGACGGCCAGCATGGATCATAACTACGGAATTGCCCAGACCTGTCTTGACCTAAACCAGATTCCCGGCATGTCTTGTGGCCCCTTTGAAGCTGACGAAAGCTTTTTGGTCCCGGCGGGTGCGATTCCCGCTGGCGTCACCCTGCACTTGCCCTACGGCTCAGTGCCAAGCGTAACCGGCCCTAACGCCAATCCGATCACGCTGGTCGGGCTGCGCAAGTATTCTTCTCCATTCTGTGAACCCACCACCGGAGTCGGCTGTCCGCCAGATGGAATCCCGGTGTTCGCCAGCCTGTTCGCGACTGACCCAATTGCAAATTCGTCGTATAACTCTTTCCAAACGCTGGTGAACAAGCGCTTCTCGCACGGGCTTCAGTTCCTGGCTTCATACACCTGGAGCAAGTCCTTCGACAACGCCTCGAGCTTCGAAGAAACGGTGAATCCGCTCGACCCCAGCAACTCACGCTCGCTCTCGTTGTTCGATGCGCGCCACCGCTTGGTGTTGAGCGAGTACTGGCAGATTCCCGGCGCACCATCCACAAACTGGACGCGGCACCTGCTGAACGGATGGGCGTTGTCTGGGATTTTGACGGTACAGTCCGGCTTTCCTATCCGCGTGCTCTCCGCCAGCGACCACGAATTGATGAACAGTTATGACTATGAGCCCGCCGGGGAGCCGAACCAGATGGCGCCATTCCGTCGGCTCAACCCACAGACTTCGGGCGGGTACTACTTTGACCCGGCGTCTTTTGTGGATCCTCCTCTCGGCCAGATCGGCGACGCCCACCGCACCATCTGCTGCGGTCCCGGCATCTCCAATATCGATTTGGGCGTTCACAAAACGGTTCCGCTGCGCGAAAGCACAAATCTGGAGTTTCGCACTGAGTTCTTCAATCTTTTCAACCACACGCAGTTCTTCAATCCCGACGGCGACATCACCGATGGGACAACATTTGGACAGGTAAGTCAGGCGCGCGACCCAAGGTTGATCCAGCTCGCGATGAGGCTGACATTTTGAAGAAGGCCAAATACACCTTGCTGTGCTTGACTCTTCTGGCGGGCGGCCTGCGCGCCGCAAATCAGGCGGAGCGCAAGCTGGTGCAACACGACGAGCCGGAGTACCCTGTCATTGCCGCCAGGATGTCCTTGCATGGGACGGTCAGACTGAAGGTCTGGATTGCTTCCGATGGCACGGTACGTCGCTTGGAATACATCGGCGGCCACCCGCTGCTGGCCGAGTCCGCTTTGAAAGCCGTGAAGGGCTGGAAATTTGAACCGGCATCCAAAGAATCCATCCAAGATGTGGAAGTAAAGTTCTGAGTTTCTTGTCCGACTCCTTGTTCCCCCCGAATTGCGAATTCGTGAAACCGGAGATACTACTCTGCCACCCGGTTCCCGGTTTGCTTCGTGCCAACATAGCTGTTGGGAGTAAACTGATTTGTTCGCCTCATGCCGACTTTTGCCGCGGTAGACATCGGATCCAACTCAGTCCGCCTCAAGATTGCGCGTCTCACCCGCCACCGCCTGCGCCAAATTCATGAAGACCGCGAGGTCACCCGGCTGGGCGAGTCCGTGTTTCGCAGCGGATTTCTCTCGCCGGAGGCGATCGCCAACGCCATCAAAGTATTGCGCCGCTTCCACCGCACAGTGCAGCGACTGGGCGCCGACCAAGTTCGCGTCGTGGGAACCAGCCCACTGCGCGATGCGCGCAATTCGCAAGCATTCACCGAGTGGGTGCGGTCGGCTACGGGATGGGAAGTCGAGATCATCTCCGGGCTGGAAGAGGCTCGCCTCATTCATCTCGGACTGGTTTCCAACCTGCGGGTGGCAGCTTCGACCGTGCTGATGGCCGACTTGGGCGGTGGCAGTTGCGAACTCACCACCTCCGCCGAGGGCCACATTCGCAGCACCGCAAGTCTGCCGTTGGGCGCAGTCCGGCTTACAAATCAGTTTCTGCACCACGATCCGCCGCGGAAATCGGAGCTGCGGCAGATGTACGGATTCATCAGCCGCGAGATTCAGCGGTCGGCGGAGCGAATCATGCGGGCTCGGCCCAAGCTCGTGATCGCCACCTCGGGCACGGCCGAGGCATTGGCGGCCGTTTGCCACGGCCTCTACAAGACGCGCGGGGCGAGGGCTGCGACAGTTTCGCGCGCCCAGATGCGGCGCATTGCCAAACTGCTGGCCCGATTGTCGTTGGCAGAACGCCGGCAACTTTCCGGCGTGGGTCCGCGGCGTGCGGAGATCATCCCGGCGGGCGCGGCGGTTTACAGCGCACTGCTCGACCGTTACCAACTGCCGGGCTTCCGCTTCTCGCCGCTGGGCCTGCGCGACGGGCTTCTGGCCCTGATGGCCGCCGAATACGATCGCAGCACGCGCAGCGGAAAGCAAATCGAATCGGAACGCTGGGACTCGATCCGCAACGCCGTCGCGCACTATCGCGTCGATCTCCACCACGCCCTGCAGGTGCGCGAGATGGCTATGCGCCTGTTCGCCGGATTGAAACCCGTGCATCACTTGCCGCCCGAATACGCAGAGTGGCTCTGCGCCGCGGCCATGCTGTATGAAGTGGGCGATTATGTGAACCGCAACGGTCACCACCGCCATACTTACTACATCATTTCGCATTCGGAAATTCTCGGCTACACAACCGAGCAGCGGCAGATCATTGCAGCCATCGCGCGTTACCTGGGAAAGTCGCGGCCCACGGCCGACGATGGCCCCATCAAGGTGCTGCCGCTCGCCGATCAGGAGCTACTGCCCAGGGCTTCGTTGCTTCTGCGGCTGTCGCGGGCGCTCAACCTTAGCCGCAGCGGCGCAATTCGCGATGCCAAGGTTACGGTTCGCGATGGGGAAGTCCGGCTCCGGCTGCAAAGAAAACTGAGCACCAGCGGCGACCTGGAGCTGTGGGCGGTGGAAAAAGAAAAGAGCTACTTCCGGGAAGTTTTCGGCCGCGAACTTTCCGCCGCAGCCGAATAAAGCGCGCGCAGCGCTCTGGGCGTAATGCACCAGAGCAAAACCGCCGAGTTGCGGCTCAACTCCACTCGCGCGACCGCTCCTTTTTTCAGATCTATCGCGGCCTCACGGCCTGGATCGCTGATGATTCGCCCCAGAAACTCGCTCAGGTTGGGGTTATGACCGACCACCATGATGGCCTCCTGCTTGGCGTACTTTTCCAGCAGACGGCGAAAATCGGCAAACGATGCGCCCGGCCGCAATGCGTCGGAAAACTGCAATTTGCCTTCGTAGCCCAGTTCGTTCCCCACCAGCGAAGCGGTCTGGGCGCAGCGCTTCAAAGGGCTTGAGACGATGACATCGACGGCGGCATCCAGCGCCACCAGTGCGCGTCCAACCAGGCCGCACTGCACAATGCCGTCTTTGTCCAGCGGCCGCTTTTCGTCCTTCTTCAAATTCTTCAGCGGCTGACCAGCGCTGGCATGACGAAGAAAGTAAATAACCATGGTGTATTATTTTCCCCTTCCCACCGGAGCCTTCCTGGTTCGTGCTTGCGAAACCAGCGAAATCGCGTCCAGGGTTTGCTTCCCTTCGGCCAAGGCAATCAGGAACTCCTGAGCGTTGAGGGCCGCGGCCCCCACCGGGGGCTTGCGCCGGCCCTGCGCCCGCCAGGCGCGGATGTAAGTTCCATCCTTTTGCAGAATCCGGGTCTTCAGATTATCGGCAAGATAGGCTGCGATGATTTCGTGTTGGACGCGCTCGCGCAACAGAGGGTCCTTCAACGGAAACAACACTTCCACCCGCTCATACAGGTTTCGCGGCATCCAGTCGGCGCTGCCCAGGTAAATCTCCTCGTTGCCGCCATTGGCGAAGTAGTAAATGCGGCTGTGCTCCAGAAAGCGCCCTACGATGCTGCGCACGTGAATGCGGTCGCTCAGCCCGCGAATTCCCGGGCGCAGCGCACACATTCCGCGCACGATCAAGTCAATCTTCACACCGGCCTGAGAAGCGCTGTATAGCGCCGAGATGACGTTCTTGTCGAGCAAAGCGTTCATCTTGGCAATGATGTGGGCCGGCCTTCCCGCGCGGGCGTGCTCGGCTTCGCGCGCAATCAAAGCCAGGCACTGCTCGGCCAAATCCAGCGGGGCGACCAAGAGCGGATCGTAATTGGGATGTTCGGCATAGGCGGTCAGAAAACTGAAAACGTCGTGCACCGCGCTGGTGATCTCCGGATCGGCCGTGAACAGGCTCAGGTCGGTATAAATCCGCGCCGTGGTCGCGTTGTAATTGCCCGTGCCCAGGTGGGCGTAGCGGCGCGTGACGCCATCCGGATCATGCCGCACCAGCAGCGTAAGCTTACAGTGCGTCTTCAGGCCCACCAATCCGTGAAACACCTGCACGCCCGCGTCTTCCAGATCGCGCGCCCAGCGGATATTGGAAGCCTCATCGAAGCGCGCTTTCAGCTCTACCACCGCGGTCACTTCTTTCTTCTCCGCGGCCGCCATCAGCGAAGGCACCACCAGCGAGTGTTCGCTCGTGCGGTAGAGCGTCTGCTTGATGGAAGCCACGCGCGGATCTTCGGCGGCGGACTCGATGAACGAGATCACGGCGTCATACGAGTCATAGGGATGGTGCAGCAAAACATCGTGGCGGCGCAGTTCTTCAAACAAGTCCTGGGATTTGGCGGTCAGGCGAAGCTCACGCGGCAGAAAAGGTTTGTCTTTCAGTTCCGGACGGTCTGTCTCCCCATAAATGTTCATCAGACGCGACAGATTTACCGGCCCTTCCACGCGAAACACTTGCCAGGGCTCCAGTTCGAAGTTGGTTCGCAGGCGCTCAACGATTTCCGGGTCCGCGTCCGACTCAATCTCCAGCCGCACCGCGTCGCCCTTGCGGCGATTGTGCAATTCGGTGCGCACCGAATCCAGCAGGCTGCGCGACTCCTCTTCAGCCAGGTACAAATTGCTGTTGCGGGTAACACGGAAAGCAGCTGAGGAAACGATGTCATAGCCGTGGTACATGCGGGAGGCGTGATAGGTGACCAAATCGGCCAGGAAAATGTAGTCGGCGGTGTTCTCCGAGGGCAACCGTACCAGCCGTGGCAGCGCCCGCGGCACCGTCACCACCCCGGTGTAGATCATCGACGAGCGGCGCCGGCGCCGCAACAGGAAGGCCACGCAAAGCGCCTTGTTGATCACCCGCGGAAATGGATGCGCCGGATCGACCGTCACCGGCGTGAGCAGAAGATCCAACTCCTTCTGGCAATAGTCATCAACAAAGGCGCGGGCTTGCGGATCGAGCTGCTCAATCGACAGGACGCGCACCCCATTCTGCGCTAGCAGCGGGCGCAATTGCTCATTCCAACAGTGATATTGCTCAGCCACGAACTCGTGGGTCTGCTCGGCGAGCCGGTCCCGTTGTTCAAGCAGAGTAACGGCATCTGGGCCGGTTTCGTGGTAGCCATCCTCGATCTTCTGCACCAGCCCTGCGACCCGCACCTCGAAGAACTCATCCAGATTGCTGGCGGTAATGGAAAGAAACTTCAGCCGCTCGAGCGGCGGATTGGCAGTGTCCTGGGCTTCCTCCAGCACCCGCCAGTTGAAAGCCAGCCAGGAGAGTTCACGATTGATGTAGCGGGCCGATTTGTCGGAAGAAGTACGAGCCATGCTCTTTCGCTTCAACGAACATCACAATCAGAACGGATATGCAGGCTTAGGCTGGCCTGGCGGATGCGGTCGGCCAAACGATCTGATCCAATCGCACAGTATAAAACATCCGGCGCCCCTCGCGCCGACGCGCGGTTTTCGTAGCTGTGGCACTTGGCTTGGGGCTGCAGCAAGCTCCGCTGCAGAGCGGCTTCAAAAAAAAAGGCGCCGGCATGACCCGGCGCCTGAGGACGAACTGCCCGCCGCAATCTACGGCAGGTAGTAGCGGAATGACGTGTAGAACTCGTTCTCGGTGGCAGAAGCATCGCCGCCGCTCCCCATCCAGCCATTGCGCACAATGTGGGAGATCTGCGGTCCCACCTGGATTCGGCCCTTTGGGCCGCTGTAAATGCGATACCAGAAGCCCGCGGTGCCTTCCACCAGCGCCCGGGTGTCCGCGTTGCAGTCTGACAAGCTGCCGGGGTTGAAGCCGCCAGTCAGGGGAGTGCCCGCAGAGCCCGGTACTGGAATCTTAGTCGTGCCTGGTTCTCCGCCTGTCGTGGTCGGTGGTGTCAGCACAGTCACAGTGGTGGCCGCCGGCGGAGTCTCCGTGAAACACCCTGAGAGGTTGTTGCTCGGCGCGCCGTAGCCTGCCGTTTCCTTACCATTCGGGTACCAGTGGCGCCCGGCGTACTCCACGCCAGCGTTGCCGTAGATATCCAGTCGCTTACTATGCCATTCGATCGTGCCCAGACCCTGGGCCTCACGCAACGGCTTCAGCACGCCGTCTAGCCGTGCGAACACATCGGGCAATGCGCCCGCACCATAGCGACCGATCCCGTTGCCGGCCAGTAGGTGCAAGCCGATGTCAAAATGCTTGGCGATGGTGCCGCGGGCGTTAATGCCAGCGCCCCCGCCGAACTCGGAGTTGTTAAACGCTCCTACGGCAGTGGGTCCGGTCTTTCCGCCGCAACTTCCTGTCGTCGAGGTATCCGCGCAGGGGAAAATGCGGTCACGGAAATCCCTGATGACGCCGAATATTTCATAGTGTCCCCAACCCGGCTGAATTGCGGTCTTGATTACGAAGTCGGGCGTCCGATTGTACGAATAATTCGCCGTAGGGTTGTAGGCACCGGCGCTAGTGCCTTGCTGCCCGATCAAGAAGTTGTTGTTGGCCCCGCGCCCTCCGAGCGTGGTTTGGGCTTCCTCCAGCGAAGCTGCCAACCAGAATTTGTTCCCGAAATCCCTGGCCACGCGGAACCCATACTGGCGCGCATAGCTGAACCCGACGTTGTACTGGGTGTCGATAGTTAGCGGCGTGGCTTCGGTACGATTGTCCACACCATTCTTGGTTTCGGTGACCAAACTCCACATCTGCCCGGCGGTGAACGTCCAGCCACTGTTCAGTGCGGCCTGTCCATAGGCTTGCCGCATGCGCAGAGTGTAGCTGTCCGTACTGTTGTTGTTGGAGGTTATGCCGGAGGAATTGAAATCGGCCTCCACGTAACCGTTTAAGGTCGCGCTGTTCAGCTTACCTTCGACCAACATCGAAAGGCGTGATTGCCGTCCGGAGGCGTAGAACTCGGACATCTGCGCCGTGGAAGAACCAGAGAACGGGATTGAGTTGAAGGGAGTAGGCATCTCGGCGCCGAGGGCGTGAGAGCGATAGACCGTATCCGCCGCCAGGTAACCGCCGGGCGTGATGGTGATGCCCTTGTAATGAATCGCGGTCGGGTTTTCCAAGCTGGTCTGAATGTTCTTCTGCGTTTCCTGCAGGCTCAGGGCGGCATTGGTCGCGTTCTGCTTCAGGTCGGAAACCTGGGTGCCCAGGTCTTTGACTTGCTGCTGTTGCTCCCCGGCCTGAGCCGCGGCCTGTTGTGCCTTGGCCTGGGCATCGGCTGCGGCCGATTGGGCCTGCTGCAATTGCTGCTGCGCTTGCTGCCAGTTCTGATTGCTTTGAGCCAGCTGCTGTCTGAGCTGCTCAATCTGTTTTTGTTGTGCGGCCAGTGCGTCCTTCAACTGCTGCACGTCGCTGGCCGTAACCGTGGCCGACTTCGCTTTCGACTTCGGGGCTGAAGTCTGCGCTAGCACGGCCGCTGCACAAAGCACGACGACGAACAAACCAAAAATGGACCTCATCTCTTCTCCTTTTTGCCTCCCCCTGGGAGGGAGGCCCTTTGACTCATGTGCTGCTACAACTGGAATCGTTTACAGTCGATACTTTGGTAAAGGACTTACCTGATTGGCTCCCCCTTGCCTTGCGGTGCTTACCAAAAGGAGCGCAATGTTTGCGTCCGTCTTCGCCGCCTTGAGGCAGCGGCCGGAGTGATATTGTGACCAACAGATGGCTAGCATGTCAATAGCGATTACTCCTGTTATCTAATTTGTTTTATTTGCTCTTTGACCTTGCTGGCCACGGTAGCCGGAAGTGGAGCGTACGTCAGATCGGCCGTCATCTTCTGGCCGCTGTCCACCATCCAGTTCAGAAAGTCGTTCAGGATCTTTCCCTTGGCTGGGTCCTTCGACTGGGCCGGGATGAGCAGCCAGGTAAAGCTGGAAATCGGATAAGCGCCTTTGCCGGGAGGATTCGTAATGGATACACGAAAATCAGCCGGCATGGACTTCACCGACGCAGCCGCGGTCGTGACGCTGTTCAGGTCTGCTTT
>Ga0187784_10004503_pt1 | contig 11274 bp, 10 predicted proteins | sample 1015_SJ02_MP15_2_FD_132964 | JGI IMG/M metagenome (GOLD analysis project Ga0187784, IMG submission 132964) | Tropical peat soil microbial communities from peatlands in Department of Meta, Colombia - 1015_SJ02_MP15_20_MG | ecosystem: Environmental > Terrestrial > Soil > Wetlands > Peat | place... | reverse complement strand
GAGGAGTATGGCTCGCACGACAAGACATTTGAGGTCGCCACGGGCGGAACGGTGCGCGTCGTCGCCGATGACGGCACGGTTCTGCTGTCGCAGGCGGTCGAGACCGGTGACATCTTCCGGATGTGCCAGGTCAAGGACGCGCCGATCCGCGATTGGGTCAAGCTTGGGGTGCGCCGCGCGCGCCTGACCGGCACGCCGGCGGTGTTCTGGCTCGACGCCAAACGCGCGCATGACGCGCAGTTGATCGCCAAGGTCGAGACCTACCTGAAGAACGAGGACACATCGGGCCTCGACATCCGCATCCTGGCGCCGGTCGAGGCGATCAAGTTCTCGCTCGATCGCATCCGCAAGGGGCTCGACACCATCTCCGTCACCGGCAATGTGCTGCGCGACTACTTGACCGATCTTTTTCCGATCATGGAGCTGGGCACGTCGGCCAAGATGCTGTCGATCGTTCCGCTGCTGGCGGGCGGCGGGTTGTTCGAGACCGGCGCCGGCGGTTCGGCGCCCAAGCATGTGGAACAGTTCCAGCACGAAGGCTATCTGCGCTGGGATTCGCTGGGGGAGTTCCTGGCCCTTGGCGCTTCGCTGGAACATCTGGCGCAGACCAGTGGGAATGAGGACGTGCGGGTTCTGGCCGAGACGCTCGATGAGGCCAACGGCAAGATCCTTGAATGCAACCGTTCGCCTGCGCGGAAGGTTGGCGAACTGGATAATCGTGGCAGCCATTTCTACCTGGCGCTGTATTGGGCACAGGCGCTGGCCGCGCGCGACAACAGCTCGGCACTGGCAGCTCGCTTCAAACCGCTGGCGGATGCGCTGGCGGCCAACGAGGCCAAGATTGATGCTGAGCTGATCGCCGCACAGGGTAAGTCGGTGGATACTGGCGGTTATTATCTGCCCGATCAGACTAAGACATCGGCGGCGATGCGACCGAGTGCGACGCTGAACGCTGCGCTCGCCGCTCTCTGACGCGGTGGCAGGTGAACTGTCTCCCTGGCTCACCACCAACCAGTTCCCCGACAAGCACGACAGCAATCTGCAGAAGGCAATGCGCTGAGCTTTCGCCCGCCTCGTCATCCCGGGCGCCGGGAGGCATCCCGGAATCACGGCTAGTGGGCGTAGTGCCCGCTACCGCAACATGCGGTAAACTGACCGGCGACACCGCTAGGGAGGCCGCCGGATGAAGCGGCTTTTGATCGTTCTTGTCACCGCGCTGATGCTGACGGCCGGCGTCGCGCACGCGGACGAAACGCCGCCCGCTGAAGCGGCTTCCGCGTCGATGACCGATATGGCGCTGGAGCGGATCGAGGCGGAGATCGTCTCGGACGCAATGGCGATCCCGGCGATCCCCGAGGCGGTCAGCCGCGAATGGCGCTCGTTTGACCGAGGCGGTTCGGCGGCCGGCGTACTGATCGAGTTCGGCTGGGTCGCGATCGCCGCCGCCCTCGCGCTATTCGCGGAGCGGGGGACGCTGAAGTTGCTCGGCCGCGCGCCGCGCCGGCGGATGCGCGCGCGCGACGGCGGACCGACCCTCGGCGACATGACGCTGCTGCTGGTCTGCGACCTCGCCGGGTTGGCGGTGTTCATGCTGGTTTTCTCGGCGCAACGGCGACATTGGCTGCCTGCCATCGGGGTCAGCGAAGCGTTCGCCATGTTTACCGCCAACATCTTGTTCCGCTGGCGGATCGTGGCGCTGGTGCTGCGCGCGATCCTGCGCCCAGACGAGGCGATCGCCCGACTCATTGAGGTCGACGATGCCGAGGCGTGGCGGCTCTATCGTTTTGTGTCGCTGGCGATCCTGGCAATCGTGATGACCGTCGGTTTTGGGCGTTACGGGCTGATGGACGAGGACAGCGGCGCGGCGCATGACGTCAGCCTGTTCACCGCCTGTCTGGTGTTCGCGCTCTTTACAGTGATCCTGTTCCGCTCGCGCGCGGCGATGGAAGCGCTGATCCGCGGCCGGCGCACCACCGGTCTCATCGCGGCGTTCCGTGGTACGGTGGCGAAGGCCTGGTTCGTGCTCGCCCTCGGCATCTTCGCCTGCCTGATGGTGATCTACGTCGCTGGTCTGTCGCTCAATCTGCTCTCCTACTACCACGCGATCACCGAGACCCTGGGCATCCTCTTTGTACTGATCGTGCTCGACCGGCTGACCGAGCGGGTTTGGCACGACGACGAGGCGATGATGCTCGGGCAAACCGTCGGGGTCGCCGAGCTGCAGATGCGCACCGTGCATCACATCGTGCGAGCGATCGCGCTGGCGGCGATCGCCTGGGCCCTGGCGTCGATCTGGATCGAGGCGATCGACACCAGCGCGGCGATGGTAGTGGCGGCGATGCGCTCGGCGATCTCGGCGATCGGCACGCTGCTCGTCGCCTTTGTGGCCTGGGAGCTGGTGCGATTGGCGATCGACCGGCACCTGATCGTCGACGGCCGTCGGTCGAGCCTGCCCGGCAGCGCCGACGCCGATACCGACGATGAAGCCGGCGCCCCGGCCTCGCGGCTGCAAACCATCCTGCCGCTGCTACGCGCCGCCTTTGCCGTAGTGATCGGCGTGCTGGCCGCTCTGATCGTGTTGTCGCGGCTGGGGGTCGATACCGCGCCGCTGATCGCCGGCGCCGGCGTCTTCGGCCTTGCCGTGTCGTTCGGCTCGCAATCGCTGGTGCGCGACATCATCTCGGGCCTTTTCTACATGTGGGACGACGCGTTCCGGGTCGGCGAGTACATCGACACCGGCCGGCTCAAGGGCACGGTGGAGACGCTCGGTATCCGCTCGGTCAAGCTGCGCCACCAGAACGGGCCGCTGCACACGATCCCCTATGGACAGCTCGGCGCGGTGACGAATCTCAGCCGTGACTTCGCGACGATAAAGTTCAATCTGCGTTTTGAACCGGGCACTGATATCGAGCTGGTGCGCAAGACCGCGAAGCAGATCGGTCTCGCGATGCAGGACGAGAACGCCGAGCTCGCCGCCGAGGTCATGCTGCCGCTGAAATTGCAGGGGGTGGCGGAGGTCGTCGACAACGCCGTCATCCTGCGTTTCAAGTTCACCGCGCGGCCGATCAAGCCGAGCTGGGTGCAGCGCGAATATCTCAAACGCATGGTCGCGGTGTTCGCCGAGAAGGGCATCCACTTCGCCTCGGGCGCGACCATGGTGCTCCAGCAATTGCCGACGCTGCCGATGTTGCCGGCCGCGGCCGGTGCCGCGCCCGACTCGGCGGAAACCGTCGCGGCGACCGTTGTCGGCATGGCCGCAGCGAGTGAAGCGGCGGGGCTCGCCGCCGGCGAGGACTGACACCTCCACAGGAGACAACCCCCTATGCGGATCGGCGTGTTCTATTTTCCGGTCGATTACGGTATCAGCATCGTCGAGCTGGCGACGGCGCTCGAGGAGCGCGGCTTTGGCTCGCTTTATGTGCCCGAGCACACCCATATTCCAACCAGCCGCAAGACGCCGTTTGGCGGTGGCGGCGAGCTGCCGCAGCGCTATTCGCATACCCATGACCCGTTTGTCGCGTTGAGCTTTGCCGCCGCGGCGACCAAGAAACTGGTGCTCGGCACCGGCATCTGCCTGATCCCCGAGCGCGATCCGATCGTCACCGCCAAATGCGTCGCGAGCCTCGATCAGCTCTCGGGCGGGCGGTTCGTCTTTGGCATTGGCGGCGGCTGGAATGTCGAGGAGATGGAAAATCACGGGGCGCAGTACAAAACCCGCTTTAAGCTGATGCGCGAGCGCATCCTGGCGATGAAGGCGCTGTGGATAGAAGACGAGGCGGCGTATCACGGCGAGATGGTCGGGTTCGATCCCGTCTGGTCATGGCCAAAGCCGGCGCAGCGCCCGCACCCGCCGATCCTTTTGGGTGGCGAGACCGATTTCACGCTGCGCCGCGTCGTCGAATATTGCGACGGCTGGTTTCCGCGCCCGCATCGCGGCTGGAACATCCGCCACGAGCGCGACCGGCTCAAAAAGATGGCCGATGAGCATGCCCGCGATTTCGCCGAGCTGTTCATCTCGGTGTTCCGCGCCCCGGCCGACGCGGCGGCGCTCGCCGATTACCGGGCGGCGGGTATTCAGGAGGCGGTGCTCGAAATCCCCGACAAGAGCCGCGATGAGATTCTCAAGGTGCTCGACGACTACGCGCCGCTGCTGCACTAGGAGCGCGGCTGTTCTCTATATGTTCTTCTCGCGATTTAACCAAAGCTGGTTATTCGATCCGGATTTGACAAGACCCTCCCGCGCGGATTTGCTCTAAGGGTCAGCGAGAGCACAAACGGGAGAAAAGCCGATGCGCGTCAGCATCCTCGATGATTACCAGGGTATCGCCCTCGACATGGCCGATTGGTCGCCGTTGCGCGACCGGGGCTGCGAGATCGCGGTCGAGCGTTTCCCGTTTGCCGACGAGGCGGATGTCGTCCGCTCGCTGGCCGATAGCGAGATCATCTGCGCGATGCGCGAGCGCACCGCGTTCTCGAAGCACATCGTCGACAAGCTGCCTAAGCTGAAGCTGCTCATCACCACTGGGATGCGCAATGCCTCGTTCGACATGGAGGCGCTGAAGGCGAAGGGCGTCACGGTTTGCGGCACCGGTGGGCCGGGCGGCGGCAACGAGGACACCGCGGAACTCGCCTGGGGCCTCATCCTCGGCGCGATGCGGCGCATCGCCGAGGACCACGCCTTTATGCGCCAGGGCGGCTGGCAGACGCGGGTCGGTCATCGCGTCGCCGGCAAGACCATCGGGCTCTTGGGGCTCGGCCGGCTCGGCAGCGCGGTGGCGCGGGTCGGGCTCGCGTTTGAGATGAAGGCGATCGCCTGGTCGCAGAACCTGACCGCCGAGGCGGCCGCGGCAAAGGGCGTCGAGCGGGTCGAAAAGGACGAGCTGTTCCGTCGCTCCGACGTGCTCTCAGTGCACCTCGTGCTGAGCCCGCGCAGCCGCGGCCTCGTCGGGGCGCGCGAGATCGGGCTGATGAAAAAGAGCGCGGTGCTGGTCAATACCTCGCGCGGGCCGATCGTCGATACCGACGCGATGGTGGCGGCGCTCAAGGAAGGCCGGCTCGCCTATGCCGGGGTCGATGTCTACGACAAGGAGCCGCTGGCGATCGATCATCCGTTGCGGACCTGTCCCAACGTGATCATGACGCCGCATATCGGCTACGTGACCGACGAAAACTACCGCAGCTCGTTCCCGCAATATGTCGAGAACATCCTCGGCTTCCTCGACGGCAAGCCGCAGCGGGTGATCGGCGGGTGAGCGACCCCGCGCCGGTTATCCGCCCGTCGCGCGACGACGACATCGGTGCGATCGCGGCGATTTACGGCCATCACGTGCTGCACGGCATCGCCTCGTTCGAGGAGGAGCCGCCGAGCGTCGAAGAGATGGCGCGGCGGCGCGGCGAAATTGTCGGGCGCGGGTTTCCGTATCTCGTCGCGGAACGGGGCGGAAGGGTGGTCGGGTATTGCTATGCCGGGCCCTATCGGGCGCGTATCGGCTATCGCTTCACGGTCGAGGATTCGATCTATATCGATCCGGGCGAGGTCGGTCGCGGAATCGGTCGCGCGCTGCTGACGCAAGTCATCGGCCGCGTCACCGAGCAAGGCTATCGCCAGATGATCGCGGTGATCGGCGGCAGTGAGACCTTTCCGTCGATTCGGCTGCATGCGGCGCTCGGCTTCGCGCAAATCGGCATCTTCCCAGCGGTTGGGTACAAATTCGGCCGCTGGGTCGATTCGGTCTATATGCAGCGCGCGCTCGGGCCGGGCGCGACGACGCTGCCGCAGGAGATCGCCCATGGCTGATGCCTTCGCCGATCCGGCGACGATCAACGGCTATCACGCGCATATCTATTACGACCCGTCGAAGACCCGCAATGCCGCGGCGCGTGTGCGCGACGGGCTCGGCGCCGCGTTTCCGCGGGCGATGCTCGGCAGCTGGCACGACGAGGCGGTCGGGCCGCACACCGTCGCGATGTACCAGGTCGCATTCGGACAGGAGGATTTTGCCCGGCTGGTGCCGTGGTTGATGCTTAATCGCGACGGGCTCGACGTATTGGTGCACCCGCTCGCCGGCAACGCTTATGACGATCACACGGTCTTCGCGATGTGGCTCGGCGACAAGCTGCCGCTGCGGCTCGATGTGCTGAAGCGCGTGTCGGCGCGCTAATTCGCCGAACCGCTAGGGAACTCTGCCAGCCGTTCAAGCGTATAAAGGCGCAATAGGCACGGCTCTCCCGACAAGCGATCCGCGTCTGTTTGCCAATTTGATTGGCAACCCGCCTAAAGGTGGGAACCCGCGAGCGCGACTACCAGGTGCGCTGCGGGCCGCAATCGACGTGCACGAAATCCGATTCCGGATAATAGCCGACGCCGCCCAGCCGGCATTCCTCGGCGAGGCTCAGCGCGGCTTGGTGCACCTGGCCGAGGTCGCGGCTTTCGCAACGCATGTCCACGGCCATGCCGTACATGTGATAGCTGTTCGCCGCGACGCCGCTTTCATGTAGCCAAAGCATGTGATTGGTCTGCGGCGAGCGATAGCCGCAAACTACTTGAATCGGCTGATGGATTTCGAGCCGGTCGCGCAGGCGGCTCAGCACGTCGAGCACGCCGGCATTCATCGGCCGGACCTCGTCGGAATGATGATCCCGCAAGATCCAGTTGATGTCGCGCACCACCTCGCGAATGTAGTGCCCGTCGGCCCAGTAGACCTCGCGCAGGCTTTCGCCGGTGTGCTGATTGTATAGTGAGATCGAGCGCGGTGCGAAGGAGATCGCCGGAGCGGGCTTGATAAAGGCAACGCCTGTGGCGACCGCCGCGGCGCCGAGAACACGGCGCCGAGTCAGTAACGATGACGGCAATGCACTAAACTCCCCACGACAAGCTAGGGAAGGCCTTAACACCAGAAATACGATCGGACAACCCCCAGAGATGCAGAAAACGCACGTCAGGGGCCAATTTCCGCCGTGCTACCGCCTAAGAGTTGAGCACGGTTAAAATTTACTCAGCCGCCGCGTTGGTTGGCCGGGTTCTGTTGGGCGAGCGGCGGTTGAAGGCGGAGAATCAGATGCTGCGCGATGTCGGTGTCGCGTTGGTACACGTCCTGGCGGAATTGCAGCGCCCCGTCGCCGTCGACAAAAGCGGTCTGATAGACGATGAAAACCGCGAGCGCCTGCGGCAGGCTCTGGTGATAGGTCGTGCCGGTGTTGATGTTCTTGCTGATCTCGTCCTCGGTGATCCCGAGCAGCATCGAAGCGAGCTCGCGCGGGTTCTGCACGCGCACGCAGCCATGGCTCAGCCGCCGGTTGGCAAGCGCGAAATATGAGCGCAACGGGGTATCGTGCAGATAGACGTCGTAACGGTTCGGCATCTCGAACTTGAGCCGGCCGAGCGCGCTGTAGGGCCCCGCCTCCTGCTGGATCGAACCGTTGTCGCGCATCGTCATGTGGTGCTTGTCGAGGTAGTCGGGATCCTCCTCGACCAGCGGCATGATCTCCTTCTGGGCGATCCCATAAGGGATGTACCAGGGCGGATTGTAGAGCACGCTGACGATCTGCGCGTGAAACTCCGGCGTCTGCTTATCGGCTTGGCCGACCACGACGCGCGTGGTGAAGACCGGCTGGTTGTCGCGGAACAGCTGCAGCTGCGCGCTGGCGGTGTTGACCCAGACGCGATCGGCCGCGACGTCGCGCGGCAGCCAGCGCGCCCGCTCGAGATTGACTGCGATTTGACGGGCGCGCAGCTCGGCCGGGACATTGAGCTCGATGAGCGTCGTGTTGCCGAGCTTGCCGTCGGGCGTCAGCCCGTGCCGTTCCTGAAACTTCTTCACCGCCTGGAGGGTCTGCGCGTCCATCGCGCCGGTCGCATAACCGGCGGGCAAATAGCCCTCGATCGCCAGGCGGCTCTGGAGGAGGTGGATACGGTCGGCGGTGTCGGTCTCGGGGACGTGCGGCCAGCCGCCCGCCTTCGCCATCGCGCGGTAGGATTCATAAGCATGCCGCAACGCCGCGTAGTCCGACGTCTTTGGCGCCAGATCGTTGATCGTCGCTTCGGGATCGGCGCTGTTGAGTGCGCTGTCGAGCACCGCGACGACATCGACCGGCCCCGGATTGAGGTCCTCGTCATCGGTGCGCGCCTCGCCTGGCATCACGCCACGCGCGAGCGCCTCGGCATAGCCGAGAAACGCATCCGACAGCAGCATATCCCGATCGGTCGGCGACAAGGCCGGCTTGGCGAAGGCCGAGACGTGAAAAGCGTCGGGGTCGAGGCCCTGATCCTCCGCGTTCAGCACCGCATGCCACAGCGCGGTCACCTGCGCCGGGTGCGACGCCCAGATCGGCTGGTCGCCGTGCTCGTCGTAGAAACGGCGCAGCAGCGCGGTGTGCAGCGGTTCGCCGGCGATGCTGAGCGGCCCGGTGGCGGTAAGCCGCGTCCTGACGTCGCTGTCGCCCGCGGTCGTGTTGGGCGATCCGGTGATTGGCAACAGCGGGTTGGTGTCGGCGGGCGGCGCGGTGGCGTCGGAGGCGGTCGCGCCGGTCGGCGACAGCAGCGCCGCGGCGGCGAACAGCGCCACTGCGGGAAGCGGCAGATGCGCAAGCGATCGCCATATGCGACGCGGCACGGCAACGGGAGACGGACGGGGGAGGGTCAGCTGCATCACCGTCAACTTAGAGACGAACGGTTTATAGGATATTTGCGTAAGCCATGTCGCGTCGGTTGCATTTGCTACCGTTTAGGACGACGCCGGGCAGTTCTGCGCCTGACGCATGGATAGACGCAAGGATATTCTTTGGTTGGCCTTCGGCATGCATAGCTCGCCCGAATAGAGCCCAACCGTCGATTTCGGATTCGGCGTGGCGATTGTCGGATGTCAAAGTGACGGCAAAATGAATGACCGAGGAGGGGAGCGATGATACGCATCATGTTCGCCGTATTCGTCAGCATGGCCGTAGCGAGTTCCGACGCGGTGGCGGCCTGCCCCTCGACGCAGCAGAAAACGCCGACCGCTAAAGCGCGCACGCAAGCGGAGAATTGCGGTACCCGCGTCAATCTCGGCGCGGTTTCGGCGATCTCGGCCAATATCGTCAATTCCGAGCCGGCGCCGGCGGTCGCGGCACCGACCTACACGCCGCCGGCACAGACCGACCATCAAGGGCCAACGCTCAATCTGTCGAAGCCCGAGCCGGGTGTGCGGCCGGTCCCGACAGTGGGTTATCACTGGTCGCTCGAATAGCGGCTTAACCGGCACCTTTGGGGCGTGGGCCGATATAGGCCGAGGACGGGCGCACCAGACGGCCCTGTCGCCGGCTTTCCATCGCATGAGCGAGCCAGCCGGCGCAGCGCGCCACCGCAAAGACCGGCATGAACGCGTCGCGCGGCAAGCCGACCGCGTCGAGCAGCAGCGCCGCGTTGATCTCGACATTGGGCTGCAAGGCCGGACGGCCCGGTTTGAGCCGCGCGAAGGTGGCGGCGACAGCCGCTTCGACTTGCGCCGCGAAGCCCAGACGCGCGGCCGCCGGGCCGAGCCGGTCACCCAGCCGACGCAGCGCGTCGCGCAGGATCAAGGCCCGCGGATCGCCGCCCTTGAAGACACGGTGGCCGAAGCCCATCAGGCGCTCGCCGGCCACCAGCTTATTCTCGGCCCAGGCGGCAACATCGCGGCTCGCCGCCGCTTCGTCGAGCATGTCGAGCGTCGGCCCTGGTGCGCCGCCATGCAGCGGCCCGGTGAAAGCGCAATAGGCGCCGAGCGCAGCCGAAGCGAGCGAGGCGCGGCTCGAGGCGATGACCCGTGCGGTGAAGGCCGAGGTGTTGAGGCCATTGTCGATCAGCGCCGTCCAATAGGTATCGAGCGCTTCGGCCATCGCCGGATCGACGGCGCGGCCATGCGCCATGCGCAGAAGGTCGGCGGCGGTGCCGAGCGCCGGGTCGGGTGCGAGCGGCGACGCGTCCTGACGCCGGCGCAGCAGCGCACCGATCGCCACTGGCAGGGTCGCGAGGATCACCGCCGGCTCGGCCGCATCGGACAGGTCGGCGAGGGCGATGCGTACGCCCTCGACGACTGGGCGGTTCGCGGCGCGGTCGAGCCACCCACCGAGCGCCACGAAGGCGGCCTCGCGCGCCGCGCCGAGCTGTGCGCGGATCGCCGCGCGGTCGGGCCGGACGGCAAACCCGGCTTCAGCGGCAAACTCTTCCCAGAGCAGCCCGACCGCACCTTCATAGCCAAAGCCGGCGACCAGCTCGGCCAGCGTATAGCCGCGCACCCACAAGATGCCCTGGGCGCCGTCGCTGTGGCTCAGCACCGTTTCGGCGACGACCTGCCCGGCCAGTCCGCTATCCATGTCCCGTTCCCCGCCTCGCGTCTCGCATCACACCCGTGGGCGGTCGATGCCGCGGCGATCCGAAGCGAGCGCGGGCGGATTGTCAATTGCCGCAGCGCGGCGGGCGTCTCCTGCTCGACCTGTTAATGCAGGTAATTTGCAGGCATTCCGCTAACGGCGAGCGGCGTTGTCGACCTCGTGCCGGTAGTTCGAGTGCTCGTAGAACGCGCGCTGTTTGTCATGCCAGGCGGCGCGCTCATTCCTGTCGATGACGCCGTCATGGTTGGTGTCGATCTCATTGAACCGCTCGCGGAAGCGCTGGTCCCGCTCGGCGGCCGGCATCGCGGCGAAATAGTCGTAATAGGCCTTCTGCCGTTCGAGCCCGGTGCGCCGTGCGTCGCTCAGATTCTTCTCGGTGAGCTCGGCGGCGATCTGGAGTTGGCGTTCCTCGATAAAATGCATCCGCCAGTCGCGGTATTGTTCAAAGGTGATGGTGTCGGCGGCGGCGCTGTCGGTCGCGGTGGGGGCGGCCTGGGCCGGCAGATAGCAGGCGGCGATAAAGAGACCGGCGGTGGCGGCAAAGGCGTATCGGGCAAGGTTGTTCATTGGGGTCTCCCGGCTGCGTTGTTAACGATTGGATAGGAACAAATCATGGACGATATGGATAGGGTATCGCGCGAAACGCCAGAGTCAAGGCCATAATTCACGGTTTGTTCGCTCGGGTCGATTTCTGCGAATTTATGGTTAATGCCGCGCATTTCGGCCTGCGATTTTTGTCCCCGGGAGACCGTTTGGATTCTTGCCGCCCGCGCGGCGGCATGGCACAAGCGGGCCGGGGGTTGATCGAGGGTGTGGGGGTATGCCGGATTTCGCCATCGAGGATGGCTGCAGCGGCGTGGTGTGCGGGGTTGACGAGGCCGGGCGCGGACCGCTGGCGGGGCCGGTGGTCGCGGCGGCGGTGATCCT